>JAAUXT010089433.1_pt1 | contig 55561 bp, 54 predicted proteins | sample 7278171 | NCBI WGS metagenome assembly JAAUXT01 (sample SAMN14350112, study PRJNA611818) | marine sediment metagenome | isolation source: surface marine sediment (1.8m) | place: French Polynesia: Moorea | collected 2018-08
AACACTTGTAAATTGATGACCAAACTTTTGAAACATCTCCAGTAGATTTCTGGCAACGGCAGCTAGACTGACGCGCGACCATCAGGTCCGATTACCGGACTTCCTTGTTGACCATAGTCTGACTCCTAACTTCTGTGACTTCATCCTTTGTCTCCAGAGTCTGAGGTGTGGACTGTGCTGATGCCTGTCATTGACGCGGATGTGTTACATTCGTCCCCGTCGTCTTCCCCATCAGTTCAGTTCCGAACAATGATCCCGTTGCTCAGGCAAAAAATGTCTTGTGGTATTTTTCCGAATTTGCACTTGCCAAAACTCGCGAGTCAACCGTGCGGAGAGTTGAAAGTCTGGCAACGAATTCCGCTCACTCATGTGCAAAATTCGAAAAAAAAGAAAAAGACAGTTTGAGTTGCGAGAACAGCAACTTTTGGTTGTGGCTGGACTTTGTTGCGGACGTTCCTTCACAGAGCCAAGCAGTCCTTGGGAATTCGCCGTGCATGCACGCTGCGCAGCCTCACTTCCGAGATTACTTCCCTTTCAACACGCCGCACGGAGCTAAGTCCCCCACAGTCTTTCAGGCGTGGCGAGGGGATGTCCAAATCAAAACAGACTGATTGCCAAACAGAGATGGTTCACACACTCATTTTGATTCAAGGAATCTGATTGCTGAACAAAATTACCTCTCACAGACATCTCAACAGCACAAGCACCCTCAGGGCTCAAAGAACATGTGTGCAGCAAGGGAACAGTTCTAAGTTTCAGACAGTTCACGCAGAAGGTGATCCACCCATGCAGCTTTGGCGAAACACGGACGTGTGACTGAAGCTGTGGTGATGAAAAAGTGAGGAAGATTCAGGTTTGTTGGTCTCAATCTGCATTCTTCCTCAAATGACGAACTGCAATCCAGGTTCTGCGCGTCAACCTCCGAGAAATGATCAACGTGTGCAGAAGAAAATTGTGAATATTTGGAGAAAAGGCTTGTTTGCCCCCACCCCGACCACCAATAGCACCAAAGATTGATTCCTCACTCAGACACCGTGCTGCCAAATACTGAAAGGTTCTTGTCACTCATTTCTCAGAAACAAAAACGAACTTCAATTGTTCACTTGGATTTTTTTCCGAAGACCACAGCCCAGTTTGTGTTGGGGGTATCAGGTTGGACTTTCACAACATAAGATTCCCACCCAAAAATTAGTCACCATGTTGCAGGCCAGACCTTTTTCTTGTCTTTTTTCTTGAACGTTGCAGTGAGAATCAACTGTGGCTTCCATGGTGGAAAGATCCGATACGAGTACAACTCCGTGTGTGTGTGTGTGTGTAGGATGGGGGGGTACGAGCGAGCGAGATCATGAGCAGGTTCGAAATGAATTTATGTTCAGATAACAAATTTAGTTGGTCCAAATCGTCTGATAATAGACATGTACACAACGCAGGCAAACAGACAATGACTTTTGCTCAGTGTTTTGTGTTCTTTGGTTGTGTTCTGAAACCGCTTTTCCATTTAAAAATCAATATCAATACATTTTGCCACTGCACAAAATAAAGTTTCTCTGTTCTTTAAGTCCTTCTCCCGTTGTATCAGGAGAAAACATTCTCGTGGAGCAAATTAACGCACTTCTGTCCCTCTGGTGAAGAGTGCCTTGCGGATGGATGCTGGTCGTTTCTCTGGGAAACGGACTCCGGCCAAGTGGCCAGACGCTGCTGCAGGGTTTCCGACCAGTGACACGAACGGGACTGCAGACAAAGCAGTTCGTCCTCACAAATCTGAATCCAAGCAGAAATCCTTTTCCGACATCTTCAGCAAATTTGCACTTTCCACGTCTGCTCACGGATTTTGCCAGCTGGACGCGCACAGGAGAGCGGGCACGAGGCTGTTCTGGGTCTGCGTTCTCGTGGTCAGTTTCGCTGGGTTGGGCGTGCATCTCTTCGCTCTGATGGAACAATACTTGCGTTTTCAATACAAGGAGGTCACGGAGATGGTGCAAGAGAGCCCGCATTTCCCAGATGTCACGGTTTGCAATCTGGACGGAATATCATCAGACAGGTTTGTTTCCTCTTCGAAATTGTGCTCGTCCAATTGAGTCAATCGACGCCTGCAAAACCGAGATAATAGTGTGCGACTCCGAAAAAAAATTCTCATTTCAGATATTCATTTTCAAATCCGGACCTGATTCGGTTCTGGGACGTCAGTGCAATCTGGGAAGAAATGAAACGAGACGCTTCTGCCCACAACTTGAGAACGTTTGATTTGGGAGTGGTGACAACCCTGCCGGGACAATTCGCCAACCTGCCACACCACGTGACGCAATCCTTCGGCTATGCCTTTGAAGACATCGTTGTCTCCTGTGTAATGAAAGGAAAGTCATGTGGAGAAAAGAATGTCACAACTTTCCGGCACCCTGAATTTTTCAACTGTTATACATTTAAACTTGGAGGCGAGACTTACATCCGACCGGGCCCCGAAGCTGGGCTGACTCTCCTGCTCTACATTGGTGAGTGAAATCCGATCGATGTTGTGAGGGAACTGTGTGCTTTATCTTCTCTGGTGGGGTGGTGGTGGTGGGGGGGGGGGGTCGGGGCGGCGGTGTTGACGAGGTTTCCTGGATCCACCATGCAAGGGTCGTTGTTCACCCACATGATGTTCATGTTCCCTTGTGTCACGTTCCTTCGTGCAACGGGAACACAGAAGTCTGCGAGCAAGGACACGATGCGATTCTTGAACATTGCACGAAGTCGTTCTGGGTTCTCTTCGTCTCCTCCTTACAGGTGATCAGGGCGACACCGATGACAAAAGCTTCACCTTCAACTCGCCATTGCTGGGCTCTCGAGGCTGGAGAATGGTTGTCCACGAGTCAACAACCATCCCTGCAATTTTCGACAAGGGCTTTGACATTCTTCCGGGTGCCTCAACCACAGTCACACTCACACAATATCAAATCAGTAGATTGCCTCACCCTTACACTGAATGTGTTGACGACAGTGTTTTGCCAGGTACACGGTACACATTGACACCCTCTGCTTGCAGAAAATTGTGCATGAGTGACGTTATTCAGAATGTATGTGGATGCAAACCGTTGAGCATTGTCCCTTACCACCACCCAGACGCACACTATTGTCTCGTTTATGATGTCAAAAATTACTCAAAGATATTTGCTCAGATGCAATGTGAGGAAAATATCAAGTCAAACGAAACGACACGAGAAATCGACAGGAAAATCAGAAAATGTGAACAGGGTTGTCACTGGAGATGTGACGAAACTAAGTACGAAACGCACAAAGCCCTTTCAATGTTTCCGACTCCGGAAGTCATGGCCTGGTTCTTCACTGCGTACGTGTTCGAAAATCCACAGCGAGACAAACTCCTGGCTTGGAAGCACTTCACAGAAAGAATTGCCAGAGCAGACAACAAAACAGCACAAGACTATTTGTTCCACAGGACCAATGTTTCCGAATCTCACAGCAGAGTCACACAGCGAATGGAGGATTGGATCTCCAGCAGCTTCGCTCGAGTCAACGTTTACTTCGAGGACGCCATTGTTGTTCGAAAGAGGCAGATCGCCTCTTACAGATGGAATGATCTCTTGGCTGATGTTGGGGGAACCCTGGGGCTCTGGGTCGGGATTTCAGTAATCACTGTGTTCGAGATTTTAACTTTACTCACCGAGATACTTCTGATGATTTCTTCTGACAAGCAAAAGGGTTCTGCCACAGGAACACAGAAACCAGTGGCAGCTTGAACAATTCTCCAAATTCTGCAACATGCAACATTTTCTTTTGACTTCTCAACATCGATTTTCAAAGGGCCGATTCCAAATTTGAAAAAAAAAAAAAAACGTTTCTCATTTCTTCTGTGGGGTGGGTGACCGTGCACAGATCAGATCTTCTCTTGAGGCGCAATTGCCAAGTTCAGGTCTCTCTGGCACGAGCCACAATGCTCTGTGAGAGTCAGGGTAAAGTTGTCAAAGTCTCAAGCGATTACCATTCAGTTACGAAGAGTCAGGCACAAACTTTTGACTGAGTACAGTAATGCATGCAAGCTCTCAACCAATATTTGTTCATTTGATGCGTTGTCTCGTGCATCTGTCATTTTGGTAGCTTCATCAGACTTCCTGCAACTTTTTGTTTGCGCGACTGTTTCCTCTGTGGTCTCTGTGAAATAGTTCGCAATGGTTGCAAAGGAATTTCAGTGCTTCAGACCATATCAAGACACAATTCACACTTTCATGGATTCTACCTCAGCGCACGGCTTTCACAAGATCAACGCCGGAAACAGAACAGTCACCAACATTTTCTGGATTTTTGTTCTGACGGCGGGATTCTGCGGGCTCGGGTACCATCTCTCCACATCGGTGATCAAATATCGCTCCTACGATTACGATGACATCACCGAACTCGTGTTTGACATTCCAGATTTTCCAGATGTGACCATCTGCAACATGGACGCCATTTCATCTGACAGGTGAGAGCGTGGTGATTGGGCCTTCCGTGTGTTGCAGCATGACAGGAGACAAAGAGACCTTTTCTGCAGGCATCCTTCTCACCGACATTTGTTATTGTACGTACAGGTTTTTCACAACAGAAGCTGTGAGATTGCACTGGAAAGTGGTCGACCCAGACAATTGGAGAAACGTCTCTGAAAGTGCCGCACGTTCACACAACATCACACCTTTTGACGTTGGTGCTCTTCTTGCCATGAAAGGATTGTTTGCGAATTGGCCCGATGAGTTTTTGAATGCAGTTGGGTACCAGCTGAGTGACATTATGGTGGACTGTGTCTTTGATGGCGAACCTTGCGTCAAGTCCGACTTCACTCTCATCAAGCATGAAGAATTTTTCAATTGTTACACATTTCGCCTGAAGGAAGGCGCGACCGCGAGGCCCGGGCCGGAGGCCGGGCTCAACATGATCCTCTACATTGGTGAGTTTTTGAAAGTTTCTCTGGTCACTGCGAACAATCGCATTCACTGCACGTTTTTTTCAGGCTCACACCTCGCGGTTTTGTACGAAAGCAGATCCCAAGATTGTTTTTCTTACGTAAAAGAATTTATGCCATCGACTCAGGATCAAGAACAATGGGTCTCGACCAAAATTCACTGGGTCTGACCCATGCCCACTGAGCAACGTGTTTATCTTTCTTTCAGGGGACCAGGTAGAACAGCTTGACAAGGCGTTCACCCCACACTCAGCTGTCCTCGGTTCCAGAGGCTGGAGAGTCGTCGTGCACGAGAAGAATACTTTGCCTGAGGTCACTGACAGAGGATACGACATCATCGCAGGCCTCTCAACTTCCTTCCGATTGAAGCAGAGTCACGTGTCCAGACTGCCGTCGCCCTACACCAATTGCGTAAAACACGAGCTGGTGCCAAAGACAAAATACCTCAAAACCCCTTCAGTGTGCAAAAAAACTGTGCATGACTGACATAATTGCGGATAAATGCGGGTGCATTCCAGTGGCCATCACTCCTTATCATTTCCCATATTCCAAGTATTGCATAACCTATGATACAGACAACATGACAAAATTATTTTTGCAAAAGGCATGTGAAGATAGCATCAGAGATATGCACGCTTCTGAACGAGTTTTACAAAAATTTAAAGACTGCAAGCGCAACTGTACTTGGGGTGCAATGAGACGTCGTACGAATTCAAAACAGTGAAAGCCGTATTTCCAACCACAGAAGTTATGGCTTGGTTCTATACCATCTACATTTATCGGAATCCCATCAGAGACGAACTCCTGGCATGGAAACATTTCAGCGATGACAATTCTTTAATTCGCGACGAAAATAGAACCCCCGAAGACTACTTGCACAAGTCAGGCACAACAGGAACCACAGTGGTCACGAAGCAGCTCTCTGACTGGCTGAGCGGAAGCTTCGCCCGGGTGAACGTGTATTTTGAAGACACCACGATTTTTCTCCAGAAGCAGTGTCCCGCCTACAGGTGGAATGATCTTCTGGCAGATATTGGCGGTGTGCTTGGCCTCTGGGTGGGAGTTTCGGTCGTCACAATATTCGAGTTTTTGGTGTTGGTTTCCGAGCTTGTTCTTTTGCCTTGCAGAAGGAACAGAACAACGAAAGACAAACAAAGTTCACAGCACTGAAAATCGAATAGACTCCACAGCTGAGACTTCATGCTTCTGGCTTTTTCACACACAAAGTCATTGTTGCTTACCACTTTCTTATCTTGTCCCCTTTCTTGAGGAATAAAGTTTCAAAACTGAGACTTTGTGCCATGATAAACTTCCGCACTGTCAGGAACCTGACAGTCAACCAACTTTTTGCTGTTTTCACTGTGGATGTGTCAGTCAAGCAGCTCCAGAAATTCATGCTTTATCTTCAGACATTGAGCTCACAGGTATCTGAAACACAGCATTTGGACGAAATGATGGAGATCCAAAACATGACAAAGAAGCCACATCTCTCACAAGTGAGGCGAGTTTCATTGATTCAGTTTTTCAAGGAAATTTATCTGTGATCGCCAGGCATCATCTAAAACCCAATGCATTTCCAACAGGGTGAATTTTACCCACAAATTGCAGTCTCTTCTGTGAGAAATGCTTCGCAGAGAACATCTGACACATGCCTTGAGATGCAGTGGGTACCAATGGACTCACCACTTCTCCACTCACACTGAAGAGGTTGACTCACGAGAGTCCACATTCTGTCTGGAAACGGATCCCCCAAACACAAAGAAAAGAAAACGACGTGGATTGTCTGCATGACACAGCAGAACAAAGGTGCATGCAGTTTTACTCATCTTCCGTTCACATTGCGGCAATCACAACTGCAGCCTGAGTTTCAGAGCAGTTCTAAGAGAAAAGAGTACCTTGAACCTTCCCAATCGTGCTTGCTATTTTGTTCTTGTCAGGGTCGCAGATTGTGTGTTGTTGTCTCTATTTTCCGCAACACCTTTTCCCAGGGTTTGTCCGCACCCGGTTCTCGCAGAAAGTGACATCGTTGCACAGTGAATATCAACACAAGAGCAATAGATATAAACCTGATGATAGCAACTCAAACTGACGCCAAAGGGTGGCTGGGCAAAGTTAGCGTTTTTCCTCCTGACAGGCACCAAGTAAACTGTGTTGAATTTACAAAGTCAAATCAAGATTCGAGGAAACCCAGTGCCAGGCCATCGGGGCCCAGAACGAAAAAAAGAACAAACAACAAAACTCCCGCCACCAAATTCGAACTCGGTATTGTATTTGTCTCGAAAGCAATGTGCTCTGGCAGGTTGGAAGAAACTGAGCGACGAAGGAAAGATTTCATGCAATTTTCGGCGCTCGTGTTGAGCCAAGGTTGATTGTTTTGCGAACAAGAGTCCTCTAAAAACACTGTCAGACAAACTATATACGAGGTAAGCTCGGATAATTGTGACAAAATCCTGATTGTGAGAATTGAGTCCGACGATTTTGGTCGTCCTCTTGTCAGTGGGTCGTCCTGGGGGTCAGTCAAGTGCATGCAGTCAGGTGATGTCTGGAAGTGAATGGAACTGTGTCAAATTTTGAGTTGAAAAGAGGCGTTTCGACCGGTCGGTACATTCGCGCTTCTGGCACCAGCGACATCGGTGTTCCTGCAGTTTGACAAGCTTTTTGACCATCATGCAGGCGAGCAAGTACTACCAGAGGGTGCAGATACAATTTCTCACCAAGCTGAACATCAGGCCGACAAGAATTCACGACCATTTGCGCCGCGCCCATGGTGCAGCTGCCCTGTCAGCTTCAACTGTCTACCGGTGGAGCCGCAAGTTCCGGAGTGGAATTGAAGACTGCAAGGATGCCGCAAGACCTGGTCGACCCACCAAGCTGACTGATGAGAAAATGCGTGAGTTGACTGTTCATTTGAATGGCGACCGACGTTTGTCCATCCGGAGGCTGTCGCACTTGTGTGACCTGGGTGTGGCCACAGTCCACAAGGCGCTGCGCACCGTGCTGCAGATGAAGAAACGCCCGGCACGTTGGGTCCCTCACCACCTGACTCCACCTCAACGCCAGCGTCGCCTTGACACCTGTCGGCAGCTCCTCAGAATGCGCACCCAGGACAGGGGTATCACCTCCAAAGTGGTCACGGGCGACGAGAGTTGGATCCTGTCTTACGACCCTGCCAGTTGACGTGCTTCAGCATCCTGGTTAGGAGTCAACGAGCCACGCCCGCACAAGCCGCGTGCCAAACTCAGTGCCCAGAAAATGATGTTGGTGATCTTCTGGGATTGTCAAGGCGTCATTCTGCGAGAGTTCTTTCCCCGTGGCCTTGGGATTGGAGGTGAAGTGTACCTGGGCATCATGCAGCGTCTCCGCAGAGCCATCCGCCGACGCAGACCCATCCGGTGGGCAGCCAACGACTGGATTCTGCAACACGACGGCGCTCCCGCGCACCGTGCGGATCCAGTTGTCCGATTTCTGCGCAACAACCACACCCAAATCCTGCCCCACCCCCCGTACAGTCCGGACTTGGCTCCAAGTGATTATTGGCTGTTTGCAAGAATCAAGAAGTCCATCAAAGGCAGGCGCTTTGACGACCTGGATGAGTTGTGCAGGCAAGTCGACGCTGTGATCGACCAAATTCCGGTCAGAGACTTTGAAGCTGCAATGGACAGAATGGTTGTTCGCTGGCGGCAATGCGTGGCTGCTCTCGGGGACTATTTCGAGTGACAATTGTACCCAAGGTTCCGGTCTTCAAACCACCACAAGACTGTGACATTTTGAGTACTTTCCAGGAATTGACAGACCATGGACACGCCCACCGACAATGATATTTTGTTTGTTATGAAATAACCTGTGCACATTCACTGAATTTGGAACTAAAGTGGTCGTTGACAGAAGACTTAATAAAGTGCACGCTGTGCAACTTTGAGCAAAATCGGTCGTACTTTGTACCCGCAAACGCGCTTTTGTCAAAATTATCCGAGCTTGCCTCGTAGTGTGCGGAATTGTCGGGAACCTTTTCCCAGTACAGTGTGATCATCAAGCACAATACTTGCGCAATGATGCACTCAGACAATGATTAGCGGAAAGTGAAATGCCCATGACGAGATTCTCTGTTTGACAGCTCAACTCTGATTAACAAATTGTTCTTTTTATCACCAGAATCGATCAAAAATCATTTGGCGATGCAGAGTCACTGCGATATCCGCTGAAAAGCAATTTTGAACGTTTTGTCATGAGTACGAGACGAGAGAAGACACCTTTGAATGCAGCTTATTGATGCCATTACCTAATGCATTGCGAATTTGTGTGCCCATCGTGTCTCGTTCGGTACGGACGTCATCGTGCTGCTTTCCACGTCAAGAGCTGCCAACTTGCACGGTTTTTCTGGGCACAAAAATTCAGAAAACAGCTTCCCGTCAAACAGGGTCCCAAGTTCTTGTCAATTTGCTGACAAACATGGATCACTTGACGACAAACAATGATCCACAAAGTGATCTTTGTCGTAAAGGAAGAGTTTTCCGTGTCAACCTTTGAATACTAAAGCTTGTTTTGCTGAAACAAACAAAGCTGTATTTGACAGAGCACGCACCACTTCCACAAAGCGTTGCACACAAAACGCCAGGATTTCAAAGATGGGTGGCAGGAAGTTGAAGGGTGGTTGGTTTATGACCAAGGACACCAACACAGGTTCCACAGGGAGTCTAACTCCAGTTGAAGAGCTGTCAAGAACAACAACCAGGACGGATCTGTACTCGTCAATGGATGAACCCAACTTCGTCACCAAGGACTCTGGGAAAGATGCTTCACTCGCCTCAACCAACGACTCGACCAAAGACAATGCGGATTTGCATCGTCCCAACACAATATCGAAACTGTGGAGCAATTTTATGGACACAACATCTGCTCACGGTTTCTACCAAATAAAATTGAGGAGAAAAAGGATCGCGAAAGTGTTCTGGGTGTTCGTGTGTGTGTTGGGATTCACTGGACTCGGACTGCACTTGTCCACCATGGTGACCAAGTACCTGAGTTACGCCCACGATGAAAAGACCGGAGTGGTGGCTGGTTCGCCCGAGTTTCCCGACGTGACAATCTGCAACATGGATGCAATTTCTGCAGACAGGTTTGTGTTTGCTGTGTTCAAATGATGTCTCTGGAGCGTTCCAATATGCGGTGAAGTGAACAAAATCCAAAACGGAATGGGGACCAAAGACCTGTGTGTGACAACCAGGCCAGGCTTCAAGCACTTCAGCGGTGCACCTTGAGTGGATCTGCACAAATTTGAACGAGAGTCTTCAACTCCAAAATGCTATTGAAACTTTGGCAAACCCTCGGTGGTGCACATCAAACAATCTGTCGGCTGAATTCTCCATTCGTATTTTCAGATACGGAGATTTAAACCCACAACTTGTGGTGGGAAACTTCTGGGGCATGGCCGCGGACTGGCCTCAGAAGAGGGAGAAGGCGACGGCTCTGGGCCTGGAATATTTTCCCTTTGGCGTGCTATCCGCAATGCCCGGCATCCTCGCAAACTGGGACAAAAACTTTTCGCTAAAATCCGGCTACACTTATCATGACATTGTGGTGAGCTGCGTTTTTGACGGCAAACAGTGTGAAGAATCAGACTTCACTTTGTTTAGACACGCCGAGATGTTCAATTGCTACACGTTCCACCTGAACGACAGCCGCTCGTTACAGCGATCCGGACCTCAAGCTGGATTGACTTTGATTTTGTACATAGGTGAGTGTTCAGTTGTGCAAATAGAAACGCCATTCACGTTTATTTGGAGAGCCGAAATGCCACAATAGCTCCGTTCAATTGCAGCGTGTCAGGATGAGTGAAAACAAGCACAACCGAGTTGCTCCGGCTCAAATCAAACACCTCGTTTGAGCGAATCAATTGTCAGAACCCCTTGAAACACGAAATCTTTCAAATGGGAGAAGATAAAATCTTAAGACCCTGCTGACAAGACTGCTTTCAATTGTCCTGTTTCCCTGCGTTACTTCCCAAATCTCCATGTTGTTTCAGGTGACCAGGGAGACACCGTCGACAAATCTTTCACGCAGTTTTCTCCCGTCCTCGGATCCAGGGGCTGGAGAATGGTGGTACACGAACAGAAAACGTTGCCAGCCGTGTTTGAAAGCGGATTCGACATCCTTCCCGGGATGTCCACGTCCATCGCCGTGTTGAGTACCCAGGTGTCTCGTCTGCCGCACCCTTACACGGACTGCGTGTTCGATGAACTTTTGCCCAAAACCCAATACAAGATTACCCCCACGGATTGCAGGAAGCTGTGCGTGAGCAGAATCATTGAGCGCGAGTGCGGCTGTGCGCCCATAGAAATCGTCCCCTATCAGTACGAAAACTATCACTACTGCCTCACGTACAACTCGAGCGACGAAATGCAGGTGTTCCGGCAGCGAGGGTGCGAAATGAACATCCAGGACGGCACGGCCGGTCCGAGCATCACCGATGAGATCCAGGATTGCCAGTCGAATTGCCACTGGCGCTGTGAAGAAGTGGAATACAGCAGAGACACGACCGTGTCCGTTTACCCGACCCGAGAAGTGATGGCCTTCTTCTACACCATGTACCTCTACTACAACCACAACAAGGAGAAACAAATGGCCTGGAGACACTTCAATCGACCAGACATCAAAGGACAGAACAAGACGCCCGATGACTATCTGTTCAGAACTGGGCAAGGGAGGACAACTGGAAACGAAGAATCCGTCATCACGGATGCGGTGGCTCGGTGGATCAACACCAGCTTCGCCAGAGTGAACGTCTACTTCCGGGACGTGACCATCATCCACCGCAGTCAGGTTCCGGCCTACAACTGGAACGACCTGCTCGCAGATATCGGCGGAACTCTGGGTCTCTGGGTCGGAGTCTCAGTGATGACAATCTTCGAGTTTGTGACGTTGTGTTCTGAAATGATTATGCTGTCTCTGAACAGACAAAACAAACCGCTGGGCTGAAGATAGCCACAGATACTGCAGTTTTGATGGAAAACTTGACTCCGTAAACCTCTGTGCATTGTCACCACCATCGACATCACTCACACACGAAAGGAACAAAGCACGTCTTCGGTTGGAACCAACCAGGAGCAAATGTGTTTGGTCTTCAACCTTGAGGCCGAAGGCTCCTTCTTGAGAACTTGATCTGTCTTCGATGGATTCAGGAATCACAGAGGCAGAGGCCTGCCCCTTGACCCAAAACAGTAAAGCAATACGCCTTGGCCGACGATGGGTGGGGAAAATTGCGGATAGAAGAAGCAGACAAAGAATCGAAGGTTTGTGGTTGGGGACAAAGGGTTCAAGTCTCAGCCAAAGTTCAATAGTCAGAACCACAGACTCAAGCTTTTGAACAAAAAAGTTTGTAAAACGTTGGGAGAGAAAAATGAAAAAGTGGTGGTCTGAACGGGCGTTGGGGCTGGCCTACATGATCAGCTGGAAACATTTCAGGTGTCTGTTTTGAGCTCATTTTCATTTCCAAGAGCACGACAATCTTTCGATTCAAGAGAACTGGACTTTTATCTCCCTTCAATAAAAATTTACCACCGGAAAATGTACAAGGTGCACTCAGGAGCACCTTTTCTCCATCTGCAGCACAGGTTCGAGGACCCTCCCGAAATTGATTGGCCTCAATGAACAAAGGATTTCCCTGGAGAAAGGCCCACAAACCAGGAAATGTTTGGCTGTCAAGAAGATTTGTGGTAGATGTCAACCCTCAGTGGGGTGTCTGGATGTTCCCCTGCAGACCTGAACCACTCTCCTGCACGCCTGGGGCAGTCACAAATTCCAAATATGTACTCATGTGGTGTTCTCACTTTGCATGACATGTCCACACTTGCTTTGGTTGTGAGGTGAGACAAACCCAGTCACATTTACCTGCATGCTCCAGAAAAAGAGCAAACCCAAGACAAACACGCACACATTTATACATCACCCTTCAACATAAGTCCGCCTCAAGCACCTGAAAACCCTGTATTCATTCAACACGTTGGAAGCTTCAACTTTCCTCCCATGTCCTATGTGGTTCAATGTGGAGATTCATTCACAAACAAAAGCATCTGAGGACAGGTGATCTGGGTAACTTAGCATGAAACAGACTTGGGCTGGTTTGAAGGCATGCCGCACGAGCCTGGCGCGAAAATCTTTTGCGCAGCAACCGCGGGTTCCCGGAAAACCAGTTTCCGCAGATGCCAGAAATGAGTTTTACTTCGGGGGAAAGTGACGGCAATTTTACGCATATTAGTGCGTATGAGAAGAAATATTTCGCTCTGAAGAAAAGATGCGAACAATTACAACAGGTAAGGAATGTTCGGAGTTGCTGGGTCAACGACCAAATGTATTTTTCTTCGTAACTGGGCGATAATTGGTTATCGGCTCGTAAATTTCGCCTGTGTTTTTGCTTGCTTTGAATAGATTTTCGCACGTCTGTCTTTGTCCTAAGTTTTTCTGCGAAAACCAGAAATCTGCTGTAGATCTACAAGGGCTTCACCCACTATTTTAACATCTCCACATGTTTCAAAATAACGCTGGTTCCCAAAGGTTGGGGGGAGGTCCCCAGAGACTGTGTGGTGCGACCAGGGTCAGGAGAACCACCAAGTACTGACCTTTATTGGCGAGAAGCTTTAATCTGCTGTGCCAGTTGCACGATGAGCATGTTCAAACATTGGTTGGGAAGAGGTGCCAAGCCATTAAATTGATTGATCATGTAACTGATCACATGGGGGTCAGTCACAGGCACTTTCAATCAATCTGCTTTTACCATTAAAAATGATGAATTATGGACTGCTTGAGCACTGAGAATGCCTTGATTGATTTTACATCTGTCTTGAACAGGGTCATGTGATACCCCTCTAGGTCCCATACCCCCTGGGGGGAGGGAATCAGTCAGAGCTAGAATATTCACTCAATATTAAAGATAAGTCAGCCTCTAATGGCTTATCTCTGTATATGGATGATTTTTGTAAAATATTATTGGTATATTAAAATAGCTGCTGAGGTCAGCACCCCCTGGTGGGGGAGGAGTGTGGTGTGACACACCTGACCTGAATTGTCAGAACTACCACAAGATGGTATGAGATGTATCAATAAATAGGGAGATTCCCACTCCAAGAAGACAGTCTCTTCTGAGAGACCCAAGTGATCGTTTGTGACACCTACACTAGATTTGTCTTGCTGTGAATTCGCACAGGTTACCATTCAGGATCAATTACGCACTGTCAAAACCCTTGACTTCTTTCATGTATCCAAAGCTTTTTGTGCGACTCTCATTCGAGAAAATGTCGCCAAACTGGATTTCAAGTTGATTTCTATTCTTCACAGAGCAACGAAAAGATGGTGAATCGATTGCACCATGTGAAGAAGTTGGTGAGAAAATACAGACGAGACAGAACGTAAGTTCGTGCCTTGGGGGGCAAGTTTTACACGTCATGTGAACCTTTGTACACCCAAGACCACACAAGCAGCCCAAGTGTTCCAAAAAGTGTCAAGGCGTTGACCTTCACATCGACAACATCTGGTCCTGGTACATTTCAGGCTGTTGATCAACAAACTGGATGATGTTGGAGACGATTTCAGAGAAGTGCCGATGGCCACGTTGTACGAGGTAAAGATTTGTCGTCGTCAACAACAAACAAGATTTTGCACTTGCAGCAGCAGAGGCAAAAACGTCATTTGTTTCTTCACAAATAGAAATTTGAGTGGTGTCTTGATTTGCTGTCCGAATTGCCGGACAATGTATGTGTGTTCCTCTCCTTGTTCCTTCACCACAAGTTTACTGCCTCGTCTCCGTGGAAAGTGTTGTAGAACAAGTCCCTAAATTCTACTTTCTATGAACGTTTGCCCAGGAAGGGGATATGACAGGGATGATGGCTTCAGGAGCCGTTCCGGATATTCTTGGCTCCGCTGCTCCTCCCTACATGCACTCACCGTCCGGTAAGCCGGGCCTCCCGGCGCCCGTGCTCATCAAGACGGAGATGTCTCCCTCCGCCAACGCCCAGTCGAGCCCCGGTGTCTCCTCTGCGTCCCCGTTTCACCGCCACTCCCCGTCTGCACGTGAGTTCACCCTCCTATTGCACAACTCAAAATTCACGTGCTGGACGCCAAACCTTCAGAATATTGACATCGATCGGGCAACGTGTGGGAAGTTACAAGACAGTCAAAGGTTTCTTATTGGTGGGTGTAATTCACGAAATGCAGTTCGAGCTTCTTCTTTTTTGGAACAATCTGCAGTTGGAAAAGATCCAAGTCAGCCGTATGACCTGTTGGTGATCATTCTGTTGCAGCAAAAATGAGAAAGATAAAGAAAGAGGATAGTTCTCCGCAAGTTCCCAAACGACCTGCGGACGCTTTTCTCATGTTCTGCCAGCGTCAGAAGGATGTCGTTCAACAGCTGCACAGGCAGGTGAGAAACCACATCATACGTTGAAAAGTTGTGTGAAAATTGAATGAAAATCAGAGTGTAATGCTGGAAATATGCCCGAGAAATTCGGCCCGTCTCATTTTGATTTGTCTGGTTTCTTGTGTCCAAGGAGCATGGGGAAGACATGAGTCACCAGGATCTCACAAAGCAACTCGCGCTGCAGTGGAACAGCCTGCCAACCGACAAGAAGAACGTAAGAATTCTTTGACAAAACTTGATTGGTCCTTTGACAAAACTTGACTGGTCCTTTGATTGATAAGTGGCGCTTGCAATTGAGAGCGCGATCTCACGAGGAGGCTGCATTCTTGAATTCAGTGAAGAAAAAAAACATCGCGGAAGTTTACAGTTTATCATCGTGAACTTTCAGCGCCATTCTGCGCGGTTGCTGGAATATTGTGAATCAAGTCTATTGTTGAGAAAGAGAAAGGTTTCCTGCTTTTACCGAGAAAGAAACATTCTTCCTGTGCTCCTTCCTGCAGGTTTACTTCGACATGTGTGAACCGGAGCGAGAGCAGTTCGAACGTCCCACCAAACACGCGTCTGTGTCAGGAGACAAGAAACGCATCCCATTCCCGGAGTGCTCGGAGCAGGAGCTGGACGCTGCCATAGACAGCATCAAGTGATCCAAATGACTGAAAGGATCCAAGAAGTACGAGGATCTATCATTTAAATGTTAGATTTTTCATGTTCTTTCGATCGGTCAGCGCGATTCCTTCTCTGTTGCGATTACCTCACAGACTACACATTCGGCTCGACCGCGAAGACACGAACAGTCTAACATTTAAATGATAGATCCTCGTATTGAGCGAACACTTGGGACGTCAACTACGAGTGGTGTTGTGTGATGGAAGAACTGATTGTAAGTTTATCGAAGGATCATAAAAACAGCTTGTGCTTCAGAGCGAGCCTGTGTTGTGCTCTTGTTGTAGGTTGAGGCAATGGCGGTCACCCTGATCACTACAGGAGTGGGGTGGTGAAATTCTTGGTGGTGATGACATTGCAGAGATTGGCGACAGTCGTGGCGACTGTGTTCGGGACGCACTTGTGTTCAAAGTTCTGCTTTCTGTTTGTTTGAATGGCTGAAAGCAACACGAGCAACTGTCTTGTGCCTTTCGTTCTCCTTTTGCACTTGAGTATGATTTGAAAAACTTGGAGGAAGCGCGCAAACGGTGTTTGTACTTGTTGGGCAGGGCGGGGTTGTTTGGTCTTGAAAGGCAACATTGGTGAGTTCACCTCCAGTGCTTCATTCACAAACGCATGAAAAAGAGTTCACCTCCAGTACTTCGTTCAAAAACGGGTATTCGTGCAAGAGAAGCAACAGGTCTCAGTCATGTTTCAGTGTCATTTCGTGCGTTTTTGGCCTGCTGTGTGAAACTGACCTTTCTCGTCGGGTCAGGTTTTCTCATTGACGGTCAGGTCGCTGGGGCGGACTGATCGAGGCGACTTGACACGTCGACACTGGTAGCAGTTCCACAGAATGTGTGGAGGGCAGTGGGTTACCATCGCTGATAACTTTTTGACTCAACATTTTGCCGCGAGGAGCTCAGGAGAAAGCTTCGCCATTTATCGCGGGGAAGCGAGAAAAGGTTTTCTTGTTTTGGTCTGATTGGAAAATATATGAACATTTTTCGCGTTTTGGTTGTGCTCCATTGAAAAGAAATTTACACTGGTTGCGTTTCTGACAGTACCTCACTCAATTCGAACTCAGACACAAGTCTACGTGTGCCCTTTTTGCAAGGAGTCAAACACTTGGTGACCCTTGGGCTACAAAACGTATCGCTGTCCAGTGAGTGAAACCGCAGGCAAGAAAACGCTTCAAAGGTTCCCTTGATGCTGTCTGCATGGTCACGCATGTATGGAATTCTTCTCACGTACCAACAATGAGGAAATACCATTTGTGTGTGGAAAGTTTGGCGAAGTATTTGTTGGTCAACACGTTAATGCAAGGAATAGAGATGTGAAATGCTTCCACGGAGTGGAGTATGCGGTTACTGGCGTCCTTGTATTGCGGTCGGCATAAAACCACAAATTGTAAACAAGTAACTAGGCACATGTGAAGCACAGTCAGGCCCCAGGCCCGCATGGAGTGGGGGAACAAGTGTTGGGCTTCAAGCGGAACTTGTTTTGATAGATCACGCAAAATCCCATTGACAAACAGGAGAATGTTATGGATCTGAGGGCTGACTTAAATCCTTGTTTGTGAGGCTTGGCTTGTGAAAATACAAAACTCAAGGTTGCAGACGACAATTGCCCTTGTCGTGAGCTGGTTGACGAGCCTGGAGCTATGTACACTGTGGAGAGCAGTGTGCTTTATCACTTTACCTGTTGGCGGTGGGATTCGTTCTGATTCACATGAGCGACCGGCAGATATCTGCCTCCATTCTTACCTTTCCTTTCTGTGTCAATCCATGTCTGTTTGTGGATAATGAAGAGGAAGTTCAAAGCAATCTTCAAGTTCGCAAAGCGAGAAGTGTCGCTATTCATCTGCGTGCGAGGAAAATTTCGCGCGCTTGTGTATGAAAGCCTGGGCCAAAGTTTATTGGTTTCAGTTCAAGACCTCATTTTGCTGTGAGTTATTCTTGCTCACCTCGCCTCAATTAAAATGCCATCATGTGGTGAATATGAGTTGGCTTCTGAAGCCTGTGAAGTCTTTAGCCGCATGCATGCAATGTTCCGGTGGTGCTGGAAAACTTGTCAGTTTTGTTGAAGATTGGCACAATTTTTGGCTGTGTGCGACGCGCCCCATTCCTCCCAGTTGTGCTGGAGCTGCAGTTCACACGTCTTTTCAATGGGGAGCAAATCCTGATTGATTAAATGATGGCTAATTATGTGAGGTGGTGCCTTCTTATCGATGCGTGAGGTTGTGTACCCTACGAGGACCATGTGCACCGCGTAATGTCGAGCGGCTGTGGAGATGCGCGCCGCTACCTCCCCTCGCATTTGATTGGCACTCGAGACAGACGCACAACAAGCCAGTTCCGCGTTCATTTACCCTGCATACTATTCTGATGCTGCGGTGAAGACATTCGAAAGTGCATTTGCCATTTAGCCTCCTAACCCAAGCATGGGTATGTAAAACGTGTGTATGTGGAGCCCTAAATGGCATGCCGCTGAAATAGGGCGGCATATTCTGTAAAGAGCCAAAAACGTGTGTGGCTGAAGAAGTGATAAGCCGAAGCTCACATACACGCGATGTTTGTGTTGCAAGTGGCTTGTGTTTCTCTCTGATCGCTTGTGTTCGGCACTCGAGGCAAAATTGGCTCAAATTTGTGGAATTTCACGACTACAAGGCAGAGGAGACCTGAGTGTGCAAGTTGAAGGTGCCGTCTCATCGACGCAACAACGGATTTTGGTGACACACTGGATGTGATGCCTTGAACCGAATGTCAATTCAACGACGAGGATTTCAACAAGCAGTGGTGCACAAATTGCCCGCCTGAACCAAGGAAACACAACAAGCAGGGAAAACTTGGTGACAAGATGACAACAAACATGGCAGGTGGAGTGACGCTGAGGTTCTCGCTGCAACTTCCGTCCTCGTTTGCGAGTTTGGATCCACAGTCCAAATGGATCAAGGCAGTAAAGGTAGGTTGAGAACGAAAAGCCGTGCACCACGCTGCCATCAAACCAGTGCGTGCATGTTGTCTCTTGACAACACATTGTGTGGTGCGGAAAGAAATTTTCCAAGCGTGCACATGTTCAGTGTTGTTTCACGGGGTTTCAAACATACGGTAACTTACAAATTGGTAACTGTTGACAAGAAACCGGTTGTGTTGTGCGTGCCAGGTGCATCGCTCCAAGTTGACACTGCGTGCATGCACTTGCACCAAAATTTGCCTTCACGCATGGTGTTGAAACATCTGCACCAGAAATGAATTTGTTCTTTTTCGCTTGTTTGACATCACACTTGTGTGTGCAGTTTGAACATCTCAGAAGCGTGCTATTGGTGTGGACAGCTGCAAAGAAATGCTGCTGAAAATAACGCCAAATGAGATTTTTGAGCGCTTGGCAGCTTGGGCGCTGACAGTGCAAATTGTGGTATCTCATAAACGTGCAAAATAAGACTGTTTCTGGCGGGTCCACACAGTTTGTTCGCAAATGGTCAGAGCGAAAAATTATTCCCTGTTCACTTCTCGGCCCTGTTCAAACCCGTTTGTTGAAGAAAATTGTTAATGGGACTGGGGGACAACAACATTTCAAAAATGCTAATTTTTGACCATTCACAAATGGGAAACTTTGTGGACAAAGTGGTTTTCCAGAACCAAGTTTTCTGAGCAAATGGCAACCAGAGTTTGCCGCGATTGCTTTTCTCCAATCTCTTGTTTGACGCTGCTTTTTTTCGGGGCGCCAACAGCAAAAGACTTGAAAAGGACTGGACAAAATTGTACTTGACCCAGACAGCATTGTGCAGTGAGCAACGTTGAGGCCCACTGTTCTCTTGTGGGAAAGTTGAAATTGTCTGCCACACAGGCACATACCATGTTCTGTGAGGCTACTCCAAATCGCATTTGCTGTCCATATGAAAACGTGAAAACACCCATCCACCTGTGAAATTTGACAAGTATGCTCATTCGTTGGCTGTCATGGACGTCGTTCTTTTACGTGGCATATCTGTCATGTTTTTATGTGATTTCATGCAATGAATACTGCCGAAGATGTCAAGCGCGTCTAAACGGGGACCTTGTGTGCCCCAACCCTGACACAAAATTGCTCAGATATCTTTGCTGAGAATGTTCACTTGTAGTATCGCTTTCAATTTTGCATTCAGTCGACATGCATCCCCAATTTCTTTCAAAAAACAGCAAACACATTCAATCAAAGGCTCAGCTGAATGGTGGGACGCTGAATTTCTGACGGTCCAAAACGAACACAAGTGCATGTTGAGGTTTCCGAGGAACCCTGGATCGTGCACAGATTTGGTGCTGCAAATAGATTTCCTCATTTGTGACCAACTTTTGCGTCCAAGAAACAGGTGCAACATTTCCCCCTTGACCGTTGGCACGAAAGTACTGTTTCAGATGGGACAAACTGTAGCCAGATTGTATGTATCGGGAAACATTGAACAGATAATGCTTGCATTCTTCTTCCCATCTCCACTGCATGAACGCGCATGCATATCTGGATTCTCCTTGCAGCACTGCACTGGTTGCGGAGGCAACTTGATGAGTTTCCACGAGACGCACAGCGAGGCGCAGCCCGGGAAGACGGGCACGGTGGGCGGCGGCGGCCGGCGCGGGGACGCCGCCCGCGGGGCCGTGTACGAGGAGGCCATCACGAGCTGGTACTGCCCCAAATGCGGACTCCACATCATTCCTGAACAGGTAACATCGTGCTCACGAATATGGACACATGGAGCCATCGTTACGTGTTTGCATGCACAGGGAAACATTCTTGCTGACCCGCATAAGGGGTGGTCCATGGACTCAACCGCAAGACCGAAAAAGTAATTGCAAGAAGTGCTGAAGAAGAACACAGGGGCAACAGAGAGTCAAACACATTAAAAAGTTGTCAGCAGCAAATTAGCAGTTAATTTGCATGACTGTATCCCACAGTCCTCTTTGACTGAGTGAACTTCGTTCACAATATCAGAGGTCTGCTTTTACGCAATTCTCTCTCACGAGTGGTCCAAGTATGGCAACATTTCAGTGCTTTTGCATCCAAATTACATGCTGCGCGGCCTCCGCTTTGAACTTCGCCGCTGTTTGGTCTCTGTGGCGCGCAACAGGCGACTCAATTGAACCGCAAAAAAAGTGACCATAGTGAGGCTGTTTCTCTGCGTCATTTCTGCCTCTGTTGTTCTTGTCAATTGTGCACGCGCAGGACAAAATGAAACTGACAGCACAAGTGTCACAGAAGCAAAGTTCGAATGAACCGTTGATTCTGAGACCTGAACGTTCATGTTTCAGAACCAGCAGCAGAAGAGGCGCTCGGAAATCATCTCGGGTCCGGTCGCGCTGAATCCGACGACGCCTGCGGCGGGAAAACCGCCCCTCGCGCCGCGACAAGTGGCGAAGAGACGGTCGGAGAGTGCCTCCCGGGAAAACCTCGTGGCACCCAAACAGAACACAGATATCGTGGCGAAAATCAACCAGGCCAGGGTAAAGCCTTGTTTCAAGTGATATTTCCCTTCCAACTTTCAACTTGCCATTGCCGCGTCATCGTTACCTGTCCGCTTCAGTTTGCTTTGAGGATGGCCCAGTCCATAAGGTGCTTCGTTTCAAACCAGCTCATATTTTTTGCAACGAAAAAATGTGTAACAGCGCGTGTTCTTATTCTCCAGAGAAGCCTGACAAATTCTCCGCATTCTCCTGCCGAAGGATCCACAATCATAGGTAAAAACCAAGTTGAAAACATTAAACACGATGGGTTCGAGAAAAACAAAACAAACCCCGCAGCAACGTCAGCAAAAAAATTTACAGAAACTGAGTGAACGTATTGTCCCCGAGTATGCCGGCGTTAAAATCACCCTCAATGAACACTTGCCTCAGAGTGATGTGGTGCCCAACTTTTTGCATGAGAAACCTCCATCAAATTTCAAAAGTACTGTTGTCAAAGAAAGTTGAGGTTCTGCACTGGAAATCATAATAACTACTGACAGAGCAGACGCTGATGTCAATCAGACGTATACTGAACAAAGCTGTTTCAAAGTCACGCAACTGACGTTTGCTTCTTTGAGAGTGCGATTTCCACAGTGACTCACAGACATGTCTGCTACTTTCTGTGAGAAGTTTATCTTTTTCTCTGTTGACCTCAGAAACTACAAAATGTAAGGCCATGTTGTTCAAGATCGTTCCAATTTTTGCGCTTCAGATGAGCCGTATCTGGCGTTCGAGCGCGGGATCCAGGACGGGCTGACGGCGCTGCTCAATCACATCCGCAACCACCTGCTGCAGAAGGAGGGCCAGCTGCGGGAGTTTCAGGTGAAGAGCCTCACTCAAGTCTCGGTCAATTCAACTGCTGCAACAAGATTGTCTTCATTTCAACTGTGGCACACAGAGTTTCGTAAACTGCTGTTTGAGAAATTTTCCAAGAGTCCAATGTCGTTCAGTAAGAAAGGTTAAACTCTCCTCAGGTTGACATGCTGCACAGAGAAAGGACCCTCAAAGCCAACGAGCAGGACTTTGTGTTGAGAATCACCCGCCTTGAGCAATCCGAGAAAACGCTCAAACACAAGAGGGAAAGACTTCAGATGTACAAAGACAGCATGATGTACCAATTGGACGCGAAGGCGAAGCAACTTGCCAAGTTTGAGAATCGACAGCAGTGGAACAATCAGATCAGTGATGTGGAACACAACACACAAACCGACAGCAGCGGCCTGTCCAACAACAGCAGTGCGAATCCTGTCGTTCCCTCGCGTCAGACCAGAGAGAACGCTGCTTCAAACCGGGCTTCCATTCTGGAAATGGAGACGCAGAGGAATCCGGTTGGTTACCAGCGCCAGAGAAACGCCATTGTGAACGACGGTCGCACTTCGTACCGCCCCGCCCAGACTCGCTACTCGAACGGTGTCAACAACACACACACGTTTCGCTTGTCTTTCACCGTCCCCTCCTCCGAAACTTTTCAGCAGAACAACAGTGTGTCGTACGTAACCACAAAAGATGAACGGACGAAAACGTACACGACTAGCTCGAACTGGAGACGCTCGGATCCCAACCCTGTCAGGATGGCCACAAGTGGAGTGGTCACCTCTGTGCCCGTTCAGCCAACCAGCAGAAAGATCGCCCCTTCTGTTGACGCAACAAAACAGTCTTCTGAAGTGCAGCAAAATGGCGTGTTGCACGTTGATACTGGATTTTATTCAGTGAGGGATGGGGAGCAGAAACGAAACGGCTCACATGGCAGTTCGTACAGCAACAACAACACTACCTCCACCCTGTCGCTGCTGCAAGTAGATGACGAACGATGGAAACAGCAGACAGAAGGAAGCACCAAACCTCAGAAACCTCAGCAGCACGAACAGTTTGTTTCGCACGAGCAGCTGGACAGGCAATATTACCCTGGCTACGGAAACAGGAGGAGCTTCGACATTGTCGAGCAGCCGATGAAGGAGTCGCCCAGACAGGCGTGGATGAGGTCAAGATACAAGGTCGAAAACTCGCAACAGCAGAGACAATCCCAGCAGCAACGACAGCAGCAACATCCACCTGCAGTCACTTCTGGTATCCTGGGACCCGACAGGCAGCAGCAGCAGACTGCACCAAAGGCCTGGAATTCCTTCCCGAACATCGCCCAGATCAATTCCAGCTTTGATGAACTTCCGGAATCCCACCGAATGAACAGCTCACATGACAACATCCTGGATCCGGAACTTCCCAGGGCGGCTGGTAATGGAGCCAAAGATTCTGTGTTGGAACGGAATCTCAGCACAACTGATGTCCAGATCACCTCTCCCGCCAGCCCCCTTCCTGCCTACAATGGGTCGTCCGGACTTCCCTTGCCGACCAGTTACCAGGTGGGGCGGACTCAGTTGCAGCACAGTGCCATGGTGAATGGATACTCTCCTCAGGGTTCGAACGAAGACAGCAGCAGCCGGTTCCTGCAGAACGGCTACTACTACCCCTCCCACCCTGTCACGCGTTACTCGCCTGGATCCAGGCCCTACATCGAGGAGCAGATCGCACCCAGACATTCGAGGAGAGTGACCGAGCTGTGACGAGACTCACCCTCCCAGGGATCCAGATTTGACAAAGTGCAATGAGACGACAGCTTTGACGCTGGTGATCTTTTGCCAACAAGTCATTGTCTTGAAAGCGAAAGCCCAGGACTGCATGCAGCTTCGCCAAGCTCACCGCACACGAAGGGGCATTGAACGCACAAATAGATCTGTGTAGCTTTAGATTTTGAACTTTGCGACAGAGACCCTGTTGCGTTGTGTTGAATGTCGACCAGAAATAACATTCAATATTTCTAATGGATCACACGGCCAGTGAAATAGTTTGAGATCAAATCTGAATTTGTCAAACTACCTTTTGACAGTTGTCGGATGCATTGCCCGTGCCAATGTAAATTGTGAATATATTTTGTTGACAACAGACTTCACTCAAACGAGAGGTTTTATTCCGAAACAGTTCTGAACACAAGTGTCTTGAGTGTTTCACTTCGTACAACAGTTTTATTCAAAACAAACAAAAATTTCTGAAAATACAGAAACTCTACATTCTCTGATGCTGGTGGTACAAATGTGTAAGAATAAGCTCCACAAAACGTGCGCTAAGAAACATCAACGAGACAAAATCAGTCACGATAAATTTTCTCAATCGAAGAAACATCAAACCATTCGAAAATTTTCCAAGAACACCTCCTATTTCCTCTTGTTTAATCAGCAGCACCGAAACCAGAATAATTCCTGAACAACGTGAATGGAAGTTCTTCTTCTGAACAATCCAGAATCCACAACTGGAATGTCTCCTCAGTTCTAATGTGGAAACAGAACACGCACATACGTCCACGAACGAAAACAAACTATTTCTCAAGTTAGATTCTAATTTTTGACTGCAGTGTTCACACATTAAAATTGTATCAAATTGAGATTTTTGTCAAACGCAAAATTGAACGTCTGTGGATCGAGTACCGTATTCACCTGTGAACAGTCGCACCAGAGTGAGACTCAACCCAAATTTGCCTCTTTATCAGGCACCGACGTTTCACCCTTGTTTTGGACTCGCCCTCCTTTGGATTATTTCTCGGCGCGAAAAGGTAAGAAAAACTTGCGTCTTTCGGGGCCACAGCAGTTGTTCCTGCTGTGATATCAAAAATATTTCATTTGTTCCAGTTCCTTTCGCCCTTCGAAGGGACAACTTCGCTGTCAAAAATTCAACAAAAAATATTCACTTTTTCCCAAGGTACGTGAGGAGAAATGGACACGAGTTTGTCCACAAATTCGTTTGACAATAAGTTGTGTGTAAAACGTTTTCGGAATCAACGAAGTGTTAGTAGAAATGGTACTTGTACAAATGGCACGTGAATATCAAGATCAAACAATAGATCACACTGAAGAGCCAAACCGAGATCTGCCAAGGACTACAACTCTCAACTGAGGAGTGCACGTTCACTGCCTATTTCTGCCACAAACTAAAGACGATGCTGGTGAAAAGGGCAACAGTCGAACACTGTCGTCTGTGCAGAAGGAAGTGTCGGTGATCTTTTTTACAAACCCAGAACGTTGCCTCCAGATCAACCGCGGTTCCGCGACGTTCACATTGTCCTCGGGTGTGACCATCGTGGAATTTCCGTGACTGCAGTGGTGCATCGTAATCGTTACAAGTTTTCCAAACCTCTCGCTCTTAGACGCGAATCTGGAAACCTACCAACCTTCAGCGATCACAACCACTCCAATCTTCACTTCAGAACCAGACAACAGAAGTCGGGTGCAGCTGCGTCACCCTCCTTTAGATCTCTGGTCTCAGGCCCTTTCAATCATCTTTTCTGCATTCCGGTCCAAAGTTCTGATGCGGTGCCTGGAGTGCGGCACGCCCTCTGTGGACGAGTCGTGCGGGATCTGCGTGATGATGACGTCATCGCCAGGTCCGCCGCCCACGTCACCCAGGTTGACGCTCGTGTTGCCCGGCAGCATGGGCTGCGCCGGCGGCAGCGGCTGGTTGCCCAACCCGATCTGCACGGCAGAACCCGGCTGCGCGTTCACGTTGATGGTGAAGTTCATCGTCTGTTTGCGCTTGCTCGGCGTGATGGTGATTTGTCCGCTTCGTCCGAAATCGTCGGCGCTCGTCCCTGTGCTGTTGCTGCAATCAACAAAGGGCATCGCTATGAGGGGAAAGCCACGCTCCGCAAGTCGTACGCCTGCATGTTGACGGTTGGGGTAGATTCGCGCTTTGACTCCAGGGGACCGATACTTCGCGATGTTTTCATATATTTTGTATGGGTGGTCGTTGAGCAGATAGGACCATGATCGTTCTCCAAGACGCGTTTCAAAAACTGCAATGCACAAGCTCCAGAAACAAGATATTATCACCAATCTACAGATGCAAGAACCACATTGTGCAAGGACCCAGAAATCCATATGCGCGCATTCCTTGCTGATACCGCTGGGCAGATGTACTCACGTGAGACCCTGTCCCGCTTCATATTGACCAGTGTCGCGTCAAGTGATTGGTGAGTGCATGCACATGCATGCTGCACATTGCCTGCACGATGAACTTTCCAAAGCTGCGGGAGTGGTGAATGGTAGCATACCTTTGATTCAGATGATGAGGCCTGTGCCTCGGTGTCGCTTCTCTCGAGTCGTCGCTCGATCCTCGGTCATAACCGACGTTAACAACACCTGGAATCATTTGTGCGATCGTGAAAAGCAAGCTGTTGACCACAAAAGGGTCACTTGTGCAAGGAAGGGAACGCAAAAGTTGCGAATCAAAAAATATGTGAAAGCAAAGCAAATTTGAGGGTTTGGGTGTTCTGTACCATCCGCACACTTGTGATTTGTTTTCCTCACACCACTCACGATCTTCAATCAATAGCTGATCAACAAGATGGGGGTTTGAGATCAGAGTAAAGTGCGAATCATCTCAACTTCTCACACCAAGAAGCACCATCATTCACAGCAAACGACACAGGGCAGGGGTACACATGCAGTCACAAAGCTGTCAACTGTGCTCATGTCGCTTTCAAACAGAGTGGCCAGTTTCAAACGGGACTGTGCGTGTCAAATACGGAAACGGACTCCGCTTTGTGACTGCAGTGCGCGGGAGGACATACCTCTGTGGTGGCGCCTCTCGAACTGTTCGTCGCTGTCGTAGCTCTTGTTGAGCGCCCGGTCGTGCGAGCGCGTCTTGCGGCTGCCCGTGCTACCGTACCTGGCCGCGTCACTGCGCTCCTGGCTCTTACTCCTCCCGGACCGCCGCACCGGCGCCCCGGTAACGTAGTCGATCGCCGTCGCCGAGTAGTAGTCGTCGCGCGTGCGCCCCCTAGGGTCGCGATCCCCGCTGCGGCTGCGGTGGCGCCGGTGGCCCGAGGAGGAGCGGTCGCGCCGCCGCTCGCCGCGCTCTCGGCTCCCACCGCGGTCTCGGTCGCCTCGCTCCCGACTCCCACCCTGACGCATCCGCGACTGCCGCTCCCGCTCCCTTCGTGACGTGTGTCCCAGCGGGTCGCTGAACTCGCGCTGGTAGTCCCTGCTGCTGTTGCCCTCGCGGCTGCTGTTCGCTGCTTCGTGCGGAGTGCTCTCCTTGGGACCAGGAGGAAATCGAGCTCCGTTTTCTCCGCTCACAGGAGACAAGTCGGCTTCCTTGGCCTGTCTGCCGTGGGTTCCCCACTTCGCTGCCTGATGTTCTTTGTTGGGCACAATGAGGGTTCTTTTCACCTGTAAGTCTGGTTGTTCCAGCGCAATGTCCGCTGGTTCAGCTGCCTCAGTCGGAGAGGAAGGGTCACTGTTGCTGCCTTTACTTTTTCTTCCCCTTGCTCTCTTGATAACGTTGGGCATCTGTAGCGCTGGAAGCCTCATTCTGTCCCTTTCCGAAGCTTGAGTTTTGGGTTTCTCAAGCAGAACTCCCTGAGACGGATTGCCCGCAGCGCCTTTCCTGGATTTCGGTGATCTGGGAGGAGTTTTGCTTCCGTTACTGTCCAGCATTTTCTCACCACTGCCCCATCTCCTGGGTCCCTCAGGTGGAACCGAACTCGCCGGTTGGATGAAGGCAGCAGGCTGCTTTTCCTTCTGCATCGGTTCCTGTGGGACTTTCGGTTTCGGAGGAACGTTGCTGTTGTAAGTGTGCACACTCTGTTGGGGTTGCTGGTACACAGGCTGTTGGGGTTGATGGTACCCATGCTGTTGGTAAGGTGGGTACGCATTCTGCTGAGGTTGGTACGTGGCCTGCAGAGGTACGTATGAGCTTTTCTCAAGGGGGATATTCTGCTGAGGTGGTGGAACGAACTTGTTGGGCGGCTGCATGTGCGGGGCGGCACTCTTGGGTTCCTCCGCGAGCTGCATTTTCTCCCCGTCGCTGCTCACAGCCACAGAATTGTACCCAACGTTCTTCTTCCCTGTTTCTGACGGAAAAGAGGGGGTCGGAATTTTGACTCCGTTGCTCGTGTTGTAGTTGGGGTACTTCCTCTCCCGGCTGGGCGAGTCTTTGAGCATCTTGAGGACGTTGACGTCGTCGCTGAGGTCGGCGTCGGCGGCGCCGCCGGGCGGTGCGTTGTACGGGGTGAAGGCGCTGGTCGTCGTCGGCGCCGCCTGCTTCACGTCCGTCTCGTACACGACCACGCTCGGCGTGTTCTCACCGCTGCACAAAGAAGAACAACTTTGTATCTCTCCCAGAAATGGAGCACATACACTGTCCAGTCGTTACTTGGTACTATGAGTACACCAGCTGTGCCAAATGGGACCAAACCCCTTGTTCGTGGTGAGTTCAAACAACAGGCTGACGCGCTAGAAAAATAGATCCACCACGACAACTTTTTCCTCAAGAAATCGAGACTGGAACCCAAGTGGAGTTTCCTCTGTGTGCGGGCGGTACCTGGGCGCAGCGCTGAGGTCGACGAACTCCTTCTTCTCGCCACCGTAGTCTCGCTCCTCCTCTCGCTCGCTCATCACGCAGCAGTGCGCCACGACGCCCACCAGGATGATGACGCCCACCGCTGTACAGAGAAACCAACATCAGGTGAAGATGAAGACGTGATGCACGTCGCTGATGTGTAGAATTTTGTAGTGGGGAAGGTTTGCATGGTTTTCAGAAAATGGCCCCCTTTTCGCCTTTGCCCGGAAGAAACTCCATTCACGTGCTGAGTGAAGCCAGGCCGCCAGGAAGTAAGAATCAATTTGACCAGGTAAATACTGCATCCAGGCTTTCCTCGTTCTGGCGACGGAATCAAACAGAAACTAGGAGCGATACGTACCGAGCAGCGCGGGTCCCAGGTACTTGAGCGGGTTGCTGCCGCCCCACGCCTGGTAGCCGGGCCAGTGTCCGACGATAGTGAGCACGATGCCAAGGAAGATGAGACCAAGCGCGAGCGCCGCCAGCACGATCATGAGCGGACGCATTCGGAAGCGCGGCCTGCTCAGGATGCCCACGAGCCCCGCCATGACGCTGCTGTCGAAGCGCGCTCTTCACTGAGTCGGGTGTTGAAGGGAGTTCTTCACAGGTGTGTTGACATTGGATTCACACGCTGATATCTGAAACGTTTTGAATACCGGGGGCTGTGAATTCCGTCACAATTTTTTGTCCGGTCAATAACCCAGCACGAGGACGAGGTCAACGCACTGAGGTTTGTTCTGTCGAGAAGTGAAAATCACAACCAATACGAAATGGCTGCGCTTCGAGGACTTTTGCCTGCGTTGATCTGTTTGATCAAGAAGCTTTCTGATCGTAGAGTAAACGAACTTCGTGTGTGTGTACAGATCGAATCCGTGCAGTCAACTTTCACGAAGAAATCAAGACACCCGACAACTCAGCTGCAGGGGGCAACGGTACGAGTACACTTCATGTGTACACCTTTCATGTGAACACAAACGGTCATTGTTGTGTGTTTGTCCTCATTTGGATTCCTTTTAGTCGTCGAGATTCGATGTCAGTTTTGAAAAGTTGCAGGCCCTTGCAGCAAACTTACTTCGAAAGATTTAATCTCAAGAGATTTTTGTTCACTTTCTACTCGTACAACGCTCACAAGTGGTTCACCAGGAGCAATAAACACAATATGAACGGGAACAATCAACACACACACACACACACACACACACGACCCAAAAGAGACTTCGAAACATTCCCAACGAATTCTGCATGTGTTTGGAAACCCTCGTCTTCACATTTCTGCATGGCCCTGACGATTCTCTTGTTCAAAACTGACCTCTGCACAAAACTTGCTCCAAATCCTTTGTTCACAAAGGTTTTCCAAACTCCAGCGCATTTGTTTGCCGAAGATCCTTTCAAAACGTTCATTTGATCGGATTCAAACAACACCTACCTTATCTGGGGGTTTCCCTTTCTTCAACCTCGATCAGGTATCATCATGGAAGCCATGACTTCAGCGTCATTGTATTTATTTCCACAACCTACTTTAGGTTCACCTGTATCACCGATTTCACAGGTATCAACCAATGAGCATCGCTGATACAAGATGAGTCGGGTGAACACCTGTCCTCAGGTGAGAGGAGCGCAGTCTGTCGGCTTCAGTCCTTATTAGGTCAAAACTGCCTTGAAGCTGATACAGCGACACCTGCAGATTTATGAACCATCCAAAAGTGACAAGAAATTTCCTCACTCTTTCTTATCAAGGAAGATTGTGGGCAAGTCATCCCTGCACTCTGAGCACAAGCAAATAGTCTCGTGTTCGACTGACTTTCCAAGCTCTCAGTCGCAGTTCTTCTCTGGTGGTCCGCTTTGCCCGAGGTGTCGACACAAATCCCACGAGCGCTTGTCTGACAACTTTTTCAGTGGGTGCGTTGATCTTCTTTCGCACTCGGTTGGTGGTCAGAAGCATAAACTCGTTTGGCAGGTGTCTCGTCTTTTTTGCGTGGGAACGATACTCATGACCTCAATCAATTGAAAACTTTTTTGCTTGTTTTTCAAATGCTTGACGTGAGAGTTTTGCTGAGACTTCATTCCACACAAGTCAACCGTGCACCATGGTCGACCAAATGTTTCCAAGACCACCGCAGGGATTTCTGGATTTCGCGACGACGCTCGTACACAACGGTCAATCGAATGATTTTTTTGCGCGATGGTCAGGCCGCATGCAGGGCCCGTCGGCTCTCACCAACCCTTGCGAATATAGAGCTAAAAAGCTTGCGGTACAAAAAAGAAGCAATTTTTCACACCCGACCCACAAATCTGGGCCTCCTGCAGGAAACATCATCGTGTATTCGAGCTGTTTCAAAGATACATCTTTGCACAAACACTTACGACGAACACGCGCGCTAGTTCGCAATCACTAAACGGCGAGGCCACCCGATGAGTTGTGAAACAACAGACATCCAGTTCTGATGGGTAAATATTACACCACTGACAAACGTGCAAGCCCAAGCATGGCAAGAATTTTGCATGATAACGACTGTAGAATGAAGGATAAATCAAAACTAAACTTGAGCACCAATTAAATTCTCAATGCATTGTGATCAAGTCGCACGTCAGGCCGCGGGGCAAAAAATGCATGCATGCCCAGAATAGGGAGTAGCTTTTTGCCGCACATTTCAACACGACCTGATGGTGCGGCCACTTCCTTTGGAAACACTTTGCATTTGTAAAAACACTGACAACACATCACAAAGACCATAAAACTTCATGATAAATCGCAATCAAGTCAACTTGAGACATGAAAAGAAACGTTGTCGAACTGCAGTCTTCTTGAAAGTTCAGCGTGGAGCCTGGGAACCATGACTTAGAACCTCGACAAAACCGGGTTTGTCCTTCAACATGAACCTCCTGGTGCGGAGCTTTCTCGTGACGTTCATCTGGAACACTGTCAAGTCGCAAGGTGAACCATTTTCGGGCATTTCGTTCTTCTGCTGTTGTCTTGATGTATTTGGTTGCACAGAGACAGAGTAACCTGCTGACAGGTTCTGTGTTGCAGAATCCGGAAGCGGTCTCTCAGTCCTCTGGTCGCTCCTCTGGTCCAGAAAGCTGGGCATTTTGCGTGAATTGAACTACCCAAGCGTCATGTTTCAGTATATAATGACGAGGGTCAGCAGCAGGAGGCCGGGGGCGGGGGGCGGCCGCCGAAGCGCCCGGTGATCCCGGGGGAGACGGACGCGCTGCCGTTCCGCCCGGGCGGCGGCTACAGCGGCCCCGGCGCCGGACCCGACGCCACGTACGGGTACTCCGCCTTCAAAGGTGAGTCAAACAATTTCACACCTTGTCAGTTTGTGCTCTTTGAAACACTGCAGTGGTCGCTAAAAGTGAGGAAGCTTGACCAGTGACGTACTTTTCTGTCACCAGTGTCACAGTGATTTCTGTTCCCGGTTTGAATGCGTTTCAGGTCCAACAAACGGTGATTTTGACGCAACACTGAGGCAGTTCACTAAAGTTCACACCCTGGGCAGCTTCGGAAGCAGCTTCGACGGCAACGGGGACCACGCGTCCGTCATGAACCAAATGTACAACCGACTCAAGAACAACGGCGCCGGGATCTACAGCAAGGAGCCACCGCCGGACGACAGGAACAATCACGACCAGAACAACCGAAACTACAACCAAAACGACAAACACCGCGACAGCTTCAACAACAGGAACAAAAAGTTCAATTCTTACAACAGAAACGCCAATTACAATTCAAACAGGAACCAAAGGCACAGACAACAGCGTCGAAGTAATCAACGGCACCGAAGACACGCGAGAAGCGGCGGCAGCGGCAGACAAACGCTGCCATACTCGTACCCCTCAAACTCTGCCAACTCAGGCAACAATTTCTTCAGTTCAAAAGATCCGTTTCCAAACATTGGCTTTGGATCAAGATCAAACTCTAACAAAAACAGCGGATACTCTTCAAACTTCTTCAAAGACCTGGACGCTTCATTCAAAAGTTCAAAAGCAGCGTACAACTCTTTGTATGGTGATCTGGACAAAGGCTCATCTGGTGGTTATGGATCTCAGTCTGGCTTCGGAAACCAATACCCGCAGAACTCTGGTTACTCACAGAAGCCCGGGTACTCGCAGAAGTCGGGGTATTCGCGAACTCCTTATCCAAGGCAGAGGAATAAATACACACAACAAGGATATTATCCACAACAGTCAGGGAGATATGCGCCTTTCTACAACCGAGGTAAGACGGGAGTTGCAAACACCTCAGTGAATTGGAGAGGAGCTGGTTCAGACAGTTTGTCACACCGACCAAGAATGCAACGCTTTGTGCGGCGCATTTCACCCTTTTGACGAAGGTTCAGTTTGTCCTGATCTTTATTTTTCCAGCCCCTTCCTACGGGAGCGGATACGGAAGGGGCCACAGTGGGTACAGCGCAAGGCGACCGTACTCGGACGCCACCGCTGGAGATTCCGTGCTTCACAGCATAGGGGGCGCCACCCTGCTCCAGGTTCGTGCTTGTGCATGGTGTGATAGAAAAGAGCTGGACTTCAGCGTGTTGAAATTGTTCTTCTCTCCCTGCTGCCTGCAGGTGACAAACACGCAAATACCGAGGCGCGGGGCTGGAGGAACAGGTTTCGGAGGAGGGATGATCGAAGACGGAGGACCCACGTCCAGCATTATCCAACTCACATCGACTCCAGGTGGCAGAAAAAACGTAAAGTCTGGGAGCGGATTCAACTACGAGAGTGAGTGTTTGTAATTCGAAGTGAGATTACAAAATTTCGTGGGTTTCTAAAGTGCTCGATCTCACGCGGCCCACACGACTGTCCGCGCATGAGCTATTTTCACCTCACGTGTCACACTTTTTCAGACCTTCTGGAGGAAGACCACACAGTGATGGACATCGCCACTGCCGCCGCCACTTTGGTCGGGCAAGGCAACATGGACCCAGCGGCGATGGCAGCATTCCTGCAGCGGAGGAACCTTCCTCCCCCAAGTAAACAACACAAATTACAGTTCTCTGAGCAGACGACAAACGACCACTGATTTCAGACCTCAAAAGAACAAAATCAGATTCACAAACGTCATGTTTGTTCTCCATGCAAACAAACCGCAAAGTGCACAGAGGCTGCAAACTCCCAAACAAAACGCGCCGGTAACCATTTTCAGACAGGAGACCCGTAGTCAACGACATCGGAAGACAGGGCCGGCCGCCACCGCCCTCATCTGACCTGCACACCGGTGGCCGCGCCTACACCGCGGGCGCCGGCTATTCGGGCGGCACGTTCATCAGCAACCACCAACCGAACAGCGGGGACGGTGGGCCCATCCTCACCGACCACGGCCTGCTCAACCGCGGCAACGACGGCCCCTCCGTCCACAAGGTCGTGATGCACAGGGGAGGCAGGATGAACCACATAACCGAAGACAACTCCATGGCGACCGCTGGCAGCTCAGTCATCATATTCTAGATTATGTGTTGGTAGAATTTATGAAAGCACCATCTTGAATGCCCACCTCCGTTTGAGACTCCTTGTGTGTACAATGGCTGCAGCAGGAATGACCAGAAGCTTGACGTCCACATGTTTGAAACTTCTGAAAAGTTTCCTGAGCTCTATCAAATGTGAATCACGATTGCGTTCCAGCTGATTCTGGACTCTCCAGAACTCCAGTGTACACTTCTGGCCCAACCATGACATTTCTCGCTTCAGCTCTCATGGAGCACCCCAAAACCCGTGAATCATGATACGATTTCAAGGGCACTGTTCACGATCCAAATGAGATGAGACAGAGACAAATTACAGTGCCAACCAGTTGGATTGATCTAGTTGTGGGACCAGCGTCTCTAACTGCGCCTCTCGGGCTTCTCTCCGTCCGGACCGCGCCCTTCGCCGCGTGCAGCGTGCTCTGACTTTGTTCAAAGAAACTTGCAGGCTTGAAGTGTAAATTTGCTGTGAATAAAGCGTTCTTCTGCACCGCATCATTGTTCACTGATAACCCTCTGGATTTTCGCTTCATCCTTGGGTCAGTCGGGTACTGGTTTGCGTGCGTTTGTTGGCACATCAACACCAAACTGCTTCATTCCTGAACACAACCTCCGAAAACAAACTACACTTTGGTATTGCTTTGAGAACCAAAGGAAAGAATGAAAATGCTGCCAAGAAACACAACAGACAGAATGGCTCAACCGCATCTTTTGAGCATCCAGAATTGAAGCAAATGTTCTTGTGCTTTTGGTTTGGAAGCAGGTTTGGCAGCAGATCTACTCACTGGAAAACAAGAACATTTCGCAGTGTGGAGCACGCCGTATCAGTGACCCATTTTCCCGCCACAACCAGCACTTGGCCAAACAGGAAACTTGTAGATTGTGCCAAACTTCCAACTTTCAATGTTGGAATATGGGCCTGTGGGAAGAGCTCTGGACTCCCCACCCCCGCCCGAAAGTATATTCAGGCAAAATTAGTTGCAAGTTGGTTCCTACAAGGCAAAATCTTGGCCACCTTGGACTGGCAGAAAACTTGGAGATTTCGCTACATTTTCAAAAACAGGATGCTCAATCAACCTGCACCTTTTTCTCAAAGCGAAAATACAAGACACATATGCCGACGCACTTCGTGGTTCCCCGCAAAGCCGATGTCTTTCTTCAAAAGGCGCAGAAATGGCTCGTCGCTTCGAAGCGCGTTGATCATCGACTTGAACTCACGACCTCGGTGTTGCACGCGAGGACCAAAATCTCAGAGGCTTGATTTCCGCCACAAATGACAGATAACCTGAACGCCAACATTGTGAACAAGGTTGTGGCATGGTTTGTGCTTGTCGATTTCCTTCAGATCAAGTCCTCACCAAAACACACGTCGTGAGCCCCTGAACAACGAATTTCTTGTTTTCAATGGTGATTTTCACACACCCTGAGCTTGACACAACGAAGGGATCAGGGCTGTTCGTGTTTCAAATGACACTCACATCTCGACCATGACAGCGTTCAGGAACCCTGACAGAATTTTTTTTTTGCTGTGACACTGATACGCGAAACTGGACAACAGCAATGAAGGCAAACGATCAAACAGGAATGGCTGCAGGAAAACTTCGCGTGTTCATTGCCCCTGTGCGCACGTGTTTTGACTCATGCGACCAATTCATTTGGAAAATATAGCCACAAGTTATTGTTCAAAGTTTTCACGCGACTCGTAAATCAGCCAATATTTTGTGGATTTTGCCACCTTCAGGCTGCTGCGGGAGTTTACATTTGTGTTGTGCTCACAGGAAATCACAAGATGACCTCAAAAAAGTCCAGATGCATCAAGACTGAGAGTTGACGGCACACTTCAAAGCAATGGCACTGACAGGAGCCAAGGACCACCTGCGTAGACTCCAGCGGATATGCACCGGATAGACGACGAATGAGACGATGGCGTGTCACCACTACGTGCTCCTGTTGCTGTTGAACACCGCTCCCACCTGGAGCGACTTCTTCCAGATGGGCGGTCGTGAGTACTGATTGTTCCACTTGGCACCAGCACTCCCTTTCAGATGCATCCTAGGAAGCCTTTCCTTGTTCAGGGCACAAGTTCGAGCTCGAGAAAAAATAAACTGCTGAAAAATGTTTTGCTCGAGGTATACAGCTGAGCTGGACATAAAACGGACGAAAGCTTCCGGGATGCTCCTCCCTGCCATACAATTTCGTTGTTGTGCAAAAAAAAAGTCAGCACAAAAAAAGAGAATTCGTTCTGCAGCGTACGATGACTACGGTGGGAGCGATATCGTCTACGAGGGACCTATCATTGCTCCGAACCACTACCTGTACGACCAAATCGGCTACCTGCCTGTGGTCTTTCCCAAGGCGACCACGACCACGACAACGACTGCAGCCCCAGAAACCAATGGCGCCGGTGCTGGAGTCGCTGGTGCCGGTGCCGGTGCCGACCCAGTTGAAGTGGTGGAGGAGGTGCCACTCGAGGCACCAGCGGAACCTCCAGCAGGTGAAGATCCAAACTCAAATTGATATTCCTCCGGTCCTTCAGAAACAAACCTGCAATCTCCATCCAAATCAGGTCACATCACAGTCCTGGTTCAGATGCGTGTGCAGTCTCTCAACTGAGCGATTCCACGTACCCCAAACACTCTGAAGACCATTTCTCAGCTTTTTGTGCACACCGCAATTGAGTGTGTGAAGGCGTGAACTCGTACAACCGAGAGCACACGAACATGAGATAAAGCAAACAAAGGTCAGTTGTGTGAGCAGACGCAAGTCAACAAATTTCGACACGAACGGCATTCTCGTAGTCGTCGTCACTGCAGGTTTGCTGGCTGGAGAGGTGCAGGTGGAAATCACCTCCACGTCGACTTCGGAGAGTGCCACAACAGAGCAGCCTCCGTCCGAGGCGTCTCCGGAGTCAGGGACACCGGCAGAACTCGCGCCGGCTCAGTCGTCAACACGTACGACAGGTGCACATGGACGTGTTGGCAATCAGAGAAAATGCCAACTCAATTCTCTTCAGTGCCCCAGTCTCAAAATGCTCTTGGTTTCAGGAAGAAATAGGTTGAGAACTTTGAAATTGACACAATGCCTCCATCATGTCTTGAGAAGAAAGAGAACAGAAGTTCAATTGTTCTTTCGTGCGAGAACAGCCACGGGCATGTTCAATGGGTCGTCATTCTACTCTGCAACTTTTCGCAGTCGCGAATATTGCGCTGAACATGCTCGTGGCAAGAATTTTGGGTACATCCTCGTATTCTCACGCCTGAAACACAAGAATTTCTCTGCAGGGCATCCAGTTCATCTCACAGGATTTCACGTGAAGGGAGGGATGATCGTTGGAACAAACATGTCGGAACAGGCGTGCAAACAGATGTGCGACGACGACGAGCTGTGCCAGGCTGGAGACTACGACAGCGTCAACAAACTCTGCTGGAGCCACGACCACGGGACAGCCTGTGGGATACTGCACGTGCAGCTCGGAACATCCCACTTCATGAAATCGCCTTGCGCCGATCGAAAAGGTGTTGTACGGGAAACCCACTTGGATTTTGCAATCGGCAACTAAAAATCACACCAGACCTGTCTGAATTGAACACGAACTGCTTCCATACGAAAGATCTGCATGACTCCCTCTCTTTTGATGAAAGACCCAAGAAACCGTCAGTTTCAAGAAAGTTCTGTGAATTCCTTTCAGAAAAAGTGAGGAAAGTGTTCAGAGAGATTCTGATCGAGTCCTACATGGAGGGAGGCGCGCTCTTCTGCTGTCCCTGCAGTCTCCAAAGTTGTCTTTACATGTGCATGGAGCAAGGTAAGATGGACAGATGGTCTGACTTCGAAAACAGCTTCCGAATCGACTGGAAACTTAGAAATGGCCGTTCGGCTGATGTGAACAAGAAAGCAGAGCTTTGATCACAGGCGCATCGCGAGGCTTGTGCCAGGACAGGACCTGCCCTGAAAGTTTACTTTCGGGGTGGGGTTGGACCAACCCAGATTTGGGGTGAGCCATGCCCAAAATCCGAAAAATCAACAGGTTTTCCAGAATTGAAACGCACTGACGCCAACAGTCAAAATCTATTTGAGACTTCAATTTCACGAAAGTGTTGCTGAGGTTGTACGTACGAACGGATTACTTCAAAACAGTGCTTCACCATCACAACATTACTTTCTGTCCCAAAGCAGAACAGTGCGTCGGAGTCGATTACGACAGACAGCAGCAGGCTTGCCACGCTCACAACAAAACTACGTCTTGTGCGTCTCTAAAACCATTGTCACAAGCGATACACTACAGCAAAATCACCTGCGGTACGTACTCTTGTTTCCTTTTCACGTTTCAACCCGACAGCCACAAGAAACAACTCCGCGGCCCTTCCTCACTCAAAGATTCTACGGCTTGCACAGCAACGAAAACACACTTGAAAACCCATAATTTCATGTCAAAAACACACTCACAAACAAGTACGGCCAGTAACTACAACATAGATGGGTCACATTGCGTGTCAACGTTCAAATGCCCGTTCGGGTCAGTCATAAAACTGGCTGGTGAGTCGTTGCTGCCTTGCCCAGCATCAGTTTGGTTTGTCTCAAATGTCATAAAATTCTTGGGTTTGTTCCACATCGCGGCAGAAATGTATTTCCGGTTTCTGCTTTGTTTCTTGACGGAATTAGCCTCCACGGCGCAGTCGTCTGTCTCACAATACTGGAATTCGCTCGGTGATACGGCGAACCTGGACAGCCAGGTGGTGTTCATCAGGGGACCCGCTGGACCACCAGGACCTCCTGGACCCGCACCATCTCTCACGTGAGTTGATGTTCGAGTTCATTCCTCCAAAGTTGTACTTTCAACAGGAACGCTGCTGTTGACACACGCCGATTCCATGGCCATGCTCACACCTTCGTTTCAAGGTTCTTCAAATTGTGCAACTGGTTCTGTGCTCATTAGTTCATTATTCCTCTGCATTTCCCACAGTCAAAACTATCTTGTTCAAACTCCAGAGAACTGGACTTTCTTGGGGTTTGACGGCGGAGACTGTAGACACTTTGTGTGAACTTTTTTTTCAGTGGCTGGCCGAATTGCTTTTTTCCACAATCATTTTCTCTGCTGACAGACCCATGTACTGTGTCGTCTTCAGATCAAGGTGCAACAAGCATGCTATGCGCACCTGTTCTATTGCTTTCAGTGAGTCGTGGGTTGGCAACACAGATGAAGAGAGAAATGTCACCTACAGACTGCTCAAGAAAATATTCCTGGAGGGCCTGGCTGCTGAAAGTGGATTTTCGCTGGTGCCTCACACACAAACCACCATGCCGAACAAAATGCTCACTGTGGTTCAAGGTGGGGAAGTGCAGCGTCCTTCTCAATTGAAAAGAATATCTGGGTGGGGATTCTCACAATGTCGTTCTTCGTTCTTTGGGGCTTGTGCTGAAGTGGAGAAACAAGAATACTGGTACAAAACTTTGTTTCAGACCGGAAGCCGGTGTGGAGAGAGTACCACAGGTTCAACATACCCAACGGCCAGTTCCTCCTGGCTGGGATCACAAAACAACAGTGTATTGACCTGTGCAGCGAAGACACCAGCTGTTCTGCTGTTGATTACAACAAGTATGACGAAGGCTGTTGGTATCACAACCACAGCAGAACCTGCCAACAGATGATGACCAGCGAGCACGTCACTCACGTCAGAAAGTATCCTTGTCAACCACCATAGTGACAGCCAACCTTTTATTTTCATCTATGTGCAAACATCTCCATCACTGCTTTCACGTTCATGCCACAATAAACTTGTGTGAAATGTTTAGCTCAATTTCTTCCTTTTGCTCCGGCCTTGGTTCACGATGAATCTGGTCTTCGGTGGTATCTCTGCGACTTGTGATCACAAAGGCAAACCACACCACGATAACAACATTCACTCGTTGGGAGCTTCAAGCAGCAGGAATGAACACTAAATTCAAAAATGTTTCTCATCAAGAACACTTATCAGTATTGACACGTTCCCGAGAAATCCCCGGGGTCTGTTTCCTTGGCCTGGACCTCAAAAGCCAATTCGAAGCAGTTGCCCACGAAGATCTTGGCCTGCCTTCTTTCGAACATTTTCAGCCAGCCCTTTGATTCTTCTATTTCACAAAAAGGACCCATCGTGGAGGATGACTGGTTCAGACTTCTGTTTTGAACATGTTCAGCTTTCCAACCCTTTTCTTTCTCAGAAGGGCATCAATCGGGTTGAAAATGAGGGTGTCGAATTTTCACTCGACCGACAAATTGTCATCTTCTTCACTCTTCCACAAGGACCATTTTGACCTTTCCCTTTTCAATGCCAAGTGCACAAGTTTGACTTTTGAAGTTTTCCGACACTAAATTGTCCAAAGTCCATTTTCACCCCGACCATCAGACCAGGATGTTCGCGTCGCCTCCTGCTTCAATCCGGGATCCACTTCAGGAATTTACTGCCAGCTGAGTAAAATTTCCGTTGCCAGGGGTGCATCAGAAAGACTCTTGGACCTACCAACAGACAGGCAGGCGCTAAAACGTGTTCTTTGCCGAAGTTTGTGCAAATCTGCGCGTTTCATCACAAAACAACGATTTGAAAAAGAAACCACAGTTGGATGGTTGTGACCGCGTAACGCAACGACTGAAAAAGGGGTGCGTTGCCCACGGAGCAAACCCAGCTTCTGAAGGGAACCAGCGCTGCAACAATTCGCTGTCAACAAAACTTCGCTCCAAAAGGGCAAGTGAACACTCATGGGAGTAAACGGTCAGAAGGAACGCTGTTGGACGATTAAAATAATCGCATGTTTAATTGCGTCGCACAAAATTTCGCCCCCAGGAAACAAAATTTCACCTGGGACATCGACGGCTGTGCAACACACGTCTGTGGTTCTATTTCACATTTTTCCACGAGATCCAACATGGATACAATTGCCTTGATTGTGGCTGTCAATCTTTTGAGATTCGTCTCTTGCGCATTTGAGGATTTTTACATCTCCACACATATGGACAGTGGTAAGTTCCGGCAGAGTCCAGATCAACGCGCAGATACGAGCGTATTTGCCTTTCACAGGATCGGGTTTATTTCCTGAACAAAATCACTGGATTTCGACGTTCAGCTGAACTGCAACTCAGATGCTTTGATAGATCCAGGCTCAGCTGTCGTCCAGAACGATTACGCACCCCGGTTAGCGTACAACAACTTGCAGCGGGACTTCGCGCTGTCCTACCTGCAGGCGCTGAGTCTCAGGCCAAACAAGTTCGTCGAAACAAAAACACTTCAAACAACCACCTCAATCCCAGTCACCCATCACAAAGCCACAGCAAAAGCAACAGAAGAAGGTGTTGGTAACAACATTTTTTTTGCTTTCTGCGGGGCAAGATTCATTCAATCAACAATTTTCGACCAAGTTGAACTGAAATGAAACATTAAACGGCACAGTTCCGCGAGTTTTTAGAAGTGAACTGGTTCTTTTCCAGACGGAGAGCGACCTGGATTCCTCGCTGGATATTTTGTTCGCGGAGGCTCAGTTGTGACCAAAAAAGTTCTGCTCAAAACGTGCATTTCCATTTGCGCTCAAAACAACACCTGTTTTGCTGTGGATTATCAGATAATGACCAAGACGTGCTGGCAACACGGCAAAGAAAGTTTCTGCACAGGACATGAGTCCCGACAAGGATTCGTGCATCACAGAAAGCACCACTGCAAGAGAGGTACAGTGTCGTCCAACTACTGATAAGTTCACCACCGAACACTGGCTCACCCACCAGTTCCTAATCAAGTCTGAAAAAGCCCTCGTGTCCAGCCTCCATTTCTCGGTACCACAGGGGCCTTTCTGGCGCCTGGAGCACAAGAGGACCACTCTCAGAAACGAGTTTTGTTTTCATGTACGCAGCTTCAAGCTTGTGTCCTCTCTTTCTGCATGCTTTATAAAAAGTGCAATTTTGCCTTTGGCGGGAGGCTTTTTTGTTGTTGTCCCCGTAATCGTCAAGATCTTCCAGGTCAATTCGTGCACGCACGTGTCAAATACGTAACTGCCAGATCAGTTAGACCTGCATTGCTAACCGCCGCGACAGTTGGCCTCAGTTCTTCTTCTTTCAGAGTCCACACCTGTGACACTTGCTCAAGTCACGAATAAGCCGCAGATGCTTCATCCTGGGTACATTCGAAGACTACCCGTCTCTCCTCAACCACCAAAGGCCAAACTGGTTGAAGAAAGCAGGTGAAAATAAACTCTGAAACATGGGCCGCAAGTCGTGTTTTCGCTGTCTGATTTTGCAAGGTTCTGGAGACCTTTGTTTCAGGAGTTCTGTTTCACTGCACAAGAAAGATAAAATGGAAATATACAAAATGATCAAACTGATGATCTTGGAGGATCTTGCCGCCCGCAATGGATATTCGTTGAAGAAAGTCGACGCCCCTTCAAGCAAAACGGTGTCCACTACATAGTTACGGGTGTTTCTGCACGAAAACGACAGAGTACCGGTGCGATCTTTTGCTGCCATTTCTGGAGTGATTTGCTTCTCAGTGACCTGCTGCCCACCAGTAGAACACTTCGAGATTTGCCTGCCTTGTCTATCTTTTAGAACCATTGATTGAGCGACACTACTACACAACCACCGACGGTACATCTTCCTTTCACCGGCCCCGGAGTTCTTCCATGCACGAAGGTGCAATCACCGCAGTGGTGCCAGAACACAACGCAGCGTCCGCATGGAAGCACTGACTTTTTACAGAGCTGGAAGTGAACACTACCCAAACAGTCGCTATGAACAAAAACAAAACACTTACGGACACAACTCTCGACTTCACCCTGTGTTACTGGAACTTTGATCTGAGATCTGGACTCCCACAATTGTCATCACAAGTTCATACTCAAATTTCAAATCAAGCAATGGATAAAAAAGGGAACCACGACTGTTTCCAGGCGAGGTGGTGAGCACGAAAGAAGGACCCTGAACCTCATGGTTCTTTGAACTGCTGCTCATTCCAGTTGCTCATTCCGGTTGGTGTTTTGCACAAAACACCAAACGTGACTCCACACCAAGAAACCAAAATGACAACTTCCTTTTTGACCCATGAAACACGAATTCTTTTGTTGTTGTTATTTATTTGGAGCAAAACCCTAAACCAAGCACAAGTGCCTCATTTCATTGCAAGAAAAAAATAAAAAAAAAGATCATCAACAATGTTTTTGATCAATGTGATATCAGCCATTCTATACAAGTGCAAAGAGGTCACATTGCAAAAAACGAGAATGCCACGGGCATTGAATCGCGCTTTGGAAGTCAACTCTGGAGTAGATCTTGTGTGAGATGGGAGGGGGGGGTCACGCAGCATCTTCTCTTGGGGCGGGGGTGGGAAGAACAACAACAACAACAATGACAGATCAACCCTCATTGCAACAGTTGTGCGAAGCATGACTGAAAAAACATTTTTTCAATACTTTTTGGAACAAAAATTTCAAAGCTTGGCCTTGATCTGCCCTGCTCCAAACAAGTGATACAAATTGTCTTCAAAAGTTCTGACATTTTTGCAAACCAATTCACTTTACAACACTTTCTGCACCTTTGATCCAAACCCCATACCCCAAATTTCTTTTTCCTTTCGATTTCAGCTACTTTGACAACTATTTTCTCCATCCATATTTGCCAAATGTCCAGTTCACCTGAAAAGCCCCTCCAATACGATGAAAATCAATACAAACCTTGACCAAATTGCTCACTTTCAACGTGCAACATCAACCCTGGTCCAAAATTGTGAAGCTGCTATTTTAACTTTGCAATGTTAATTTATTCTTTAAGAAATAGATCATAGACCTGAAACCTGGGTCCCAGAGCGTGCCCCATTGTTCACTTTCGATGCCTGGAGGTGATTTCAGCTCAAGTGGCCGGAATACGCGTCCCATTCAAATCACCCAAAAATGAATCGCAACAAGATATCTGTGCGAAGGCAGACGCGCGATTCAAACTGCACAGCAACACTCTGAACAAGAAGACGAAGGTTTGCCAGGAATCAGCGCCCCTTCTTTCGATTTTGCTTACAAGATTTCCAAGCACACAACCAACTTCCGGCAAATACGATGGATAGGTTGAGACTTGTCATCGCAGGCAAGAAATGTTTCTTTGTCTCCATTTGGGTTCACGGAGATATGCCATGGTGAAGGCAAGTTGTGAATACATCCAGCGAGCTCGACCAAGATCGGTCGTGTGTTGAAACATTTGCGTCGAGTCTCTTCTCCAAATCCGTGTCGCACAGAATCACTTTAAATTTGCTTCGATGTAAGACAAAAAGCCTTACTTATCAAATTTACCACGAACCATTTTTTTCCGAAAGTCGGAAACTGTTGCGTGGGTCGGTTTGTTCACACAAAAGAGCTCAGCGCACCCCGACTCAGCGCACCAAAGGAAGTTCAGATGAATTTTTGTTGCCTCTTCAACAAGTCTGACCTCTCCTGTGACACACATGGCCTCTGCCGACAGTTAATGCCTCTGAAGCTGCACGTCAGTCAGGCTTCTAGGTGTTCGAGAATGATCGTTTTTTTTCAGTCGACTGAGCATGGTGCAGAACAGACATATCCCTTCGTTTCAGAACCAAGGGCATCTGGAGCAGCGACAAATTTTTGGAGACTACCATCGCAAAATGGAAACACCCAGACTGTCCTTGATGAGCCAAAGCAACTTCCACCAAACGGGAAACAAGAGTGCAGATGTCAAGATTCACAAAAAATATTGCATTTCTCTCAAAATGTTTCCAATCGACAAACCTGTGTTCAGCGGTTGACGACCCAACTGAGGGGGCGGGGGAGGGAGGGAGTGCCCGACACTCAAATCTCGTTCGTGATCCAATAACACCAACAAACGCCACGGATTGTTTTCACTCAAACAGGAAATCACAATTGGGAGCATTTAAAATTTAAAATGTCAACACATTTAATTGCATCAAAACAACAAGTGATTGTGCCAGGTGCCGCCCTCAACGCCCAGGGGTTTTCCGCATTCAGGTCGTTTTTTAGCAAGTGTGACTTTTTGCAAAAGACCTCAACAAATGCAACTGGAAGCATCTTCGTCAGTCTCTTCGGATATGATCCAGATCTTTCTGGTGCTTCTGTGTTATTTGCCCGAGAAACACGCCACGTCAAGCAGTAAGTGTTCTCTCGAATCAGACTGAACTTGTTTGGGTCAAAAAACGCAGGTTCTCTCGACACCGGTTCGACACACCGGTGGCTCTTTCGTGTCGTTGTTTCATGTTTCACGTGAATTCAACACAGAATTTGCTGAGGTGAAGCACGGATATCACTTGCAAGGAGGGACACTCGTCCTTTGGGATGCGACTCAAGAACAGTGCGCAAACTTCTGCCAAAGCACTCCGGAATGCCTTGCTTTCGACTTCAACATAGTGATGCTGGAGTGCTGGTTCCACAGCCACGAAACTCACTGCAAAACTCCCATGCCAAAGACAGGGTGTGTCCACGTTAAAAGGATACCTTGTATCTCAGGTGAGTATCTGACATTGCAAAGATCCTGCCTCACCACTTTTCTGTGACGAGAAAGGCGTTCGTCGGTCGATTCTTAACAATGTCCATACTTGTCAGCAGCTGTATTTTTCAGGTTCTAGTCACTTCCACCAGATTCTGAACGGTGTCAAGAAAGCCAAAGGACTTTCCATGTGCAGCTCTTGTGACTTGAAGCAGTGTCTCACAGCCTGCACCCAGGTCAAGAAAAACAATTGTTTGGCTGTTGACTACAACCACGCAAACCAGACGTGCCACAGGTAAAGTGGACGTGCGTCTTTTGTTTCATTGCCAGAAACCACACACAGAACACACCGAGTATTCAAACACAGTCGTAAACAGGAAACAAAATGATCGGAACATTCAAATTGACGTCAGATCTTCAGAACTTCGCGCCCAAAAAGCATTCGCGTTGTCACGCGCAGGCACAAGAAGACTGACACCTGCGGCGCAAAGCTGGTCACGAGCAGCATCACTCGATACGCGCGACGAACCTGCAGTAAGTCGTGACAGCCGACGGATATCTTTCTCCGATTATGTGTTGTGCACTTTTTAATCAGCACACAATCCGAAGCAAGCGGAGAAGGCGCAGCGGTGAGTGCAAGGGCGAGCTCCGGTTTTCCCAAAAAGGAAGCAACAATCATGGGATTCTGAAACTGATGTGGTCACGCCAAGTCTCTTACAGGACAACAAACGTTCGTCTTTCTGCAGACGCAACCAAGAAGCCTTTCGACAATTTGAAGTGGTTGTTGAAAAGCCTCGGAGAAAAAGAAGCACAGGCTGAACCTCCGCAACTGTCCGCACAGGAGGCGGAAATCCTGACCAAGAGACGGTCTGCTGCTGCAGCCAGTGGCATGTCAGTGCGGACCAGCCACCGTGCCGCCACAACAGTTCTGTCGAATGGGCAGTCTGGTAAAACTTTTGATTTTCAGCGCCTTTGCTGACCTCAGTCGCTGTTTTTCTTCCTGCATGTCAAGCAAAGAACCTTTGTCGTCACAGGTCTGCGAGCACAGAAGGTGGCATACCAAAGTTTGCTTTCCCATTCAGTTTCCGAAGTGAAAATTTTCAGGTTCAGCAGCGGGAAAAGCTCCACAAGTTCTCATCTTGCTGCTGTCTGTTGTCAACCAACAGAGAGCGAAGGAAGAGCACACAGAATACCAGACTACAACTCCTCCTGTCGCTTACGCTGGAGGCTACCAGTTTCCATGGTACCAGTCATACAGACACACATCTCACAGACCATAACGCTCGACGTTTGTGTTGCCTGGGACTGCATCACGGTCACCGCCTTGGGCAGCAACAGTCTTGCTGTGCTTCACATCTGCAAATTCACGCCCATTCTCGAATGCGCAATTGTTTCTGCTGCGTTACGCTCAAATATCTTGCGTTGGTGCACATCTCTGGTGCGTGAGTAGCTTCTCTTCTGTCGTATTCTGGTGCTGGTGGCAAGTGACATCTCAACACCTCGCGTTCAGAGCTTTGCGGGACTCGCCCTTGCACAAGACAAAGACGATGTCGTGTACCTCAGTATGGGAAGGAGTGTACTCACTTTATTCAACGGGAAAACGCGACCACCAGTTCTCACGGATTTTGCCTCCAGGCAGTCATGATGTAAAGGGACAGACATTCACTTGATTCTGGTGTGGCCCAGGCTAATTTCCGACACGCGTCAACGTTGGTGTTCCGTGCCCAGAAACATCCATTAAAACTGACCAAATTTTATTAACTCACACATGTGCCTTGTGACAACATTTATGGTGAATAAATTCCCAATTTCCTGAACGTGTTTTTTCTCTAGTCAGTTCGCACAACCAACCATCAAGTAAAAAATGCCTGTCAAATTGTCACCTTTTTTGTGGAGCACTATATGTGTGCGAGAAACCTGTGCCCTGAGGACTGAGCCTCTTGGAGGTAAGGTTCTCGTTCCAAATCTCAAGAAGCGGTTTGTTCTGAGCCTCTCAGGCCAAGAACTTCCGACTGTCGTGTTCACCGAACCTGAGTCTTTGCTTTGACACCAGGCACTTCACGTCTGGAGCCTGATGAACAATGTACAAAGGCCAACAACAGGTACGAAGTCCCAGTTTTCATGCTCAACTTCCTCAAGAGTCTTATGTCACAAGAATAAAGCTGTCACATTTGAGGCAAAGATACTCGAAACAAAAGGCTTGTTTTCGGAAATTCTGGTTCTTCCTCAACAGGAAGAAGTTCACGAGAAGTCTGACCAAAGAATCGAGGAGAACCACGAACTATCGGTGTTGAAACTTGATTCACAAAGCGTGAGTTGCGGAATCAACTGTTCTCGTTTCCCCTGCAAGCTTTTCAGCGGACCTACAGCAAACTTCAAACACGGACATCAGTCAAGCAATAAAAATAAGAGTTTTGTAGGTGCAGTGTTAAAATGTACACCAACCAGTAATTAATGTTTTATGAGTTTGATTGATGTTATTTCATCACTACCTCGTGCAAAATTAGTCTCAGATGGACTTCAAAATGCGGAATTGATCACGAAAACACCGGCCATTGCGGAGACGTTGTGTTGCTTCTTCGGCACTGCTTTCTTCAGACACTCCAATCCTCCTTTTTCCAAAAAAAAAAAAGATGTTTCTAAGTTCTCTGCTTTTGTTGTCAGTATTGGACAGACCTCACATCTTGCAGACTTTGCTGTTCAAACATCAAAGCCAATCATATCCCCTCGGGCCAAACACATTAAAACACAATCGACTGTTTAAACCGTCAGTTTAAAAAAGTGTCAACTTACCTTGATTTATGAAACTAGATCTACTGCATGGCTGCTGGGAAAAAAACTCAAACTGCAACACACAATGCGGATAAATGTTGGTGAAGTCAGAAACTCTGTGGGATCCTGCTGATGATGAGAACAGAAGGACATCTGCTCTGACGGTGCACAAGAATGACCGTGAAAAAGAAATGGACTCAGAAAAATGAAATTTTCTCGGCTTGGCTTCTTTGGATGTATTCTCATACTGCATTGCACAATTTCTGGAACTGTTTGTGGTCCCATCAACGGTAAGAAGCAGTTGCTCAAAACAAATACACAGCAGGACGTCAGACCTGGTGTCCTTTTTCTTTCTCTTGTGTGTAAATCTCGCTTGCATGCCTCAGAATAAATCTGTGTGTGTTTCTCCAATACAGACTGCAAGGCTGGAGGGAATTCCTATCAAGCGGATGACAACAACGTGTGCCTCTACCACAGATGCGTGTTCGGAATCTTGCGAGGACCGTTCCTGTGCGCGCCTGGGTCCGGGGTGCCTCGCGGCTACTTCGGATTGGTGAACCCGTGCGTGCTTAGCGCACCCATCTGCAAAGCTTCGTTGATGAGTGAGTGATTTTCCAAACCACTGTGCTCACGATCCCGGTCTTCGTTTGCCACAGTACGAAGAATCCGTGACCAGTGAAGGGGGTCAAACTCGTTGTTAAATTGCGTGTTGTCCTCCTTTTTGTTTTCAGAGCCAAGAGCTGAAATACACGGACAACTCGTTCAACATTATGATGAAGGCAAGGACATCGCCCCATTCAAGGCCCATTTCTCCGGTCCATTCGCAGCACAACACGAAGAAAGACACACGAATCACAAGCAAATGGGGTTTTTTCCTCCATTTTATGGCCCAGGATTTCCAGCGATTGACAAAAAACGCTTTCTTCAACCTGAAAGTAAAAGACTGAAGAGACAGCCAGCTGAGACCAAAAGACTGAAAAGGAAACTGGAGCAAGTGTTCGGCCCAGAACAAGAGACCAGACAACAGCACAAACCAAAGTACTTCCCGAGAAAATATCTGCAAAATATCCACACGCCTCCTGTCTACTCTGTACAAAGGAAAAGAAGGCCTCGTCTGCAAGAAATCTCAAAACGTTTTCAACCAAACCGTGCCAAGGTCTCTGCGAAGAAATATCGACCAAGAACCCAGAAGCGACCAGTGAGCAGAGCCAGGAGCCGGTACAGTCCGCTCAGGATTCCGCCGCAACACTTCATGCCTCTGGTCACCAAAAAACTGGAGGCTTGGCGGCCATTTGCACGGACTTCTCAGGAACCGAGATCGAAACCGACAGTTCTGCAGGTGAAGCCAGATCTGCGTCTAAAGCCTGCATCTGCGCCCGAGCTTTCAAGGTCTTCAAAAAAAGTGAAGTACAACTACATTTTTCCGCACAACAAAGCACCGGGAAGCGACTACACGAAAATAAACTTCCCCAGAAGAACCGGACCTCAACGACTGTGGCCGAAAGGGAGGCAAAACAAGTTGAGACTGCCGCAGGAAAGGTGGTTCAACAACGAAGCTCTGACGGTTCACAGACAAGATTCCGTGAATCAAGGAATCTACGATGACACTTCCAGCGACCATGACTCTGAGGGCGTGCTGAACACTAACTCAATCTGGTCTGACGTGATCAAAGCCTTTGACAACAAACTCCAAACACCAGAAACCAGTCAGCTTCACCAGACAAACGTGTCCAGCAACGTCAATGCTTCTGCTATCAAAGACCGCCCTCTTTGGGAAATTACTGTAAAATTCCCCGACCCAAGGGGACGAAAAGAATCCAGCACAAAGGCTGAACAAAACCTTGAGGACCCAGCTCCACAAAGTTCCGTGAAGTCCTCCAAGGCGCTGTTCACACCGAAAGAGGCTCAAAAGCAAAGACTGCCAAACGAGGAAGCCGAAGCAAACATCCGCGAGGACACTGAGGACCCCGACGAAAACGCAACAGAGAACACGACGGCCACTAACAACAGCGACGTGCTCTTGTCAGGTACGAGTACAAATCCAACTGTGCATTGTTGTGACCATCGGTGGAGGGTTTCCCCTCCGTGGAGTCAGTGACTCTTCAGTTCACCCGTTGAGAAACCAAACAAATCACAGTGAATCTGGATTTGCGGTGCTCACACAAGAAACGAGTGACTTGAAAGTTTTTGCTGCTCTTGTACGAAACAAGCAGCGCGCAACGCAACTGCGGGTGCGGTGTTCCTGTTGCTTTCTGAAATGGCTCAAACTCCCAGATATGACATTTGTCTCAAAAACATTCAAAAGAAGCACTTCTCAGAATATTTTCCCTTCAATGGCCTCAATGGGCACTTGTTCTTTGCAATCCAAGCTCAATGCCAAACAAAGGCAATTTCCCCCTGGAACCAGAAAAAACTCCCTTGGTTGTGAGTCACTCAAAAAGAGTGGAAGCTCTGTCTCAATTTGAAGAAAACACAGCAGAAAAAATGCATTGAATGTACCACAGCAACCAAACAAAGGTTGGTGCCTTGCTGTTGAGACAAAGAATCATTGTCTCTCAGTTACTGAGACGGGATACGATGCCATGGGATGCAACAAAACAAACCAGCAGACAAATGGGCGCACAGATGGGTTGGACAATGACCCGCAGTGGCCTTCCTGGGCCACGGGTTTCTGAGATGATCACCCATTGCCAGTGCAACCCAAAAAGGGAGAGGGACATTTTTGCCGAGTTGGCATGTCTGCAACGATTTTCCGCCATATCACTCAGCGCCCTTCCCTTTTAGTGACACGCACAACCTGACGAACCCATCACCTTTCAATGAACCAGCTGTCAACCCACACTAATTGCCGGATTTGATGTTGCAGTGGTCATGCCGGATCCAGGCGAGGTGCAGATTGTCACTGAGAACGTGGCCGGTCAAATCTCACTCATAGGTACGGCCAAACTGAATCTCGGTTTTCTTGTTTTCGGAAAGAGTTCTGACGAAGGCCCCTGCTACTTGACTATCTGTTGCAGAACAAATGGTGACCTACGAAAATTACCACATTCGAGGGGGCACGCTCATACAGATTGGCATCGGGGAGATAGAATGCAGCGAGCTGTGCATGAGAAACCCTTACTGCCTCGCCTTCGACTACAACAAGAAGCATGCTCAGTGCTGGTTCCACAGCGGTGACTCCTACTGCGGAAACCTGCAGAGAATAGACGGCTGCACTCACTACAAGAGGATTCCTTGTGTTCCCGGCACCAGAGGTTGGTTTTTGCGGACTATCTGAAAGGGGTTGGGTCAAGGACTCTGCTGAACAAACTCCAAACTGGCAAAATCAGGTACCAACAACCAAACTGCTCCCCTTTTCCGTCAACAGCCATCAACAATCGTCGGTCAGAAGCCTTCCGATTGTGCTGATCTGTTCCAGAAAAGATGTTTCGTGTTTCTTTTTCCAAAACACAACAAGAAGTCTCTGAACTAAACCCAGAGCAAAATGCTGGGCAAACCAGTCAGAGTTTCAAGTCAAAGTCATCAGAACCGAAGCCGCGACCGCAGACACATTCAACTGAACCACTGGTTCAGTCAGTGAGGAACCTGAGAGTGACAGTGAACAACGTTCAAGACAACAGCCACAACCTGAGATTTGTTTCTCCACAGGGAATCAGAATACCTTCAAGGAGATCATCTACGGCCTGCACGTGCCTGGCGGTGCAAAGCTGTGTGCGACCTGCAGCCTGTCCCACTGCCTCAAGCGGTGCGCGCAGATGCCGGGCTCCGCCTGCCAGGCCGTCGACTACAACTGGGAGGCCAAGTCCTGCCACATGCACAGCAACTCGACCGTCTGCAAGGAGACGGCGGTCAGAGTGACATGCGCGCACTACAGGAGACGGGCCTGTGGCGAAGGTAGGGACGACTAACGTTGCGCTCCGGAAGACACACGACACCGTGCTCGAACAGTTTCAGATGTCTGCAACCCAGGCCCAAAGAAAACACAGTTTGAATTTCTGCTTCAACAAGAATATATTGTGACTGCCCGATCAAAACTGTCACGATCCAACAACTTTCACTTCAGACAGACCAATTATGGGGTATCCTGCATTGGACGATGCCACTCATTCGGCCCACAGCACCAACCCTCCTTCTCAGCAATCCGCTGGCCTCGGTGCGTTCTCGCCATCTGCGCGCTTCACACTGGTGAAGCCTCTGATGAACGTCCCAAGACCGAGCATCCAGGGTCAGTTCCTCGTCGGCGTGATCGAACGACCCTGGGGCTTCACCATGCAGGCCGCTACAACGAGCCTTCCGCCGGACACGAACGACACACGCAAGGAGATACCAACGTTACGCGTGGGTAAGTCAACAGCTGTGTCTTGCAACAGAGTTTGTTGTACAGCGATATGTGCGGCTCAAAAAGGTGAAAACTCGTTCTAACATTCAACCACGACGGCCTCTTCTTTTTGTCTGCAGGCGGCACGACCTTGTTCACACCACCAACGTCATACAGACGTCATCCCTTCACGAAGCTGACAGAAGATATGAAGACGCAGAGACGAAACTGCACGAACTGCTCGTCCAAGAACCTTTAGAGCCTGAACCCTTGCTGATCACAAGTGGTTCAAGTTTGCCGAATACTCATTTTGGCATCGTTGGTAATGTGAAATCACCAATTTGTACGTTTGTACTTTGTTACGAGAAACAAAATAAAATTGACTTCGCAAACACGACAAAACTACGATTCTTGACATGATATGACTTCCCAGCCACACAAAAACAACAGCCCCAGTTCTTTGAAATTGGACGAAAAATCCCGCGCCACGTCACGGTAAATGGACAAAATCTTGACAAAATGGTCACATTCCCGGTAGAATAATAACATCAACCGCATCATTTCATATCAATCGCACCTGTTGAATTCCCGGCCACTCTAATAAAAGGTTCACTTCTCCGCATGTTCTTCCACTCCTCCACCACAAGTCAATCACGGAACAGTGACCATGAAGCTTTCTTTCACCCTCCTCGTTCTGTGTTTTGGACTCTGCAGCGCAGCCAAGAAGCGCTACGATGGGTAAGTGAGGAACGACGGGCAAAGACAGGAAACTGCCGCTCCACAATTTCTACATCTGCTCATGATTTTGACTAACTGCCTTTTGCGGTGGAAAAGTTGTTTCAAGCCGGAAAAGCAACTCCCTCACAAACGACCAGCTTGAACCAACAGCTGAACAATTGCAGATGATTTGTTGTGTCTATGAATGGCGATGTTGTCTGACAAGAGGCGTTCTCCCGCAGGTATCAACTGCTTGAAGTTGTCCCTCAAAACAAGGAGCAAGCGGAACTCCTTGAAAAATTGCAACACAATTCTCTGGTAGGTGAACGTCGAGCGTGAACAAGAGTAAACGCAGACCAGTACACCTTGTGGGAGTGCGCCAGCATGTAAAGGAGCCTTGACAGATGGTTTCGCAAGGAACCAAAGAACATTCCTTGAATACAACAGGAAATCACTGACGAAGTCAATACGTGTATCCTTCAAATCCCAAGGTGAAACTGCTTTGTCACCTTTCCCCGCATTTCCTGTATTTGCTCTCCTTCTTTCCAGATTGACCTTCAAAACGAGATCACTCGCAGCGGAAAGCCAGTTTCGTTGGTGGTCAACCCAAAAGTGCTGCAGAACGTGCAAGTTGCCCTGATGGCCGCAGGAATCAAGTTCAACGTCATCACTCCTAACATCCAGAGGTAGTGCTACATTATACTTTTTCATAACGGACCAAATGCTTGCAGACCCTTCGCCCATGAGACCGGCAGCTGTGATGTGGCACCCATTAAAGAACTCAAGTCGCACATTTTCCTTGAACTCCCTTGAGCACCATTTGTCTGGAGAAAAAGCCCACTCCGAGGTGAAATCGGAACTTGACGCTTCAACCCTTTTCTTCCAGTATTCTCGATCAGCAGGAAGAACAGCTGGCCAACAGAAAAGTTTTCGACATCGACAACTTCAACACCCTCGATGACGTGGGTTCTTTCGGTTCAAGTGTGTATTTTTCATTTTGACACTTGTTCAAGACAGGAATAAACCACCGACAGTGATCGTGATTTTTTCAGATATACAGCGAACTGGACATCTGGGCAACAAACTGTCCTCAGGGATTTCAGTGCGAAGTGAGAAGCATCGGAACATCGATTCAAGGCAGAGACATCAAGGCGTTCAGGGTAAAATCACCAACGTCAACTTCAGTTTTGGCGTCTTCTACAAAACTACGATTTCATGTGATTGTCTGTTGCACAGGTCGGCAGTGGAAACCCAGTGATCTTCATGGACTCGCTGACGCACGCGCGCGAGTGGCTCACCGTGGCAACGACTCTCAAAATGCTGGATCATGTGAGTCTTTCAATGACAAAAAGAGCCAAGGCTGCCAACAGCTGGCTAAACCTCGGAGCTACTCACCATGTACGAGAACTGTTTCTGTTTCAGATAATAACCAACTATGGAAGCAGCAGCAATCCGTTCCTGACATACCTACTGGACAACTACGACTTCGTGTTCATTCCGGTCGTCAACCCTGACGGCTATGAGTACACGTGGACCACTGTAAGTGCAAGAAGAATATTTTCTTCACGACCCTTAATTCTTGTTGCAACCACAACAGCAACGTCATACGTCTGCAGAAGTTTCATATTCACCCACGAAAAGCGCGCACTCATGTTTTGCTCACCCAAAGTTCAACGGAACGGGAGTGTCGGGAAGTCACAAACACCAAAAGGCTTGTCTCACGAAGATGGACTTGGATTAAGCAAGACGTCGTACGGTTGAACGTTTATTATCCGAAGTCAAGAGATGAGAGAGTGCATTATGGAACATCCTCCTTTCACAGAAATTTTGAAAAGATCAAAAACTACATTTTCACACATTGCATGCATTACTACCAGCTGTCATTGCTGAGGGTGTTACCAGCTTCTGACATCAGTCTTGAGAGTGTCAATGGACTCAATAAGGCGTTTTGGTGGTTTAGTTTGTCTTGCAGATTTCCTGATCTGCAG
>JAAUXT010074182.1_pt1 | contig 55547 bp, 58 predicted proteins | sample 7278171 | NCBI WGS metagenome assembly JAAUXT01 (sample SAMN14350112, study PRJNA611818) | marine sediment metagenome | isolation source: surface marine sediment (1.8m) | place: French Polynesia: Moorea | collected 2018-08
CATCACCACCGCGCTCAGCCAGCTGCATGCGCGGCCCCGTGTGTGTGTGTGTGTGTGTGTGTGTGTGTGTGTGTGTGTGTGTGTGTGTGTGTGTGTGTGTATGTGTGTGTGTGCGTGCGATGTGTCAGTGTAGTGTGTGCGGCCATGCGCGCGCTTGGTATGAGTGCGTGGACGCGCGTGCGCGGTGTGCACGAGTACGTGCGATGTGTGAGTGCGGTGTGTGCGTGTTTGTGTGTGCGTGGGTGTGTTTTAGCTTTCCCTTCCAGCAAGTTCCACACTAAACACGCAGTGGATCTGCACAACCAGAACCCAAGGCTCCCAACTGCACTGTCTCTACCCATCTTGCAGTAACGTGATCCAATCTTGGCATTTTAAACTGTTTGAAGCCATCATCTGCTCTGTCGGTGAGAATATTCCACGGATTTCCACAGACACAAGATTCTGGCACTCACTCTGGGAAGTGGAGGAAATTAAATCAATCTTCAGAGCCTCTCCACTAAAAGCAGCCGTAGACGCCCTTCAAAAAGAGATCAGCCACCTGAAGACGAAATTCTCCCTCTCTCCCAGCACCTCAAACGACGGCGGCGCGGCTGGTGCGACAGTGACGTGTTCTCACGATGCGGGAGAAACCGTATCAAAGCAGGTACTCAATCACACACAATTACCTGTCGTGCGCCGAAAGAGAACAGACATCGACGAACCGATCTATCCGAAAACAATCCACAGGAAACAGCACACCTGAGCACAAACTGTTTGCGTCACTGAATCCGACATCACAGATCCGACAGGAAGCACTGACACCGGAAGGAAGAGATAGATGACCAATGCGCTTCAACCGGAAACAACTGAGAGAAACTCAGGTCACGGAACGCTTTCTGCGAACTCGTGTGCTCCACTGCTCAACGGATCCACTTCAGTCTCAGCTTCTCGGACAACAGAGCGCTCGCTGACTGCTGCTGTCACGGCGCGATCCTGTAGCATCTGCGGCAGCGTGAGCGATGGGAGATAGAGTGGCGCAGGGTCCGGCCGCGCTGACACGCGTCAAGCATCGTCCTGCGCCCCCGGAGCGAGCAGCGGTCCGCCCGGACACATCCATCTGCCGGGACGCGTCCAGGATTCAGGGTCGTGCAACCTGCTCCCTCTCTCTTCAATCCGATCACGTCAGTCACCGCCATCACTGCTCCAGCCTCCAGTGTTCTCAACGTCGTGCGCGTTGTAAGTCCGATTGTGTTGAGACAAACCTTGGGGACGCAGCGATATTTCAGGCCACATTTCGATCTCCGTCTCTGACATCACAGTCAGGTTCAGTCTGCCGAGTGCGGGAACTGCAATTCTTCCCACAATATTCTCATCACCATAAAGCTCACGCCATAAACACATCAGAATTGTCCGACACAAACGAAGCCACTCCGGCACGACAGCGACCCCGCGCTGGATTCCTCACGACACGGACTCATTTCTACAGAAGCCTGAGCACCTCAATCACTCCACGGAGCAGTGGCGCCCAAACATGTAGCTTCTGTTTCCAGGGTCCTGACTCCAGTTTCCCAACACTCTCAGTTTCAGGTGGAGCCCCAAGTAGCCAGCTCTCAGGTCTCCGCTCTGAGGTCTCTGTGTGACACGTATTCTGGTGGTGACTGTGGATATTCGCACAATCCCAAACCGCAAGCTCTTCAAGGGGTAAACAGCCTCGCACTGCAGCTTCTCACCTTGAACGTCACCACGATCCCGACATCTTCCGTGAACCAGATCTGCCCACAACAATCCATTTCTCAGGTTGTCAGAATATTTTTCCCCTCAGGTGTGTTGCTCAGAATAGACCGGACTCACACAGCGCTGGACCGACAGCTTCTGAACACGTCCGCCGGGGCCGCGTCGTTGCTATTCTGGGTCCCGGTGCACGGGAGGTGGCGGTGAGCGGGGTCGGATGAATGAATCACGAGCGGCGTAAACTGTCCCCGAGGACGCGACAATTAGATTGGGCGAGCGCGGCGCATCCACAGCACAGGAGAGATGTTTCTCCACTCACTGACTGCAGTCACCGTTCCAAGCTTCGCGACAGATTCAGTTTCACGTCTTGAAGTGCAGGCTGACACGGACTCAGGGTCAGACTGAGAAAAAAACTTCCTGCGTCTGGAAAACAAATTCATAAATTCACATTGCAACTGACTCGAGTCGAGGATTCTTTGACTCGTGATCACAGGGTCTCCGCTCCCGAGGTTCGCGCGGCTCCAGCTGCGGCTCTGATGAAGGCGGCGCCTGCGCCTCAGAAGTTCCGCTCCTTCCGCTCCGACCCAGCGGGGGGCGCCACGAGGCTGCGGCGCGCCCGGCGAGACCGGAGCCCACTGTGAGAACACGGGCTCCACGCTCTCTCAGCGTCGGCACTTCCCATCAAAGAAACAGACACGTACTCAGCCCAACCCAACTCGAAATCCAAGTGAAAAGTCTGGTCCATGGTCAACAGGATCTGTTCGATTCCGACGAGATTCCGAATCGGGCGAGGACGTTTTTGGCGAGGACTTGTGCAGATTCCTGCGACTCGAACAAGAAAGATTCTCCAAAGCCTTGATCCTACATCTGAACCTCACTGCTCCATTTCTGTGACACGCAACTTGCAAGACCTACTTTCTTGAAAGAAGGCAGTTCTTCCAAGCAACTTCGGGTTTCATGAAACTGACACAACACCCACCTCAAAACTGCGGAACTGAGTCTTGCAGTGGAACCTCGGGTTTTGAACTTCACGGTGACGGAAACACTGCACGTTCCGCTGAGCGCAGCGCCATCGCTATGATCTACGTCTCTTCCCCTGGAGCCGCCCCTCGCTGCGCCATCGCTATGATCTACGTCTCTTCCCCTGGAGCCGCCCCTCGCTGCGCCATCGCTATGATCTCCGCCTCTTCCCCTGGAGCCGCCCCTCGCTGCGCCATCGCTATGATCTCCGCCTCTTCCCCTGGAGCCGCCCCTCGCAGCGCCATCGCTATGATCTACGTCTCTTCCCCTGGAGCCGCCCCTCGCTGCGTCGGCGCCTTCACAACCACGAGTTATTAATCAGACGCTGCGCTCACCGAGGCACAAAGCAAGAGGTATGGGCAAAAAGTCTTTGTTAGTCTGCGACCAATTACAGGCTGTCGGCGGCGCACTCATAAAGCAGCGTGAGAATACGCTGTGAGCGGAGGAGCGCGTAGCGACGTGAAGCCGGCGCCGCAGCCGCCGACGTCCACGCGCCGTGACGGGGAAGAGCTGCACGGAGTCGCACCAGCAGAAGCCTCAGTCCGACTTCTGTCCGTCTGGGTTCCAGACTGGTCCGAACTCCGTGCAAATCCAGGTGTCTGCGCCGAACAGAGATGTCAACGTAACACGTTTCCAGCCCAATGCGATGTAAGGGTTCCCGAACTCAAAAGTCAACACCAGCGTTCTTCATGCTCACACATCGGCTCCTTCCATGCACACATTCAGACAGATTTCGCGCTTGATCGAGATGTTTGCGTGTACACCAGTCTCCTCACAGTGAAAGTCACAAGAAGAAAGGTGGATGAAAGATTATCCTGTACAAAATGTCGGTCGTGTCAAGCCTTATCTTGACGCGCTTTTCAGCGCGTAGGGACACGACGAGGCGTCGGAGCCTCTCAGTTCTGACGCGGTTTTTGGAGGGATCTCAACCTAATGAAATCAGCCTGAAAGGCTCGTCGCGAGGAGGGAGCGAGGGACGCGCCGGAGAAACCCGAGCGACGCCGGAGAAAACCGAGCGACTTGCTCAGAGAAGACTCGGGTGGAGAGAAACCGATGGACTGCAACGACGAGACACGGATATTTGTACAGGCACGGGCCACTCGGACCCTGGATGAAAGTTCCTGGTCTGGCTATTTCAGTTCGCCGGGTGACTCGCGCATGAAGAACCGGGTCCATCCATCTGACTTGCACGGAAGGGCGCCACAAGTCGCTGACAAATAAGAAAACTCGAGAAGGCGGCTTGAAATTGACCTGCGACAAATCGATTCTTTGATGGAGTTTGTGAACTGTTGACCGTTTCACCCGAGACGTGACACGAGTCGTATCGGAATCAGTGATCAACCGAGACAGCGAGGACAGTTTGATCCCTTCGCTTTGGTGGTGGTGGGTCCTCGTGGGGTCAACAACGAGGAGCAACTTGGGCTTTGAAGGGACAAGACCATGGGCCAGACCAACTGCGAATGATGCCAGCGAACTCCGACAGCACCCAGTTCAACAGATTGGATTCAACAACGTCCCAACGAAAAGCAGCGGATAGACGCAGCGAATCTGTGCTGTTCCACGGCCGCGCGGGGGGCTGACTGCGAGGCCTGTGGTTAATTCTCCACAGTCTGCTAACCATACAATCAACTCCACACAGAACCCAGGCCCAGCGTTAATTGGTGATATACGGTGCAAAAAAACAACCAAATTATCACCAAAATTACTTCCGTCTGGTTTTTCCTCTGGATCCTTGAGCAGGAATAATGGAGGGGCGCTCCCGGGCCTGTGTTCCCGTCACGAGTTCACGTGATTCCAGTTGAGCGAGACGAGACTTGCATCGCTGCTGCTTTTGCTTCAGATCTACCACATGTACAAGTAAATCAGGGTTGATGGTTTCAGACCAACCAGCGAAACTCTTTGCCAGATGAAAAACGCGTCAAAGCTGCAGAAAGAAACTTGTTCTGATGGCCAATTAAATAATTGTGATAAAAAGTGGAGGAGGCAACAATGTCTGTATCGCAGCCATCAAAAACTGCCTGACTCTCGAGTTCTCCGCATCTCTCTCGTCGAGTGCCTCATTTTGTCAATTGACTCATAAACATCTGCGATTGCTTTCTGCAGATGAGTGCAGAACAGGGTTTTTTGTGAGAGGACGCAAATGTGCAGATTGCGGAGGAAAACACTCACCGCTTTTCAGGCTCCTCGTCTTGAAACGGATGTTTTTGTCGTTAATGGCAGCAGAACATACCGGAGGACTTTGATGAAAGTGATGACGAGATGCGCCCGCAATCATCAGGCAGCTGAGTGATGTGGGTGTGAACAGCTCGAATAGGTCCGTGTGTCGCTGTCTCTTTTTCCGAAACACGCTGTTCAAATGACTTCTGAAATCGCTGAGGATGCTTGTGAGAACGTGTACTGACACGCGACAGTTGACATCACAAGCCAAAGAAATGTTGCTGCAATATGTTTCACGAAGATGGCGTTTTCTCTGTGTCCCGCACGGCTCTCATGCAATCACCTTTCACCACATGTGGAACACTCAGCCCTTCTTCCGCCGTCTCTCTCCCTTGTGTGGCTTCCCGACGACGTCTGCAGAATGGTGGGGATGGGGGATTCGGATGCTGCTACGTGTGCAAGGAAATTGTGTCACAGATCTGTTTCTGGACAAAAGCCCAGTTCATATTCGCCACACAGTTCAACTGAAAGTGTCCGTCTGTCAATTTCTGAGCTTGCCATGACACGGTGCCACACCTACGAGTTCACACGACTTGAATGAGCTGCTCTCACGCTGAAATGCTCAGCTTTCTGAACTCGAGCCAAACACTTCCTGTGTACTTGGCGCAAACAAGCAACTCGACACTGAAACGGCGTTTCCGAGTGTTCCACTGCGAACAACCTCCCACTGTTCGATTTCCCGTTCATGGCTCCCCGCCCACCATGGCGCCTTCCCCACCCATCGTAACCGGTGAGCTACCGCCCCGCCCAAAGCACCACCGACACAGCAGTACCCTCCCGGCCCGCACCCCACCTCCCGCCGACGGCACGCCTTCCTCCCGCCGAAGATGGCGTCCCCTCCCCCAGGAGACGCCGTCCCCTCCCCCGGGAGACACCGTCCCCTCCCCCCGGGAGACACCGTCCCCTCCCCCGGGAGACACCATCCCCTCCCCCCGGGAGACACCGTCCCCTCCCCCCGGGAGATGGCGTCCCCTCCCCCGGAAGACGCCGTCCTCGAGCCTCTCGGCGCCGCGGCACATTCAATCAGCCCCGGGTCCCGTTCCCACCGTCAAACTGCTCTGCGCTCGCGCTCAATGACAATCTCATTGAAACCAATCCCATTGCTTTTCAATTTCGCTTATTCAACCCAATTTCCCGAGGACATGTTTTACATTGTTGCAATTATCTTTTCTGCATCGAAGGAAAAACTCTCTCGCCGCGGGCTTGAAATGAAGTCGCATTGTGAAAGAAGCTGTGAATCCAAAGAAACTTCTCGTGACTTCGAGATGGAAAAGAGTTCATCACATTTTCTATTGACGCTGACGTTTCACCGCGAAACGGTGACCAAGCAACAATGTGCAGCCGGTGCAAGGTGTGAGGCATTTGTTCCCGACACTTGATCCAGTTTCTTGCACGAAAGGTTTGTTCACTCCAGGCTGCATGCTCATGGGTGTGTGAGTACAAACTGTTCTCCTCGACTTTCGCAGGAAACCGGAGTGGTCCCTTATCTGCGTCCCGCGTCTCGAGTGCGAAACGCAGCGGACGCAACGACGGTTCGACTCGGGTGAGGCAAACACCGCGACAGGCACCAAGCAAACACTCAGCAGATAAAACTGCGTCCGGTTGTGCGTTGACGAGACTTCGGGAGCCTTGGTGCAGCAAGTCACCAAGCCACACAGAAAAACTTCAAGTTTGTCTGAGAAGAGAAGTGGACAGGTTGACACGTAGGTTGGTTGTCACCCAAAGGGACAAACAGATTCTTTCCTGCTTCGAACCACGCCCCTCCAGCAAAACAACTTCCGGTGTTCTCTTTCGCCATCAAGTCTGATGACACTGCGTCTCATGAGCGCTGTGTCTGAGTCAAATTCAAGTCTGTTCGAACTAGCGTCCAACCATTTCTGAAGACGTGTGTAGAACCCTGGCACCCTGGAAGAACAGTGTACCTCCACCCCCTGGTACGGACCACCAAATTAACATCGGCCCCAGAACTGGAAAGATAGCGGCTGATAAGCGTGATCCGGGGGAGATAAGAGTGATTCGGAGCGATAATCTTGATCCGGTGCATTGTGAAGAGCGCACGAATCTGGGGTGGGATTCCGTCAGACGCATTCCAGCACAAACGAGTCTCCTCACTCACACCGAGAAGACTGGAACATCACTGTGGAAAATCACTGCGGCAACTTTTCACCACACGATTCGACCCTTGTTTGTCAGCTAATTTATTTTTTCGTGCAAAATTTCGCGAAAAAATTGACATTTTGAAAGCTTCTCAACAGGTTTTTGAAGTGACAATCGTGTGGACGAAGCTTCGTCAGTATTTTCTTCGTCACGCGTCTTGTTTCGTGACTTCCGTTCCCTCCAGTGTTTCGTTTCATTTTTTTCACTTTGCCATTTTCGAAAGCAATCAGACACGACCGCCCGAAAGCCTGTTTTTTCTTTCGGTGTCTTGAGCTGTGTGTTTCTTTGCCGTCCCGATGTGTTTGTGCCTGCGTGACCACGACTTCTTTCCGCAGAAGCAACGTGAGGGAAACATAGCACATTTGCAACGGCAACCTCAGACGCAGTTTCCACTGAAGAACAAAACATACAGAAAGGAGTCGGACGGTAGGCTTGCTCTCAAACAAGAGTCCTCAACCAGCTAAGCACACGCCGCCCTTTTTCCTCACCAAATGTCAAGAGGAAGTAGCCGCAGCACGCTCTCATGACCACACCACACAGTCACCCGAGGACTTGGCCTCACATCTGTCAAAATTGTAGCTTCACGGCTCGCCACATAAGGCGAAGTGAAATATCTATAATGGGAATCCAGGAGCTAGAGACGCACTCGATTCCGGTCGCCCCGTCGCCTGTCAGACCCGATCGCGAGGCGCGGTCAGGCGACGTACAGAGACAAACGGCCCTTTTTTGTTCTGGCTACATTTGTATGCATTGGATGGGATTCACTAAAAGCTGCATTCATTCTTGCGCCATTTGTTCCTGCCCCGTTTGTATTCTCCGTAAAATACCTTCTGAAGCGACTGGACACTTTTGTGTGGAAATCAAACGAACTGCACCACACCCGTCTGCGCCAGGTTTTACTTTTCTGGGGGCGAGACTCTCGTACTTCACTCACGAGACAGAGGAGGCGAGGCCCCCGCTGTGACAGCGGTTTAATTCCACCCCGACTGCAGCACCAATTGGATTAGACGCGGAATGGAACAAGACTCAACAGCCTGACTGACTCATTCCCGGGGACGGGCGCAGCCAGCAGGCTCGAGACGGAGGGGAGGTGCAGCGTGACACAAACCCAAGTTTGGCAGAAGGTTGTACCAGAAGGCAGTGAGAGAAGCAGCGCCTAACACACACACACACACACACACACACACACTCTCTCTCTCTCTCTCTCTCTCTCTCTCTCTCTCTCTCTCACACACACACACACACATTTCGATGCATTGCGTGCGACAGCCTCAAGTTCTCACAGCAGGAAAAGCACATTGACTTCACGTCTGTGGATGCGCATTCTTCTGAACTACCCGACTCTTGTTGGGAACGAACACTGTCCGAACCAAATGGACGTCAAGTCAATGCTGCACGAAAGTCTTCTCATCGTGACGCCATCGGGATCTGGCTCCACCCCTCGCCGCCGCAGCCCGCTCCCCGGGGACTGGAGGCACACACAAGCCTTTGTCTACACAAAGTCCCGTCACTTCTCGTCAGAGCCCTCACTCCCATTATCTCCGTATCTAATGCGTGTTCACATCTCCCTGCTATTTCTGTACAATACCGCAAATATGGAAGCGAACCAATGGGCCCATTGCCGTCAGATGTGATCTTATTGCCCATAGATCTGGTTACTGCAGAGATGACCCATGTTTGCTCAGGCTGGAGAAGGAATAGAGACCGGCGGCATCGAAACAGCAAAACTACGATTCCAATGAAAACACATGGCAGGTTCAATTCAGGCATAGCAACGCGGCTCGAAGTCTCCAATGAGGCGAGACAGTTGCTCTATGTTCACATACTCGTACGACGAAGCTACCTCCAAACGCTTCTGACTTTCCACGCCGAGGTTCCCAGAACATTCTTACTCGTTCTACCTCTGACACTTTTGCGTCGGCACTCCAGCAAAACTCAGAAAACTTTGATCTGAAAGGGGAGTGAGTGAGAAAGTTGATGTGGTGTCACGCGTCGCGAGGTCTCCACCCACGACTCTACAACAAACGTCCATTTCCAGCCGCGCTGCAGCTGCACGCTGCGACCCGGGAGGCGTGATCTAAAATTCATCAGGATTCTCGGCGCGCTCTTCAGAAGACGGCAGTGCGCCACCTGAACAGCGGTCTAATGGAACCCGAGGGACTCGCACTTACAGCCCCGTCCGCCCGGTCCCCGCGTGAATCTGGCCTCTGAATACAGCGATGGCAAAACGAGGGCGAAAATACCGGGACTCAACCGAAGCGACGCCGCCACGTGCACACGCGCAAAAACTGCACTTTAAGGGAAACGAGTGAGACTCCAGTTTCTGCACCGATGGACACGTGAGATCTGACGGCGATAAAACAGACCTGACGTTCTCAACAATGGAGACGCAAGAGCGAATTGATGCTGACGTCCCGTCACGTCCAAACACCAACGCCAACGTCGGTTGTTTCTCGTCAGAGACAGCTGAATTCCGACCAGAGCTTGTTCAAATCCCCCTTGGTACTTCGGTGCCTTCAAAGGAGCGCGAACGCCCTGTTCCTGACCCAGAAACCAGCCGAACCAGCCCGAAACATCGGATTCATTAGCGAATGTAATTTGTCGCGTGTGACGAGCGCCCAATGGAGTCGACAGCCCCATCAATACGGACTGAATACCAATGAGACGGGAAGTTGAGTTTCCACCGGCGTAAGAGGCTTCTTCACGCTTCAGCGGACTGAGCTGGTGCGGCAGCGTGGGGCGGGCCCAGCGAAATGCGATCCCAACGTCCAGGGACATTGAAACCATCGGAAGAACAAAGTCAGAACAAAACAACATTTCTGCCTCTTCCAACGAGCGACACTTGCACCGCTCACAGTGAAACAGAAGCGAGCTCATTTCGTACGAGTGCTTATTCTGAGGCGCGCATGACATGCGCCCAAATCTGGGTGCCTTGGAAACCACAAACAAACGTCACGTGCCCTTCCGGTGTGGGTGAATGGCCCCGAGGTGCGACCGGCGGAAGCACCTGCCCGAGTCCCCATCCAACTCCTCACGACAAGCCGCAATAAAGAATCCCCCAACAAGAACCCGACACAAAGGGAGTCATGCAAACGGGAGTATTATGTGCCCTGAATACTGAGACGGGAGGCTCAAAAGTTTCATTCGATTGACTTTCTGCTCCGAAGCTGTTTCCTGGTCCAAATGAAGTAGTGGAGGCTTCGCTCTCAACGTTTCTGAAGCCAAGACGCATTTGTGATGCCGTATGGACCGTGGAAATGCCAAATTGACTCGATAATGGGACACAAAGCTGCGAGACAATTCGCAGGGGGTCCCGCAAAATTACATTGACCAGAAACATGTAAAAAGCGCATTGAGCCTTTTGCGGAAACATTTAACCCCCGGTCACACTTTGCAATATATTTCGGCCTAATAACATCAGTACACAGTGAAAACATGTTGGTCTTCCTGTGGCGATGCGTGTGTTCAGTCGGCGGTGTCCGGCAATGCGATGTCTTGTGGCAAAACTGATCTGTGACGTGACTTGGTACGATGCTGTTTCACGGTCTTCACACTTGGAATACTTGAAGATTTTTTTTCTTGGAATGTTCAAACTGCCTGTCAAAGATGCCGGGTGCGCAAAACACGCACCCCTTCAAGCATCCCTCTTCTGGAAACTGACCACACAAGTTCATTGCTGGGATCTCTAATTCCACAGCCAAATCAGACTGAGCTGCACCGGTCAGTCATCTTGCACTCCATCGCCACCAATCAAACCCTCTCGTTTTCACAGTGCAGCAGTAGCACCGCGCGCCGCACCCCGCAATTTGCCCGGGGCCCGGCGCGCGGCGTCTCGGCTCCGACCCGGCGCTCTCGAGTCACCCGCGCCGCTCGAAACGAACGCGCTCGAGGTGAAGGTTCCGCCGAACTCAATCAAACGGCGTTGATATCCGCGGCTCGGCCCAACACGGCCGAATCTACTCCAAATTGATATTCCTCGCTCCGTATCAATCAGTGTCGGAACCGACCAATGAGACGACGGAATGAAGAACAACAACTCAGGAGAAACTCAAGGTCTTTGGGTGCGAATCTGCGAATCTTGTGGCTTGAGTTTCCTTCAAACACAATCAAAGCTTCGTGTCTCTCTTACAAATTTGCACAGATCTTTCTTCTGAGCTAAACTGCTTCAGATCTGTCAGATTCACAGGAGAATCTTGCAAGGGAAGAAAGATTGAGCCGATGATATAGAAAATCTCCAAACGCGACGGATCAACCCATCAAACAGCCAAAAGTGGAAAGATGAACACCAACGGAATCCGTGTTTTGTAACTGATACAGCAGACAGTGACTGCTTGTCATCGCATCAACAGAGCCTGTGTAGATTGCGCTTTGACACGGCTCTCACCTCAGCCACGGGCTGCAGCCTGGTCCTGTCGTTCCTACTCAACACATTTCTCAACTCAACAGAAACCAGCAAATCTCCGGGGTCTATCGCTCTTGATATGACTCTGGTGAGTTTTGTCACAACTTCCTCCATAACCGACTGTATCACATGACCATGACAGCTCCGAGCCAGGTTCCCGCACAGCCAGCGGGTCCCTGACTCCGACGTGTTAATGGGTGGCGCGGCTCTCAAGTGTCGAGTCCTCCTCCAACGCCACTAACGAGACGTCGACGTCGACTCGGCTTCACCTGCCGCGCCGTGTCACAACAACCTCACTCCACACTCACTCCGCCAACACCTCTCTCTGCGCAGACAAAGCCAAGCTCCGGTTGTGCTGAATGAAGCACCCACGTTGTGAAGGATGAGCCAGCCACGTCCCAAGTTCTGTGCTGCAAGAAACGACCAACTTCCGGTGGCCAGTGGACCAGAACCTTGGACACACAGGAGCGTCTTGCAGCAGACTCCGCGATCTCCAGAGCACTGAGAAGACCGTGAGCAGTCTTCAGCTGTGACAGCATTTCGTGCGTGTACGAACCACATCAATTTCACCAGGAGACAAAAACTCGGGCTGTGACGGCAGCGAAACATCCTCCGGTTGCATGTCACAAAGCAACCACGCAAAATCTCATCTGCCGAAAAAGGCAAAGCTTTCATGTTCTTGCCTTTATTTTCCCTTGCCAATCATAAAATTGCACGGGAAACCTCAAACACAAGAGAATATGTTCCATCGCCGAACACACCCCCCAATTCGCTCTGTTTGGTAAAACATACATGTGCAGCTCCACACCATCGACTTCACACGCAATGCTTTTCGAGAAAAAAATTGAAGTTTCGTCAGAGGAAAAATCTCCTTTCAACTCGTTTCCATTTCGTGACGTTTTCTTTGGGGAAATAAATTGTAAAATTCACGATTCAAATCTTGGTTCTCCGCATTGCGCTTCTTTCTTCAGCAAAATTTCCGCAGCAGGATCTGATTAGACAAATCAAACCTGAATTGCTTTTTAATTGTTCTGCTCGTCTCAATTTCACACTGACATAATTATCTCAAGAAGAGAAGCACGGACGAGTTGTTGAATTGAACAGGAGTGGTCCATGGAGCCACTTGCGTAGAATCAGCTTCCGGTTCCACCTGCGGAGACTGCGCATGCGCGACCCGAGCCCACAGCGCGCACCGCTGGGTTCATTCAGCCCACGTCGGCGCGGTCCCCAACACCCCTGGGGCCAAATCATCGCGCACCGCAGCGCCCATAAATAACTTACAACATAATAAGTGTGGTAATGAGGCTTTAATGGGGGCGCGCGCATAACCGGGGAATCTCAACAGCGTCGGTCGCCGCTCCTGCCACTGTCGTGTGTCACTGTCGTGTGTCACTGTCGTGTGTCACTGTCGTGTGTCACTGTCGTGTGTCACTGTCGTGTGCCACTGTCCAGTGAGTTTGACCATTTCGGTCAGCACGTGCACGTTTTGCGAGAGACACCCACAAAGTTCTTGCACTTTCACTCGTCAATCCTGTTTCGGACACAGGGAACCGCGCAAAAGACTCCACGAAAGTTTCCCTGATTTGGAACAATCACGGCCACAAGAGACCAGAGCTGATTAGCTATTCTGTTGGAACCTCGCAGGTGACGACTTCGCCTGAGCCGCGCTATCTTCGCTTCAGAGGGATGTTGTCGTCGCTGCGCTGACACAGCTGCGCGGATTGAGAGAATCCCGTTTACACAGCGATGTGATTATTGCAGAAAATTAGCGCAGCTCGAGTCGCATTCATCAGCGAAGACAACGGGCCGTGAGCGGATCTGGAGCCGAGGGAAGAGCGTCTGCGCAATGGGACACTGACTGGGAGCCGGATTCAGAAATATCCATCCTCTCCTCCTTCAGCTGTGAAGAACGCACGACTGTAGCCTTCGCGCTCGTAGATTCAGACATTTCAAGCCAATGGCGCAGATTCCACCACTAAAGGTTTCCCCGCGCGAGAGTGGATTGTGCACATGTACAGGGCCCCAGCTGACGATGGGACAATCACCATTACAAGAGGCCGTCACGCCCCGCACTGATTTACAGCGCATCTCCCCCGCCACCGCCGCCACCGCCGCCGCCGAGGACCAGCACGCAGGGCGACAGAATCCAATTCCACACAAGACGCGACGAGCTTGAAATGGGCGGCTGTTGAAACATAGATTTTCACGTCCTTGCGGCTGCTGAACAAAGAGTGCGATGTGCAAGGTCTCGCCCTTCGCATTGTCGTATATTTACAATCTTTGTCTGGGGAAGAAGGCCAAGAGTTCCTCACAATCAAACTGTGACGTGTGCACTGTCTGAATGTTGTTACACAGGTCACAACAGGACAAATCAGCAAGGCTTGGAAATGGATTCGGGTCCTTTGTGCAGGTCTGTGTTCGGAAAGTGACCAATGTTGATGAGGCCACTCAAAGGACGGAAGCACGTGGCCGCACATTTCCTGTGACCGGAAGTGCCTCCGAGTCACGTGGAGCGGAACCACGTGGTTTGCTGCGCGAACCTGTGTTCTCCCGTGCGCCATGTGTTCTACTTGTCACAATCTGATCAACGCTTATGTGAGTTGTGTGTAGACAGAGATCAACACCTGCGTTCCACAGTCTGTCGTTTCAATTCTGCGAGAAATTTTATCAGTGATAGATCTTCGTGCCTCTATTTTTGCCCAACGTCATACAGCTTCAAGCCAACTCCAGTTTTCCCTCTGTTTTCCTTTCAGACTTGAACATTGGTGAAAGCCTTTCAAAATCCCGGTCACTGTGCAGCGTGTGTGGTCTGCACTCGGACCCAGTTCACTCGCCCCATTTCCTCAGTTTCTCCCACGGGACGAGTTTACACCACAAGCAATTTGTCGTCACTATGGTAGTGGCGTCGCGCGTCGAGTAACGTTGGAGACGCTGTTGCGCAGCAGCAGTCTCGTTGCCATGGCTGCCTCTCCATCACAGTTGTGTGACGCTCCATCCATCTCGACCCCGTCCTCTTCGCTGTAATTCACCGAGATTCCGCACACTTCCAACGCACCGATACGTCAAACACAGCAAACAAGGGAGACAAGCCTTCAACGCAAATCAGAGCCTCTCTTTTCGCCTGTTCTTGTACCTTTACCTGAAACAATTGCAGTGTGATCAAGATCTTTTGCCTGCCGTGTACTTCACACCCTTCACACTCCAACCTCCCCCAAACACACCACGTGATGATTCAGAAGGTCCTTCCTTCCCCCTGGGTCATTGAGTTTGTTGTTCATTTTGCGATTTTTGTATGAAAAGGGCATTTTTCACATGGTTCATGTGCAGATGATTCCCGCGGGTTTCGGAGGGAGAAATTCCAGCGCGTCGACAACGCAATCAATCTCGGAAGCATCAACCCAGATCCATCATCAGGCTCCGGGAAGGTCTCCTCGACCCGGCGGGGACTCTCCTCCAGGGGCTCCCGGGGACCCGCCCCGCCCCACCTCCCGCCGCAGTCCCGGGGTTCTCTTCCTCCAGCTGAGGGTCCCCAGCTTCTTTGCGACAAAATCCATTGTTGTGCATTTCCCGCCATCACCACGGGGACGGAAGCCTTGCACCTTCAGTCAACGCAGAATCAAAACAAAACAGTTTCCGCCGCCGGGCGGCAGCTCCGTCTTCCTCCCTCCCTCCGGGGTTCGCTGCACCGGTGGCGGGTCAGAGGGACGAGATCCACTCAATGCCCCAGCTGCACGCCATGAATGCTGACGAGGTGCTCAGGGAAGTTGCCCCTCCCTCTCCGTCTCATGATGGATCGCAGAGGAAGAGGGCGGGAAATTTTGGCCCCAACCAACTCCTTCCGCTCTTCCCGCTTGAGTTCGGCGCCCACACCCATCCATCACAACAACCGTCAAATTTTCCCCTGTAAACTTCGTTCAGAGGCAAATTTCTGGTTCAGGTATTGGAAAAGACTGTTTTCACCTTGTTGACATCTTTTTGATGTTGCCAAGATCAGACGTGTCTTGTGCTTCCAGGTTGCGAAGGGAGTCCATCAGTTCGAGTTGTGGTGGTGCCAGTGTCCACTGGATATACGTAACAGACACCAGCCGCAAAAGTTTCGTCTCCGACACGTGAAGCGAACGAAATGGATTCCTTACCTGTGAGTCTGCCTTCAGCAGCGATCTGTCGTCTCTGTCAAACAGCGTTCATTCTGCAAGCAGAAACAAGACACGTCTCAATGAAGAGATCAAAGAGCTGTCGAAAAGATGGAATCTCATTGCTTGAAAACAGGAGAGCCTCTGAAACCGAGATAAAAACAGGGCTTCAAGGTCTTTTCTCCACATGAAAAGCGAAAGTTTTATCCCTCAGAGGTTTGTGACAATAGGAGGTGGAAATGATTTCGCTTCAGTGTCTTCCGTCAAGGCCCAACTTGAGGTCCACACACAGAAGGAAAGTTTTGCGTCACCACGCAAAGCGCACGTGTCTGACGCCATGGAGCGACACTCTGCACCTGCGCACCAGTGTCTCGTTCGCCTCGGTCATCCTGCGCCTCCAGCGCCTCATCACACTTGCACCGCGACCTTTCCCAACTGTCCGAACAACAGACACTCTCAGCACAGAACCGCAGCCATGTTCCCAGCTCCATAGACGGCTAAATTTCAACATGTTGTTCGAACCAGACACAGACGGCAGCTGAGGCTTTGTGTCCGCTGAAAAATATCCACAGCACTAATTCCACTGCTTCCAATGAAAGGACAAACGTTTTGCAAACACCAGTAGCATGTTTGAACAAAAACACTCAACCTCCACTGCAAAACAAAGCCCCTGAAATGGCCCCGGGAGGACGTCGTCTCCGCTGGGGCTGCGCAGCGTGTAAAATTGGCCCCAATCTTGGAGCGCACAGCGGGGTGAGGACGCTATGAATTTTCTATGAATACACTTTGCGAGCTTTTTATCCTCCCTACGCGGGGCCAGCGCTGCTGGAGTGAGCGACGGAGACAAAGCTCTGAGGAGCTCCCGGAGACATCCACGCTGTGGGGGAGGGAACCAGAGCCGCTGCAGATGGACGCGGTGCGTGTTTCATAGCGTCTCCCTCCCAAACTTCAAAGGACAAAGCGCTCTTTCATGTCGTCAATTTCTTCCGTGACCTTGTCAGGTTGTTGCAGGTGGAGACAATTCAAGGTTCCGAAATTCTTTTTATTTTTTCCTTCACAACTGATCAGGAATGAAGCCCATGTTCAAACTTTTTGGTTGCCACCACACTCAGTGGCTCGCAGGGACTGTCTTCCGACCCCTCCCATTCAGATAGTGCCGGGTGATAGGACGTAGTTCTCACAGTGCAAGTTGGTGCCCTATGTATCACAGCGGCTTCCACGAATATACAGTCAGAACACAAGATCTGTCGAGGAATATTCTTCCCCAATGGGTTGTAACCTTTCTTGCTTTTTGTTGTCTGACATAAAAAGCGTCGTTTCATCGTGATCTGCTCCACAGCTACCATGGCTTCGAGGCTCCAACAAGTGTCGCAGCGAGCAAAACGTGAGTCATTGCTGATCCTGTCAGTCTGACACTCCCCACTTTTGTCACACACACACACACACACACACACACACACACACACACACACAATTCGGTACACTCGTACGCCCCTCCCCAAATGATTGCTGAATTCACGTTTGCCTTTCCTGTCACCTTTCTTCTGTCACATGTGTCCTCTGTACACTGAGCGCGCGGAGAAAAGGAGCATTTTCTCAGATGAAGACGGTCACACCACGCAACAAAACGCAGACGAACATCTTGCAGTGATTGGTTCAGCACACCTGAGAACGTTCTGTCTGCACCACACAACGTTCTGGCTTTCAAAATGCCAAGCAGCTGACATTACTGCGCACAATTGTTCTTCCTTCACCTCGTTCGCAACGTGTGAGCAGCGAAACGGGAGACGACGTTGTCGCGTGTGAGCGCTCTCGCTCTCGCTCTCGCGAGAAGACGCGAGGCGAGCGAGCCTGACCACGGCGGGTCAATCCCATCATGCACGGCCCGGCGGAGCGCAGAGACCCGGGACCCGGACGTCACTCTCAACACGCCGCGCGCGCACAGTCGGGACCGCGCGCGCGCAGGCGTGAAGTCCGAGGTCACCGCGTGAACCTCCACACACCCTTTTCAGACACTGCCCCTGGCCAACATCTCGTATATCACGACGCTCAACGACGTGTCCAGAGATCCGAGATGAGTGCGTGGGTCTGTTCGATACACGCTCACAGTATCGTGATCTCAATGGCAGATCACTCGACAAGGTAAGTTCGAACTGCAACTCATAGCGAGTGCACATGTCTTGACAACACAAACATACGCGCACACACACCTTCGGCCACTGTGTCACACGCACGCACACACACACACACACACACACACACCTGCGAACCCTGCGCCGCAGCTGACGAAGCGCGCGACAGCGGGTCAATCTCATCAGCGTCGTCATCGCATCGCTGCGCCGCGCAAAGCTCCATTCGCGCACCGTCGCGTGGACGCCACCAGCGATTCCTGCGCACACCGTCACGTCGCCTCTGCGCTCAGACACCCCGTGGCCACCTTTAGAATTCCAGTGAAGTTCTCCAAGTGTGTGTGTGTGTGTGCGCGCGTGTGTGTGACATTGGCTATCACGCATGCACTCGCATGGCTCTGGAGGAGCCGCAAGGTTGCTTTTGTGCACTCAGTCCCATCAAAGTGAAACTGCCTTCATCCACCTCTGCATCAGAAGTCAGCAAATTGCCTGAAATCCCATTGTGATGGGAGGGCAGTTGCAGCATGAGATATGACAGTGTTTTCAATATGAAAGTGTAAACCAATGTAAAGTCAGTGTGGCGCGTAACACCGTCGAGACTCGGCAACGCGTAAATCGTGTCGGTTCAGGGCATAACATGTCATTACTATCTCCCGCAATATGAACTTTGCAACACCCATACATTACCAAGCACATCAACCATTTGCAGTAAACAACGATAGAAAAACCCAAATCTGCCAAAGCGCAAATTTGTGCATCACCAACCCGCTACCCAGACAGTTTCTTTTCTTACACCAAGACTACACTGCCAGTCAAAAGTAACTGATTCCGTGCAATATCCCAGCGAAACGCCTTGAGAATGACCTCGGCGTTCAGTTGACGAGCGTCGCCGCCGCCACCGCCACCGCGCGAAGCGGACCCACCTCCCCTCGCCTCCCTCTCCACCGACGGCGCTGACCTTCAAACAGCGCACGCGACACCGCGCCGTCTCCGCCGCCTCGGCGCGGGGGGATCCGAGTGGACGCCCCCCCCGGATTGACTTCCCCCTCATGCGATCCTTGAGTTGCCCAACACGGCGCTGCGGCCCCTAATAACAGCCTCAATCACCGCGCACAGTCGCCACTCAGGGACGCAATTTTCCTCGAGTCCTTCACATCCGATCCGCGACTCGTGGCATCAATTCTATTGCGCTGCGTCCGTGTCGGTCCAACACTGCACTGTCCGAGCAGTTTGAAGGCAGTTACGCCAAGACCTCACTGCACTCAAAACGTTCCTGTATGACGTTTCAATTTTGCAGAATTGGTGCTCAGGGCCAAAAGCCAAAAGCAGAAACCCAGTCGTGTTCCAAACACAGCAAAAACGCAGTTTCAAAACTCAAAGCAGCTTGCGTGTTATCAAGCAATTCCACGCACAAACACACAACACGAAAAACAAGGTTTCTTCTTTCTGCACCTGATATGAAGCATAAAACACACAAGACGCTTGTTGTTCACGGAGCACTAATTGCACCTGATCCACGACTTGTTTTACTTCCTCCTCCAGCCACTTCAGCGAAGTTCGGAGCGGCTTTCAGCTCGAGATCGATGGTCTCCCGTCTCTGCCTATTGTCTGTGCTTCAAGTTGCCACAGCCAACCAATACAGCGCCGACAGCTCCTCACGAAAACCCCTCAGCAACTACAGCACTCTGTTCAGAAGTTGTTCAAGCAACTGCCATTCAAAAGTTGAAGCTGCTGCAGAGAAGAAAGTTTCCTCACCTGGGGGTCCAAATGAAAATCTACGAGCAACAAGTTTCACGAAGTTTGTTTTCAGTTTCTGCAGGTGCCAAGTTTGGACGGTCTTCCAGAGTTGCCCTTGTCGACATTCAAACCACTGGACAAACTGCGTGGGCTGAGATACTCTGAAGTTCAGCGCCCAAACTTATGAAGATGACAAATGGCACCTTGGAGTCCTGCTTGTTCTGCACTTTGTGGTTCGACCCCTCCGGTCTGTGCAGTCTCAGAAAACTGAACGCGGAAGTTAGAACCAAACTCACCAAGCTGAAACTCATTTGGTACGTCTCCGCCCTTGGACAAGACGCGATCGTTCGTACATCATATGCTCCTGAGAAGGGCAGCTGTCATTGTGCTCATTGTCAAGTCTTACGCTGTCAGCCCGTACTCCGAATCCACACGCGATCACATGTGCTTGACCTTCGGGGTCTGCTCCATCTGCTTTTCAAGTTGTATTTGATGACACCGAGTCAGACGGGAGCAGTATGTGTCATGTTGCAGCTTCAAAAGGCAAGCGACAAACGTTGCATTGCGAACGAGAATTATCAGAAGCTGTGCAATCTGCCTGGCACTGCAGTTGAGCCAGTTGTCGTCGTGTTTGACTGCGAAACAGGGCTTTTCGATGGCAAAGTTTGCAGCAGACAGGAAGGCAGAGACAGGAAGTCCTACACAACATTGTCGCAGTTCAAGGAGCGGAGAAAGAAACGGGACCAATTCGCAGCGACCGACCTCGCGCTCATCCTCATACGATCTTTCGTGTCTGTTTCGTAAGATCTGTCAATAACCCTCGTGTTTCTCGTACCACCAAATTCTTCCAAGATTTCACTCCAGATGTGCGCAGAATACTTTGTCACTGCTTCACACAAAATGGACCATGAAGGTGCTCAAAGACGGTTGTCTCCTCTACTGCACCACCAGGGGCAGAATTCACAGCCTCAAACTCGCAGCCTCAACGTAGAGATCATGTGTTGGTCCGACAGACGAACCACGCTGCGCCCCCCCTCCCCGACACAGCGGGACGGCTGCTTATCTCGACTCCCTCATTCCCCGAAGTGTTGCGCGCTGATTCGCACCTTCCACATGGCGAGCGCGCCCCGCGTGGAATCCACGCCAATCCACGGGGCGTGAGAGTCTGCGCAGCCAACAGAAGCGCTTCAGCCTCACGTCAAAACAAAAACTAATGGCCCGACACACTGTTGAAACATTTGATGGTGAAGTCGATCCTTTGGTGCGTATCATTTGCCGATGGTGTTTTGGCGAGACATTTACTTGCACAGAACGAGTCGCACCCATCGCCGACGCACGCGGTCGGACGCCTGGAGTTCGTCGTCAGGTCGACGGATCCACCGAAAAGTTCCCGACGTCAAAACCGAGTTTGCTGGAAATGCCGACAACAGGTCACCTCAGGTGCAACTCCTCACGAGTTCTCGCAGAGAACCAAACTTCAAAAGCACGCCGAGAATTCCTTATCAGAAAAACAATGTTTTGCCTGTCGCTCTGTGATATTCCACCTTTTTGCCATTTCCTGCCATTTGCGCAAGTCTGTCAACGGACGCAAATCACGCACCTTTAGTCCTCAGCAAGAAAAACAATCCTTTGTGCTCAAAACCAACTGCACTGAGGCTGGGAGCAAAGCCATAAATGTTCCGAAGCCAGACAGCGCACCTGCGCGTGTGATTCGATGAAGCAAGAGACGACAACCCCACGTTAGTATGACCGGTGTGGGAATAAAACATGGATGTGTTGACAATGACAGTCGTCTAGACAAGATACACATCGTCGCATCCGCGGATTATCTACGTGATCGAGCACCGATCTCATCCGCAGACGACCAGCCTCATTTCACTAATCTTCCATTCATCGCGTCTTCACTTGCATAGAGAGAGAGAGAGAGACAGACAGACAGACAGACAGACAGACAGACAGACACACACACACACACACACACACACACACACACACACAGACAAAGCAGACCAGAGCAGAGCAGAACAGAACAGAACAGAACCGAACAGAACAGAGCAGGGCAGGGTAGAGAAACATGAAGCCACAAGCCACAGCACATCATCTGCGATTGGTCCGCCACATTTCTGTTGTACAGAGTACGAAACGCAGCGGAAGCACTGCTCCGATCTCCAGTGGACTTCCGTTCTGTGCAGGTCCCCCGCCCAGGGCAGCTCTCCAACAGACTGCCGTGCAGGTTCCCGCCCCCCGTCCAGCACATCGCGTGCATGTAGAGAAGAGTCTCCTCCAGCCAGATCAATACCCCTTTTTTAAACCAGAATACATTGTCAATATTAGCAATGAGGCTGATCTCAGAAGAGATATGGTAATTTAATAAGGCGCATATTGAAGGAAATCCCTGCAGGATGAATCCGCGGTGTTTATTGCACCAATCTCGCCCCGCTGATTGGTCCCTGGGGCGGCGAGCGGAGAGACGGGGCCCCGGGCCGCGGCGCAACGAGCCCAAGACACGCGCGGGACCAGCCACGAATTGGACTCAAGACACCTGTACACAGACAGAGGCAATCTTTTCAAGTGTCTGAGTTGATCCTCAGGTCTACCCAAACCCCAAAGCACATCTGGGTTTTCTGTAATGAACCAAACAACGAAAGAAATTTCAGCTGGATTTGTCTTGTTTGAAAGTCCAGCGCAACCTTTACCTCGCCCCGCAACCGTGGCAACATTCTTGTCGCGCGTTTCTTTTCTGGATCAGGCCTCCATCTCGAGAGACCTGACCGAGAAAACTGCGCACAGAGCAAGTGGCCCCGTTCTTATTGATGTCGCCCCACCACCCTGAATTAATCTGATTTCACACCCATTCATCCGTCTTGTTATAAATCCATTAAAACAGCATCCATTTCATGTGCGGAATGCACAACGAAGTACAGCGCACCTCTCTCCTCCCGCATTCCCGCCCTCGCGCTGCAGGAAGGAGCTGCGTGTTCCAACGCGAGAGACCTTTGCAGGCAATAAACACACCGACAACAAATCCTTGACATTTTCCGCGAAGAACCAAGGTGTGGGTTCACCAAATGCAGCAGACTTGAGTCAAAGAACCGAAGTGCCAAGAAGGGCTCTGCAGCAGGAGATCTTCAGCAGAGTTCAGACCTGAACCAGGACTCGGGCCACAACAGGTCGTTCGGCCTGGGTGGGGCCGACTGCATGCACCCGCCGGCTACAACTGGACAAGGATTTGTGCAAGAAGTTTTGAACCCCAACATTCGTACAAATGCGAAGGAGGTGAGAGGTGCAGTTGTACTGGTTCCAACACAGCCATGGGTCTTCAAACGCATCGAGCTGCAAACAGGACAGATCTGCCCGTCCGGAACACCCACCATTCAACCCCGCCACGTCTGCACCATCAGCAAATCCAGTTTCTTCCTTTGGCTGCCTCACTCGCTCCGGGCACAAAGCTCCTTTCACCGACCCGCGGTGTGTTCGGGGGAACCACAATGCACGAGCCTCGAGCCCTTTTCTCCCTCCGCAACTGTCTCCGCTTCTCCTCAAGTGCGAAGCTGTTTCCCTCAATACACGCGCTGCCAATTAGTCGTCGGGTCTTTACAGCGAAACCTTTCAAAGGGAACCACGCAGAACCACGTACCCGAGTTGAACCGCACGCGCTGCATGGAGACTCTCCTGACTCTCCTGCTGGTGGCTTGAAAGGCAGTTCAGGCTGCAGGTTTTCGGGTCCATTTTGAACACATCACTTGGAAGCGATGAATCAAGTTTGATTTGGCACAAAATATCCACACAGCAGCCTTTTCTGTGAGATAACGACTGTCTGCAACAATTCCATCCACATCCGAGAAATATCTGACTCGCTGCGCATAAAACTGCGCACGTGCCTCACAAAAACACACAACAATGGCACTCGGCACCGAGTAGCAGTTTCCAAGCGTTATCTGCTGTTCTCCACACAAAGTTCAGCACAAAAAAGAGCCTCGCAGCACAATAACAGAAGCTCGGCGCGAGCGAGTGTACTTACCCTCTCGATTGAGAGGAATGCAACTCTTCACACTGGAATCTCTCGCTGGCAAATAACCAGTGGAAATAACAGCAGACAAATTGCTTCGCGCTGCAACAACAATGGCCATCAGAAGACTGTTGCTCTCCATAGAGGCTCTTTATCACAAGAGACTTGTGGAAGAAACACTGAATTTCCTCCAACAATCTGGATTCAAACACTGATTGTGGGCGAATCAAGTTGGACATTGAAGGATCACGGTCCATTTCTACAACAAAACTTACTCACTTGCCTTTGTTTCTCCAACCTGGTGCTGCATGAGCAACCAAGTTTTTGCTGCAACCTCCACAAGCAGACATACGGCTGGCAAACACTGAACAAACAACCGCAGATACTTGTATTGACTCAAACGAACCAGGTGCATTTTTGCTCTTTGCTCTATGCTAAATAGATAGATATGAAGCGAAAACACTGAAGAAGCAGGTAGAACAGGTACGTTGAGCAAGGTCGTGCACCTGGACAAGTTCGTTGCAAGTGCAGCGTTGTGGTGACATCGACCGAGAGACGAGACCTCAGAAAACAATGCGTTTTAGCCATTGAACCAATAGTGAGGCTCTTCGTGCATCTTCTTGAAAGTTGAGCCCCAGGCCTCCAGAGTCCGGATTGCAGGAGACACGCGAGGCCCACAGATTGCAGTTGTTGCCTCTGCCCCGTGCAACTTCCCCCAGCGAATAGTTGGAGGCAGTGAGCTTTGTCAAAACTTTCAAATCACTACGGGTGCAGACCCAAAAGAAACAGATCGACCCTGGTTCGGAGCTCTCCTTGCCTGAGTCACGTTGCGACACGCAAGGCACGAACATCAAGCCTCAACCTGCGTCTTGTTCCGGAGTCGTGGGGAGGCGGGGCGGCCCGGCGGACCTGGAGGCGCTCGTGCAGCACCAGCGCCCAAGGAAAACAGATCAGGTGTGGGAGCGGGGCGGGGGTCGAGCCGCGCAGGGGAGACCCGTGTTGACTCTCACAACAACGCTCTGCAGAGGTACAGCGCCCACGGAAAAGGGTTAGGCCATTAATCCAGGGAGTATTTGCCGAAAGAGAACAGGCCAGAATGTTAGGGATGGAATTGGGTGCAGGAATGAAAGGCAGTATTCGATCTCTGACTGGGTTTTCAATGGGGCGAGATATGAATACAAATCAGCTCCAACAATCAACGGGATTCTTGATCAAAAGTTTTTTTCCGTTGAAATGACACAGCTGATTCTTGTGCCAAGACGTCTTGGCCAAAGGCTTTCTGGACCTTCAGGTCAACACGAAACCACCAGCGCACAAAGCACTTCGAACTGACGACAAACGTGCGCTTTCCCCAGTACGCCTTTTCCCAGTGGACACACCGAACTTTAGTCCTCCGGACTCAATCCTTGACAACAACAAACGCATGCAGCTCACAGAATAATCGGAGTCCTCCACTCAGCATCTAGTCACCGCATTGTGCCAGCGTTACAAGGTTCTCTGAGCACGTTTGGAGCCCCTGATTGGCAGGCATCACTCACGCCAATCTCGCACACAGCACCACACAGAGCCCGGGGCTCTCTCGGAGGCTCGCACTCAGGCGTGCATTGTTTTCCGTTGTGTGTACATATCCGGCCTCTTCGCTCCCCGCGCCACCGCCGCTGAATCAGCTGCGTCTCTTCACGGACCGTAATGAAGGCCCCGGATTCCATCAATTACGGATTTAATTGGCTCGTGCTGCGCCGCCCGCGCTAAATTGAATGGAAACTCATTATGTGTGACAACAGTTGTTGCTTTATTGCCAGATGCAAGTCGCTTTGTTTTCATATTTTCTCCGCATCAGTTCCAAATGAGTCGGGTGCAAGAGAAAAACAGAGCTGTTCCCCCTCCGAGCCGACGCAACAGCTGAAGCAACTGCTCTTCGCCGCCTCTATTTGCGTCATCACCACCACCGACTTATCCATTAAAAATTCTTGTCGCCCGCATCTCAGGGACCCGACTCCAGCCCAGAACTGAGCCTCCGTCTAAGTCGCACCAAATCCGCAATTTTCAGGTAATTACAGAGCAAACGACTGCGGTAAGCCGCTTTAAGCCCGGCTGGAGTGGACCGGACAATGGCGTCTGGTCAAGCGGGCACCTGCGGGTCCCAGTGCAGTGCTTCCGGCCGATCTCGGCTCCTTCTGGCAGCCAATGATATGCTATTTATTCCTCGTGCAGGGAGAGCCCAACACCACTGAAGCAATCAAGGCCCGGTTCTTCTGAGTGCGTCACAAGAAGCCGGAATGGAGGTCGGAAGGAGTTGAAGTGACCCGCCTCGTTCTGAGAAACTCTGCAACCTGATACTGCAGCGAGCGCCCACTTCTCCACTTCTTGCACGACATCCCCGCGTAAAAATCATCAGAAATCACGACAGGCCACCTGGCCTCGAACCTCGACACAAGTCGCTGACGTTGCGACAGACGGGATGAAGTTTCACGAGGGAGCCGCTGCTGCTTCACGTCTCCGTATCACACTGAGTGAACCACGGCGCGGGGACGGAATTAGCGCTCCGACCGAAGCCTCACGAGTGCTCAGTCCATTTGATGCACCGGAGGAGGAAACAGAAGACGCCATGTGCTCTAACACGCAAGCCTGCTCGCAGGTCATGTCTTCATTTTCACCACAGAAAACCCTGGGACGAAGGAACACAGAATCTAACAACGCAAAGGAACCCGCAGATCTCCACCGAGACAATTCACCTGACAAACCAAAAACTGCTTTTACATCTGCTGCTGGGAAAGGAAAACTGTTTTCCAAGCTGTTTGACAGCTGCAGCATTGAAGTGCTGCTGTTGAGTTCTGCACAGAGGAGTTTTGCCGTCTCTGTTTCATTCAGAAGCCGTGTCATATTTGCAAAATGATATTCATGAAGATGCGAAAAAAAATTGCATCAAATCGATGCACGCGTCGTTGTTTGCATCAAGTCTCGATTCCTTCCCGGTGTTATGTCTTTCCAGTGAGATATTTCCATTTTTCTCTCTCAAAATTCTCTGTTTTATTCAAAATAATTACATGGAGTCAATATTTTCAGTGGTGTACAACTTCAATCGGAATCCGGTAATTTGATCAAAACCATATTGACGCTGGGCTCCCGGAGCCAGACTCTACTCTCTCCCTCCTCACGCTGTTTTTGCCTCTCACCAAGCCGCCGCAATTCTGACCAAGGAAAAACATCTCCACCGAACTGCTCAAACTTTGAGCAGAAACCCCTTTGAATTTCTTTGTGCCAAACCGCTTGTCTACAGGGCTGAAAGAACGAGCACGAAAGAGCATCCATCTCGCCTGAACCCAGCGCGCGGGGCTCTACTGCAGGAAGGGATCTATCTCAGCATCCTCCCGGCAGCCTCTATTTCCTTAAAAGGCCAGATAAACCGTTTTGGATCCATAATTCCTGCAAAGCCCAAAAGCTTTTGACAACACTGCTTCCCATAACCATGTTTCTTGAGCACAACAGCTCTTCTCATCTGAAGGGTTCGGAGTGGGCCCCGCGTCATAGCTGAGACAGCAGCGAGACGTCCTTGCAAGTGGTACGAGTACGTACGTCTCTGGGTTTGTCAGAACCAGCATTTCGTACTCTTGCTTCCCTCACTGACATCTTCGATTTGTCAAATCAAAACGAAACCACTTTTTGAGGAACCCTGGGTGGAAAAACCAGACGAGCGAACTCTACGAATACGCAACGATTGGACGTGCGTCCAAAAAAGGCAATCTTCTCTCTTCCATGGAACCACCATAAGCGATACAAAACTTGAACAGCGCGCGGTGTGAGTATGAAGAGCGGTGCGGACTCGGCGCCTACCTGTTCAGCCGCCGCTTTGAAGCTCCACCACCGCCGCCGCCGCCGCCGCCGCACGATAATCCGGAGGCTTTGATGTCCCTGTTCCCGGCCTCAGTCTCCTTCAATTGAAGCCTTTGTGAAATCTTCAGCGAGAACACCTTTTAAATCCTTCTGCCGACGCAAGGTTTTCTTTGAAAGAAAGTGTTTTGTGTGCGCAAAAAGCTTACAAATCACCTTGAAGTGCACGGCAAAGAAACTGGTCTCCGCAACTGTTTGGTTCGTTGAAGTCCGCCACAAACAAGGTTTGGTGAGTCCAACCAGTTGCTCAGAATCAAGTTCTCTGTCAGACAGGTGGGTGTTCAACCCCACCTCAGCAAAAGCGGTTTCGCACCACACCTCAACTTCTCTTGGCTTCGTTTTCTTGTCCGAAGCACGACCTCAAGCAACTTGAGTCTTGTTCTGTATCAATACAGCTTCCACCGGGTCCACTGGATCGTCTATGCAAACTTCAACTCCTCAATCAGCTGCTGCGATGAGTGAACGTATTGCACGAAGTCTTCGTCACTTCTGCTCCAGACGCGCAGAGTCGAGAGTCCACAGGAACGCGCAGCAGTGTCCGCGGCTCTCTCTCCACAGTGCGATGAGGCCTGGGCGCGCAGCGCAGCTTTTATACCGCCCGGCCACCGCGGCGGCGGTGGGGAGAGGGAAGCTGTAGCGAGCCGCTTCAACACGGCGCAACAGCTGTTCTCTCTGCTGAGGACATTTCCTGCGCGTTCCCCACTGCGCTGCGTCATCCATTATGACGCGCGATGAAGTATCTGCGGCGCAAGCCGCGCACGCGCACTTTGCGTCGAGTTGAGCCACGTGACCTCCAGGCCATCACACAATTCAAAGACCAACGTTTTGCTCTGTTTCTTCCCTGTTCAAACCTTCAGGTATTCTTTCCAACTTTCCGCACTCCGGACACAATACTGTGCTGTAGAAATCCACAAATAATGGATTGACAAGGCAGCGATCTTTTATGGAGATGAGAGACCTCGTGTCACACAAGAGTGCGACGCACGAGAGGACTTCGGCCAAATATGAACAACAACACTGGTGCAAGAGTCACGACACTTGACCCGTCCCTGCGCCACACGACTCGCAATCTCCTCTGTCCTGTCCTGGTGACCACATTCTGTCTGCGCGTTGATAAGAGCCGAGATAAATGTTCTTCTCACTGTTTGTGCAACAATCTGGACCTGTCAGTTTCCAGCACAATCAACCTTGCTTCTGAGCCAGATGTTAGTGCTGTGTTCACCGTGGCCTTTGCTTGTTCTGACATAAGGCACAGAGCGCAAGCAACAAGGGTTATCAAGCACGGTGTTGTATTCGTGATCTCTGCCTGACGTGCGGGCACTAAAAACAAATGTCCCCCGGATCCCGAACAATTCAATTCCCCCACGGCTCGCGGTTCGTCGCGTGTCGGCGATACGAGTTCAGATTCCACTCCGCGGCCACTGCGCCGAGCAATTACCGGACAAACCCAGCTTCACAGCTGATGAATCACTCACACAATACTTGATTACTGCCCCGGTGTTTGGACCGCAATGGATGCGCTGTTAGAAATACACAAATCAAAAGGTATAGAACTCGAACCTGGGACGGTATGGATTGTGTCCCACAAAGATACGAAGTTGACTCTTTGGACCCGATACTTCGACGTGTGTCCCACGCTTTACACCGGAATGTGATGAGCCTCGCACGACAAGATTTTCCTGAACCCACAATGTCGGATTCCACGGGGGAGCAGCACACGAACAACCCAGACAGTTTCAAAGCTGCTCTGGGAGACTGGTGGGATCAGACGGGCTCAGACAGTGCAGTGGAACGACGACACTGTTTGTTTTACGGAAGCACGAACCTATTTGTTCTCAGAGCGCGTTGTTTAACAATAATCAACAGTGTGTTTGAAATGCCAGCGCTGTTTTACTCCGCATAATGGAGCTTTTCATATCACTAAATACCAGTTCCAACCCACGATTACTCCACGTTATCAGCACATTAGTTTGTTTGGCCCGGCAGTCATGTGCAGGAACACACCCGATGGTTTCACAACCAAGCCAACCCACTGCGAGACAAGGGCGGGACAGATTCTTTTCACAAGTCCTCGCACTTGCAGGGCGACATGGAGGGGTGTCTCCCGCAAAAGGGTTCGAGGCTCGGTTCGCTGCGCAGGAACTCGGGTGTTCCTTCACACACACACACACACACACACACACACACACACACACACACACACACACACACACACACACACACACACACACACACACACGTCGCACGTCGCACCCGTCGTGGCTGCGAGACTCTCGCTTCGCCTTGGGGTACACCCTCTTTGGAGTCAAGGGAACCTGATCCGGCGCAGGTTCCACCTGGGAACTTCGACAGTCACGCAAAGACCAAGGCCGACCTTCGCCTGCCTTTGAACGTTGAAAAGCAAAAACTTTATCGATGCCCCTCGAACCAGCTCGCATGTCCAAACGACACTGACTTTATGCCAGAAATGCACGGCACAGAAACTTGCCCTCCCACAGCTGTGAAGCCCCTCCAGAAACAGGCCCCTGGGGAAGCTTCCATGTCCACGAGCACTGCGGAGGGACTGTACATGCGAGTGGCATGCAGTGCACAGTCTCGAGTCGCGGGATTTACATACGCAATGAATGAGCGGCGAACTGTCCAGCTGAGGTCCCAGCAGATCAATCATTGTCGTTCGGCCCATAGACGGATGCAACTCCGCTGTTTGTGCTCCGCTGGGCTCAGCTCAGCTCCGATACTGTCTGATACTGGACTCTGCAACACAGGCCGTGCCTTGGTTTGGACAAAACAGCAGAACATGCAAATGGTAAGCAAACATGAGGAAAGCAGTTGTGATGCACGTGTTCTACAGGTGCATCTGTCTCTCCCCTGAGCTGCTTTTGCGACATTTGCCAGGAAGTTCAAAAGAAACTGCACTCGGCTGACTCTTGATACCCGAGGAGCCTTCAGTGACACAGGCAGCTGACGGAACGCAGTGACCAGCCTCGAGCGTATGTGGGTGGCCGCTCTGTCCCTGCAAACTCGAGCCAATTCAATTAACAGCGCAGCAAGGCCGATTGATTCTACGGTCAGACCCCGTGCCAAGCGATCGCTCTAGCTCAGATTGACGTCGCTTCCATTTGGGGAGCATAAGGTATTTCTGGGAGACGCGGACTCTTCGAACGACCGACTCACTGACCGTCGGGAGGCCCCTCCGAATCCACTAGCACAACACTCCGAAACAGGCCATTCATTCAGTGAAGGGCAACAAAGGGAATACAAAACCTCCAGGTTGCTGCCCACGAAAACAACACGGACGTATGATCCCGATTTGTTCTTGAAACAAAAGCACCCAACCAAAAGCTCAGAGCAATGGCAACAAAACTCCGTCATCAAACAGCCTCAGCCCATAGTTCGTCCTTTCCAGCTCTTTCACCGCAGGCAGCGCAATGGCACTGCACACGCAACTCTGCGTTAACCTCTGAAGACGTGGTGACTGTACGCGGACCTGAACCAGAAATGGAACACTGCCACATCAGATTTGCCTGTGAAGCTCGTGAGGCGGAAGACACCGAGGAAGCGTGGCCCCGGGGCAGCGGCGGTGCGGCTCGCAGCCTCGGCGGGTTCAGCGCAGGTGAGTCGGGAGCCTCGCTCCCTCGGGCGGTGTCCCCCGCACCGCGCGAACCTCAGCACCTCCCGTCTCACACACTCACTTCTCCGCAAAAAGAAGACGATGATGCTGCAGTCAGCAACACGCGCGGCGATTGCTTCGTCTTGCTGTGAATGTCTCAGTCACACACCACCCCGAGGGACCAAAAGCACACATTTCCACAACATTTTCTGGAGTCAGTCGTCAGACCGCAAGATCAAACTCATGAGCAGAGTGCATCAGATCACGCGTTGCGTCACGTGTTTTCCTTCCCTTCTATTCTTCCCTCTCTTCCACGAAGCGACAAAGCGAGTCAGTCGCGTCGCGACGTCCGGTCTCCCCCGGGAAGCCCCGGCTTCCGCCCCTGGACGGCCGTCCTCGCGCCGCCCCTCACGGCGAGGTCCCGGCCCCTCGTCCCGCGGCCACATGTCCGCGCTTCCTGGCCTCTCATCATCGGAAAGATGAGTTTGTCAGAGAACGGAAGCTGTCGCTGCAAATGCCTCAAACCCTGGAGCAATTTGGGCTCCTTTTCTTCCAGAAGACTGCATGCGCCATGAAGTGAAAATTGTTGTGCGAGACACAAGGTCATTCCCAGAAAACTTGACGAACCATATTGGTCCTCCAGCGTATCTCGGGCCACTTGGCCCTTGTTCCGGGTTCCTGTTGGTTGTACCGTCTGAAAGGTCCCGGCTGAGCTGGACCAACCCGGAGCGTCTTCGGCTGCGACAGCATCATTCGCACATCTGCGGCGTAAAAAGCTCCATCATCCCGCACTGCAGCCTCTTAAAGCCTCCAGATACAGGGACATATCCCGGAGCCTAATATGCCTCCGAGGCCTTGTACGTTTCCGTGTGGAGAGTCCGTCATGCCGCACCAATGAGAGTTTTAGTACCCAATCGCCAATGTTAAGAGGCTACATGTGGCTGCTACAGACTCGGAATGCTACTTATTGGGGTGAAATGAATGGGAATAGTCACTCCTGTACTGAAGCACCAGCGGATGAGCATCGATGTGGCCTCCGACTCTTAAACTCCAGCGAGCTCCACACAGCAGCTTTTGTAACGTCATTTCGGGTGAACCAGACGACAGTCATGTTGCTCTGGTAGATTCCCAAGGCAGGATAACGTGAGGAAGCCTCCACCGTGCGTACTGAAGCCCGTTTGAGGCGACCAGACGGGACAGACATTCACTCGTCTGCCCTTGGTATTTTTTCTCGGGATGGAACATCAGCAGAAGCAAACTGCGGGGGGAATCGCTCACTTCTGTTCCAAAATGAACCACAATCTGCACGGACCACTGGACTTGGCTCTGATTGTTCTGTCACACAGAACTGATTCTTGCACAACTCAAATGCTCACCCGGAAACCAGTATTATTTTCTCTCGGCATGTTGAGAATCAAACGTCCCTCTTCCTCGGTTTGAACCCTTCGCTGTGGGCAAAGGGAACAACAGGCTCTTTCAGACACTTGAGGCCGGGAGAACAACCTCGTGCGTCAGAAAAGTCCACAGCTTCAGCGCTGCTTCTCACAGTGTATTCGCTTGTCTCAATGCATGGGATCAGGCGATAAGCGTGCCCTGATAAATTTAGCCTTTAATGGGCGATAAAGGAGCAGCCCAAGTGAAAAGTTGAGGTATCAACCCTGCATCCACACAGCGAGGGGAGGCTCGAGGGTCGAGTCATGTCAAGATTTCACTCAAAGCGGCGATCAACGAACATCTTCCGCGATTTACCAACTTCGCGTTGTCTTTGTGGGTCTCGAATGTTGCGAGACAAACATTTACTTCAGTACCCAAGGTACAAGGAGCATCAGCATCGCCTTACTCAGGACTGTTTCGCACGGGGCGCCGCATCCCTGATCAGTGGATGCTGTGACCATGCACTGTGTCGGGGCGTAACGCACGATGCATCCAGCGGGAGACAGGATTGAGACAGGATTTCGTGTGGATCCGCAGCAGTCGCGAGTCGAACCCGTCCATCTTGTGTCCTTCCTCTGTCTCCACCATGTTCAGACGGACTCAGAAGCGACAGCAAATCGAGCCGGTTTATCTGGACGGCTTTGCCTGCGCTGACCCCACGGCCTCCGTACCATCCATCATGACTCCCTCAAACATACGGCCCGGCTCTCTCTCACCGATCGCTCAAGGAAGCGACCGTCGTCTGTGTTGATCTCGTAAGTCACAGAGAGCTTTGCAACAAGCTTCCGTGTGAGTACCATGAGGGACTGGGCGAAGCCTGCACCTGCAAGGGAGCTGGGAGGGGCAGCACTTCCGAGTGTTCAGAGGGTGTGTGGGGGACTCCGTCTGTCCCGACCTCCGCTGACCACGAACACAGGTTCTCAAGTGAAAGACAGGTTCACTGACGATTTAAGGGCCGTCCAAGACAATGATTTTTGACACAGATAATCCTGTTTCTGAACAACGATACACGTTTGGAAAACAGGACTTCAATTTTTTGAAAACAGAGAGGAGTTGTCATTGCAGAGCCACGAACAAAACAACAGTTCAACCAATCATTTACGACTTAGACACTGAGAATTTCTGTGCGAAAACAGGAACACAACTCTGCCGCTCGTGCGTTAACGTCAGGACGCGTTTGCACAGCGCGCGCAGATAAACGTGCGGCGCGGCGCATCTGGACCCACGTCACGCGCACGTCACACCGAACGAGCGTCGCAGCGCGTCCCGCCGACGCCTCCCGCCCCGAGGCGCATGCGCGGACTGCTGATCGCGCGCACACTGCTGATCGCGCGCGCACTTCTCCAATGTTTTCAAACAGACCGGCCAAAAACACCAAGACCACCTGCACGAAAGGACACAAACAACGCGCACATACCTGGAGATACACACTCGCACACACATGCACGCACACATGCACGCACACACGCACGCACACACACACACACACACACACACACACACACACACACACACAAACCTGTGGGGTGTGTACTCGTTGGTCACCAATTGTCATGAGCGAGCACGTACCAAACAGAACAGCGGTACAATTTCTCTACGTGAATAAAAGCGTCGCGGGATTACAAAACTTGATTTAGAAATAAGAGTTGATCAAAGAGAGTCGATTATTGACAAATGACCACATTGTTGGCACGATTCATTTCTAAGCAGCAAACGACAGAAATTGGGCGCAACTTACCTCTTGTCAAGCTCCCATCTTGGCCAAACTCTTCACAAAATCTGCAAAGAGAAAAGATTTCAGGAATGAACAAGTGCCACTGAACTTTGACGGCACATAACACGGAAATCGTCAACGACATCACAGAACATCCGGGAGTGCAACAAGTTCGGCGCGGGTACGAGTATTGATCTCTCTTGACCTTCACCCAACATTAAAACTGCACAATGGAGTCACACGAACAATGGTTTCTCAAAAATAATTATTAATTCATAGCTGTTTCTGGCAAATGTCGAAACCACTTCGTTGTTGTGGTCTAGGAGGCGGACCTCTCCAATCTGATTCAGCTCCTGTTGTGATTTTTTTTCCTTTTAGAAGTCTTCAATATTTTGTTGAATTTGCCCAAGCCTGACAAGACCACCAAAAATGGGCCTCAACCAGTCAGACCTTGACCTTGGTTGAGCCTCCCCCGATCCTGGATCCGCATGACCTTGTTTCTTTCCCACAAACAAGAATGCTATCGCATGAAAAGCGCGCGGTCTCCTGCGAGCTCTGAACTCTGACCACAGTTCAGTTGGCCAGTTCAGTAACCTTGACTGAACCACTTTCACCAGAAAGATTTTCAAGGCATTTCAGAAAATTTTGGAAATCTTAGTTCAGTGACCCTGACTGAACCACAGGGGGGTCAACTGAACTGCACCAAAAACTGAAAGTCACTTAAAATGGCTTGAAAATCATCCTGGTGAATTTTTGTGATGGTTCAGTTGCCCCCCCCCCCCCTCCTGCAATTCAGTTGGGGTAACTGAATCAAAATTTTCAAAAGAAACAAACAAACAAACAAAATGGCCCAAAAATCTTTCTGGTGATTTTTTGTGATGGTTCAGTTGCCCCATCCCCCATGTAACTGAACCAAAAGTGACCACACACTGACTCTGTATGACTACAACAAGCGCGCGTCCTGTTCGTACAATGTGGCACCAACGTCCCTTGAGACCTGAGGGCCGCAACAACGCAGCAACATCACGCGCTTCACTGGAGCGAATTGCTCCTCCAATGCCCGTAGATCAAAAGTCCAAGCAGCTCTGACGTCTGCGAGGACTGATCCAGGAAGAGAAGGGAGCGCTCCTGAAAGACGGTCCGGGCCCCAAACGTACAACTGAATTTTTACATTCAAGAGTCTGAAAACCATGTGGAATTTTGCATGTGAAGGGGTTTTCCACATTTGGGCTGGTGTCCACTTTTCCACCATTGGGATCAATAATAAATTTTGACGCTGACCACAAAACAACGACCGCGCCCCACCAGTGTGAAAACCGCTTTAGAATTGGAATTCTGAGGTTTGAGGTCCCCGTCCACAATAAGTCCTGACTCCACCTTTCCTCGGCTGGGAGGAGCCAAAAGTTTTGTCACCAGGGGGACGGCAGAGGTGAGTGCGTCCCGAGCGACAAGTCGCGTCACTTGGTGTTCGGGAGGCGTCATACACGGCGGCGTTTTACTTCGGACATTGTTCGGTAAGAGTGCACGTACGTAGTTATGTGTGGAAACGAACGTGGACACAGGCGCACACGCGCGCGCACACGCACGCACACCTCGAAAGCTTGCCAAAGTGACCACTCATCGACGAACAAGATGATTCACGAAGTTCAAAATCAAAACGTCTTGCTCTCTTTGTCTCACAAATGAAGGTTGCGAAGGGTGACTGCAATTCAGATCTCGTATGAGGGCATGTACATAAAATCGGTCCGGCACTTTGCAGGTGGTGATTCGACTGGAACATGGGTCAAATGGAGGAACCCACACGGGCTGAGCTCAACACGGTGACAGAACACAAAGTGGACCTGGAGCCTCGCAGGTACTCGCACATCTGTTTCTTCTGCAGCTATTTTGGGCCCCCTGCAGACAGGGTTTACAATGTCCCCCCCCCCCGCCGCAGACAGGGTTCAGACTTCCTTTCCCTCGCGTCTGAGCCAAATTGAGGTTGTTTGTCGACCACAGCTCGCAGCTTCAGCAGACCAATGACCAGTTGGTGAAAATGATGCATAAAACACGCAGAATGCAGCACGAAGAGTTGACATCACCACGATCTGTTCCTGCTGAAACTGTACAAAAAGACCTCTGCAGATTCGACAGGTGGTTTGTCGCATCTTTTGCCTGCGTTTCGGACAGATTTTTTTTTCAATCGGCCACCTCTGGCAACGTTTGAACGTTTATTTCTTGTCTCATCCTCGGTAGATCTGCGAGCAGACTCATTCAAACTGAGATTGAAAAGTTCTCCCAGTCACTTCACGACCATGAGCAGAACTTTCTGTTCAGAAAACGCAGATCCACTGAGGCCTCGTATTGCTTGCGCATTCAGAGTCGCGCTTGTCTGGTGAACCCTGCTGGGACATTTCCAAATATCGTTTGTTGCGCCTGATCCCACATGCCAGAAGTTGCGGTTGACTGGTCTGAAGCAAACTTTGGTCGTTCCCCGACACACTTCGCAGCTTCAACGGGTCAATGGCTGGTTGGTGAAAACGATGAATAAAGCATGCAGATCAAACTGCAAAGAGGCCGTGCGTGGCCGACCGTTATGGATCTGTATTCAAAATGTCACAAAAGCGACCGTCATTCCAGTGCCTCAAACTATGCAGGTATTCGATGATTTGACCACAAACGACACTCCCACTAAAAACAACCAACTGACTGCGCGTTGGTTCAGTGGTTGATACCGCCGGTTGAGATCATCGCGATCTGGAGCTGAATCAGCCCTCAAAATCTCATGTTCAACGCTTTCAGCGGTGAGATCCCGGTCCCTCCCGAGGACAGGACGATCCACGCGCACTACGAGGGTCTGCAGTGCAGCCTGGGGGAAAACGGACTGCCCGCGACGGTGGACCGAACGCAAACGCCGCAGAGAGGCTACACGGAGAATGACGTGACGATCACCCTGCTCGCGTCGCCCCTGGATACGATGGGAATCCTACTGGAGGGGTCAAGGTCAGATACCGTCCGATGTTCAAACTGTCAAACTGTTCCACGTCAGATGCATTTTGATGTCTGCAAGCAAAACGAGTGTCGCAGTCGCGCTCATTTCCAGTGTCGCCCGACAACATGCTGGGCCAAACTTATTTGAATCCACCTCGTATGGTGACACAAACAACTTTGCACTGCCAATTCACACTGCAAATATTCAAACCCCAGAACCACGTGTGCGCATGTCACTTCTCTTCACCCTGCCAGGCAATGTCCGGGCAACATGCTTCTGGTCATGTCCTTGTCCTGGGTGGAGATGACGCCCTCCCAGAAGAGCGACGGGCTGCAGTCCCTGTACGTGCACAAGGCCGTCACGTTCGAGGCGGGCGGCAGGACGTACCTCGACGTGTTCACGCCGCCGCGTCGCGCCACGTACGTCGCGAACTACTTCACAGCGACGCTGACGCAAGGACGACGCGACGACGGGTCAGCCCTCGACGGGACGCTCGACTGCCCGACGCTGTATTCCAACGCTTTCCTGGAGAAAATGGGTTCGTTCGCAGCGAGGTCCACGGGGGGAGGGCAATTTCATACTTTTGTTGGAATTGGAATAGGTAATTTATGGGGGTCACCAATACTCTCCCAGCTGGTCTTTTTGTTCAATGTGTGTCTTCTCGCAGGCGATAGGCTTTGGGGAAGGATTCTGGTGGGTAAGGCTGGGGTTGGCTGCCCGGAGACCCTTGCTTTCGTCTTGAGGCCGTTCCGTCGCTATGACACAACCGACGCGCAAGGCGTCGTCGCTGTGGAGCGGGACACAAGGGAAGAGCTCGAGGAGCAGCTCCGCACCAACATTCAGCAATTCATCGAACGCATCGCGAAGCGAGGACATTCCAAGGTGATGTTTCGTGAAATGTCAACGCCCCTGAGATTTTGAACCAAATGTACCGCCTGCAGCGTAAGCTTTATGTGCACTTCGCGTGTCCTTTTCCTACAGGTTCTGGTGTCGTCGGTTGGAAAAGCGACGGAGAGTCCCTGTGCGTCTGTGGGCATCTCGGGGTCGGAGGTGCTGCTGGCCGCGCAGAGGGCGCTGCGAGACGTGAGGGAGGGAGGAGCCGTGCTGCTGGAGGCGGACCCCAACCCCGTCCCAGCGCCGGGTAGGGCACTGACTGACTGACTGACTGGCTGACTGACTGACTCAGGCAGTCAGTCTGTCACTCACTCACTCCACCAATCAATCGATTTCCAGCTCAGTTCGTCAGTTGGAAAGAGCACAAAGGTTATTTGCTTCCGCATTTTTGGCGTCCATCTGAAGCTATCGTCCTTCATTCTTCGACCAATCTGAAGCATTGACTTTTGTTTTTACTCACAGAAGCCCTGAAGCGGCACAGATTTTGGATTGGAGTCACGTGCTGTGGAGACTCCGGTGATCCCACGGTGACAGCCACAACTGGTCAGCTGGGAAAGGAGCAAAGTCCACTCAGAGGGCAAAACTTGACAAAGGAGACTCTGGACACAACTTTGATCAAGTGGAATGTACCACTGGTAAATGTATATCTTTAAACTGTTGTGTGTATGCTCGTTACAACTGTGTATGTACCTGGATACGCTTGTCGCAGAACCAGTCAATTGAAAATTTTGCGTTCAACACTCCCATTTCTGGTTGGACCTTTCTGGACACAAGGCCAAGCTGACCTGAGCCACACATTTCCAAGCTGGGTGGCATTTCTCTATTTTCTGATTTCAGGAGAAAAGAAGGCAGCTTGAGAGTGCGGTCATCCAAAGCTCCAAGAAAATCATGACACTTCTGGCACAAGAACAAAACCGAATGACAAGGGAAGGAGGATTCCAGGCGCTGGCACAAAACGATTTCATAAGTACGGAAACCACTGTTGTTCCTCTGCCCAAACGATTTACATGTACTGTCCACATCACGACAACAAACACACGCGCACAAACATGCACACTCCGTGTCTTTTGTCAGAAGGCAGGTGAAATGTCAGAATAAGACTTTTGCGCAATTTCCTCCCTCCAGATGTGGTGTACATCGCAGAACACACAGAAGAGATGCTCAACCCACTGGCTTTAGCCGTGCAAGTTGGTGCAGCAAACACACCAAACTACCAGTTGAATTCGAGTGTGAAGAAAACGCCCAACATCCTGGAGACCCTGGTGACCTCCTTGATTCGAAAATCAGAAAGGTGAGAAAATTTTGTTGTTTGTGCTTCCTCAGAATGACATCGGCTTTGCGCAAACGTACCCTTCTACTCTTGTGCAGTCGGGTGTTGGAGCCAGGGTTCTCAGCCCTCACTCTGGATCCAGCTCAGCAAACCAAATGAAGACTTCACGTTCGACAAAACCACAAGTAGCCAAGAGTCCATTTGCCTTTTGCACATCATTGCAGGAACTTGCTCGAGGGAAAGTGTGTCGTCGTGGTGGGAGCTGGAGGACTGGACAAACTAAACGTCTGGAGTTCGTGGAAGGACTACGGTTGCCGCGTACGTGTGCCCACGGAATACCACGACACACCCGACAATTTTCAAAACTTGGCTCTGCTGCAGTCTGCACCTCTGCAGTCTGACTGGCCATTTCACTCAGCAGCAGCTGTGATTGTTTCTTCTTTCAGATCGTCGTGGTGGACAACGTCAAGGATCACCCGGCTGCCTCCACAGTGCACGAGTTTGTGTGGTACGACTACAGCGATTTCACGCAGAACAAATCTCACGCTGAAAACATCATCCAGACCGTCAGGAGCCGGGTTCCCTCCATCGACGGCTGCACCACTGGGATCGACAGTCTGGTCCAGCTGACTGCGCGCATCTGTGAAACGCTCCTACTGTGCTCTCCAAAGGTGTGTCACAACAGGACAACTTCCACCTGGTTGATTCACTGACACGGAACCTCAGCCCGTCGTATCCTTTCTCGTTTCCAGCCAACGTTTCTTTATTCGTTTGTCAAGAGCGTCATTCTAATTCCAGGAGGCTGCAGTTTCCGCATCCACGAACAAGACCACGACCTACAAGATCCTCTTCGACAAAAAGGCCCCAGACGGAGACTCGTTCGACCGGACGCGTGGGTTTTCGTCTCCAACCAGAGAAATACACAGCAAAGAGCAGCTGAAGGGAGCTGCTGCTGACATCATGTTCCCTGCGTTTCTCAAGCTCGAGTACGGCTGCGGCTCCCTCGGCTGTTACAAGATTGAGAGTCTTTGGGAAGGGGAGAAGTGGTTCGAATTCACACAGAAAACAATATCCCAACTCAAATTCAGCATCGCAGCTGCTTACAGTCTGGGGGCCTCCATGACACTGATGCCTGTTCTGGAGGGGACCCAGCACGATGTTGACCTGATCGTATTCAGAAAGAAGCTGGTGGTGGCCTTTGTCTATGACGCTGGTCGAACAAGGCCTGGTTATTTCTTCGAGACAGCCAATGTGATGCCTTCTTGCCTGGCTCCCGATCAACAGGCCCAGCTCGTGTCCTGTGCACACCAGTGTGTCGTTGGTGTCGGCCTTGATAACTTGGTGGCCAATGTAGAGTTGAAGATGACACCGACTGGGCCTAAACTCATTGAGATCAATGCTCGTATGGCCAGATTACAAAGGAGAGATTGGATCCTCGAAGTCTATGGATCTCTTCAGATGCGCAACCATGGTCAGTTGTGGAATCTGTCCCACACTGCCAGTACTCCCCAAAGCTCGGTGCACCATGATGGGGATCATGTGTGTTCCTTCCTTGCACCGAGACATTTTTGCAAGGCCAGATTTTGACAAGATTCTTGGTGACCTTGCGAAAAGCCATCAGGTGACGCATCAACCTTTCTGTGCGGATACCCAGACGCACGAGCAACTGGAGGGGATCATGGCAAACATCGCTGTGAGGGGCGAGTGTGTTGCAGAAGCAAAGAACAAGCTGTTGGACGTTTGTTCAATTCTGGGTATTTCTGGACCCAACTACAATGTGTCTGATTTCCTGGCTGACTTCAAGTAAATCCAACTGAGATCAACCATTGCGTAACAGAGATCCACGTCCACTGTGGCTGCTTTCAAATTGAGAGGATTTTTTGACGCACTTAGACACGATGCTTCTTGCTTTCCGTTGATCGGGGCGACGCTCAGTTCACAGTTTTGTCAGTTGAAATGTGTCGCAAACTACTTTCCAGGTCCACTTCGCCGTGATTCTTGTCCAGTTTTCAGTTGCTCTTTGTCACAGTTTCTTGCAAATGTCCAAAGATGACTTGTTGTGCTGTGCTGTGCTTGCCACGAAGGCTGATAACCAAACGTTTCAGAGACTGCATGGACTTCAGCTGGCCACAGGCCACTCATTCACTGTGCCGACAAAAACATGTGTTGCGAAGTTTTTTGTTGAGAGCTACCTGAGTTGCCTCCGCACCAAAAAGAGTGCACGTTTTGTGAAAACAAGTTGTGCTGTGTGTTTGCAATAAAAATCTGACAAATTTGTCAGTTTATCGGCATCGACACCCAACGCGTACGTCAACGCGTCATCGTCAGAATGAGACAGCGAAACGACCACAATTGCGACCACGAAAGCAAGTGACCTTCGACTTGCAGACGACAGGGACGCAACGCGTGACGCGTCCGTTGTGAACCGGCTCTGAGTGGATGACTGGTGTCAGCTGCCATGGAGACGCTCTGAGCCGAGAGTCGCCTCGTTAACGACGCTGCGCCGTCACGCTGCGTCCCTAACGACGCTGCGTTGACACTCGCGTCTCTGTTTGTCAAAAAGTTCCTCCTCCATTTGGGCTGAAGAGAGCGCAGAACTTCCAGGCTTTCCTGATTTGTTTGCGACTCGACAGCAGTGGATAATTTTGAGACAGAAGCCAGAAGCCAGGTTGGAATCTGTATAGATCTGCTGCATGCTGGTTTTGCTCCACTTCCATCTTACACCGCCCGTCTTGCCGCACAAATGACTCGAAAGAAACCAACCACTGCTCCAAGGCGAATCAAGAAGACCGTTCCCAACGTTGGAAACTTGTGCAACACCAACAGCGGCACATTCTGAGGTACAATTTCTGTCACGGAAGGGGGGGGCGGCACCCTGGATCCGCCTGTGTCGCTCCATCAGGAGTGGGTGGACCTTGCAACGTTTCCGTGTTTCTTCTCGCCGCGTCCCTCCCGCCCGGACTCCCCAAGGATAGCGGCGCAGCGCCGGCGAGTCTCCGCGCGCCCGGCCGCCGCTCACCTGTTCGATCCTCTCCTCGCAGCCGCAGCACAAACTCCTCCGCAGAGAGAAAAAGAAAAAAGCTCATTTGCAAAATTGCAAGAGAAACGAACTGAGTGACGGAGGCAGGCGACACTGAATAGGTGAACACACATCAAAGTGAGCCAACAGTCAGCACCGGTATGGCTGCGTCTTTGTGTCAGTTCAATTCGTGTCACTCAGCCTGTGTTACAGTTTTTTCAGGCCCCGAGGACTGACTTTTCACGCATGTCGTTCAGACAGAAAATCCAAACACAACTGTGCGTTCCGCTGACACAGCCTTGGAACGCAACGGTACGAGTAAGACGTGCCAACAACGACGGCAACGACAGCGTGAGCGCACGAAACGAGGATGCGTCAGTGGCCAATGGAAACTAAGAATCTGAATGAACGAGAACGAGGACGGAACTGTCGGTGCTCGTGTGACAGCGACACAAGGAGAGTGCTTCCTCGAGAAGTGAAACGTCCTAACGACGCGTCTTTGTTCGCTAATTTGATGATGACTGAGTGACGGCTTTCCCTGCGGGCGTCAAGGTTCCCGCGACAAGCGACAGCAGCCTCCTCCTGCCTCGCACGTTCAATTTGCGCGACGTCGCGAAGAATGGCCTCGACGCCTTTTCTTCTCAATCCCCGTCTGTAAGTCCGTCCAAACTCACAGTCGCTAACTTCTTTGTTGCACCGGTTCTTATCTCACGTGCACGCAAAAATTGCAACGCCTTGTTTTGGAATGGAGGAAAACGGGACATTAACACACGTGTGTGTGTGTGTGTGTGTGTGTGTGTGTGTGTGTGTGCGTAACAATCTTCAACACCACACGATTCAGACCAGGCACCGACAACACGCCCCTCACACCTAAGAAAAGACGCCGCCACCTACACGTCGCGCCTCTGATCAGGACGAGGACAGCGACAAGACGTCTCCCGCTGCTCGTCCTGACCCGCAGCATCAGCAGCTGAAAAGCTCCGTTCCATCCGCCCCATTCATCACACACCGCGCGGCGCACGTCACGACGATGACGTCCCGCGTCAAACCGACGACAGCATCCAGAGATGGATCTACCGCTGATAGGGCCAGGATGCAACACCTGAAGGACGAGGTGTGTTGTGCGTTTGTTAGGAAGACGTGGCCAAAGAGACAGACTCAACGCGCGTTCACCGTGCGCAGTGCTGCAATGTGGCTGCAGCTGGTTCATTGGTAGACAGGTTGTGAAAATGAAATGCCAAACGTAGACAAACTGACACATGCCCCGTGAGCTCCTTGCGCGGTGCTCAACCTAAATTCCTGATGCTGACGACAGCGACGACACTGAAAACATCAGAGGTATCCAAGGACAAACCAGCGCCGCAATCACCGAGTCCTCACCAAGGCAATTTGCCGCCGCTTTTGATGTCGCGATGATGTGGATTGAAATTCCGTGGAAAGTGGTCTGAAGCTGAAATTGTTCACAAAGGGAGGGGAACTACCAGACTGAGGGACAGACAGTCGACTCACCCGTTATCAGTAGGGATAAGACCGGCTCAGAGTGGGAGATCCATCGTCACCTGTGTACCGCCATCCTCATGTGTCTGGAAGCAGAAAGACAGAAAGACCTGAAAGTCACGTCGAACCAGACACAGTTGACGAAAGCGAACGTGCGAAGGAAGGTCATCGGGATGAAGGTACCCGTTTGATGTTTGACGCATTCAGTGGCTCCACTTACACTGTAACGGACAGTGCGTCCACCTGCACGCGCAAACACGCACACATGCGTACACACACGCACAATTCCTCAGGTCTGCCCCACATTCCCACATCGCGCACAGATCACGATGAACACTGTGTCCCCTCAGACCAGCGACCGGCGAACCCCAGTTCCACCTGCAGCTGTTGGTGCCGCGTTTCTGGGGCGGCGGCGGCGGTGGTGGCGCCGTCGGAGGCACGCGACGCCCACAGCTGATCTTATTAGCGCCTCAAACAGCGGGATTTCCGTCCGAGCGCCAGACCGCTTTTATTGAGTTTACCGCGCTTTATGAGCTTTTACTTCAAAAGGGAATCTCGGCTCGGTCAAAAAGCCTCGCATAATTGGATTCTATTGAGAGGCTGGATGCAGAGAGGGAAATTATGCGCATTGCCGAAAAGAAAAGCGCCAAAACGATACAAAGTGAGAAAAACGAACAAAGCTGCAGATAAGAATGGAAGCGCGGAAAAGAGGAATTTACATGGAGAGCTCAGCGAGGCGGTTTCCATGGTGCCGGAGGAGAGATAACCTGAGTCCAGGGTTGCGCGCTGGGCCCATTTCTCTCTCTTATCGCTCGAAATTGATGACGCCACAATCGACTCGGGCGAAAACGGACAATACGCCACAGCGGGAGGCGTGTGTCTCCGGGTCACATAGGGAGAAGGCGTTCTGCAGCAGACACAGTTGTGACGCTGATTTCAGACGCCACAGACGATGCATCAACAGCGCCGCCAGTCAGCGTCAGGAGGACCTGCCAATTTCTGCTGAGACAAGCGCTTTGGTTGTGAGACCACAAACCTTGTGACAAAGAACCTCAAATCAGTATGAGAACATAAAAACTGGTCACAGAGACAGGAGGAGTCAAACGGAGGTCGCAAACCTGACAGTTCCATTTTCATGGTCTTCACACTTGCTCCTTCCTTTCAGGAAGTGTTGCTGTGTGAAGACATATCCGGCGGAATCGAAAACATGGGAAGCGATTGACAAAGATCTCCGTGCCACCGGACCTGAAGAGTCAGGAAACGCGACTGTTGTGTCGAAGAGTCACAACCACGAATTGTTTCAGAGGTTTGCAGGCTCAAAGCTTCTTTTTAGCACAGCAGACAAAACGCCACGGGTTTGGTTTCCTTTCAACAGGACCGCAGTCGATCTGCAGACGTCGCCTGAGAATGGCAGAATTTACTGCAGACTGATGAAGAGCTAAGTCCAATTTCTTCGCTTCGCAACTTCTCGTTGTTGGCGTGATCCGTTGTCACGACACCTTGTGAATACGAAAAAGACAGCAGAACTCGAACACGACGTAACACCCACCAACTCTCAGACTTGACGTGACTTCTACATGACGTGACGCCACGTGGAATAATTGCTTCACTCCTTGGTAAAGCAACTTCGTGCAGAGTCAAACACCTCACTTTCGCCCACGTCTTCACGAAGCACCGGAGCACAAAACGTTCTGTGACTTCAGACGTGTGTGCTCTCAAACCCTCACGTCTTGAAAACGAACGCGACCACAGACGGGTTTTTCGCACCAACCTGCAGCCCGAACCTGGTTGTCGGCACCAACCTGCGGCACCGCCACCCGCCTCACATCCATCTCACACCCAATCTCCGCCCTTCCGAGCCGAGCAGAAATTAAACAGAAAACGGCGCCTCAATCTCGCGGGCCCGGGAATCCATCATATTCACCGGACCCGATTCAAGGAGCAGCCATTGAAACCAACTCAAAGAGGCCATGGCTAATCTGCACGGAATCGGCAATGCGGGCTCCAAGAAGAAGAAAGGAAGGGGAGAAACCTGCATTTGCTTAGAGAAGCCATAAATCTTTCAGTCGCTGTTCATATTCTCCACTCACGGAGCAAATAAGCAGGAGAAACCTGCAGGACGTTACGAGGTGGGACCACAGGTGACCGACGGTAGCAATGCGTTCAGAATCACTCTGTGCAGGCAACACTCCACCGACCTTTGACCAATCACAGCAATCTTCAACTGTGAAACGCCACCTCCGAGCAACGTGACCAGTGCGCCATGTGTGGCCCAAGAATCAAACTCCCAACCACTCGCACGAGGAGCATCACGTTCATTACACTCAGGTGGCCACGTCAACGCACATCTCCAATTGCGCAGTCACAGCGTCAATTAGAACCTCGACTCAGCCCCTCCCGCAAACCCTCCGGCTACACTCACTGTGATGAGTTGAGAGGAAGTTGCAACTTTCCCCTGGAATCCCAGAAAAGGAAACACCGGTTTGGCGGGGAGGGAAGTGTAGCTCAGGTGCCAGAAATTGAAATTCACATCGTCTCCAGGCCTCACACGCAGCACAAGTTGACGGACCCAAAGCCTTTCCTGTACAGAGCAAGATAACATTCAGAGGCACTCGTCTATGGCCAAGAAACCGCTTTCGCCACACTGCAAAAACACCTCACCACACGAGGCTCACTCCACGAAGCCTTTGTCACCCAGGCTCTTCTCAAACAACATGAAAATCTTGATTTCCCCATGTCTCCACTTTCCTACGTGGTGTTGAATGTGTGTGATTGGCCTTCAATGGCCGGTTATTAATCATAATGGTGCGTTTGGCGAGGACTGTGGAGTCCCCCTCCCCCACCCACCCATCCGTCCTTTCTTCGGTCCTCGCAGACTCACTTATTGCGATGCTTCACAGGTTTCCTGAGCGCTGAACCAACAGCACGGCGCGCACACACAGCTGCGCTGCACAGTGGCTGAAGAAACAGAATTGGGCCATTTTGATGGCAGGTTCCTTGGACGTGAACGGAAAGCAGAATCAAGAAGGAGGCCCCGTCTCCGTCAAGACAAAACTCACGAGCACGGAAGGTTTGGTTGTTCAGTCTACTTCGCCGAATTTGACAGACATAGTTGCCAGACTTTCCTTGAGAAATAAAGGAACAAAATGAAATGCTTTTTGCAAAATCTCACTCGTGACGCGGCACACAGTGCACACACACAGCGACGCACACACACACACGAACACACACACACGAACACACACACACATACACACACACAACCAAAGCAAAAACACTCAGCAGGGATCCAGCTCTCCCCAGCCTCGCCACCCACGACTCCCTCCCCTGTGCTCCCCGAGTCGTGAAATACGAACATGTTCCCTGCCATGACCCCTCTCCGTGCAAACCCTCACCACCCAACCCATAAAACACGCTTTACTGCCGACATCAATATTTACTGAAGCGTTTTTATCTCTCATTAAGGATTTTAATTGAAATTGCATGATTGCTTTTAATGAGAACATATGCGAGGCAACACGGCATTAAAACGCACCCAGCATGAAACCAACCGGCTTTAAAGTTTCCGCCGCGCTGCGCGCGCGTGTTTTTCACGCGGGATGAAATTCAATAAACACGGATTGATTTCTCCAGCGGCCAAATTACGCCTAGATATTTTTATTTTTAGGCACAGCTGACAGGTTGACAGGCTCCTGAGGCCTTTTCCTCGCTCGTGTGTCCAAACGTGTTTCCGCTTGCGTCAACCGACTCCAAACACAGAGACAATGGATGACGGATCTGTTGGAGCGTTCCACGCACCAGACCCTGCAGCCTCGTACACAGGCGACACACAGACGTCAACGCTCCCCGCCGAACCCGTTCGCACGCGCGGCGTCCATCCCTCACGGGGCGCGGGGCCCCGAGCCGACGGGGACGTCGCCTCCGCGCGCCGGACTCCCCCTCCCCCCGCCCGCCGACCCTGATCCACGGCGCCCCGGCACACCATCGCTCGCTCCCTCTTAGATATCCATTCTGCGTCCGCCGCCCATTCAATATCCATACATTACGTTGTTATGAGGCTCAAATGGAGGATAATCTCGCAATAGATTATGTTTTCGAGGACACCAGTGCCGTTTCCTCCAGCACTTCAAAACTTGGGTCATCGCGCGCACACATGACGGAAACCTTATCAAGCCGGTCTGTGTGAAACACAGCCCCTGGTTCAAAGTCCTGGCAGATGGACAGTAGGAGAGAGGGCGTAATACCAGGTGCACTCACACTTCCAAGATTATGGTGCTGTGTGGACCAGTGTGGAAAGCGACCAGCCACACAAACGTGAGTTGGTGTCAGCAGAAACTTCATTTTGTCCCACCACGTGTCAACAGAAAACGCTCCACTGTCTCCGTTCCGAAGCTGTTTCGTGACTTCCGGTCATAAATCACGTGATATCTTATCAGCGTGATTGCGACCCGCTCCGCGCGCAACACAATCACGACCCTCGCACGACACGAGCCGCAGGACCACGTCACAGGTGCGGTCCTCCTCACACGGTTCACAGAGCGGGATGCACGTCACAGGTGCGGTCCTCCTCACACGGTCCACAGAGCGGGATGCACGTCACAGGTGCGGTCCTCCTCGCATGACACGAGCCGCAGGACCACGTCACAGGTGCGGTCCTCCTCGCACGACATGAGCCACAGGACCACGTCACAGGTGCGGTCCTCCTTACACGACCCACAGCTCTAGCGGGATGCACATCACAGGTGTGGTCCTCCTCACATGGTCCACAGAGCAGGATACATGTCACAGGTGTGGTCCTCCTCACACGACCCACAGCTCTAGCAGGATGCACGTCACAGGTGCAGTCCTCCTCACACAACCCACAGCTCTAGTGGGATGCATGTCACAGGTGCGGTCCTCCTCACATGACCCACAGCTCTAGTGGGATGTACGTCACAGGTGCAGTCCTCCTCACATGACCCACAGCTCTAGCAGGATGCACGTCACAGGTGCAGTCCTCCTCACACAACTCACAGAGTGGGATGTACGTCACAGGTGCGGTCCTCCTCACATGACCCACAGAGTGGGATGCACACCAAGGGTGCGGTCCTCCTCACACGACCCACAGCTCTAGTGGGGTGCACACCAAGGGTGTGGTCCTCCTCACACGACCCACAGCTCTAGCGGGATGCACGTCACAGGTGCGGTCCTCCTCACACGACCCACAGCTCTAGCGGGATGCACGTCACAGGTGCGGTCCTCCTCACACGACCCACAGAGCGGGATGCACGTCACAGGTGCGGTCCTTCTGACACGGTTCACAGAGCGGGATATGTGGTGTCTCAACGACAGGACCCAGTGAACCAGACGCCCCAGTGTTCCAGTCACATGGTAAGTGCAGAGCGAAGGAGAGACTCACGTCTCGTTCAGGAACTGAGTCAGTCTGACGTGAGCAAGAAGCCTGAACAGTGAACGTAACGTGCGTGTGTGAGAGGTACACGTGCACAGTGAAAAGCAGCAAGGGAAGAGGTTCAGAACTCCAACAAAACCAAAGCAAAACCCCTTTCTTCCGGTGGTCTCAATTCAGGCAAACCCTACGAGTCGCCTTGAACGGTTCTTCAAACGCAAGACAAAGCTGTCAGGAGACACCGAATTTGGGAACCCCAGACCTGGAAACGGAGTCAGCCAAGTCCAGATATCGATCATCGCCCGAAGACCGTGTCAGCCGAGTGCGTCTGGCACAGGAAACCACAACAGGTGGAAGAATTCCCAAACGGGAGAATTCTCCACGCAACAAGACGGCCACCAGATCTCACATGCGCCGAGCACTGGTAGTGACAAATGCGCCGCGCACGCCTTCGAAACTTTGACATTGACATTCTCCCTGCAGCCCGAAACGCGAACAACAAATGATAGAGAACCTGTACAGCTGCCACTGCATGCAGTAGACGGAGACAATGACATACGAGCCTTGCCCCTCGGGACCCGTGGACTGATCCCTCGCAACCTGAGGGCCCGCCGAGCCTTGTTACACAAACATTTATTCCATTCTCTGATCAAATATTCACAGCCGTGCTTAGCCGGGCCCAAGACACACAAACGAACACTGCAACGGAAGACAGGAAGGACTCTGGGTGGTATTCAGCAAAGTTTCTGTTTTCTTGTGAAAGTTGTCTGAGGCTGGGTCTGTTTGCCACCAAAGTCTGCACTGGGTCCCACAGGCTGACCTGACGGTCCAGATCCACTTCAAACGATCCCAACACTCAAGCAGAACGTCGCTCAGCGCACACGGATTGAGTGAGCATGAAAAGAAAAGCGCAGATTACCCTGGTCCTGTTTCAGACAGTTATGTCCCTCGTTCGCATGACGAGGACTCGTAAAACAGTGAGTTGCCGTATGAAATGAGTCTGTTGGAAAATTGCTCTCCACTTGTGGATCTGGGACTGGATCTGGATACTGCGCTGAAGTGAGTGGTGAGTGGTGCGCACGCACGCAAACACTTCTGTTCAATAGTTTGATACTGAAGCAATGCCACTCGGAAAAAGAGCCCAGAAATGCTGACCATGTGATGGGCAGCAGGTGAACCTGCAAAGAAGCTCCGCTTTTGCATTCGTGTGCGTTTGTTCATAAAACGAAGGCACTGTTTGCCAAGCATTTCGGGTCGTACAACACAAGACCATGACCTCCAGATTTTTCTTGACCGCACGTCCATTTCACGTCACAGAAATGGACCAACCACGTCGCCAGTTGATGTCAGAGGAAGACCCAACTCGACCTTCAGATGTGGTCCCCACCCTGAGCTCACACACACGAACCCGCACTGCACCTTCACGACATTCACTGCAGCGCCACCCATCAAACCCGACCATCCTCCACAGACGCGTCTCGAGAAACTCACGTTACCAGCGTCTCCAATTAACCGGCGGCTTCATCAAGCTAAATCCCTCGCATCTGGGGCCCCGGGATTAATCCTCACGGACTCTTTAGTCCGGTCCGCAGCCGTACTTAACGAAGCGGGTCAGCGAGACCGTCCACCTGTCACACCCGCATTGAGCAGCCGGCCGGTACTGCGGACTAATCTCACCGCTTTGTCCCAGGGACCCGAGCCTCGTTCACAGATTCCGGACACATCCGAAGAGGATCTTTCTTCACGAACTGTCACTGACCAGTGGACGGTTTAATTGGACTCCGGACAGTTGTTCACCCTCCCAAATAGTCAGTTGGTCAGTGAAGGGCAGGTTGACGTCGTTTTGCCCCTTGTCTGACCGATGGCACACGCAAGTTGGGACGCTGTCTCTTTGCGCTTCAACCCAAGAGCCAACAACAGCGTGGTTGCAGCGCAAATACTCAGCTTGAATCTCACGGAGCTTGAAGTTAATCTGCTGAAAAGCACACCAGAAAGAAGATCTCTGTTTGGTGAGTGTTCGCTGGCAATTTCGAGCTGACATGGGGACAACACAGCTCTTCATTTGCACGCCTTGAGCGGACAGATTGACTGTGTGCTCCGAATAGGAACAAGCGACGGGGACCAGGGTCCAGTCGGTGCTCTGCTTCACCTCGCTTCAAGTTTCGTCTTTTCACTTCGGTTCATGTTTCGTCTTGAAGAGATCCACTTTTGAGTTCGAGTGCACAGCCGCAAGCCAAGAAGCATTGCGTCATACACAACGAAAGGAACATCATCTGATGACATTCAGTGGGCGGCTGACCCAGCACTCTGTCTGGACGTCGATAAGAAACTGACGATTTGTGAAGAGAAAAACGACCGCGCTATCGGACAGCGAAGGTCGGGTGGGGAACAGCCGAACGTGACGTGATAAATCTGCGCAAACGAATCGAACACGTGTGGACGGCGTCCCACGCTGAGCCCAGCCTGCCCGTCGGGGATAGACACTGACGGCGAGTAACGCGACGAAACACACCATCCGGTTCTGTGATTTCTTTCTGTTCAAATGCCAACGTCTGGCGTCAGAAGTTCCATTCAACCTCTTGAATGCAAGCACAACGTGTTTGGTGCTGTCCACCCAGCGATGTCAGGGAGCATTTCCTTTGCTGGGATTCCTTTTTAAGATGTACCATACAAACATAGCACGCAAGCAACACACGCACACACACACACACACACACACACACGCACGCACGCACACACACACACACACACACACACACACACACACACACACACACACAGTGAGTGTCTCGATGTTTGAGAGTGTGGCGGACGGGGCCGGACCCTCCCGTCGGGCCGGATCGATCTAGCACCTCATCACTGAGCCAGATCGACTCCGATGACTTGTGAGCGAGTCACTGGTGTCAGCCATACCGCTTCCGTTTCTCAACACATCCAGCAACGAACTTTGTCCGCATCTGAAGAAAGCAGATACTCGTATCACAAGATGAGGCACACTACGGTGTCCTCATACGTGGCTCGTCCACGAATTTCCCGTTTTCTCAGAACACCAACTGGTGGGGGCAGATTCACCACACCAACTGTTTTGTTGACTTGAACAAAAAGAACCGGTCAACTCTTGGACAGACCTCGTACCAGTTTCTGTGTGTGAACACGATGCCGTTGGTGAAGTTCCCGTGTGCAGCCCCACTTGTCTTTCAAACAACGATCTCAAATGGGCTGCTTCGAAACAGAGATGACTCCAAAATTCAACTCTGCTGAATGAAGACTTGTTTCTTGGCCGACACCCGGAGAGACCGGGAAGTGTTGGGTGGACAGCACTCGGAGGTCAGCTTCTCGTCACTTCTCGCGCCGGACAGATCGCGTCGCGGCGGACAGGGCGTCCAACGCCCCCTTGGGGCCGCGTGGATACGTACGGGTCTGTCCTGTCTGCGCTATGTCAGGACACAGCCACGCTGAATGGCGACGTGGCCCGATGCAAACGGGGGCACAGATGAGTTGAATGGGTCCACCCTCGGGCACCATTCGCAACAATGCATTCGCACGACCACACCTTCGTTCTTGCAATTTCCAGGCACCAGCGCGGCGGCGCCCCGCTCCCTGGATCAGGGGGAGTGACCTGCGCCGCCTCCGCGCCTCCGCCCCCGGCCCGCCGCGGGCTGCGAGGCGCTTCGCCCGGCAGATAGCGGACCGCCGGGAGCCGTAAGTCACACGCTCCGTCGCCTTCCTTCCCGCGCTCACTGCCAGTCGCAGGGCTCCGAGTACCAAACGCACCACAGAACACGGAAATAATGAACGCACAAGGTCACTTTCGCCACGTGTATGCGCAGGTCTGAATTTTCACGGTGCGTTTGAAGGTGAACGCAAAGGCCCTGGAAACAGAACTTCAGTGGCTGTGCACCGAACTGCTGACTGCTGATTTGGGATGAATGTTGATTAAACTGGGCACCGCGCGACAATGTGGCGTCAAACTGACAAGGGGGATACGCCTTCAGGGAGAGGCAGTCTCGCTCAGACCGTCAGGACGAGTTTCTCCTCGTGATTCTTCGTGGTTGTGCAGATCCACTGCGCCAAGATGACCCACTGACAGAAACGCCATCCCAGTCGGTCTGCACACACGACGCATTCTCGGCTCACCCCACGCACTCCCCAGCACCCGCACAACTCCACCGCGCCGCGCACTGACCTCGACGCTGAGATACGCATCGCGCTGTTGATGAGTGCGCGTCAGCGCGTCAGCGCGGCTCAGGGAGAGGGACCCTCAGAGCGCACGCGCGGGGGGAGAGCCCCGCGGTATCGCTGATGGAGAGGCACGATACGGTCCCGGGGGATCCACCCCTCCACCGCATCCATCCCCCAACCCACCCACTCTCAAACATGAAGCCGTTCGAGCAACCAGAAGTTCCATCCAAAACGGCCTCAATGATGTCGGACAGGCTCTCAGTGTGTCATCAAGAGCCAAGGCCTGCAAGACAGTTCGGCAGATTGAAATTTTTGCCCACAGCGAAAGGAAATGAACTGGCACTCAAGAGTACCGCACTCAGGGGCATTCTGAACTCCCTCAGTGCAACCCATGTGAAGCGATCCCGGGACCTGGTCCTCTCCATGACAACATGTGTTGAAGGTTCATTACCCGTTGTATCGACCTGCAGCTGGGGAGACGCTCGTCTTGTTTCCAGTCAACTCTAACAGCGTTTAAAGACGATTTAGGATGGCCCTTACATCCCCGGACAAGCGCAGGGATCGATAAATCCATACTTCAGCTTTCTCGAGGAGATTCGTCAGGAAAACAGGGACCGAAAAGGGAGGGTCCCACTTGAAATGGAGCCTCGGCTCCTACAATGCGGCAGCTCGGAGCCTTTGAATTGCGCAGCGGAACCGGCTCCTATTCACGCTATAGAGACGGCAGCCTTTGAAAAAATGTTGTATGATGCGTTCTTCTTCACAAAAAGATGCAGATAGGCACAATGGTCCTTCTGAATCAAAGTTCCGAGGACCCTAAATGTGAACTGCCGAACGCGTCTGAAATTCTTGAAAGGGTCTTTTTCATACGCGAGTTCTTCGCGTGCCCAGTGGTAGCACCCCTCAACCGCCAAGTGCTCGACTGAAAAACACATCAAACAACAACTCATTTTTTGCCCAATGATGAAACTGGTAACGATGCAGCGACTCGTTTCTCCTGCAGGCTTAAGGGGACAAAGGCTCCCTCTTGTTCAAAACACGAGTGCCCTGGACTCGGAGTGGACTGCGACGGGCGGTGGTGACACTGCACGTCTTGGCGGTGGATCAGACGAGTCCCCGGGGGCCGATGCTTCACCATTACACCGCCATGCCCCAATTACAGACCCGCACATCCCTCGACACCGGCCCCGCTAACCGTAACGTATGTTGTGGGTCCTGAGGGGAATGGGCTGATTACACCGGGAAACAAGAGTTTGACTCGCCCCTCCCCAAAACATGTGACAGTGTCCGTGGTCACCCACTGAAACAGTTGTTTTCATGCAAACAACGGGTGAACAGCTGCAGATTACAGCAAAAGGAAACAGTGTCTCTTCCACTCGCGCTTCTTGTGAGCAGACTCTGCGGTGCAAGAGGACCTTGACATACGGCTCACCGCACCTCAATCTGATTCCAAAAGGAAATTGATTCTTCAAATCTTGCAGATGCACACACAGAACAGAAGTCCAAATAGAAGTCCAATCGACAAAGTCCCGAGTGTCTGCAGCTTTCCTTGCACGAACCAGAAGACGTGGTGTGCAGCCTGGTTTATTGGGCCTGACCAGGCAGACAGGCAATCAGGAAACAGAAACAGACCCAAGCTTTATTTTCCTTTTACCCGAGGTCCCTATTCCGCTGTAAAACTCATTGTGAAGAACAATGCTCCACAGTGTCAGGCTTCTTGCGTTGAAACAGCAGCGCAAGGACCGAATTTGTGGTGAAAATGATGCTCGCGCGCAGGCCTGTTTTGCAGCGGCCGGGATCAATTGTGGGTTCTTGTTAGCGCCCGGCTGACACGTTAATACGACGTAACTACCCACGTTTCTTCGGACCCTCATCCGTCACGGAGCCCTGCAATCGAACCTCCCGGCTCACCACCGCTGCCCCGCGGGAATCCAAAGTTGTGTGATCGCAAAACCCAGTTGTGAGAAGAAGCTGCCGAGTCAACTTCAATTTTCACCAAAAGCCAGAGGTTGGTTGACAAGTTCATACACACACAGACACACACACGTACACACACACACACACACACACACACACACACACACACACACACACACACAAACACACACCGCCAACTAGATCTGCGCGTGCGCACGCGGTGACCACCGACAACGCCCAATATCATC
>JAAUXT010038259.1_pt1 | contig 55540 bp, 67 predicted proteins | sample 7278171 | NCBI WGS metagenome assembly JAAUXT01 (sample SAMN14350112, study PRJNA611818) | marine sediment metagenome | isolation source: surface marine sediment (1.8m) | place: French Polynesia: Moorea | collected 2018-08
CACAGACCAGGAGAGTCCGCATGACACGACCACAGACAGGGAGAGTCCGCATGACACGTCACAGACCGGGAGAGTCCGCATGACACGTCACAGACTGGGAGAGTCCGCATGACACGACCACAGACAGGGAGAGTCCGCATGACACGTCACAGACCGGGAGAGTCTGCATGACACGTCACAGACTGGGAGAGTCCGCATGACATGACCACAGACAGGGAGAGTCCGCATGACACGTCCACAGACCGGGAGAGTCCGCATGACACGACCACAGACAGGGAGAGTCCGCATGACACGTCACAGACCGGGAGAGTCCGCATGACATGTCACAGACCGGGAGAGTCCGCATGACACAACCACAGACAGGAAGAGTCTGCATGACATGTTACAGACAGGGAGAGTCTGCATGACACGTCACAGACTGGGAGAGTCCGCATGACACGACCACAGACAGGAAGAGTCCGCATGACACGTCACAGACAGGGAGAGTCTGCATGACACGTGCACAGACAGAGTCCGCATGACACGTCCACAGACAGGGAGAGTCCGTATGACACGTGCACAGACAGAGTCCGCATGACACGTCCACAGACAGGGAGAGTCCGCATGACACGTCCACAGACAGTGAGGGTCCGCATGAGACATCCTCAGCTCGTCCCAGGACTGGGGTACTGTCCCCAGCTCAGTCCACGTATCTGCTGGAGTCGGGTCTCCCCACGCTCTGATGCGAAAAGTTCCTATCATGAATTATGCAGACTGAAACTGAAATATTCTCGCACGGGACAATTGGATTGTGGTCTCGCACACGGTCTCTCCCGTCCCCCCGAACACACACACACACACACACACCACCACCACCACCACTACCACCACCACCACCACCACCACCACAACAACAACAACAACAAAAACAACAAAAACAACAACAACAACAACAAAAGTACAGGACATGCGCCACAGTTGTGTTCGTGCTCTGCAGCGCGTCCTAGCTTCCAGCGGGTCCGAAGTTGAATGTCAGACGCTTTGACAGGTGAACCGAGGAAAACAAATGTGTGGGATTCGCTGGAGACGTGCGCGTCTTGTCCATGTGTTGATCGGCGGTTCCGGGGTTCTTGTGTGGGAGCCGTGCTCATGACATTGACGTCGTCTGTGTGACGCGGTCAATCTCTGCCCTCCACAGTCCCCAAACCTTCGTTCCTCATGGATGTCCCTGATGCTGAGTCCATGTGTTGCAAAGTGAAAAGGAGAGAGACAGAAACAAAAAAATGGATCAACAACGCGTAAATCAGGCGACAGCGACTGAGGTTTGCAATCACCCCCAGGTGAGCGGGTGAGGCCTTATTAGCATTTTAATGGATTCCGCAATCCGCCTGCGGCCACGTGGGGCGGGTCCGGATATGCAGGCGGAGCCTGCTCCGCACGTTGCTCGGTGGGCGCAGGGATCAGACCGGATGTGCAAAGGGACCCGCAATGGTTCCTCCAGGATCAGGCTGGGCAAACCGCGAATTTCCGGATTTCCAGCAAGGGACGGGAACCGGGGTTCGGGGAGCCAGGGCCCGCGGGCCAGTTGGGTTCCGGATCCAGGTGAATCTGGGGGAGAAGGTTAGATTCAGGGTCTAGGTCCCATTTTGAGGGTCCAGCGCCAGGGCGGACTGAAGTCAGTCTGAGTTTGAGGGACACTGGTAGATTCAGGGATTCGCGAGTCAGCCTCCCTCTCCAGGTCTCGAATCAGCGGCCAAGCTGGAGGTCTGTCTCTTTGATCAATCTGCGGCCACTGCGAGGAGAGACACCGCCCAACTCGGCCAGATCCAATCCAGAAACGGCGCTGCGTGACGAGCGCAAACTCTGTCAGCTCTGATCAGGGGCAGTGATAAGAATACCAACTGCTGTGAACCTGGACCCCCATGTACTTCAGGTCGGACTCCTAGAAGTCCTTGTTCAGGTGGTCCGTGGTCCCAGGTCCCAGTGCTCCGGTGACTTTAGACACGGTGATTTTTTCACTGTGACGTGACCCTGTTCAGTGCTGGGTTCACCTGTCTCACGTGCAGAGGGCACACATCCGGGCGTTGAACCCGTGTGCGTTCTCCTCATTCCGCGCCACACAAGCACCAAGAACTAAGACACAAAGTGAGGCCAGAACAACGTTTTCGCCACATGCGGCTCAACTCAGCACGGCTTGAAGTCCCTATCTGGAGGTGTGGCCGGTCAGTACCAACAGACGCGAGCATCCATCGAAGATAAAGCTGTCATCGTGTTTGTTGAATTTAAAACTTCGTGGAGGAGGACGCTGCTTCAGTTTTTCTTCAGTAATAGTTCAATGGTGCTTCGTGGGAGAAGCCCCTGCCGCCCTGGCCACTGCCTCCGCCGGATCTGCCCCTGGTCTGTGTGGGTGTTGATCGTGCTTCACACGTTACCACACCGGAGCACGCACCGACGTCATACCGCCCATTCGCTCCATTATCACTATTGCTTTCAGGCTTTTATGTCCAGTTGAATTATCATTTACGGGACAAACAACAACAATTGATTGGCCTTGTTACACGGAGCACTCATGGGCTCGAAGAAAATTTTGCGCACTCGTACACGGACAAACACCCACAACAGACACACAATGCACAATTACAAACACACAGCTCTCTCTCCCTCCCTCCCCCCTCTTTCTCTCTCTCTCTCTCTCTCTCTCACACACACACACAGAGTGAGAGAGAAGCACAACATACTCACGCGCGCATACACACACAAACACGCCATCATATTTGTACGAGCACACACACAAGCAGACACACACACACACACACACACACACACATATATGGGTGCAAAAGGCAATCAAATGAGTCAGTTGAACTGGTCAACTCTGTTGTGCTAAGATGTCCCTGTCAACCATTCTCCGACCCCTGGGTCAACATGACGTTTGCAATCTGGGCTCAACTTCAACTTCAAAATGTCAACAGGTAAAAAGTGAAACATTTTGTGCGTATGGCTCCATATTTGGTGAGCAGATTTTGGAGGCGCCATCTTCACGGCGACCACAACCTGCCAAACACCAGCTTCCCCAGAGGTGTACAGGCTTGACACAGGCTCTGCACAGATTTGACCAAGTTTAGGACGCGTGCCTTGAAGAAACGTTTCTCTTGCTTATTTTCATTGTCCTTCTATCTTCAGATTGTGTCACGAAGGTGCTGATTCCACTTGATATGTTTGTGTTTTGTGATGTCCTGAACGACAAGATCCGAACATCAACGTTGTTTGAGCAAGAGCGATTGAAACGCAGGTGAAAGCAACAACACACATTTTATTTAGTGTGGCATGTATTATCATCTGGAACCGAACACTTGTAATTACAGTGACAACACAAGATTCACAGGACATGAAATGTTCGATGAGGTGAACATTCATGACGAACACGACATGATGGGACTGCTTCAAATCTGCAGGACGTCAGCCCAACTACGCGCACGTATCGACGTCAGCCCAACTACGCGCACGTGTTGACGTTAGGCCAACTACGCGCACGTATTGACGTCCACCGAACAGCGTGTGCACATCGCCGTGTCATCAAATACCGCGCACGTCGTGACCTGACTTCAGCTACGCACACATCATCCTACTGTCGCGAGTTACAAGCTGCTGTGATGAAGACGATCGTCGTGCTGTGGCAGGGGTCGGTGGGGAATGAGGTCAACGTTTGGTGCGACCAGCAGGGAGGGGGCGATCCCAAATTTTTGTAAGATTCAACAGCTTGCTTTGTGGCCGCACCGCCCAGTGTTTCGCATTGCATCCTGCTCGGCTCTGCAACTAGTTCGTTGAGCTGCATTCACGCGCATGGGGCACACCTGAAGAGATTCTGCTGGCGAACACACGTTAGAACTTTTCGCAAATACCCAGCACCCCAGGTGATCCGCCATAAATCTACGAGTCTCTGCATTGGCCGCAGCCCGAAGCCTGTGCTTCTCGCTTTTCTTCTTTGCAAATTTGTGAGCAGCAGTTTCAGAATTTTGTAGAATTGTTGCAGAAGATTGCAGAAGAAGGGTGTGGGAAACTGAGTCCGCCCGGCATGCACCCACGGGTGAAAACAGCGCATTTTGGACAGGAATTCCTGAGGTCAGGGGCGCGGTGGGTCCAGCGTGGTCTGTGGGTCGTGACCCACAAAAAATTGTTTCCCCGAAGTTTCCACCTTGTATTTTCCATTTTGGAGGTGAATGTCGAAGGACTGTGGGGTTTGGACCCGGACTTTCCAGGGGCTGGTCCAAGAGAGTCAAAGGGACACGCCCTGCTGTTTCACTCCGTGGCAAGAGAGTCGCTTGCTTGACCAGATCCTGGATTCGCCCCTGGATACCAGCGGGTTTGCAACCCTACCAAAAAGAACCAATTAGTTGCTAGCTGTGGTTTTGCTCGTGCAGAAGTGGTCTTTCGTTGGGTCGTGTGATCTCGCGGAATCTCGCAGTGTGAACGCGCGCTCACACGCGAAATGTAACCTTTTCACAAAGGTTGATGACAGTCTGGCGGATCCAGGGCGGCCGAGTCTCGTCCCTTCCACCGCGAACAAATGTATTTCCCTCCCCAATTTTGTGTCGCAGGTGCAATTTTGTAACTCTTTGTTGAGCTCAGAGTTTGATTCCTCTCATGGTTTGGCCTGCCCGAACCTCAACCCTGGATCCCCGGAGCATCAGATAGCGAAATGTCATGAATGTTGCAGGAGCCGCACGTGGAAGAGACTCGTTTGGTGCTCGACCTCGATTGATCGACTGGGTGTGTTGTTTCGCAAGGCTATGTGAGGCGCCGTCGAACATTCAAGCGATTGGGACTCCAGTGGATCCAGGAGACATCGGAGGCCTGGGTCCACTCTGAAGCTGACTGTTGCAAGGTTTTTGAATTGGAGCGAGCATCAAACGGCGAAGGATGGTGGGTCTTTGAAACTGAAAGGGCACAATCAGGAAGGCACCTCACTCTGGTGACCCCTGGATCCACAGAAACACAGGTGAGCACCCGGTAGGGTGGACGAGCAGGGTTCACAGCAGCTTCAGGAGCTGGAGCCGCCTCACGGACGGACGTGGTGCTGACTGTCTCAAATAGAAACTGTTCGCTTCAAAATCAAAAACCAGTGAGAAACTATTTCGAACACAAACTGCGTGGAAGTGCTACTGTACATGGACTCAGTAGTCGTATTTGTTGGTGGCCTCTGTCTGGCTGTGTCTGTGCATGTAGTACCGGGAATATAGCACTTGTCCGCTTTGGTCCTGTTCCTTTTCAAGCCTGAGCATGCGTTTGAACTTCCGGCGGAAGTGGAGGTTGCAGAGCGGGTAGAGGATGGGGTTCAAGGTCGAGTTGAGGTACCCGACCCACGTCATGGCCGTCATGAGGTCGAGCGGCACGCACAGCTCGCAGAAGGCGATCACCATGAAGAGCACGAAGTACGGGCAGAAGCAGATGGTGAAGGCGCCCATGATGACACCCAGCTGCTTCGCCGCCTTTATCTCCCTCGCCAGCGACGGGCTCTTGTTCTTTATGTTGTGTTTCACGAGTTTTTCGCGGAAGCGCCTCGCCTTTATCGTGAGGTTCGTGTCACGTGAACCTTCAGCGCCGCCCGCGTGACTTCCGGTGTCGTCTTGCTGTAGCGGAAGTCTGTTTTTCACTTTAATGTGAGGGGCCCCGCGGGCGTCGCTCTTCCCGCTTCTCCCCAGAAAGAACTTCCGGTTCGGCCCTTTGAGCTCCTTCCTCTTCTTGCTTTGGTACTTGGCGAAGTACACGTGCTTCTTACCCTGTTTTGCGGTCGACAGCGGCTTGAGCGCGCCCCCGGAACTCGAGGCGCCCTTGTTGGGGATGGTCAGTGAGGTTTCAGCCGTTTCCACAAACGCGTTCCTGGTTCTGTGTTTCTCGCGCGAGTGTTGCTCGTCGTAGAACCTGTGAACGCGCTCTGTGGAGGAGTCCACCACCGCCTCGTCGTAGAAATACTCCACACGGATCTCGATGTCCGAGTTGGGCATGTCCGTCGTGTTGTCCGAGTCGATGGCCGAAGAGTCTTGGTTCGCTCGGAGCAGCCTCAGGTTCGTGTACTTGCCCTTGTGGAGTCGGGTGTGCTCGTCCTCGGACGTCTCCGTCTCGCCTTCGGACGTCGTCGTGAGGCGAGACAGGTTCGGGTTGAGGAAGCGCTTTCGCTCGTCAGTCTCGGACGGGTTGCTGTCCGCGGCCCCGCCCCCGGCGGAACCCTGCGGCTCGGGTCCGTAGCAGTTCCGTCCCGGGCCGGGAGGCTCGCAGCTCTCCTCCGTCATGGACGACGTCTGCATCGCCTGGGTCCCGCCTCCGTTCGCCGTCACGCCCCCTCCACACGTCCTCTGCCCCAACTCAAACTTTGACCTCTTCCTTATCTCAATAAATATCTTGGTGTACAGGGCGTACATGATGGCCAGAGGCAAGTAGTAGTTGAGTATCCCCGTGATGATCTTGAGTATGGTGTTCTGGGCGTACTCAGTATCGCACACATTGGGCGGTACGGTCCTCACGCCTCCGTGCTCGAAGTGGTGCCACCCTATGATGGGGATCACCCACAGCGACGACACGAACCACACGAGGAAGATCATAATGAGGGCGCGTTTCTTCGTGCGCCTGCGCAGGTATTTGAGCGGGGACGTGACGGACCAATAGCGATCGAGCGACAGGATGAAGAGGTTGAGGATGGAGGCGGTGGACGCCGTGTAGTCCACCCCGATCCACAGCTGGCACACGACGAGGCCGAAGTGCCAGTCCTGCGTGAAGATGTAGATGGCGCTGATGGGCATGACGACGAGCCCGACCACGAGGTCCGCGATCGCGAGCGACACGATGAACATGTTGCTCACCTGCAACAACAGAGAGAGAGAGAGGTGAAGAAAAATCCTCAACATGGGAGAAGCAATATGAAAAGTGCGTCAGCGTCTACTTGTCAAAGAAGAAGGACCCAGGAGCTGAGCAATAGGAGAGACTCCCTTCGCCCCAGGAACCATGATCCCGTTTGGACAAAAAAACGTCCTGATCGGAAAAAAAACTTTGGGTGAAGATTGCGAGGGTTGACCACATTTTCCCGCTGTTGTGACTATCGCAAACAAACCATCAAAGTCGAGCGGATCTGCTTGGCAACCTTGCTATGAATCCACGGTTGTAGCACACCACACCAAACTCTCACCAAAAACGATTCCGGTTTGCACTTTTGGCTGAAACATCCCAGAGGCAGATCCTGGGGGAGACGGAGCTCCGGCCTCTCTTGACGCCTGGAAAAAATTATTCTTTCTCCATGGCGCAAAAAGTTATCAGATCCTGCACGAGCCTCTGGGTGGCTCTTTTTGTAAGTCCTGTTGTAGCTGGACCCACCTGTTCGCTCGATCTTTGCCCCAGCTCATTGCCATCAAAGTAAGGAAAACATTTGGACAAATGTAACCGACGAAACTAACATCTGGCATTAAGTTTCCCCAGGATTTACCAGTGAAGAAACAAGTACCAGCTCTTCATTACAATCAGCATCGCCTTCATCTCTTGCTCAATCTTCTACACAAATAGCTGCTACACCTGGGGCAGATCCAGGGGCGGATTCGGGGTGTCGGTCCCAGGGCGGATCAGAGCGCAGATCCAGGGAGCTGGTCATAGTGGCGGGATGCAGGGCGTCAGTACGCAATTTCTCCTGCCCTCTCGCACTTCATTTGATCTGAAAGGACCAGACCCAGAAACCAGAAGACAAGGTGTACCTGGTTGTTTCAACAGGGGGTCTTGCCACTTGAAGTCCCAACTGAAATTGTCAAATGCTCAACCAGGCTCCGAGTGACGTGTTCAGGCCCCCTGGATCACCCTGCGACTCCGGCGGTCCTGCAGGAGATTTCCGCGACGAGGATATTGACGTCCGTGTTTCCTGGGTTCCTCACTGATCAATGTTCGGACAACCGAGCGTCGACCACCGGGGGGTCGAGTCTTTCAATTTCAGTGGATCCAAGACCTGAGCAGGGGGATCCAACCACTGTCTCAGTCAGTATCCGGCCTTTTGGAGGCTTTGTTTTTGGGGAAAATAATTTCGAAGGGAAATGGGAGAAAGCAAACAGAGTTGTGCCTGCGATGCAACTAATAATCAAAGGAAAATATTTTTGCAGAGGGACAGTGAGGGCCTCAACCCCCTGGATCCCGTTGCTGTGGATTCGCAGCGTTGACGTGTTAATCGCACGGACCCACACAGGTCCGTTCAGATGTCTGCACTTCTCTTTGCGTCAGTGACAAATTACTCCGCTGCACAAATACCACTCGGTCGATGGAACTGAATATCAATTTGCAATGTACTTGGAAAGTTCAATGAAATATTAAAGAGAAGTGTCACCGTGCACCACACAACATGTGTTGTTGCACTATGTAAATATCCAGTGAACAACGGCACCATTTCGCAACGCTGATGACGGAAGCTTGCCGTTACCTTTCACACGGGGTGGACCCAGACGCGGGGACAGGGGCCCTCACTCCGATACCTTTGGTCCAGGTTCAGGCGGGAGACACAGGGGGCTTGTCATACTCATATCGTCAGGAGGCGCACACAGAGCTTTAGTTGGCAGAGAATGAAACATTTCTCAGGTAATAAGCCTCAACACAAATTTATCTCTGAGAGCAGCAGAACAGACAGATTCAGACGACTCGTCCCAAACGGTTTACACCGGATGTGTCCAGGGACGGATCCAGGGCTTCGAGTCGCGAACATAGCATTCACTCTGGAAACCTGCACATCCAGGTTGTCTTTATTTTCCCATTTAAAATTTAGAGAGACCAGTTCCCACAGGAAGTCAGAACCTCTTGATTTAAATCCAGCTGTCCCGTTCATTGGGTGCCACGGCGGCACCAACCAACTCAGACAGAAACGCACGAGGTCCAACCTGAAAATGTCCGCAATGGGGACGCAATAAATTGAGGATCATCTTCAAAGATATTGAACATTCCTCCTGCAACATGCAGTTGTAAAACTAGATATTAAGCACACCAAGAAGCTTTTCATTGTTTTCAAATTGTACTTCTGTCTCGTTTTGATCATTTTGTTACAAAATTTTTGTGGTTATATTTTTTTTATAATTTGTCTTCAAATAATTTTCTTTTGTGTTTGGTATGATCCTGCATTTGACCTTGTTTTGGCCAAATATCAAATGAACAAAGAATCCCAAACATTGTTCTTGCTCTCTTTTTGTGCCTCCATGAAAGAAGCTCTGGAAAACAAAAGAGCAAAACACAGGTAGTTTATTTTCACACAACTTGTTTTCGGCAGAGGAACTTTCAGACGGTCAAACGGAAACTTTTGGCACGGACCAGGGACGCTGATAGACGCAACGCGCAAAGCATCCCGCACGCACCGAACACAAACCCGCACCCTGTGTGTAGGGCTCACACACAGAAGCGCATCCTGTGACGCACGCCGTGGGTGCGCCCTCCCTCTGCCCCGGACGGCGGCGGCACATCTCCCGGGGATTCGATTTGAGCCAGACGCTTCCGGACAGGCCGCGCCGAGCGCGCCGACGCAGCCGCACCCAATCACACGGAATTATTAATGATATTCATGATTCGCCCCTCAACAGGAGACTCGGACCCTGAGGAGACGAGACAGGAACGTCCAATGCTGGAACAGATCCAGTGGGGGGGTTGGAGGTGGGGGTGGAGGTTACCTGAACACAACAGACCAAATTGCTTCTTGGTGCATAGGAGATCCAAGAGGAGTCTTGGTACGAGCAACCTCCCACCAAATGATCCCTGGGGGTCGGGCTCGTCGACAAGATTCTGGATCTGCACTGCAATGTCCAGATTCGAGGACTCGTCGCCGCACTGTGAAAAGACCGCGCTCATTCCGTTCCTCATTTGCCTCGTGTAAACCAAACACCCCACAGATTCTTCTTGCATGTGCCTTCAAAGTTAGGGAGGCTCAAAATGAAGGGGGATTTGCTTTGGGCAAGGGGAATGAATTTTTCCGTCAAAAAGAATACGTCTCAAAGGGCTTTGGCGTTGGAACGGGAATGTCAAAACATTTCAGCAGAAAGAAAGTTTCTCTCTCGCAGGCAGGCACACGGAACCCCACGAAGAGTCAACTCTGCCAAACAGCCCCGCCTTTCACAGAGTGCGTGCAGCACAGACCTCACGCCAAGGAGATGTGGAATCGCTGAGTGCGAGTCGGTTTGCTGCCCTCAGACGAGCAGACGTGTCACGGGTCACTCCAGCGGATCCAGTCCAGGGGAGGGAAAGATGGAGCGGAAGGGGGTGGAGGTGGGCGTGAGACCTGGGATCTCCTTGCCCCACAAATAGATCCTGGGCTCCTGACCTCATCTACTGGAGGGGCATGAAGATTGAAAGACCAGCGGCGCGCTCTCCAGGTCAGTGACGCGAAGCTGAACACCAACGTCGCCTTGTGACAAGGAGCAGCTGGGTAAAATTGCAGTGGAATTCTCCTGAGACGACGTGAAATGGGATACCCGTAACAAAAAAGAAGATTTTGGATCTGGGACAGACCTGGGGTCCCTGGATTCGCCACTGCATGAAGGAAGAAAGGTTCTCACCGTTTGCAGGCGTTTCTCAGTCCTAACAGCGTGCAGCACCATGGCGTTGCCGACGAAGGTCGCCATACAGAGCAGTCCGAGGATGAACCCAAGCGAGATGTCTCCCAGCAGCCCCAGGGCGGCGCCGTCGGCCCCTGCGCCCCCGCCGCCGCCGGCCGAGCCGTTCCCGCCGCCGCCCGTAGCCCCGTCCGCCGCAGTCACGTTCCCGTAGTAATTGCTTTCATTAATCCATAGTGACACATCCATGTAAGTTTCATTGGCAGAGAAATTAGCACTGATTTGGGAGGGATTGATGCCGTACAGAATTTGATTGCTCAGGAAAGTGTGTTTGGAGTTCTCCGTAGAGTGAAGGAAGTTGCTCCATCCGGGGGAGAAGAAGCCTTCTGGGGTGGAGCTGTCCAGGGGTCCCGGCTCCTCGCCGGCGGTGTGCGGGTCTCCCCCGTGGGCGGGACCCAGGTAGGCGTCGGTGCCCTCGCTCCTGCGGGAGAACAGGCTGGGCTGGTTGCCGTGTCGGTGCGGGTGGTGGTCCCCGGTTGCTGCCCACCCCGTCTGTCCGGCCGTCCAGCCCGCCGCCCCGCCCCGCAGCCCCGCCGCCTCTGTGGCGGAGCGGTCGAGGCTCTGGGTGACTGGGGCGCCCTGTCGCGGCGGGTCCACTCCTGCGCCTGGCGAGGCGGCTCCCCGCCCCACGGATCCGTCATCTCCCATTGAAACGTCACCTCCTTCGGTCTGTGGCCTGACACGCAACCTGTGCGTGTCACAAAGCACTACGCGTGGCTCCCAATCACCATAACACGTGAGTCTGCGCACTTGAGTGTGTCACGTGAGGTTCTCAGCTGCGTCCATCATCAGCGCACAGCCGCGGCGCGTGCGCGAGACGCTGTCCTCTCCCGCTGTTAGCAGCGCTCATCTGGAGGCTTTCAGAGCTCTGGAAAGAAACAAAAGCCTGTGGTCACAAAACGAACGGTAAAACAGGCCGTCTGATTTGTTGGTGCCGTTTCGTCAATGATTTTCGTCGCTTCGACCAGTGCAGGTGTGCGCATAAACACACACACACGCGTGAGAGTCCACACACCCACACCCACACCCACACGACCAACCCCCACCCCACCCCACCCCACCCACACACGATCTCATTCACGTTCTTTGTGCATTACACCACTGATGACAGGTGGAAATATCGTGACAGCCAGTGAAGAGAAACAGGTTCCGTTGTTGTTTGACATTCAATTTGACACCCACTTCACGCGAGCCTCAGATTGAGTCTTGTGCGCCATTGAGCGCTCGGGCGCGTCTCCCGTTCCAATCAGTCCACGGCAGCGACTCCCTTTGTTTTGTGCTGATCTTCAGAGCAAAAGTCGTTCGTGATAAAACTCAACCGATACCGGATTCAATGTTCCGGGTCAGGACCGGCCGGAACCCGACTGGGAAACATGCACACAGCGTGTGAAGATGTCACACGGAACACGGAAGATCCGTGTCAGCTGTTTCGTGGTTGGAGTCCCCTTCCCAAGTTTTTCTCCCAGCATCATTTCTCGAGTCGCTAGAGGCGAAGCCGCCTCTGGATCCGCCCGATCAAGTCGATTCGGGCTCCGGTTGTAAACTTTTGACAGGTCGTTGCAAGATTTGTGGTCCCACGATTCCGAGCACTCTGGCTGACGGAAGAGGAAAACGATGGAACTTGAACAACCTGTTAAGGGGTGGACCCAGCATTTGTCATTGACAACTGGAGAGGAACTGGAGGTTGGGGCTCGGTTTTGTGTTGAAAACAAGCAAGAATGGAAAAATTCGCACCTGTGGTGCTTGAAAAGGAGACAATAGGCACATTAAGCGCGACGTTTGAAATCACCCATCGGAGCCCCGTTGCGTCAACGTCGCGTGAAAATTGCTATTTCGACGTTCACGCGTCGCGTCGTTTTGCAGCTGTCAACGTCGTGCTTAATCTGCCCAATGAATGGGGGGCGGTACGTGGGCTCAAAAGGATCCGCCCGTGCTGTTGAAATTCGGGCAACTGTTCCAGCTGCCAATCATCCCGGAGCTATTCGGCTGCACGGCCCGATGGCGCAGGGACGGCTGATTCCCGAACTCATTACGGATTCTGTGTGCTCAGGTGGAAGCCGATCTGACGGCGTATGATCGATGCAGCTTTGTTTTTAATTTGTAGTTTCCAAAGCCTTCAAGAACTGAGCGTGGATCCAGGATTCGGTTCAGAGGGCTGACTTTCAACAGAGTTCGATCTTAGGTTTGGTTGTTGGGTACAGTCCCTGGTGGAACATCGATAGTTTGGGATGGAGGCTGTTCGAATTCACGCTCTTTGATTTGAGATCCAATTGTCCTCATTTGCAGCCACGTTTTGTACTCTGGAACAACGCTTGAATCAGTGGAATTGTTGTTTGTGTCCTGCACTGATCTCATGACAGAGGCCCGTAAAATTTGTGATACTGTTGTGGATGAGAACAGGAAACAGGGTCTTTGGTGCTTGTGCAGAGCCGCAACCAGGAGGGGTCTGTCTGTCTGCGTGTTCTTCACCGTCAACCAGAAATTGTCCTTTTTGCTGTTGAAACCAGTCCTCTTGGGATCAACTTCCCCAACCAGATCGTGGCCACCTCTGATGTTTCAGGATCGTATCTCTCGCCGCTTCGTGGCAACGACGAACAGAACCACCTCACATGTCGAGTGATGATCTCGCAACGTCCAAACAAAATCCAGAAAATCAAACACGTGGAAAGATCACGGGTCTGTCGTTTCTCCGGTTCCCACAGCTCTGTAAACAGCTGAGAAACGCCGCCTCCGAACCTCGCACTGGATCCAGGGTGCGCATGGCTCATGTCTGAGCACAGGGGATCTGCCCCCTGAACCTCACTGCAGATCCCCGGGCTGTGCAGGGCTCCAGGACCCTGGATCTCATACTGATCCTGAGCAGGACAGGAGTCGGTCCTCTTGTCTCCCGCTGCCGGGGTTTCGGCTCTCAAACCCCAAGGATCCGTCCCCGAAGCTTGAGGTGAATAGCAGGCTTGCTTCACGCACCCTTGTGCAAATCTAGGACTTTTCTCAATGGGCTGCGTTTTCGAATTGGTTTGGTGCCCACCAAACCCTGGAAAAATGATTCACCTCTCTCTCTCCCTGTCTCTCTCTGTCTCTGTCTCTCTCTCTCTCTCTCTGTTATTCGGGGGTTCGCTCAACCTGAGGTCGGATCTCGTCTACCGATCCTGGATTGTCTGGGGCGGGTTTGCTGGGGTTGTCTCCAACACCGCTCTTTGCACAGCGCTTTGTAAGGGCCCCGCCCAGCAGATGAGGCTCTCTGCAGCAACTCCCAGGCCGACACACCAGCACCACCCCGGCGTGGCTCTCAACTGCATCTCTCTCACCTCAAGTGGCTGATAGAATCTCTGATATGCTTCGACATTAAACAGAGCCGTGGTGCACACCGGGGAAACTGCTGCGCCGTCAGCTGGGCATTCTGACGCCGATCTGCTCACTGCCCCTGGCAAAGGTGCGAGGAAAGTTCTCCAGAAACGGGGCGTTTCTCGCAGGGAACGTTTGTTGTGGCAGGTTGTTCCATCAGAGTCGCCTCGTGTTACGAATACTGCTGAAGCCGCACGACTAAATTGAGCTCGAGTATTTGAGAGGTTTTGTCCTTTTTGACGGATAACAACACCGCAAAGAAAGCCCAAAACTGACCGGGGTTGAAGCTGACGACCGGAGCGCGGGTCGCCGTGGAGACGACCGTTGATCCGAGCGATCGCAGACGTCGTTGACGTCAGGCGGAAATTGGATACACGTACACGTGCGTGGAGCCGTCATCGCACTTTGGGGTCTGGTTCACACTGGTTGCGTCGCGCAGTCCCAGCCGGGTTCACACAAGATGTGGCGATCGCCCAAGTGGGGTTCACACTGGATGTGCCATCATGGGCGACAAAAGACTTGCGTTTCCACTCAGGACGCTGAACCTCCGAGTGTTGACCTGGACTGACGCAGGCAGTGAAAATCTTTCGCTTTTTCTGAGGGGAGGATTCTCCACAATGTTCATCTGGTGTGGTTGGGTCTAGCAAACCTTCGCCCCCAAAAATTTGTTGACCCTGTTCAATTTACACATTGTGTACTTGCCAAAGGCTTTTGTCTTGGCACGTTACCTTTTGTCAGTGTTGGAATCGGCCGCCACAAAAAGGGTACTCCCCCCTGACGAAAATCCTCGGTCCTGCCCGGAAGCTGCACGTGATGTAACATTGCGGGTAGCATTGTGGACAGTTTCCTCATTGAACCTCCCCTCATGAAGAGCAGTGTGAAACTTGCGCTGCAGGTGTGAGGCCTCGACGTTCCTGGCGCACGCACCAGAACCGGTATTGAGGCGCGGCCGATCTAACGATGCGTAATTGCGTGATGGATCGGTAGTGTTCGTTCTGCGCTCCGGGCTGCCGGGCCGGATCACTGATGAAGCGCACCTCAATCACCCCAGGGGCGGGCCCAGGGTTCTGTACCTCAAGGTTTGTAATCGGGGTCAGGGGCAACACGGGGCACAGACGAACAGGCCGGTCCACGGCCTTTGCCCTGCAGCAGCGCTCCGTATCACAGGGACAGGGATTGGCCCCTGGCCCTTCTCGTGCCCTTGCCACGCCCATCCCCTCAGGGGACCTTTGCTCTTCCCTGCATCCTTCACTGCACCTCAGGGGGCCTCTCCAAACTCCGCCCCTAAATCAGCCCTGCAGCCTTCTCTTTCACCCGCCCCTGCACTTCAGGGGCCGTGGTCGTTTTGTTACTATGCGGGGGCCTGTGACCCTCTCCTAAATCCGCCCCGCATCAGCCCTAACCTCCGCCGCGTCCGTCCCTGCATCCTGGCCTCTCGATGCTCCAGCTCTGCGGGCGATTCGCTCGCACCGGAGATCCTGAATGATTGATACTGTTCGTGAGTCAAGACGCAGCTCGGCACTCGGCATCGCAGAGGCAGTGAACGTGTGCTGGGTGCCGAACGAATACAGCGTTGTTTCAGGCAGGTCCAGGTTCGGGATGCCCACCCAATCTAAACTTTCCTGCACGTTGTGTCACACACATTTTGTCGAAGGCGGGGGACTGCAATTTGATTCTTCGAAACTTGGACTGGCTTGTTGGAATTGAAAATGGTTCCCTGAGGTAGAAATCCTCAAATCTGACTGCACCTTGACGTTTCGTTGGACGGGCGAACTCAGTCCACCGCATCCAGGGTGGCCACATGTTCACTTTGAAACAGGAACAGGAAACAGATTTTTGCACTTGTGCCACACAACTGTTGGGGTCAGTTGACTCTTTGTGGGTCAGAGGAACTGGTCTTGGATCTTCCCCTGGTGCTTCAGGGTGCACGTGCGTGCACTGATGCAGAGACTATCACCATTGACCCACGACTTGGCTCACCTCACTCATCCAATGCAGTTTGCGCAGCAGTTCGCGCTTTCGCACCGCAGCTCGGTTTGGCACGTTTCAGTCCGTACGAGCGAACTCAGAGAGATCCAGGAAACTCGCCTCTGCCTCGGGCAACAACCAGATCAGGATTTCATTCAGGGAGTGTCCGGCTTGTCAGTTTGGCAATTTAAACTGAAAACGTTTTCGCATCTGCAGGACCCCACAGAGGAACAACCAAGGACCGACCCGGACGACAAACTGCATCGGCTGCCCTCCAGCGGATCCAAGGAGCATGGCCCCTATTGGTTTACTCTCTCACTTTGCACTCTAAACGCATTGGTTTTCACCATTTGCACCTCCTTTTTTGGGTGTGGCTTGGTCTCCACAAGTTCGGAGCCCGCTGACCGGAGCCTGAGATCCAGGGCAGCTGCGCACGTCGCGGCGGCGGCGACACATCGCTCTGCTCGGACTCGTACATTCCCGAGCCCCGTCTCCGCGACGCTGCTGCCCAGGAATACTGATGAGAGAAAGCGCTGCAAAGAGTCTGTATGTGGAACGATCTCTCACTCAATTCTGGGGCTAGACTTTCCTGAGTAAAGCCTGTACTCGTACCTTGAGCCTGCCAGTCCTCCAGCGGATCCAGGATTTTGGGACCTTCTTGGGGGTGGGCGGAAGCATGAAAACTTCTGCACTGCCATGTGCAGATTTGGGGTGGAGATGCACAGATTGGGTGTTTCGGGAGCGAGTCCCCCAGGACTTCCTGGATCCTCTGCTGTGGGAGATCCTGTGTGTGGCCTCGTCGGAATCATGTGCGCTGCTGCAGACTCTTAAAACACGCAGCACGTGCCCCACGTACATCTGAAGTACAGGCCTCCGCCGCGCCGACACGTCAAGAAACAGACAGCTGACGATCCGGAGATATAATGAGCTGCTTCGTGGGAACCGTGCGGGGAGACCGGCCACCGGGAAGCGGGCAGGAAGCAGATCCGACCGGGGAAGGGGTCCAGCCAGGCATAGAAGGTGGAGGTCTGGCCGGATGGGGGCCAGGCCAGGGAGTGGAGGGGTCCAGCCATCTGGCCATGGGGGGTCCGGCTGGGATAGTTCGAGGCTGGGCGGGGGAGGGACAGACCGGCCACCTCTGTGTGTGAGGTCCGGCTGGGTGGGCAATGAGATCAGAGAAATGAAATGGACAGATACATGTACGATGAACCAGGAGACCTGTGTTTCTGGCTCTGGTAATTGAAGGTTCAATGTGAAAATGCCCCGTGCTCATTCACTCTCTGAATGACATTTCAGGCCGTTTTATGTTGGACTTGATGAAATTGAAACCTGAGACTGCATGGGTTCTGAACCAAAAGGTGGACTGTGATTAAAATCGGAAGTGAGAATGAAACTGGGAACCCATACTGAGAACGATAAGACTGAGACCTGAACTGAGACTGAAGCTAAAAACTAGCAAGAACTACCGGCAACTGATCTGAAACTGAGACTGAGACGCAGGTGACGGAAACACACGTCGCGCGGCCACCAGGGGGTCCGGACGTCGCGCCGCCGCCGCAGAGTAACTTTGTTATTTTCCTTTTGATTGGCATGTCTAATTCAAATGGTTTTTCTTTATTAATTTTCCGCCGCACGCAACTGGATCCTACTTCAATATACTCGGCTCCTTCAATATTCATGGCCTCAAGTTAAACGCAAATTACAGGCAATTTGGAGAGCGCGGCGCGGCGGAAGTGAAGTGCGCCCCTCAAACCCGTTGAAAAGAAAGTGGAGACGACGCGACCCCCCCCCCAACCGAGTCGACTCCTTCAGTTTCTCAGCTTTTTTGGCGTGTGCCGACTGAGCGTGCAAAAAGGACATCATGTCCCCCCAAGTTTGTACCTCCGGTGATCCGACCGATTCCAAGCGCCCATAGCCTGATGCTGGAGATTGCTGCCCCACGTCAATGGTGTGGCCTCACTCTCCATATCGTTGTACAGAATCTCCAATCGAGAATGAGGGGTATACATCCAAGGTCATGCCCTGAACCCTCTGCAATCCACCTCGTAACTTGTACTGCAGGTACTCGCATGTCCTCTTCACATCTCAACTTTTCCCCACGTAATTCCCCTGCTGGGGTCACCACGCTGCCCTGACCCTGGATCCTTCCCCGTAAAGACTCTGCTTCCGCACGCGAGGAGAACTCGGAGGTATTTAAAGCCTCCCCGGGGCCACGGGCAGCGCAACTCTATCACACAGCCAGTTGTGCGGAAAGCGACCGACGATGAATATTGAACACGGATGCGAGGCCCGCGGTATCCTTCGCAGATACAGAACCGCTCCGCGGGCTCCAGGAGCAGGTAGTGGGCACACGGACTCGGCGTTGAGACCAGCGACGTCCCATGAGGAAGCCACCCTGATTCCAGCTTGAAAAAAAACACAACCCGAACGTAAAAGCAGAAACAGAAGAACGAAAACTTGCACCTGCAGCGCAGAAAAGGAAGGGCGCGTGGACACAGGAGGTCGCAGGTACCTGCTTCCTCAAGAAGCAAACTTTCCTGTCACCAGTAGGTTTCTTGCTGACTCTTGTGGTGACAGCCAGACTTTGTCGTGACAAATTGCAGGTTGACAACTTGACAACGCTGACATTTTAACAACGGCTTCATCTCCAGCGGCTCGTCTCCATGACAATTGGACAATTGGTCGCCTGACACTGTCCAAACAGAAACACATCAGACGCCAAGCGAAGATTAAGAATTTTGCTGGGGGCGCCCGAATCCAACGGCACAAAATCCAAAAGGGGACAAGCTATTTTCCCAGCTCTTCCGGAGATACTGGCGAGTACAATCAGGAGAGTTTACTCGGTCTCCGGCACACCCACAACCTGACCACGCTTCACTGGACGCCGATTTGAGGGGTAATTTCATTGCGCGCTCAAAACGAGGGCATCGGGGGAGCGGAAAATGTGATCCTGCTGAACCGGGCCAGAACACGTCGAAACAGCAGAGGTGAAAAGCATTCGATTTCCAGGGGCAGTTTGTTGGAGCGGTGTAACGAGACAGGCAGGACACGAATTGCTTGGTCCCAGAGATTTGGGTCAAAACACAAAGTTCATCCACATAGACAACGGACACAAGTAAGAACAGCAACGACCAAAAATCACACCACTCTGGTGACCCATCACTGCATTTGTTCTCTGCCTCCTACTTCTAGTGATACTCATATTTCAGTTGTTTTCTGTGCAGCCACAGTACTAAACTTTGTGCCTATGTGAACTTCTTTGGGGAGTTGGGCCCTTGACCCTCCCCTAAATCACCTTGTGAACTGGTCTGGATCTACGTGTATCTGCCGGGATTAAGTTTTTCGAGGAGGCGTGCCCTTGGACCCACCTCCCCAGGATCCGGCTCCGCAGGCTCTGTCTGCAGCTCGACATGAATGAAGACCTCACCGGAAACAGCGCAGTCAGCCTGGCATTCGACCAGAAGCGAAACCCAACCACGAAGTGCGGGGCGTTCACCTGGTGCCCGGTCAACACAATTTTCGGGAGAGGCGTGGGGGGCTGGCAGGCGTGTGACCAGAAGCAAAATTGAAACCACAAAGCGCAGGGTTCTTGCCTGGATTCAGTTCACTACACGAGGAAGTGGATCCTGGCGACGCGAGGGATCTTGACGGTTCTGACGAGGCGGGGCTTGGTGCGGTAGGGACGTTTATCCCGCTGCTGCTGCCGCCATGGCCGGTGGATGGTGATCCAAACCACGAACTGCATCAGGAGCGTCAGGAGCTGCGGCGGGTCCGTGTAGCATCAGGTTCACGTGGCGTAAAGTCCTCCAAACAAGAACACTGTTAGTGTTGACACGTGCCGCGGGGATGCCTGGAGTCTGTCATCAGGTACACGTGCCGTCCACTCCACAGGTGTCAGGTTCACGTGTCGGGTTCACTTGGCACCAAGTCAACAGATCCTTGAGACAAGAGCACTTGTCAATGTTGGCACGCGCCGCTGGGTGCGTCAAGTCCTTGTGTCATCAAATTCACGCGGCGTCCAGTGCTCTGAACATGAACACTTGTCAGTATGGACACGCGTTGTGGGTGTCAGCGTACGCCGGGTCGGTTGCCTCCCACCTCACCCTCCCCGCGCTGGGGACGCAGGCATCACCACCGTCCGTCGTGTGGCGCATTCACTTTCTAAAAGCAGAAGAGAACACAAATGCATGAAACATTGATGGTCATCGAGTGGAGTCAGCGTGGGTGTGTGAACTCCAGCACAGGCGGCATGTCACATGAAACATGCAGCACTCTCACCCTCACCGTGCGTCGCTGCTTCACATGCGCAGCGGGCATTTCTCTCGGCAGTGTCGCAAATTGGTCTCAATTGGCTCCGTGTATTCCTGAATTTTGACACTAATTTGTCGTCTTGTCTACAGGGAGAAACCGATGGATCCAGGGTTGGGGAGGGGCGTCTCCGAACCCCAGAAAAAAATGTACCGCTCCCGTAATCGTGAGGTGGGCACAACATTTTGCACAGATTAACGTATCAATGTTACACAAATGAATCCCTTGATGGCTCCAGCCCTCTGGGTCATATCCCGGATCCGCGCTCCACGACGTTGCTGAAGTCTGACAGTAATTGTCGTCTGAACTCCTCGGAGCCTCAGCTGATTCCTTCGCCCCTCGTCGCGGCAGGTACCACGATACTTCTCCGTCTCGTACACACTGTTTGTTCCCCCCGTGTGGACACGGACAATATTTGCGCAGCACGTTGTTCTCCCTCCTCCTCCTCCTCCTCCTCCTCCTCCTCCTCCTCCTCCTCCTCCTCCTCCTCCTCCTCCTCCTCCCGGCGCGATCTGTTGAACCGGTCGATCCTCAGATTGTCGTGTGATAAATATTGGAGCGATTCATTTGTGAAGCCGATAACACAACGTCGTCAGAGTAAACACGAGGCTGCAACATAGCCGGAGCTGATCCACGGGCAGAACCAGTGTCAGAGGTAAGAGCAGAACCAGGGCTGAATCCTTGGGTTCATCCAGGTGCAAATTGACAGGCAAAACCAGGTTCGGATCCAAGAATCGGTTTTGGAGCCTTGACCCACGGACGCACCGATTGCAAAATCAGGACAGAAGGGACGATCGAAAAAAATCAGGCGAGGAGGGGTCCCCAAAGCCCCTTGCATCCGCCTCCATACAAACATCACGGATGAGTTCTTTTCTTTGTGGGGGAAAATCACCACAAAATCACCTCGTAACAGCAGTTTGCTCAACCCGCGACGACATTGCCGCGCATGCACAAATGGTTTTGTTTGTCATAAAATTGGATCACGGTCCTGCATTGTGGCCTTTGTTGAACCATTGCTGTGGCACAATACAACTCGGTACATGCATGTGGAGCGAATCAATGCTCCGGTATCTGCTGAGGAGACGTGTTCTTGTTCTGATTCTGGCCGCCTGTCTTTGCTGTCTTTGTCGGTGGCGGCCTTCAAGCCTGCGCACCGACGTACGCCTCTATGCGGAGCACAATTGAAGTTTCTTTTCTTGTCAGCACCAGCGGCGGGTCCAGGATCTGGTCAGGGGGCGGCCCGCTTGTGGACGGACGTCTACCTTTGATCTTTTGGTACGTCGAAGGAAAAAGATTTGCGGCCGCTGCGCAACATTTGGAGTACTGATTCCTGCTGCCTGCGTGGCTTCTGACGGCCAGTACGGCGCTCGGAAGTCTGAATATCCCCAAGGTTGAATTTTACGCTGCAGGCACTTGCATAACGTTCTTGTGCAAAGTTAAGACGCGCCCCTCGTTAGGGAGGGGGTTCTTTTCTAAGTGAACAGAACTTTTGAGGACCCAAACCAAGTCCGTTCTTGGCAGCAACGGACCGAATTTGCTCTTCCTGTCTTGTGAGTGATTTTCTCAGTTCGTGTGGAACTTTGCGGTCGGATCTGGCTTTCACCCCAGTCAGGCTCCTCAATGGAGTGGATCTGGAGGAGGAACGCGCACGTACCGGGCAATGAGATCACAGGTCACTGCACGCGCATGCGTACGCAAGATTCATTACAACACTTGCCAATCGTTTCCTGCCTGCGAGGCACATCAAAGAGGTGGAAGCAACACAAGCTCTGGTGGATCCAGGTTCCACAGGCCTGGCCCGGTCTTGACCATGGTCTGGTTGCCCGGCTCTTGGCTCCTTGCCTCTTGCGTCCAAACACCCCCGGCCCGTTCCGTGGCACAACGGTCTGGTTGGCATCGGCCGAGCATCACCGGAACTGAATGGTTGGAGCACATTTCAACATTGTGACCGCAAGAACCCACTTAATCCTCAGCGAAAAGGCGATGGTGTGTGCTGGCTGATGAAGCCACGACAGAATGAGGGGGCGGATCATGAAACGAAACAGGTGTGACTGAGGGTCTGATTCGACATCAGCTTTGTTGGAAGAGAAATTGAATGCGCCTGTCCCAAATTGATTTGACTTCTGTTGCAGCCGAGGTTCCCAGGGTCCGTAAGATGCCTCCAGAAAAACACGCAGACCCGAGGCCCCTAAACTGAGAGCGATCCGCCTCACCCGCGGCCTTGAGCGCGCACTTTTTCTGCGTCGCCCCGTCCTTGGAGCCAAACACACGGATCGATGAGAGTAGCGCACACGGAGACGATGGTTGTTCCCTTCGTCCGTCCGCGGAGGCGATTCCCAGAAGTGCGCATAAAGGAGACAGAAATACCTCTTCCATTGAGGTCCGCTCTCGCCCATTCTCTCCTTTGCAAGCTGGGGTGGATCCTGGGGTGAATCTAATGGTGGAGCCAGGGGCAGATTCAGGCGCAGAACCAGGGCGAAACCGGAGGCAAAAGCCCAGGCCAAACTTAGAGGTGGCATTTCATGATCCAGGAGAGATGGCTTTGCCACGCGGCACTGCAAAAAATCCGTCGTCATTTTTGTGCCTCCTTGAAAAATTTGTGGGAGTCAAACTGCCCCCCTCAAGTTGCTCGCCCCAACCGAGGATCCGCCCTTGCGAAGACAGACCCCCCAGTCGCGAATCAATCGCAATAAAGCAGCTACACGACAGTCATCAATGCGCAGACCTCTATCCGCGGCCCCTCGGAGGCTGTGATGATGGCGCACCGCGCCGGGTCCGCCTGTATCAGATCCCATCTCTCGGCACGAGTCGTAGCTCTGCAGGAATAGAGACCCAGAGAAAATGGCAAGGTACGAGCCTGCATGAGCTGGTGAAGACCCCTGAGGAGCCCAGGCCTATCGGCCCTCGGACAAAGACAAACTTGTTTTTCTTTGCGCGTGTTGAAGTTCAAATCGGCTCCAAACCAAACTCAGATGAGCTTGCGTGAAAACAGGACCGGGTTCCTGGCTCGAGTCTCTCTGAGCTCGATGTTTCATGTCGCGATCACAGCGCGGAACCCGAGAAATCGGACAGGTAGTACCCGGCCAGTAAGACGTGATTCAGCACCCCAGCCCAGAACACGAGCACAGCTGTAACAAGAAGCGTGTCAGCACCAGACTAAATGTGTGCGACCTTGAACGGATCACGCCTCGCCACAGGACGCGATGCACCGCACTCAGAGGAGTAGCGGTGGGGCAGGACCGGCCCCCTGGATACGCCCCGCGATGATCGCCTCCCTCCCCGCATCGAGACGTGGGGAGTCGCGCTGACAGCTTTATGGCCACGATGTCCGAGTCAAGCTCGATTGGATTGCGTCATGTTTATTCAGTGCCTTCTGCGGGGCACGGCGGGGTGTGCTGCAGGGGCGAGGTCTCCCTGCCCCAAGCGAGTCAACGAGCGTGTAGCGCAGTAACCATTGACATCTCAGGCGCGACACAAGACCCGCTTGGTTTGGACAATGCTTTGAGCCTGGTTTCATTGTTGTCAAGGTTCATGACCCCAACCAAACAATTGAGTCCCCTGAGTTTGCAACGCTCCTCCAAACGAAACTCTTGGCACTCATCGCGTTTTTGAAGTTGAAAATCAGGTCCCTCTTGATCGAATTTTGAATCCATCTGGGATCTGAATGGATCTGAGATGGACCTGCTGATCGCAACAACGTGCATTGAGAACAGTTTCCTGTTTGATCACAAGACTTCACTCGATTGCTCCACTACCTCTTGCATCTCACAACCGCAACCCTTTCTCAGTGTGCGAATCCCAACATGTCCAATCACGGTGCACAAATTTCTTGAGTGTGTCCTTTTTTGGGAGCCAATCTTGTTGAAGCGATACAGTGTCTGAGGCAAGAAATATTGAGGTGGGGAGAGATACAGGCCGCGAAGGACAGAGAGGAAGAATGAGAGACAAATAGAGAGAGGGAGTGTGGGGCAGGAGAAGAGACAGAGATAGAGAGGGAGAGAAAGGGACAGAATGGAAGGGTGAGAGACGTATGTAGACAATGAGAGGGAGGGAGAGGCATGGAGTGACAAAGAGAAAGAGAGGGATTGAGAGAGAGACAGGAGAGAGACAGAGAGGAGAGAGACACAGAGAGGAGGGAACGCGAACAGAGGGCAGAGGAAAGCGGCAAATGAGAGTAAAGCGACTGCGAAATACGGGCAAGGAGAGAGTCTTGGAAGACACAAGACACAAGCAAGGAGACAGAATGTTGAGAGAAACTGACAGGGAGAAAAAATCAAGAAGCCAACCAACAAAAACCAAAACTGCAGCAAGTAAAGTGCAATGAATACAACCGAACTTTCTCTTGAATTAGATCAAACAAATCACCAATACCTGCACCTCACATCTGGTCACTCTATCCACAGATTTTAATGTATCCATTTCTCGACGCATTTTCCCCATCTGGAGCTGTGCTTGATATGAATGTCCGATCCCAGCTGTATGCGCGCTGCACCTTTCCCTTGCACACGCAGATGCAGTGGAGATATTCCGCTGTTTCCGCCCGGATCGGAGCCGACCTCCCGCAGACTGCACACTCCACCTCCAATTAACGAGGCCCTCAGAGAAACGCACCTGATTTACGACGTCTCAATCCAAGACGTTCTGGCAAAAAGCCTTCGTTTGTGAACGCCTTCGTGTGTTTGATGAGTGACGATGGAACCAATTTACAGAAAGGCGTTCTTCCTGTAAAAGACGCGTCTTACGTTGAGTGCATGAAGGGAAAAAGCTGACCACTTTGTACGTCACGCCCACGTCACGCAAAGTTGTGGTTTCCGCACAACGCCAATCGCTGTCTGTCTGTCTGTCTGTCTGTCTGTCTGTCTGTCTGTATGTCTGTCTGTCTGTTTGTCTGTCTGTCTGTCTGTTTCTCCCCACCTTTTCCTGACCCCTCTCTGTTCCTGTTCCCTCTGTGTTTGTCTCTGAGTCGCTCTCTGTCTCTTTCTGCCTCTCTGCCTTCTGTTTCCCACCTTCTCATACTTTTCTCTCTCAAATCTTCCAGTGTGTCTCTCTCTGCTTTCGTGTGTTCTCTCAGTCTCTCCATTTCTCTCTCACCATCTCTTTTCCTCCTTTCTTTCACTCCTTCCTCTTTCTCTTCTCTCATCCCTGTCTCTTTATCTGTCTGTCTGTCTGTCTGTCTGTCTGTCTGTCTGTCTGTCTGTCTCTCTCTCTCTCTCTCTCACCTGCGCGGCGCAACTCCGTGCTGCTCCACCGTTCGAACTGTGCCACAATGATTCTCCTCTGCGGCGGAGCAACTGTGGAACAGCTCGACTCCACAGAAGCTGCTCCGCGGCGCACAACGTCGCACAGCGTAACGCAGAGCTCACGACGCAGCGTCCACGCACGTACCTGTCCGGATACTTTTCAGCCGTTGAAGTAAAAGTCAGAGTTTGAGTGGCACACGAACTCCTTTGGTCAGCTAAAAAAGTTGCTGAGGCAGAATGTCACTTGAACCCTGTGGACGACATCAGCGTTTTTATCAAGTGCAAAAAAGTTGTTGTCACGATGTCTCAGTTCAGTGGCAGAGAAAGAAACGTCGTGACCGTGAAGTTACGGAACTTTGAATCGGATGGAAGCAAAACACAACCGAACAAAAAGACGAAGAAAAACCCGAAAGTCTGCATCGTGGACGAAATGTGCTCTTTCTTTCTTTCTTTCTTTCTTTCTTTCTCCCTCTCCCCTTCCCCAATCTCTCGCTCACTTCTCTCTCTCGTGCCCGTCTCTCAACGCCCTCGCCCTGATATTCTCTTGTGTCAATCCCTGCGCCTCGTATCTCCTTCTCCAGATCTGCGCCGCACCTCTGGATGATGAAACCCGGCCTGGAGCGCCTCGGGGTTCTGTGTTTGTGTTCGGGTTATCCGTCGCGCAATCTGCATGTATTCGAGACTTTCGATTCCCCGTCCGCCGGAACTCGACACGACCAGACTTTATGGCGTGGTGACGGACTCACAAACTCACGCAAAATTCGTGTTGAATGATGTCAGCGGTATTGATCCGTCCCGAGTTTCTCACAACGCTGTGATGACAGCTGCATGCGTTGAAACCGCCAGTGTTCCGCCGGTGCGCCCAGACTGCTTCAATTCGCAGTCGAAACCCTATCTCGCTGTTTCAAACCGAACCCTGCCCTTCAAATCTCTCAAATTTCCTTGATGCATTGTGTGACGCAGATTCCGTGAGGAGCGTCTGGGGAACTTCGTCTGTTTTAGTGTGTTTGTGTGTGTGTGAGTGTGTGCGTGAGCGGTGCGTGTGCGTGTGTCTGTCTCCCTGTCTGTATGTGCATGTGTGTGTGGTGTTTGGGTGTGTGACTGTGTGTGTGCGTGGTGTTTGGGTGTGTGTGTGTGGGTGTGGTATGTGCGTGGTGTGTGGTTGACCTGACACAAAACATCATCGAACAAAATAGACGTGACAAACTCGTGTTTCGGGGATAGCTTCATAGCGCATGAATCATCGTGCGATGCGTTCCTCTTCTGGCCAGAGACAGTTCGCATCACCACTCGCGTCGGGCGCGTTGCTTCCCCGGCTCCCCGTTGGTCCCTTCCTCCCACTTCTCCCACAGGGCCGCAGACGCATCCAGCGTGTAACAGGCATGAAAACAGAATCCTCCCTGTGCTCCACTGAGTTATTGAAGTCACTTTGCGGATGTGGAATGAGCGACAGTTGTGTGAGTTCGCAGGCTTCAGAAACCAGAGCCTCTCTGAGGAATCCTCGGGAACCTCTCTCAGGCTTCGCCTCTGTTGGCACAGCCTCGCTTTCCTCTTCAGTCTCGCAATTAAATTCTTCTTCAAAAATTCGACGAAATCAAAGCTGCTGAAAGTTGCAATTCCACAAATTGAGGGATTGAGTTTCGCCGCACACTGCAGCTCTGAATCCACGGGGCTTTTTGATGAAAAGTTGACACTTGGTTGTTTGCATTGTCGTGTGTAAACTTATGCAGCAGGTGCACTGCGCGCAGCTGAACGAGCCTCGTCGAGGTGTAGAGATGAGCTCATTTCCCTCCCTGTCTCTCATCATGAGAAGCAAAACTTTGGGGCGGATCCACGTTGCTGGGCTCCAGAGGTCCGGGCCTTGGTCCCAGGACCTCGCTATTTCCCTTTGTGTGCTGTAGTGCCAAAAACAACACGAATTGTTCAAAGTTTCAGTTGCTCACCTGTGGAGGCAACCCCATGGAGAGCAGACACTTGGCATGCCTGCGAAAAAGCACCAAATCCTTTGGTGTACAATTTTTGGTGTCACCTGCAGCAAGGTGTGCCTTCAAACCAGTTTGTCCGTGGCTCTGTCGACAGGGCGGGACCTGGGTTTTCGGGACACGAGAAACTTCTCAATGCGGTTCCTTGTCCAGCAGATTGTGGGTTGTGCCTGACGTTGTGTGTGTGTGTGTGTGTGTGTGTGTGTGTGTGTGTGTGAGTGTGTGTGTGCGTGTGTGTACGCGTGTGTGTGTTTGTAAGTGTGTGGTGTTTGTGTGTGTGTGTGTGTGTGTGTGTGTGCGTGGCATGTGCGTGGTGTGGTTGACTCGAAACAAACCGTCATTGAACCAAATGGAGCGTGAATGGAAAGCTGAAGAGATTCACACACCTCATGGCACAAGAGGGGTAAATGTTCCGTGCACGGGGTGGGTGGGCACGCCAGACCCAACGCTCCCGGATCGGCTGAAGCCCTGACCTGCACCGCAGCCCGCGGACGGTTCTGACAACCGAGCTGCGCGGTGACTGTTCACAGAGGGATCAGCGCGCACAAAGCCATCACAATACTTGACAGCCATTTCCAGCGGATCCAGGGTTGGAGGCGGAGCTGGCAAACCCTAACTTTGAAAATGGAATCAAAAGAAACAGCAGAGTAAAAAAATTGGCTGCAAGTTGGGTTTGTGTGTGTGTGTGTGTGTGTGTGTGTGTGTGTGTGTGTGTGTGTGTGTGTGTGTGCGTGTGCGTGTGTGTGCGTGTGTGTGTCACAACGTCCTGGATCAACTGGAGTGAAACGCAAATCTTGAGATCGACACGTCAAAGAGAGCAAATAAAAGTATGTCTGAATCACGAAAATGGGGACATGATGTTTTTGGGAGGTCGAGGTGCTGGATCCGCTGGAGGATATCAATGCAAACAAATCCGCCGCTCCAAGACTTGGCTGTCATTCCGACTTTCAATCGCCTGCTCAAGATTAATCTTTCAACTTGCCAAGTCGCTCGCTCGCGAGTCGTGGAATTAATCCTGCCACGGCGATGCATTGCGCAGATTATTCTTATTTGCTTTGCGTGACTCGGCCCCGCGGAACTCAGCGACACGCGCCGCGCGGAGCGACGCGAATAGCGGCGTTTCTGCGACGCCACAACACCCCGGATACAGCGGCATTCTGCGAAAGTCAAGAAAATAAACAGGAGCCTTGGGAAGGGAATTTTTTCTGTGAGTTGCTTCAGATTCCGGATTCTGAAGGAGAGGAGGGAGGGGCCCGATTCGGACCTGTGAGTGGAGTCATCTTTACGGTATCCAGGATTGGAGTTCGGGGTGCCGACTCTCCTCACTGGGGTCTGACCAAACGGAAGGGGAAAGCAACTTCAAACTGCCTGTGGGGCGAACTTAGGAAAAGGAAGGCGTTTGAAACTTCCTTTCATGGACAGGACGGGCAGGGTCGGAGGTGGGTTCCCTCTCCCGCAGCAGCAAAGCGGGTGTGTCAGAAGAACCTTTGTGACTCTCACGGACCAACTCGACAAATTCGTGATGTCGACAAAAGGTGCAAATACCTCACAAGACTTTTGATCATCCAAGAGCTGTTTTCACGTTGAGGACGTGGAGACGTCCACAACAACGGCGCACTTGGGCGTCCGTCCACTTGTTACACCCACGTCGTCAACGTGAGTGGATCGGCAGACTTCCCCAGCTGTACACAGGAAGCTGCGCGTCGCGCGTGTGCCCGTAGTTCTCACAGCGTTGATTGATTGCGTTCATATTCGATAAAAATTCTCATGGAACGTGTTTTTGATTCCCATGGAGGGTGAGCGCTTCTATTCCTGGGTTCCATCATGTGATCGCGGTGCGAAGCAGGGCGCATCCACGCAGGGGGTTGGGGTGGCGCCACTGCCTTGTCCACGCGGAAAAAACCTCAAGTCTTTTTGCACAGAAACAAATTTGTTTATCTTTTGGCATGTTGAAAGAGATCATGGCACCAAAGAGGTTTCGCCCCTTGTCCACTCCAACCAAGCGACCACCCCTTGAGTCACGCCGCATCCTTTGACGGCATCTTGGCGCAATTTTCTGCGGAGGGGACAGACGCCAGAGAAGGAGCCACGCCCTCATGATACCAAAAAAGTTCTGGCGGATCCAGGGCCCAGGGCCGGCCCTCTTTATCGCAGCCTGCAAGTTGTTGTGAATTCAAGGCAAAGGAGGCGGATTCCGTTGAGATCCAAAACACCAGAGTTCCTGCGTCTGGACACCTGACCCAGGGGCCTTGACTCTGACAAACAGTTCGTCCTCAAGAACCAGCAAAGTACAAAACTTCGATTGTCGTGTGTTAGTTACCACAAGTGTGAGTCTGCTTTCTTGGGGTCAGACTCCAATCAGATCCAGTTTGGCTCTCGCCTACCCAGCTCTGGATCTGCTCGAGGCCCACACGGGGTTCTGTGCGACATCACGTCGGATCGCTGTGGTCACATCTGCGCTCGAACCCAGATAATCTCCTCAAATGGCTCCCAAACCCGAGATCCTCTGATGAGGCTTTGATGTGCGCACCGACCGAGGTCACGCCGTAAAGAATCTGAGGGGGCCGGAGTCTGGGGTGCCGCCGGGAAGGCTGAGGTGCAACCGGGGAAGGGCGGCAGGGCTGGGATGGGTAGAAAGGGACGGAGCCAGGGGAGGTCCACTGATCTCAAAAGGAAGCATGTAGGTCACACGTTTAATCGTGGTTGTAAGCTGTTTCGGCGAGGGTCCGAGGCCTCCACACTTAGGTCTGCCCCCAGGCACCCTTTCACCCTTTCACCGGAGGGGGGGTTGAAAGCCCGGGGGTCTGGATCCTCCCCCGAGCCACCTGCAGCTTCTGTGTCAATGTACGCAATTCTTGGTCGGAAAGCATCACCTGTCGAGCCTGCGCCCCTCACGGAAGCTGCCTCCAAGAGCGGATTCTTGATTTGGTAAATGAGGCCGACCCCAAAAATGGACAGCTGAAGGGAAAATGTTGCGCTGTGGTGCCTCCTTAGATTCTCTGGGCATCAGGGAGACGTGGGTCCCTGGCCTTCCTCTGTCGGACCCTGGACTTCCTCGGGTGAATGCGTCAACTTCCGTCAGGCTCTGTCAACAGGGTCTGGGAGGCCGCGGTCCCCTGATGGTGTGAAGGTCGCCGTCGTGAGCTACGGCTTTGTTTACGTGTTCGTCGCTCTCAACAACATGTTGCTCTTATGCTCTGAAGTGTTTGTCGCGTGGTGCCACCCGGCCTCAACACCTGACATCACTCTCCAATCAGATGCCTCAGCCTCGAAGCGCCGTGTCTGAGACGTGATTCATACATCCCTTCCCCCAGAAATGTTTCTCGTGTTTGCATGTGGTGCTTCTTGTGGTGCATGTCCTCGGTTCCGCAGCTGAATCCCAGTTCTCCTCCACTATCAGGAGCCTCGACTTCGAAGCGCGACGTCTGAGATGTGGGTCTGACGCGACCCAAGGATTCATCTACAGAAGCCTGGGACGGATCCAGGGGTGGAGCAGCTGCCGCTGGACCCAAATGATTCCAACCAACAACCAGTTTTGCGCCACAAGCCTGAAATGTGCATTCCTGAAAAGCTTTCAAAATTTCGAATCGCCCAGCCCTGATCAGACCTTGGACTCATTCCTTGGGCGCGTCAGGTCTCATTTGGACATATTGGCTTCACGAATTCATGAAGCTATCATTTAATCCGTGGGACACCTGCTTACCTGCAACACAGCAGAAACCAACAGGTCTGGCTTTTCACGCGACTCCTGCTGAACATGCGTCACCCTCTGCAAAAAGCAACAGGTCGGAACTGACCCACATCGCGGCCGCTGTGTCGTGGGAACTTTGAGCCTCGGGAGTTGTGTCAACGACGAGCCGGCGAGCCTCATTGCTGAAGGAGCGAGGTCGATACGGGAGCGGCCGCAGCTGTGTGTGACCAGGGCCCTGGACACAGGGGACAGAGGGACAACAGCGGTGGATCCTGGAGTGAGAGCTCGGCGCTGTCCCATCTTTGTAGCCCTGGGGACTTGAGAGTATCTGGGAGCTGGGTCCCTCTAACACCCCGCAAAAATTCCTTCTTCCAAAATTTTGAGCCAAATTCTTCGTGTTCACAGGTGTCAAAGATGGAGTTTGCCCCAGTCTCTCAAGCCGGCTCGCCCTTCGACGTCAATCCTGCAACTGCATGACTGGCGGATCCAGGGTGCGGGGTTCAGCAAACCACCCAAACAAACTACAGTCGTGTGCAGTTCCTGCTCTGTATTCAGTGACGAGGGTCCTCCTGACTCCAGACTCATCACAGTAAAGAGACGTTGACGCGTCTCCGTTAACGAGAGGAAAACGAGCCCCGGGCCGCGCGTCCCGCCCCTCGAGACGCGCCCCTATTTGTCTCACTGCTGCGCGTCAAGCTAATTGTGCTCGATGCCTCGAACAGGAACAACGACGCATCTCCGAACCTCCTCACGTACGAGTACAGGACCTGCGAGCCTCCACACAAAGCCTTCTGTTGTGCGCAGATTGACCTCAGAGAGGGGGGAACAATAGGTATTGTGACTTTGCGTGTCGCGGAGTACGTGGCGCTAACCTTCCGGAAGTGGTTTGAGAAGCAAAAGCACAACGCTGTTCACAGGAAAACATACGCAACGTGTCGTGTGTTGAGAGTGTCTCGGGAGTGTGCGCCTGACCTTGATGTGGCGCGGCTCCCGCGCGGCCGGCCCGGCCCCCGGCACGCCGACACGGAACGGCTCTTAACGTGAGGGGCCGAGGCTCCTCCTCCTCCCCCGGGGGTCGGACTCGCCTCGCCTGTGGCTCCGGCCACGGCCCCGGACCCTGACTCCGCTGTGCCCCACCCGGCCCCCGGGCCCCCGGACCCTCCCAGACCCGCCCAAAGGCGACGTGTTGCACGCCGTGTGAGTGTGAGTGAGGTCAAGACGTCCCTTGTGAGGGCCGCATCAAGGAAGAATCAGGGTCAAGCCTCTCCACGCCTCTCCACGCCTCTCCTCAGACGGGATCGATCGAGACGGGAACAGGTGGCACCTGGGAGACTCCGCGGGGTCCGAGCATGTGCTCCGTCCAGGGGAAGCACGGGGGAAGTGGCACAGCGATAGGTGCCATGTCTCATGCGTTGGACAGAATCACTTTGGTCATTGATATTTTTTCTCAACAGGTATACACGGAAATGGAACGCTGAAATCTCCAGCACTACTGTTGCCTCAGCACCAGCAAACATGTATCAAGGAATGACAGAGCATCGAACCGCCAGACAAATGTGCTTTCACTTTTTAAATTGTTCCAAAGTTGACCTGGAAAGTGTGGAGATCGACGCACGCATACTCTGCTCTCACACACGCACTTCAGCTCCTTCGGACCTGTACTTCGTGCAGCTCTTGTGCCGAGGTGCAGGAGTTGGCAGCTCGGTCTGCGAGCGGTGCGGTGTCCCGCGGCGCGGCCGGACGTCCCGCGCAGCCGCGGCGCGTCGCGTCGCCGTGGCGACCTGACTGACTGAGCCTATCATAGCCTGTTGCTGGGAAACAGCGGAAACGTCTTCTCTATTTGCCAGTGCCACGTCCCCCCGGGAAACCCGTCTCCTGGAGACTGTCAACGCAAAACTCCACAGCAATTGCTCTGGCGATCTTCAAGTTGGAATTGTCTGGCGCACAAAAGGATGCTTTGTGCTCAGTTTTGTGGCATTCCTTGCTTGTCTTGACGTAGAAACTTCCAAAGATTCTACAGATCTATTGAGCATTTGTGCCCGCGGTGCAGTTTCTGGGTGTGTTTTTGCAGAGGTCAGCCGGGCCCTGATCCCTGTATTCTTGGTTTCGCCCCCGAACAGCTGCGGGCTTCTGCTTGGACCAACTCGTTCACTGCGGGGTCTTCCGGCAGGTGCGGAGCTGGTTCGGTCGTTTGGACGGCGTGATTGTTTGAGCGCGTGGCCCTCGTGTTTTCCGGGCCATGTCCGGTGTTAAGGTTTAATGAGCGGAGGCGCGGCTGTCCCGGCCCGGACGTGCGGCTGAGCTGCCCTGCTGAGCGCAGGTCGGGTCCGGATACGGCGCTCAAGCGCTCTCACTGCGTGTGCGCAGGTCTGGTCCGGATGCAACGACAAGGGCAGGCCCAGTCAGCACAATGCGCCTTGCTCTGTCACTGCGTGCAGGCAGGGTCCGGGAAACACGTTCTGAAGGAAGAACTCACAACGCACAGGCCTGGTCAGGATACTTCAATGCGCTGCATGGTGAGAGTTACTCTGGTGTTCGCAACCCTGCACTGGAAATCCTGGGCAAACTCATTTTGTCATCTGTGTGGTGGTGGCGTTTCATTGTTGGGACGTTCAGACGTCCACACTTGTGTTTCTCTGAGTTGTTGAGAAACAGAAGTGCTTGTTTCTTGCGGGTCCAAGTCGGGGCGGAACCCTTCCTCACCCGTAAAAATTGATTTGCCCCCGAATTTTGCACTCGCAGCTCGCGATGCTTAACGAAGTCTGAGCTGTGAATCACTCTCGGTTGAACAATCTGAGTTGTGTGAATCACTTCCGGTTGGATTCTCTGAGTTGAGAATCACTCTCGGTTGAATGGTCTGAATTGTGAATCACTTCCGGTTGAACAGCCTGAGTTGGGAATGACTTCCGGCTGAACAGACTCCCATTTTTGACACAGAATGATTGAAACTACCTGTGTTGGCCCCACCCAAGCGTTTTGTGAACATGATGTCAGCGGTTCCGTTCTTGGGGCGACCGAAGGCGCGGTCTCACCCCAGGGAACCCAGTTTTTGCGGAAAGTTCTCATTTTGTAGGTGGCGCCTGGCCTCTCGCAGACTGCGCGACCGCCTTTGTTGGCTACATCTCGGAGAAATTGCACTTTGAACTTGGGAACTAAAGTAAGGGCATTTGACGGCATAAAAATGTGCCGCCAGTTTGAGTCTTTGAGGACGTGTGTGTTGATGTGTGTGTGCGCGTGTGTGTGTGAGCGTACGATGGTGTGTGTCTGAAACTGTGTGTGCATGCGTGTGATCCTGTGAACATGTTTGTGTGTGTGTGTGTGTGTGTGTGTGTGTGTGTGTGAACCTTTGTATGCGTGTGTGTACTCACAGGTTCTGCAGCAAGTAGACCTCGGTCGGCGGTACCGTGCTCCTCGGCTCATTCGACAGAACAGACTTCAGCACAAGTTCTGCAGACAAAAAGAGAATGTTTAGTTTCCCTCATTTGGCGGCAAATCGAAGTGTGTGTGCGTGTGTGTGTGAGTGAGTTTTCAGGTCAACAAGGTCAATATACACCGCGGTTGGTGCACCACGGCTATGAGATCAAATTGCTCCAGGAAGTCGCTGTTCGTGTGCGTGTGTGTGTGGTGCCCGTTACTCCACAAGTGCTGTGTGTCTAGGTCGACTCCATTCGTCTCGTGGTATTGGAAACCGATCCGCTTGTGCGGCCCAGATCAGTGTTCCAACAGATCCAGGACCAGGTGTAGGGGCAGCCAATCTCAGTCTTATCCAGGGTCCGACCCTCACAGGCACAAACTTGCCAGGGAAAGAAGGCAGTTCTATTGCATGTCAGGGCAACTGGATGGGAACGCAAAAGGGAAATGTGCAAGGGTGGTCCAAAAAGCGGACCAGCTTTGTTTCCGGCGGGGGGGGGGGATTTTTGGGCCAAGCCCCACCCTGGATCCACGGGTGGGAAGATCGGGAAACGGATCCCCCTGTGCTGTACAGGTGAGCATCCCACATCAAACGGCGCTGCACGCGGTTTATTTGCAGCAGTATCCAAACACTGATTGATCACTGGGCAAACAGAACCGAATACGGGCCATTAGGACCCATCAAAAATGTCCGCCTCGTACAATCGCCCATCCGATGTTCAACTGCGCGAGTACAACAGGTGTATTGTGGTGAGTGACAGCGCAGGGCAAACAGGTACAAAGCGTACGCGGGTGATCACCGCTTTGATCAATGACATTTGCAAAATTTGTGGATGATGGATTGCAGAATAAATGGAAATGCCAAAACGGGACACATGTACAAGTTTGATGCCGTTTTTGGAACAACGACACCGGGACACCCAGAGGAGCCAGACTCCGAAATCACCCAGGCGCAAATGTTTTTACTGTTTGCTGCAAACCGCAAAACAGAACATTCTCAGGCGTTGTCCATCTGGTGCAAGGCTCCCAACCAAATTTCTGGATCCAACTCTGAGCAAAGGCATTTCCGTATTGTCCAGTTTCTGGAGTCTTTGAGCTCTTTGGACCCTTGCGTCCCTTGGACCCCTGGATCTACCTACCGGGAGCCGAGATCCTCCGTGCAGGAAAAAGAGCGATTGAATCCACGGCGCAAGAGCAATCTGGCCGCAGCAGCCGTCCGCAGCGCAGAGCCGCTCTGGCTCGGCCTCGGTCCCTTCGGGCTCCACGTGCAATTCGTCAATAGGCAGTTGGACTCGCGACTAACTCAGCCCTGCATATTTATCTGTTGGCTTCGGTCCACATGATTTCGACCTGGTTGGCTTTTTTTCATCCGAGTAGGTGTGCTGCCAGGTGAAAGCTATCAATCTGAACAGGGTCGCCACGGAGGGGGAGGCGTGAACAGTTCTGAATGCCCTTTTCGAGGTCGACTCAGGCCCCCAACCAAGTCATAGACCCTCCCCTGACCAAAGCCCGGAACATTTCTGAACGCAGGACTTGCACGCGCCAGACGTGAGGTGTTTTTTCAATCACGATTGTTCAAGCTACTCCGTCAGTCACAGCATCAACTCCACAAACCTCTGGGACTGTCAATTCCAAACGCAGCGCACGGTGCATTCATGTGCACGTGAATCCGGTCCAGGTACAGACGGCTCCAAGCCCTGACCTAGCACCAAAGAGAGTTCTGTTCCAAAATTGGAATCGGTTGTGTGGGAGGAGAAACCCCTGGGCCCTTGGATCCGCCATTGCTGACAGCATTTCTCAAGTTACCTACGAGCAGATTGAGAATGTGTGTATTTGTCTTGTTTTTCCCCAGGCACTGTTCCAAAGAAGCAACACATTGTTTTTCCATTTTACAACACGACGGCGCGGGCTGATCCAGAATCCGGGACTCGAATTCAACTTGACAAGAAAAATCTCCCCAAAAATGGCACCTGTCGAACCCCTTTCTGAGTGAAAAGGGGCGTGTGTGTGTGTGTGTGTGTGTGTGTGTGTGTGTGTTTCAAGGGGTCCGCTGGACACGCCCCTGGAAGCTGCGGCGCGGCGTTGACGGTGTCCGCGGCGGAAGGGACGATCAATCAGCGCGCTAATCATCGCTAATGTACTTGCGCACGTCTTGGCGTCGGCTCCGTGGCGCCCGCATCAATATTGCAGGCGTTTGGCACAGGCGACATGCATTCGCCAAGACCGCAGGGGCGGGACCAGGGGCGGGTCCAGGGGCGCTGAATTCACCCCCTACAGGAGGCCAATTTTGGCCGCAGCAGCCATCCGCAGCGCAGAGGCTCAGTCCCTTCGGGGCTCCACGTGCAGTTGCTGCAAATTTTCAGAAAACAGGTCAAGGTTTGCTCCTGCAGCATCATCAGCAGGTGAACACTTCCTTTGGCTGTCATAGGGCCCCCAACTCCTTGATTCTTTTGCTGTGCACACGCTTTATGCCCGAAGCACAGCTCTGAGATGGGAGGGACTTTTTGCGAGGAGAGCGCAGGGAAGCTTTTGTGCTGCGCCAAGGTGAGCGGTCCGAGGGAAGAAGCCTTGAGGCTCCCGCGCATCTGAAGGAGGAAACCTCTTTTTTGGCGAGTTTCTCTGCTGAGTTCTGGGGGATGTGTCTGGCTTTATGCCATTTCCTCCGTGCGCCTCTGGCAGATTTGGATAAAAGTTGCAGGGCCTGGTCTCCCATTCGGCGTTTTAATGTTCAGTTCGAGTTCCTCCTCGGTTCAGACCCAAGTTCAGGGCCCCTCATCCCGACCCTGAATCGTTCGATGTGGCTCACTGTGTGTCCGACATGACATGAACGTCGCGAGGATGACATCAGCTCCGGTCTCCTTCAGAATCCTCGGCTGGCCAAAGTGCCACCTGACCAAGCATAGGGGGTGATTGACCGAAAGAGGGAGCAACTTGAGCATTCCTGCACTCCACAGACCGAGTTTATCCCATCTCATTCACTCCTATATGAATTGAGAGTGGTGATCCTCCACTCCTCGATGCGACTGACCCTCCCGGTCCCTCCGCGCTGAAGATGCCAGGTTCTCAGTTCCACATTTGCAAGTCCAGTTCTCTGTGTCGCGATCCCTGAAGTGCAAATAGGTTCCATGGGCGTCCTGGCAGGCTGAGTTCACGCTGGGTGCGACACGCGTTGCTTCTCACACGTCTTCAGGCGCCATCCGCCATGTCGCCTATGATACCGGAAATTTCACCAGAGACGTAACGCATTGTGTGAACCTGGTTCGTATCACCCTCAAGAAGTGACGAATGCGAGAGCTGCACCCAACAGACGGGGAGTTCGATCAATGCACCCTCACGCACACTACCCCGATTCGGTCCAAGCGCTGAGCACGGCACTAAAGTGAGGCAATTTCAATGGATGAATCAAATGTGATGCACCACAAGAGCTGGACATCCTCCCAGGGTCCCGAGCCTCAGCCCTGAACCCGGGATCCACAGGGGTCCAGGTCCAAATGGGTCAGTACCAAGAGCTTCTGGATCCAAACGGACTCAGGTCCTGGCGGTTGGAAGTCCAGGGCCCAATGAGGTTCGAGGCCCAGAGGGTCTGGCACCCCGAGGATCTGGCGTCAAGGACCCGTGATCCCCTCAGTGTAGTTCCTTTTGCAAGTTGAAAGGGTGGTCAGAGTTGGACTCTTGCTCAGGCACCATCTGCACTCGCTGAGTCATCATATCTTCCTTTCCTGACCTCCACAGGTCTGCGTCCTCAGGCGCGAGACGCCTTCACGCTTTCTCAGAGACGTGGACGTAAAGCGGCCAGACGTGGAAGTGGACGTCCAGAAAACACTGCGCGGCGTTCTGTGGATATCCATCCATTGCACGAGGACGTAGAGACGTTTTCAACGTGAGCCGCCCTTTCAGGAACGCCTATTGCGCGTTTAAAGGTCTTATTCGCGTGAAAATTCAAAATTCAAAAGAAAACTCTTTTTTCAAATCACGTCCGGCGAATTGGCATGCAACGCACCACTGCAAAAACAGTTCAATGCTTTCGTCAGCTGAGCTGAACATCTCTCGAGGGACGCGAACACTGCCGCGAAGAAGAGGAAATATTCCAGACACAAAAAGCTCAATCATGCGCGTTGGCAGATTAATTAGACCTAATGGACGTTTTGAATCGAGGGACATGCGCACAAGTGACAATTCACCGGTGGTTCAGATTCGGATTTCCACAGTTGTCATAAATCGAGAGCGGCAGCGGTTTGAATTGACGCCCCGACTCGAGTAATCGAGTTTGAGCGGCGCGGTGCGCAGGCGTCTCCGCGCGTTCCCGCGGGGGCCTGTCATGCGCCGCGGCCTTGAGCACGTCACGTCAGCGGGCAGATCCAGGTGTGCGGCCCGAGGGCCACGTGACCAGCAACCTTCTGATGACCACAGGTGCGGCCCCATGCAGGCGACGACGTTCTTGACTCTAAATGGAACGCGATGTTGGACGCGTCCGGAGAAAAGCACACACGGTCCACAAACGGACTCAGGATCTGGGGCAGCGGGGGGAGGGGGCAAATCGGGTGTGGGAAGCCAAGAGAACTTGCGGAAATGCAACACAAGCAAAACAATTTTGGCACCTGCAGTGCAAACGTAGCCGCAGCCCCCAGGACCGCATCCTCGCTCCTGGCCTCACCCTCCTGCGCTCTTCTTCCTCTTCAGCTCTCGGACGTGCACCGCAGCAGAACCGACCCTCGAGCACTCGATCAGGCGGCGCTTTTCGCAGCTCAGCGGCCGAGGCTCCCGGCGGGTCGGGTGAATTAGACGCGTCTTCAGACGCATAATCCGCATCCAATCGGCGCACGTCGCCAACACTCGGTCACCTTCGAGAGGCAATGAGTGCGAAGGAGGCACAGAGGGACAGAGCAGCCTGGGTGGATCTACAGAACTCAACAAGGGGAATTTTGGTCCAGTATCAGGTCATCTTCAGGTCTTACGTTCAGTAGCTTCAGATTCCACCAGAACCGGGTGTTGGATTTACACTTTGAACTGAGTTTGAGGCAAATGGAGTGGCACCGCGGTGAGTGGTCGGAAAATATCTTTGGATCCCCTCTGCATGGGGCTGAGGTGGGCCCCTGAGCCCCCTGGATCTGCCCCTGCCGGAGTGGTCAAGGGACCGACCGGAAGGGCTAGGAGCAACAATTTACTACAGAAAAAAAGAGACAATTATGTTGCAGCAGGTGTTGTGAAGCAGCAATATGAGGAGCCCGAGGGAGCGAACCTGGGATAGAAACTCCTCGTTCTGCCGTCTGGGCCTGCGCGGGGACGCACATGTTGTCGTAGACCTGAGTAGTTGGATGCTCCAACCGTGGGCTGCCGCGGTTAGAGGTGTCTAGAGCCCCTGGGACCCTGGATCTGCCCCCGAGTCTCGCTTCCGAGTTCAAAGCGGAGAAACTTTGTTTTGGCGCCTTTGATGCCACGTGAGACACAGCTGAATCGCTCGCTGCTGAAGAGTCGCTCCGAGTCTCGTAGCGAGTGTCGCGCACCTGTGCGAACCTCCAGCGGATCCTGGACCGGGACAGCAGGACTAACCCGCGTTTGTCTGGGGTACGACTGTCGGACCCTGACTGTGGGCTGGTCCGGAGGGAGAGTACCATGTCAGAGTTGGGTTCGAACCTGAGGCATTGACCTGTGAGCGACTGAATTTCAGTTTTGTGGGGCTGAACCTGTCATGGCTATGATTGGGTCTGACCTGGTTCTGACTGGGGTCTGATACTGAACTGCGAAAATGTTTTCTTCAGAATTTTGTGCCGCGCCAAGCTATGAAGGTGGATTTTTCCGAGGGTTGGGTGTGCACTTTGGGGCGTCACTGGATCCGACGGAGCAACCCAACCACGCACTGAAGTTGCGTACTCAGTTGTACTCACCTCACATATTGTTTCCTAGAACATTAAAAACTCGGACAAAAACAACAGTGTTGTGTTGGAGATCACGGAGTGCAAACATATCCATCCAAATCGCACGGCAGATCAGCCCCTCGCCGTGCGGATTCTTCACAATCAGTGTTCCATCAACTCTGCCTCCAATGAATCCAGGGGGTCCGGACGCCCCCCCGTAGCAGAAAGCTAATTTACTCCACTCATTTTGCAACGACAACGGCACGTTCAGATTTTGAAGGTATACCATGACCCCTGCTCTCATTTCTTGATCTCCCCCCAATTTGGGCTGTTTTGTTCACTTGTTCCATTTTCTCACAAAAAATTCAACAAGACAGTGAAGGAGCTGCACTGCAGCCCCCACTCTTTGCCCTGGATCTCACGGAGCCCAGCAGCAGAGCGCAGGCCTCTCCCCGTCCCTTCTGATGTTCATCTGTATCTATGATTCTGGAACCTGGTCGACTTGGATCTGCATTCCGTCCGGAGCGGCAACAAGCGAATCGCATCAGCAGATGAAGCCCCTCGGTGATTGATACGTTACGGCGGAGGAATAGACGATCTCGTCAGGGGCAGGGGCGCACCCACCCAGGGGCGGATTCAAAAATGGCCAATGGGACGCAACCTCTTAGGCGGGTATGTCAACTTTGAAATTTCTTTCAAACGAAGGAAACCCGCACACAGAGACAATTGATTTTTTGCGCAGGATATTGGCGGAACCCGATGCCGCCTGAATCCACCGCCGCACCTCACCCAATCTCCCGCCGAGACCAGACACGCAGAGCGCCAATTCAAATTTATGGGAAATAACTGCCAAGAATCCAGATCATCCAAGAACAAGCTTCAAGAGCAAGAGAAGCAGACTTCAATTTCGGATGCTGTCAGACCCGCAAAGGCTCAAAGGAATTGGGTGAGGAACAGGAGCACAACGCTAACTTCAATATTTTTGCTTTGTAAAAGTAAAAACGCAGGGATTGGGGGTTGGGATGGGGTTTGAGCCCCCTGGGCCGTGAAACCATTGGAGTTCAAACAAGTTCAGGCGACGAAGTTCTGATCTGGAAGGCTTCGCCCGAACAGCTTACCTCGCGGAAAAGTTGTGAGCCGTTCGATCCAGAGCTCTTGGACTGGACAGGAGGGCAATGTAAGTCATTCTTCACGCACAAACGTTCAAAGTTGCAGTCCGCCCCCTTGAGAGATGAGGACTCACAGCAAATCCTGGGTCCTCCCACTTCTTTCCTCCAGCAGTCTGTTCCTTGGCCTCATTCTCAATCAGCACTTGCGTAACTCTTGGTCACTGTCAGCCATCCCACAGAGACGAAAAAACTCCACTGAACCCAGAATTTTTTTTGCAGAAGGTACAGTGAAGCGGAACGCCATACAAACCAGATTCGTGTGTCCGAATTCTCGCAGTCAGTGCGCAACAAGTGAGCTCTCAGGTCATCAGGGGAGCTGGGAGTCGAGGCTCATGGCCTCAAACCTGTGGCGCAAGTTTCAAAAAATAATTCGTGTACAACCCCTCCAGATTGAAATCACCTTCAGCATCGCCCCTTGACCGAACCCTGGGTTTGCTCCTGGATTTTGCCTCTCACTTCGCTCCGCAGTCTCTCGGTTCGACAGCCACTAATTGAATGTTTAGAATCTCCAATGCTTCCAAAGCTTCAGAACATGTGTCAGTTCTCTCAGGGAAGCAAACCGTCTTGCGTGTTGGTCGTACGACGCCGGAAGCAGACCAAAGTTTTGCGCTTTGAGCTACCAGTGCAAATTTTCATGCCTTGTAACACTTTTCAACGGCCCCCGCCCCTGCGGTTTGCCCCTTGCGCAATCCCACAAAATCAGAATTCAGATGGCTCTGGTCGTCCTTCAGGACGTGCGTTGGGGCAGGGACGGAGCACGCGGGAAGCACGGAGCCCCACCCTGCCGCACGGAGCGGCCCCGTCTCCGCGTGCACGTGACGTCCCTATCTCCGCGCGCGTGAAAAGTGCGCTCGGTGGGAATCGATGGAGAAACCGTGTCACCTCGGCGCGGAGAGACAAATCGCAAACACTCCACATCAAAGGGAGGAACCTGCGGTTCGTGCTGCACCCGGCGCGGCACCTTCACGTCGAGAGCCCATCAACAGATGCGGGGCTCAGAGCTGGCGGATCCAGGGACCCCACCCACCTACCCCCACGAAACAAAGTCCGTCTGAATGAAAATCTCAAACGGTTGGACGCAGGTTGAAACCGTTGTTGGGCCCCCTGTCTCCCTCCTGGATCCGCAGATGCGATGTTCACGTTGGCGGCGAGCAGAGTGCGTGCAGGAATGGGGCAGATGTGGATTCGATCCGTGATTCCACTGAAATTTCATGCGTGGATCTTGGGTTCCGTCAACGAGAGGGGTATCCAAGCTCCAGCCAGATCCAGGGTCTTAAAGTACTTCTGAACGCCACAACACAACTGCAATTGGCTTCTCTTGGGCTCACACCTTGCTTTGACAACCCGTGTCTGGAGTGCGTGCACATGTGGATCTGCTGCACAACACGCGGTTTGGGAGGACAACCCAATGAGTCCCGATTGCGACTTTGAAAGTTTGACATGGAAAGAAAACACTGTGCACCCGAGGTGCATGGGAAGGGTGAATGATTTTTGTTTCAAGGGTTGTCCAGGAGAAAGGCTGGTCAGGGCCCCTTGGTTCTAGTTCTGACCCTTTCTCAGACACATCGTACTGTGCTCTTGCTCTCCTTTATTCCCACTTCACTGTCCGTTGGGTCTGCAGGCAGTCACGGATTCGGGCTCACGCACTGGATGCCTCCCGAGCTGCGGTCCCGTGCGAGTCTGTGGGCGTTGTTGTCCCCTGCTGTACACAGAGACACACGGCGCTCGACGCGCCCGGCGTGAATCCAGCCCGACACCTGTCACACAGCGCCGCGCCGCCGGGGATCTCCCCTTCATACATATGGAATCCGCATTATTAGAGGACATGTGAACTTCCTCGAGGCCGACGGCTCGAGTTTCCCGCGCGATCGATGCGTTCTGCGCTTCATGTGTCAGAACCAGACACGTGATGATGTGTCAGAACGTGACACGTGGGTGAATTCCAGCATGAGCGGTGTGTGTGTGAGAGAGAGAGAGAGACAGAGATGTAGAGGGAGAGAGAGAGAGAGAGAGAGAGAGAGAGAGAGAGAGAGTGTGTGTGTGTGTGTGTGTGTGTGTGCGTGTGGTCCCAGAAATGCTAGGACCATTGTCCAAAGACTGGAGGTGGGGACCAGGTTTCTCCAGACTGTTGTGCCCCGGATCCACATGGCCTCATGCAGTGTCTCCAGAGTTTGGAAATATAGAACATCCAGTGACCATTTTCAGATCTGTGTATCTGAATTTTATTACACACCGGAAGAGGGGGGATCCGTGTCGGGTGCCTCCAGACTCTTGCACACCGGGTCCATGAGGACTGGTTGGAGAGTGCAGCGCACGGCCTCGAGACCTGCACGTCTCAGCTGAGCGATTGAGACGGAAGCCACAACGAGATTCGGCTCTCGAAGCCGATCAGGTCCGACTCCTCGGGGAAATAACGCGCGCCTCGGAGCGCGCTGCGCCCGCGCGGAGCGATGAGTTCCTCCCGGGGCGGAGCCAGGGGGCCCCGGGGTGCTGGTTCCCCGACCTCCGGGAAAATGACTGTTCTTCCAAGGCCCCCTTCCCCCATCTTTTTTCATGTTTCCTTTTCAAAGTTGAATTCGGGACCCCGAAGGGCGTTGTCCCCCACCTTTGACCAGATTCTGAATCCGCCCCCACGCCCCCCTGTGAAATTGAAAAAAATGAAGCCCCTCGAGGGTTCGGAAGCGGAGTGAGGCTTTCACAGCGGGACGCGGCGCCTTAAAGCCTCATTGTTCAGTGTCAGGCTGGTCAAACTGAATTCTGTCATTGATATTTCAGGTCATGTCCCGGAACAGAGAAGTCTTTGAAATTTCCGCTGCCAGGCTGATCCCCCCGGGACGGAAAACTGGCATCAAATAAAAATGGATTGCCGAACGATGTCGGACATAAGCCGAAGGTTCCTGGAGTCTTCGCCGAGGAGGAGGAGCACAGTATCCCGCAGAGAGACTGCCCCGGGCACACAGCCTGAAGTTCGTGAAAACTGAAGCAGACAAGACAGATTGGCAGCAACAGAGCAGCAGCAACAACGAAGGTAGCAACAGAAGTCAAAATGGCAACAGCAGCGGCCCAGGCCTGATGCTGAACAGGGAATTGCTCCGCCCCAAAGCTGCCCCACCCAAGGTTTGGAAGATCTGACAGATGTAACACAACATTGTTCGTTCTCCGACACCAGTTTTGTACCTGTGGCCCAGAAATGTGAATTCGAAGTTTCAAGTTGGAGTTGGCGCCAGATTCAGGTGGGACCCAGATGCAGTTAAACCCTGTCCCGGATCCGCCATCACCAAGAGAAACACAGTGTTGGGCCCACCAGCTGATGTGGGTCTCGTTTTACCCTCGGGAGTGGTCTGCGTTCAGCGGGACGTCCACACCCGAAACAAGCAAAACTGATACATGTCCTCGAAGTGGATCGGGCCGCGTCGGTTCGACGCTGTGTTCCGCGGGAATCCACAGCTCGGAGCTGAGCATGACTGCGGACAGCATCGCCCCCGTTCCCCCACGCAGTAATTGGTACTCAATAACCCTATCGGACAGGGTGTCAGAGGCCGACTCACAGGGAATTGCTTCCTTTTAATCGTGTGTGAGCGACAGCGGGCACTGCGCGTGCGCAGACTGCAGAACGAGGCGCCGCTCACCCGAGCTGTCGCAGCCGAATGTGACCTGCAACGGCAACGGAGTGACCTCTGGTGGATCCAGAACCCAGGTAGCCCCGAATTTGCTCTCAGCCAGCTCCTGTCTTCAAGGGATCAGTGGTGGGAATTTGTCAGATGGCGGGGAGACAACTTCAACTTCATTGTCCAACGAAGAATTCTTTGGGTGTTTGCATTTCTTCATGAGTGTGAAATTTTGAAGTCGAGGCACCTATCACGGTCTGACCCAAGACAAGACCAGGTCATCACACAACCTTGACCCTGGATCCGCCGGAAAGGTGGATGCATCTCCACCGAGCAAGTCCGCATCCTGGGACCCGACGCTCCCTCTGACGTGTTCAATCAATTCTTTTTGTTGAAATCGGGTGCGTCATCTTGAAGGGATCCAGGCCTCTCGGCCAGATCCTGGATCCGACCGCATGGGTGTGGGTGAGAGGATCCAGGTCCCGTGGGCGCCCCTGGATCCGCCAGCACCTTGGCTCCCCGCCGAGCTCATGCATATTGCATCTGCGCGACATCTCTGTCACTCGAGTTCTGTCACTGCGCAGAACCTCCGAACAGAAACCTGCGGGGATTCCTGGGAGTCCCACAGATGGTGCAAAAGGTCACTGGGGCGACCATGAATTCGTCGTCCACTGGGGATAAAATAACCAAACGCAGCGTCTCGATGCAGGTTTTGCTGTGAAGCGGCACCTCAGCCCAGTGACCTCGTTTTCATGAGAACCTGAATCGAGGGATGTCAAGCAAACGGTCAGGTTTGAGAAATGTGATGAATGATGCATTGGGGACGGACCAATGGGAACCTGCAGGGCGGATCCAGACGGCCCCAGAGCCCTGCAAGGCGTGACTAAACGGACCAGGAAACACCGCAGGGACGTAGCCAGAACTCAACGGCTCTCCAGTTGACCTGGTTTTGCGCCGCAAGCGCCATTGCGTTTTCTGCTGCTGTCAAATCTTATCCAGTTTGGATTTCTGCCCCTCTCTTCGGGTGTCACCCCTGCTCACATCCGAGATCCTCCCCTGCGTGCACAGAGGCTGAGGGGAAAGGTCTCACACCAACACCTTCACGTCATTTCGCTGCCAATATCGCAGCTCTCATTGAGTTTCCTTTTTCAGAGCCGAGGCTCGGGAGACGAATGGCGGGTGTCGCGCTGTGTGAGGCGCCCCATATGTAGCGCCGATTGTTGTGCTGCACGAGAGTGGCGAGTTTCAGGGGAGCGGACTCAAGTTATGTCCGGAGCAACACTGTTGGACAGGGAGACACGAAGCGGTGGCTGCGTCTTCAAGTGCTCTGACTTTTTCACAGCAAATGTTACTTTGAATCAATCAACCGCGAAGTGTTTGCAGAGCTTCGTTCGAACTTTGTCTTCTGGCACGGTTCGTGGTTTTTGCACGCAAAACCCATTGTTCCTGAACGCTGGTCTTGTGTATGACCCACCAATTGTTCACAGCCGCTGGGCTCTGGCTCCCTGGATCAGCCTTTGGTTTTCCCGACATTCCATTCACTTGGTCCGACGTGCAGATTCTATCTCTGACAGATCCCGTTACAGAGCGTGTTTCCCGTCCCGTCACACAGTGTGTGTTCTCCGCATCCCTCTTGTCTGGGCTGTCAATCTTGTCCCCGCAGGAGCGGATCCAGGGTCTGTTCAAGAGGAACCCCGATCCCCAGGGGCCCCAAGCTTTTCACGTGAAACGGACAATTTTGGCGCCTGCAGGGTGCACGTGGATGACTTTTGCTCAGGGGACCAGACCCCCGTGTGTTCCCCTCGGGATCTGTCCCTGTTCCCGAACGACCCTGAAGCGGAACCTTCACGCGCAGATAATGAGCGGATCTCCGCGCAGCTCCCTGTAATTTGTGCACATTTACCGCAATAAGGAACAAAAACTGTCAATCCTGGTGCTGGGGAACCAGTGATGATGACATCCTGGCCGCATCGCGCACGCGTCTGCGTCCGGCTCGGTTCCGCCTATCTCCAGCCGTCTCCGTACGTTCTCCAGATCCAGCGGATCCAGGGGCCTCACCTCCCTTCAAAGAGTGCCTTCGTCCTCATTTTCGTCGAATTTTTTCTCCTGGTGCGTGATTTTTGTCAAGGTCGGACTGTTCGCCCCGCCCCACTTCTTTTTGGGCTCGTTGCTCACAATCCTGGGTCAGAATTCGTCAGGATCTGGCACCGCACACAATGATCACAGGCGCGAGTCTTCCACGAACGGAGGCTGCCCCGTGGTGGGGTCAATCTCGTAATGGAGACGGAGTGTTGCATTGCGTTCCGTGCTGCAGCAGTGAGAAAGTCCAAACCGTCAGAAAGGTCAGTGATGGATCCAGCATGGTCCAGGGTCCCCCAAACCCCTTTCCTAACTGTGCTCTGTGCAGCCGCGATGGTAGGTGGCGCCAGCTGTTCATCCTGCTCACCAAAGTGACTGACGCCAATACGGAAACGCCGCCTCTGGCGGGGCACCGTTAACAGAAAGCCACTCACAACCGCTGTCCAATGGGCTCGACGCTCCAACGAAATCTTGAATTTCCTGCTGTTGACGACTTGCACCAACTCTCCCTGTCTTCGAGAGGCACAGCTGGTATGGAGTTCAGTTGCAGTCGATTGACAGAGCTGCAGTGAAATTCGGGCCTCCCTGTCACGGGCATTTTGCCCTGTGTGGGGAGGCCTCACTACATCAGTGAGGCCCTTTCTGGACAGGCTTCAGGCCTCAACACAAAGACAGCTGGACTCTACTCCCTGGGCAATGGATCGTGTGGAGGCTTGTGGCCTCCTCACCACAGGTGGTACCCATTGCAGGGAGACCCCAGGCCTCATCGCACCCGTGTCTCGTCGTGACGCGATGTCGGGTTCGGGAAGGTGACGCGTCCGCGGAGAGACCCGAGACGCTTCGGTCCATCAAGCGACGCGCGGCCGAACTGGACATCCATTTTTAATGGATCAGAAGGAGCAAACAGAACTACAAAATCTCCAATTTCCACAGGATTTTCGAGGGACCCTTGTCACCGCACGACTCGCCACATTTCACCCCAAAATTGAGCAGCCAAAGGAGAGGTGTGCGTCAGTCCTGAACATGTTGAATCCACACGAGTCTCATTTCATCTCGAGATTGGAGTGAGATCCACGTGATCCGGAAACACGTCCGCTGGAATCCCCCCACCAAGGAGGCGGAGGGCAGGGCGGCGTCCAAGGGTACGGCCACGCCACTCACCACATTCTGGACCCGCTCTGGTATTGGTAGGGCCCCTCATCCCACAACCCGTGATGTTCCATTTTCAATTTTCAAAGTTGGACTGCCATTCTGGGTTCCTGTCCCTCCCCGCACCCTCCCTCTCGTCCCGGAGAGAGACCGTTCTCCCGGAATGAACTGTGTCCTCCGACATCAACTCCACTGCCGCATCCAGTCGATTTTTATTTCAGCCCCGGCAGAAACACAAACACAATACAGGCCTTGAAATTGACTTGCTTTGCGGAACAAGGTTCCATAATTTCAGACGCGGCCCGCTGGGGAGAATAGACTTCAGAGGCTGACGTAATTGAATGTGGAATCGCTTCTGAAGGCATATTCTTTGGTTGGTTGATTTGTTTCGTTTGAACTGAAGCTATTTTTGAAATTGCGGCAAATCGTAACGAAAGCATTGCAACAAGAAACATCAGGGAAGGATCCAGGAAGGATCCAGGGGGGATACAAGGAGGGCCCGAGGGGTTTTTGCTTTTTTTTCGAGGGGGGGGGGGCTCCGGCGAGGGGCCTCACGTTACACCCAAAGAGGAACCTGGAGGATGGGCTCAGGAGCAGGTGTCATGAAATGGAAAGACACCCCAAACCAGAAAACATGGGTGTCTGGCCATTTTAGCGCAACCTGAAACGGCAAAACACCCATTGACTCTTCAAGGCTCTGAGTGGCTACACATGAAAGCTCCAAGTCGCTTATGTTTATGGAGAAATCTCAGTCAAACCTGAAATGGCCAGACGCCCATGCCTGGCATTTTGGATGAAACCTGAATTTGCCAGACAATAAATAATAGCCAGACATCCTTGTCTGGAAAGCCCATGTCTCTTCATTTAATTCCACGGTTCCGGGGCGGATACAGGGGGCAACCCGAGAGGAGGCCTGAGGCGCATCAGGAGATCCAGGGACGCGGCCAGAGGGGCGCAGGCTATCCCCTTGTATCCCATCAAACGTTTGTGAATCTATTCCATCGTTTTGCCCAGTCAGGCACAAAAACGTTCACTTTCCTGCCCTCTGGCATTGGCCCCTGTCGACTCTGGATGCACCCGTGAGAACAGGCAGGAGCACGGAGAATGGGAGTGTGTGGAGATGTGGCTGCGGACCGTCTCGGGTCGGGACCCCGACTCGGTTGTGACCGCAGAAGCCGTCCGTCTCGCAGTATTGTTCCGCACATCTCCATATCAGCGCACGACGCGGCGCGGCGAAGCGGCCCCCAGCCTCCGACACAAAAAAAAACTGGGGAGGATCCAGAGGGCGCTCTGATGGATTCAGGGGAAGGGGCTTGACCCCTGACTCCCATGAATTCATTTGCCCCTCCCATCCCATTGCGTCTCAGGCACAAAACATGTTACAGTTTTCAGGATAGAAGGTTGGGCCTCCACGGCTTCCCCTTTCTCCTGCCCTCAGATCCAAATACGCAAAGGAGGCCCACCCCAACCAATCTCTCACAGTTTGCGTCGCGGGAGCAAATGGTTCATGCATTCCAAAAAGATGGATTGAAATATGAATGTCCATCGCCTTCTTTCAGTGACGATCCCCGACCCAGACACTGGATTCGCCACGAGACTGCGTGTATCTTGGGCAGCGAAACAAGGGCCACTGTATGCTCAGGGATGCTATTTTGGAAACAACGTCTAAATCAGCCACTCTTAAAGTGAGGCAACGCAGGCGCCCGTCCCGTTCTCTGTTCTCAGCAGTATCCACACATTGATCCATTTTCAGAATTGAAAGCCAAAGCGAACATGAACAGCGACGACATGACCAGAATTTAGTCCACGGTGATGAACATCAAACCAAGGGACTCGAGGTACCAGGTCGAGGAGCCTGGGACCCTTCTCCCGACAAACAACCATCTTGCGCTGTGAGGTTCTCGTTGTCCACTGTTTTAGACTCAGATTTGGAAGCCCGAGAATCGGACCACTGTGGCCCAATACAAGCTCCAGCGGATCCAGGGGTGAGTCTCAGAGAGAGGCTGGTTCTGAGAGGGAGCCCAAATCTGACTTCAGACAAGTTCAAAGGCAAAAGGTGAACACGTTCTGTTTTCCTGCGCAGAATCCGGAAGTCAGTTGATGTATCCTGGGGTGAGGGCCCCCGCTACGAATATCCACTGGGGCCAGAATCCGCGGCAAAGCAGGAGGTGCATCATTGCAGCGTTATCGCAGTGAAGTGCCACATGCTTTGAGCTGGTGGATCCAGGGGCCGGGGCATTGTCCCAGACCCAACAGTTCCAAACTTTGAATCTTGAATTGTGGTCCCCTGACTCCGCCCATCAGACTTGCCACCTGAGTGTTGAGCCTGTATTTCAAGTGGTTCCAGTCATGACATGCGTTTCTCTGTGTACCCTTTGAGCTTGCTGAGCCCGAGTTGGCCTCCTCCGACCCTGATCCCGAATCCGCCAGAGCTGAGGCGACCTGTACAGGGCGCGCCCATCAACATCCATGCAACATTTATGACTGTGACCCAGGCGGGCCCCACCTGTGCGCGACGCAACACGTAACGCGCGGCGTCTGACCAATTCAGGGACTGGTTCCCCTCATGTCACAAGCTTCGTGCGTCTGACGAGGCTGACGGTGACACACGGTCTGTTGAACGTTGAAACTCAAAATTTCTTCAGAAGCAGCAAACAATTCGTTGCAGCCGAATTTTAAAGGGTTCCAAGCCACAGCTGAAAGGGGCAACGCCCAGTTCTGCTCCAAAACCACCAAATACAAAAACAGTTGTTGGGGCATTGCTTGTCAGGACGGACGAGCCTCCGCCCCATGGACCCTCCTCAACTTTCACTGCAGCACCAGCAAGACGTCCCTTGTCAGTGTGGATCTGAACCTGCCTCCCACCACACGACCTTCATGGGGAGCAACGTCCGATGCGATCGCTGGACATAAATCACCGTGTCCAGACAAAGGACGAAAATCGATGTCGGTATCTAAGCTCGAGGAGCGGACAGCATAACGAGGCGGGCGGGCACAGCGCGGACGCGCAGCGCTCTAAGCCCCCGCCTCAACTCCTCCCGTGGCGCACCAGGGTCGGAATTAGCCTCCATTCGTGTCCGGGAAACAGACGGGAAGGACGGAGCCCTGGGAGTCGCCCGCTCCCTGGGCTCCGGAGGATCCAGGGTCATCGCAGAGGGACCGCTTGGTTCTGACTTTGTTCTGTCTTTGGTCTGACCCCGCGGGATCTCATACGGACCCACGGTTGGGAGGGACAGCGCCATGATGACAGGCTAGTGCTTGTGCTTGAACCAAGATCGAGATTGGGCATCGATGTTGGAGTGTGAGGCAACCCGATCCTGACTGGATTCAAACCCTGCGGTTATTTGAAAGGCACCACAACAAAGGCGATGGAACCATGAACTTTGAAGAAAACAGTTTTGTTGGAGATGTCCCAACTCACCGACTTCGTACATCAACGAATGGTGCACACAACGAGAGAGAAAATTATCTGGGACACGTACCACGCCTGGATCCGCCACAACTGCGGTCTCTCAAACTGTAACACGCGCTGGACCCTCGCACAAGAGAGCGAGGCTCTCCTTTCCGCCCACATTCCATCATTCCCAAAACGGTTGAAGCACTCTCTCAAAAAGTTGGGCCTCGGCTCGAACAAATAAATTCTCTGGGGCGGCGGATTCGCGGCATTAGCGCACCTGGGGGACCCGGATCCCGCGCTGAGCCCTTCCAATCAGAAGGGACCGAGGCTCTCTATTCTCGGACAGACCCATCATTTTCTCTGCGGTTCAAAGCCCCGAGCAGGGCGAGTGACATCAAACTTCGCTCAAATTGAGCTTTGTTCAGTTCTGCGAGATGCCGCCTGTTCCCGTTCAGCCCACTGTTCTCAGATTGAGTGTGCCAGTCTGCAGACGGTTCTGGGTCGTTGCGTCACTTGAAACACAGTGATTGCGGCTCGGGAGGACCCAAGAATCTAATGGTTGGGGTAATTTGATTCCCATCCTAGAATTTTCTCCTCTTGTTTGCAAGTGCAAATGTGTCATCTGTATCAATCCATGTCATTTGGTGGAATCAGCCCCAAGAGGCAAGGCCAGATTTGCCCCCATCTGAAACAAGACTGCAGACTCAAGGGGTTCCCATAGATGGCATGAGGCCTGCTCTTCGATGCCCTTCGGGGTCCGACCAAAAGGAGGTTCACATTTGGGGGAAGAGGTGGATTCTTCTCGCAAGGTCTTGTGTGTGTTGGCTGTGGTTTCAATTTTGCATGCGAAGCAAATCTAGATATTATGGAGACATTGGCTGACACTATCAGAAGCAGAGCCGAAAGATGCCTCGCAAGTCACTCTGCACGAAACTTACTTTTGGAACATACGTTGTACGTTTGCTCCTTAAACATGAACACCAGCTTGTAGTTTAAATTTTTTGGGATGTGTTTCTCTGTCAGGGCCCAAAACGACCGCTGTGGGCTGCGAGTGCGGCAAAGACAGGGTCCTCCACTGTGCTGCTGCGCTCCTCGCACCTGGTGAGGACGATGTTCCGACCTCCACAACAACTGCAGTTCGCAACACAGACGGGATCGCTCGCTGGAGCTACGTGTGACAGCGAAATCACGCCATGTCTCTCTCCCCTCTGCCTCTTTTTCACTGTGCCTCCTCTCCCTGTGTTTCTTTCCTTGTCTGTCCCTCGTGCATTCAACTCATCTTTGGTTGGTCGATGACAACCATGTCATTTGGATCCCCTCCTGCGTCCTCCACACCTTGAGGTCTTCTCTCGTGTCTAACAGAGCCCTGGATCTGCTCCTGCGCCCAGTGGAGCTATGGATGTTGTGCTAAATCCAGTGTGGAATCCTGTCGCCGTCTTCCTCAGAACTTGAAAGGAGCGACGAGTTCTAATTCAAGCGAAGACCAACAGCTACATGAATCAATGACAGATTTAACCGCATCAAGCGTGACGTTGAACAATGACGGATGGGCGGCTCGACCGACTCGCCTCCGCAGACCCTCTTCATCTCCCACGGCGGGGGCTGCGGCGGCGGCCGCGGGGAGAGCTGCAGGGAGGGCCCGGGCGGGGCTGCAAGGGGTTCCTGCGGGCTGCAGGGATGGCTGTGGGGAGGGTTGCAAGTGCGGACCAAGGTGAAGAAAGGTCGGGGTGGGCAGGGTGGCGACACTGCGACCAGGAGCAGCAGACAGGCCAGGAGTTGGGGCACAGAAAACACGGGACAGAGAGATTCCCACCAGAGATTCATGGACTCCTCGGCACGTCGAGCCTGGAGCCGCGAAAGGGAGACGTGCAGAGTGGGCCAAATTAACATGTACTTTGTCACTGAAATGTCGATTTGCAAGGGAGAAAACAAGGGGCTGGCGCGAGTGAAAAACTCCTTCGTCTCTGGTCTGGACAATCGCAGCGTGTGCGGGTGGAGACGCACTGAGGACTGCCCAGCCCCGACCCGACCCGTATCACTGCGTCTCGTCATCAGCTTCAGTCTCCAGGTCCCCAGGTCCGCATTGTTGCGCTGAGATGCAGTCACGTCAGGAGCGGATCCAGGAGCGGAACAGGGGCGGACCCTGGCACTCAGTGCGCACTGCCTCTGTGACCTCGTTCCAATCAGTGCAAACCCAGGTGTTGAGTGCCACAGTGCAAACCCTCTCATTATGCAACCTCACACAACTCACCTCCACGACCTGTGGGGCAAAGTATGCTCGGATCCCCTTCACGTCCTGACACAGAGCACCCTTTCCAGCCGTGTCCTGGGTCAGCACATGCACGGTGCTGGTGTGGATGGCCCCTGGATAGTGTCGGTGTTAATTACGTGCGCAGAACCGCTATTCCCGCTCCGCCTCGGTCGCCGCTCGCTCATCCCAGGGGCGCATCCAATCGATGGTGTGGTCGGGGGAACCCAACCTTCCAGTGGCCCTACTTTAACTCGGAAAATGAATCGGCACACGAAAGAGAATTTCGCAACATTGCGAAGGGAATTTTTCTCGGGGTCAGGGGCCTGACCCCCTGGGTCCCTGGATCCGCTACAGCACGGCGGGGTCGGGGGAGCCTCGTCGCTCGAGAGATGGATCCTTCGTGCACGCCTCACCGACGGAGCCACAAATCTTGTGTGACGTACGCCTCTCCTGATTCTGATGAAATGGGTAGACAGTGTCTGGGTTCTGTTGAGATACAGTCACGTCAGAGGCGGGGCCAGAATGGGTGGCCCCGGCCAATGTCGCCACGTCTGACCATTGTGTCCCCAGCTACACAGCTCATGTGCAATGTTCTCCAGCGAATCCAGACTGAGCAGCAACCTTCAACCTTGAGTTTGAATTGAAATGAATTTGGAGCCCTTTTCCCATGCCCACTGTATCCGTTTGAGGTGTTCCTTTCAGTCTTTGGGAGTTGTTACAGTTGCATGTTTTTGAGGAGAAAGGATTTGAAAGGGAAAGAACAGCGGGACCAAGCAAAGATGCCTGCACCTATCACATTCGGGGAAAGGCGACACGTGTGCGCCTGCAATGGCCACGTGACACTTTGCTCAAAATGGCCAAAGTCGCAAACTTCCAGAACGTAATCACAAAAAATCCCCTCCTTCAGGGTTTGGTGTGGGATTTGGTGAGGACGTCCAGAAGCGGCCGGCTCTGAATCTTGCCACACCCGCTCCAGCAACTTGCACCGAGGACGGTAGCAAAGTCGCTCACTGCTATCCCAAGCACCCGTGATCAAATTTGGTCCACTTTAGAAACGCAGACGTCTGCACAAAGGATTTGTTCAGATCTGTCCCATTCTCTGGACAAGACAGCTCTGGAAGCGACTCACATCGCGTGGCATCTCCCAGGCGGATCGAGATGGAGGGAGGAGGGTGGAACCTCGGTCTCACATCCGATGCGGGGTGGAGGGAAGAACCTCGGTCTTGACCAACACCAGATCCTTTGAATCTCAAAATCATATGGCGGGGTTGAGATAAAAATAGCTCCATGGAGCTCGCGGTGATTTGAGGAAATTTCAGTTGCTCTGATAAATTTGGCTTGCTCTGATTTGGCTTGCTCTGATTTGGCTTGCTCTGATTTGGCTTGCTCTGATTTGGGTCACTTTTTTTGTCAAAATTCTTACTTTTTTCACTTAATATTCACAACTTGGGAACTCATTTAGCACACATCCAAATGGAACAAATTTGACCAAATG
>JAAUXT010131324.1_pt1 | contig 55509 bp, 47 predicted proteins | sample 7278171 | NCBI WGS metagenome assembly JAAUXT01 (sample SAMN14350112, study PRJNA611818) | marine sediment metagenome | isolation source: surface marine sediment (1.8m) | place: French Polynesia: Moorea | collected 2018-08
AGACCGCAAATTTCCACTGCAAACAGTGGAGGCTCACTTTTGATGGTTCAGTCAGTTTGCGGTGGGTGAAAACTCGACTCGAAATTTGCGGTGCAATCGAATACGCCCTTAGAAACTATCAGGAATTACTGTGTGTGAAGTTCACCTGATCGTCGTTCCGTGGAGCTGTCACAAAGCTGACACACACAGTGACAAACAACGTGACTGCAGCAACAATCAAAGCAAAGTGCAGATAGTGGACATCAGTGAAAACTGAAGGCCTTTGGTCCGCTGCGCTGTCTCCACATTGTGGACTTGGGTACGCAAAGTGAATTCCCATTCTGCAGATTCCAGCAACGAGACCTGCCATCAGTCCCCACCAAGCTCCCTGCAGACAGAAACAAAAGCAGATGTGAGAAGTGCAAGCAGAGGGTCCTGTGGTGCAGCAAAAGTTCAGCGGAATTGGACAATACCTGCTCGGTGCATCTCTTCCAAAAGATACCCAAGACAAAGGCGACCACCCAAGGTGGCGTCACGTAGGACTGAATGGACTGTAGATAATCCCACAATTGGCCTCCTTGCATTTCCTGCAGAATCGGAAGCCATCCCACGCTGGCCCCCACCATAAACAACCCAAATATCCGTCCAACGACAACTTTCTCTCGTTCGTCGGCCTGGGGAAAGGGAAAACTTGGCGGAGTTGTGCTTGACAGCCTTGTTTTGTTTTCTGCAACGAACAGTCTGGGATCGTTGTAAGTTTGACAGTAAAGCAGACTCACTGTTGGTCTCAAGTGTGTCCACACATCCATGCTGAACATCGAACTGGAGCCGTTGTAAGACGAGGTCAAGGAACTCATCAGAGCCGCCAACATGGCTGCCAACATCAGGCCTCTGGCCCCTGTCCGAATCAAACAAAAATGAGCGGAGTCAAGACACTGCGTGAAGTTTAGCTTCACAAAGAAACCAGGTACAGAGGCTCACCTGTTGGCAAAACATTCAATACGAGTAAAGGATAAGCAATGTTCGTGCACCCGTCTCTATTTTCACAGATTTCTTCACACACGTCTGGATCTGAGCAGCCGACTTCCTCTGAAGAACGAAACCGAAGAAGCCAAACAGCTACATTTTTTCTTTTTGAACGAACCACTGTGCAGCACAGCAAAAAAATCTGACGAATGATGACTTGTGTTGTGTTAAAGAAGTGACAAATGAAGTGGAGACTGACCGGGGAAGAGAATTCTGCTGATCATTCCAGGCCACGTGAAAAGGAAGAATGGGAGGATCTTCAGGTAACTGGCCAGGACGCAGGCAGCCTTGCTGTGAGAAACGCTCTTCGCTGCCAGGTTCCTTTGAACTATAATCTGAAAATCAGATCTCAAAATTGAACCCAGTTCCAGCAGAAGAGACTGTACGAAGTTGTGCTCCAAAGGGAAGAAAGTGAGTGAGAAAACCTGGTTATTGCAGAAGTAATACGTTGCTATCAGCGTCAGGCCAAACGTTAATCCGGGCCACGGATAGGCAGACTCAAGTCCACGGAAAATGTGAAAGGAATCATCGGGAGGAAATCCACAGGAAATGTTGTTGTAGAGTCCTTGCTGCAGATAACTGTTGGTTGACGCGGAAGACAGGAACCTGTCCACCATCGCCTCGTAGCCGCCCACTTTATCCATAGCTAAACACGGATTGACAAAAAAATAACTTCATAACCAGATCCTTTGGGTATGAACAAGTGTTAAAATGCAGAAAGCACTCCCCTAAAGCACTGAGCACCACTGCGCCGCCGATCAAAATTCCTGCCTGTAACGTGTCCGTGTAAATAACAGCTGCCAATCCACCTGGACAACGAGAATGTTCAACATTGACTCCAATATGATGGATTCTCCGTGCTTACCCTGTCCCCGCGGGAGTAGGCGTGCCTCACCTCCAATGGTGTAGACTGCAGTCACAGCCAGGATGAGGCAGGTTGAGAGATACACATCCCATCCCAGAATTTGCTTCACAAATATCGACCCAGCGTACACTTCAGCCTGAAAACAAGCGTCAAAGAACATAGAGTTCTGGTTCCTTCTCTGATCACAACAATTTCGACGAGACGTTGTTCTCTGGATGAGGCAGATTCACCGAGATGCCGCTGATGATGTTAAGGGCCAAAGACACGACCGCGTAGTAAATTCGCAGCCGCTTCCCACCGTATCTCTTCCGGAGGTATTCTGGCATTGTGAAAGACTACAAAAATTGTCAGACACACGAGCGAAAACTTTCAGATTTTATTTTCTGTGACCTGGATTCTGAACATCGAACACTCACGCCTGATGCCATGTAGATGGGAACGAAGACCCAGCCCAACAGAACGAGCATGTAGGTGGCCTGCAAAGCGGAACAACACAACTGAGTGAGTGACACAGCTGACTCCCCGTTGGCATTTTGTCACGTACGACCAACAGGTGAAAGCACCAAATATTGTTTTCACAAATTTGCTTGCTTGATTTTTGCTTGCAGGGGGTCCAAACTTACGTGCCATTCGAACATGACCGGAGCGAATCCTGTTGCAGCAGAAGAGCCCGCGACCCCGATGAAGGTGTTCGCTCCCATGTTGGTCGCGAAGATGGAACCAGCAATCTGTAGTTCCACCAAAACAAAGCTCCATTTTCATGTCTCGATGGAACCTAATCCAAAGGCCATGCAGCTGTCAAGTTCTCCCGACACTGACGAAAACACATCTGTAGTTTTTGCAGTTTTCACAACGTTGAAGTTCGCGTCAGACTCACTGGAATCCATGTCATGGATTTGCCGGCCAGGAAGAAGCCTGCTGCGTTGCCCCGCTGCGCCCTGTAGGTTGCCTGAAGTTTACACACTAAAGGTCACAGGTTAAACAATTATGGAGATGCAAGCACAGAAAACTGCCGCACTTGAGTTTGTTCTATTTCGCAAAGTTCAAAAACTACAAGTCGTCAGAGACAAAAGGAAAGAGAAGGAAAGGGGGCCTGAAATTTTTTATGGTCTTTTATGGTCTTCACCATTGCTGCGCAACTCAATCGACAATGAATACGCAAAAAAAAAGAAAACACAGCACGAGTCCGAACTCTTGTCTCTCGCGCACCAGGGACTGATTGCAAGAACTTCAAGTGAAGTGGAACTTGAAATTATCAACAAGATCAACACTGGCACGCAAAGTGACCGATTTGGTGTTGGTTGAGGCCGATGATCCGATTTTCACAGTTGTCAGAAAGGAAATCTTGTTCTGAACTGGGCGACACGTTTTACTCACGTAGAGGCCGACGATCATCACTACCACGAAGTAGACAGCGATGATGACGATGTCCCACACTTCCAAAGTGGCTGGCTCAGTCAGCTCAACTGATCCAACTGATGTGGACATTTTGGACTGAGTTTCGAAATGAAACTTCCAAACTGAAAGAAGAACATCAAAGGGACTCGGGTTGAAGAGAATTCAGACTCCGTTGTGGGTAAAGTGTAAAGATATCAAGCCACAAACCATACCTGAAATACGTGCTCTCACTGTTCTGCGAAAGGCTGAAGTCTCAGGGTAAGCTATGAGTGAGAGTTCTCCAAGTACACACGTACAAGTCGTGGAGATCGAGATCCCGGTATGACTGACCAATCAGTGTCAGTCGTATTTATCAAATTGTCTTCCTTCCTGATGATAAACATTTGAATTGGCAGGAATTTTGATTCCCAAACAAATACATCCTGATTGGCAGTGTTGCAGACAAATGGACGAGTTGGCTGACCACGAAGGAGGTTGACCATCCGTGGAGCCAATCAAACGAGGCCCATTCACGGAAGGGAAATTTTTCAATCCTTGTGGGGGGGGGGGGTTCACTGTCAACATCGAGGTTCTTAGCATGTGGGTCTCAGCGTTTGGGTTTCACCATCCAAGGGGGGTCTCACCCATTTGAACCAACACGTGCGTCCGAGTTTTCAGAAACGATGGTTACACAAACATACTTTTGTAACTTCTGGCAAGCAATGCCAGCAGACTGTCAAATCGCTTTCCGCGGCAAATGACACAACCACGGGTTATTTGTGCAGTTTATTCAACAAAACAAAACACGAAAAGAACTGCTACCCATAGAAACCGATGATGAAACAAGTGATTGCAATGGCGATCACAGCATTGACATCACACCAGAAGGAAGCTGTGGGATTCTCTTTAATGTCAGTCATCTCTCTTTTCATCTTCTCCTTCTCTGCTTTGGTTATCTTTGGCGTTGGTTCATCACTGAAGCCACAGGCCCAGTTGTACAACCTTCTCTTCTTTGTTTCTGCGAACAAAAGAACCGTTTCGAAAATGCCATGTCTGGAACTTTGAATACATGCCGGGAAAGGGTTCGTGGACCAAGTTCCCAATGGGCGTGTGCTGAAAAATGTGTTTCTGAAAAAGAAAAAAGAAGAAGAATCTTGGCATCTTGTGGACTCTCCGTGAACTTACGGCGAGGCATGGGTTTCTTGAGGCGTTCGTCGTCGTCGTCCTCGTCTTCACTGTAGTCCGTCAGCTCTGGCTGCTCGTAGTCTTTTCTCGTGTACCACGTCACACGGTGGAGCTGCAATCAACACGTCCTCTCGTTTTGTCAGAATGCAAACAAAAGGGCAGCACGGAATTAGAGTGAGAACCAAACGCAAGATCAAGTTTTTTGGGGGGAGGGGTGACAGGCTGCCGGTCACTCAAGAAAGGACATTTCAAAAGAGGACAGCTTGGCGGCAGCTGTTCCCGACAGATGGATCTACCGTTTGACGCTCATCTGGGATCATGTCGTACTCCCGAGGTGTACTCTCATCCCGTTCCGAGATTTCAGCCTGGGTACATCTTTGTTCACTTTGGCTTCATCCACGGCGCACACCAACGTTCGTTATGCTGACGGTGTTCGTTGATCTCTCCTTTCTTTGAAGTTCTACTGACCTGTTTTTCAGTTCTTGGAGCTGTGACGAAACTGACGCACACAGTGACAAAAAGAACGATCGCCCCCAAGATGAGAGCAAAGTGCAGGTAGTGGACGTCGGTGAAGACGTCCGGCCTCACATCCTCCTTGGGGTTCCCGCACTGTGGGTTCGGGTAGGAGAAGTGGATGCCCATTCTGCACGCTCCCGCCACCAGACCCGCCATGAGCCCCCACCACGCTCCCTGCAGACAATTCAACACGGCATTGAAATTCGCTCGCCTGCGTGCTATTTTCTCAAGAAGGAGATGGATGTAAGGCGAAAGGAGTATTGGAGTATTTGTGCGCGAAAAAGGGCAACAATCTTGAAAAGTCGGCGAGCTTGGTTGAATCAGAGACAACTGAGAGGGACGTGACATCAACACGATCTGGATTCTCCGATTGTTCGCGAAGTAATTGAAAAACGCTCGACCTGTTCCGTGCATCTCTTCCAGAAGATGCCGAGCAGAAAGACGACGACCCAGGCGGGTGTGACGTAGGAGGAGATGGACTGCAGATAGTCCCACAGCTGACCACCCTGCATCACCTGCAGGATCGGCAGCCACGCGATGCTCATTCCGATCATGAACAACCCGAATATTCGGCCGACAACAACGATCTCCCGTTCGTTGGCCTGAGAAAACCAAGCAACCAAATCAAATCAAAATTGCTGTGATGAGTTGCTGTCACGTGCTTCGAACGTTTTCCGGAGTTACCTTGGGTCGAATATGCTTCCAAATGTCCATTGTGAACATGGAGCTGGCGCCGTTGTACTGTGATGTCAAGGAACTCATCAGGGCGGCGAACATGGCGGCCAACATGAGACCACGGAGACCTGCATGGAATCACAGCGCACATTCGCTCCGCATGAAGTGAGAAACAACCATGGCGACAATGTGCAAAATTGAACAGATGTCAACACATGTGAACAGAAGAGAGCAGATGTGAACAGAGTGACCAGATGGACCAGAAGGGAGTACCTGCCGGGAGCAGATTCAACACCAGCAGTGGATACGCGATATTCGTGCAGCCGTTTCTGTCGTCACAGGCCTCTTCACAGACATCTGGATCTGAACAGGCAATTTGCTCTGAAAGTAGGGAAAGGAGATTTTTGTTTTCACATGAAGGTAAAGCGCTAAAAAAGTTACATTTGCCAAAACCTCCAATGCTATGAACCTGGAAACAGAATTCTGCTGATCATTCCAGGCCATGTGAAGAGAAAAAATGGCAGAATCTTCAGGTAGCTGGTGAGGACACACGCTGCTTTGCTGTGAGATACGTTCTTCGCCGCCAAATTCCTTTGAACTATGATCTGCAATGTCGTCAACAAAACAGTTTCAGAACTTTTCTCAGAGTGTTGCTGGGCAAAGGGAAACAGAAAAAAATTTGAGAAGTGGAATTGTACCTGATTTGTGCAGAAGAAGTAGGTGGCCAACAGCGTCAAACCAAATGTGAGTCCAGGCCACGGATACGCAGAATCTAAATCTCGGAATATGTGGAAAGCGTCGTCTGGGGGAAACCCACAGGAGAGGTTGTTGTACTGTGAGTTGATCAGATATGAATTTGTCGACGCAGCTGGCTTGAATCTGTTCACCATGGCTTCATATCCCCCGACTTCATCCATTGCTGAAAAACAATCCAGGTGATTTTTTTTTGATGATTTGACTCAACCAACCTTTTTGTCCTGTTTGATCTGTAAACTGCACTCACCCAAGATGCTCACAGCTACGGACCCAAAAATCAGAATGCCGGCTTGCAATGTATCAGTGTAAATCACAGCTGCCAGACCACCTGAAACACGAAGCGCTCCCTGCAGATGAAACATCTCATCACAGGTTTCGTCTCGTCTGCATAATTTGTCAATGCCATGAAAATTTTACCTCCAATGGTGTACACAGCTGTGACAGCCAAAATGAGAACTGTGGACAAGTACACATCCCAACCCAGGATCTGGTTGACGAACAGAGAACCTGCGTAAATCTCGGCCTGTCAAAGAAAGAAAAATAACAAGACAATCACACGCGACCACACTTTCAGTGCTTACACCTGACGAACCCGATGTCCCCGAGAGAGAGAGAGAGAGAGAGAGAGAGAGAGATGGGGAGAGAGACACACACAGAGAAAAACGGACAGAGACAAACAGACAGACAGACAGACACATACACACACACACATACACACACACACACACACACACACACAGATTTATTGACACAGAAATACAGTACGGACACCGAGCTGATAAAGATACACACATGAGCACATTCTGGGACCGAACGAAACAGAAGCAGAGATTCGAATTGGCTTGACACGGCAGAAGATCATCGAAATCATGTATCGATCCGGACACTCACCGAGATTCCGCTGATGATGGCCAGACTAAGAGACACAATGGCGTAGTAAATTCGGAGTCTCTTTCCACCGTACCTCTTGGCCAAATACTCAGGCATAGTGAACGCCTGGAAAAGATGAAGCTCGTGAATATGTTGCAAGAGTCGCAAGGACGAGGTAGAATGGACACCAAAACAGTGTGTTCTCAACTCATGAACCTCACCCCAGAAGCAATGTAAATAGGCATGAACACCCAGCCCAGAGTGATCAGCATGTAAGTTGCCTGAAAAGGAGAAGTGGAAACTACAGGAGCACATCAAATTTTGGTTGAATGCAAGGAAACAGTACGCGTCTGAGAGCCAGACCTGCATCTGTTTTTTGTGCACAGACCGATGTTTGTGCGACAACAAAAAGATTTTGTTGATGTGACATGATCAAAGCAGGTGAGAGGATCTTACGTGCCACTCGAACATGACTGGAGCGAATCCCGTGGCAGCTGAGGAACCTGCCAGACCCACGAACGTCGGCGCTCCGATGTTTGTCGCGAAGATTGAGCCTGCTATCTGCAACATGATGCGACAGGTTGAGACCGTCGTCATCAGACACAACCAGCAGCAACACAACTACAGAGTCTGGAAGGACGACGGAAGTTTCAACACAGAGCAAGACAGTGACGTTTCATGTTCTTTTGTCGAGAAATGTTCATTTTCGCACGTGCCGAAGGCCAGGGGGAGAAAAAGTCTGCGAGTATGTTACGCGCGTCGCTTGTTGGCTCCAGCTTTGCGTTTTTGATTTCTTTGCTTGACCTCCACCATGACTCCAGACTTTCACAGCCAGCAAGGGTGAGAGATTTCATCGCGTGATTGTCGTTTTACTCTCTTCTGCAGAAATCTGTCTGGTGCTTCAATTGTCTCAGCAACATGTCTCGTGCTTGTGTCGACAATTGTTTGGACGTACTCGTACGTACATACAATTGTGGCATCTACGGGTGCATTTACGGACGGCGCAAAAAGAGGCGAATCGAAACAACTTCAGAAACTCCACAAGCAGAAACAAGTCGGCCGAAACAAAAGAACAGGAACGCTCACACTCGTATGTTTCACACGGGGGCTCGATCGGTAAGGGTCGTGGCCCCTGAGGTTGGATTTGCGGGACGAAACCAACATCCGTCACCATTGAAAAGCGAAGCGGATCTTGTGTCATAATTTCGATCGATTCGTCCGAAATTTTGCCGTTGCAAAGTCTTACAGGAATCCATGTCATCGACTTCCCAGCCAAGAAGAATCCAGCTGCGCTGCCTCGCTGAGCTCTGTACGTTGCCTAAAACATCAAAAAATCAACACTCGTCATGCAGAGGTTCTGGAATGCAAACAATTTTTTGCAGGCTGTTCAAGACAAGTGTCGCAAGGATCAACACACATGATAATCGTGATAAGGAGAAGTCCGTTTTGTTTGCTGATTTGTTTGCTGAATGCAGCGCTTGCATTCATATGTTTGTGGGTGAAGTGCGTGTAGATCTCGGACCCTTCCCCAGGTGCACCACCAGGAAAGGAATTTCTGGTTTTCAGCAGATCACAGAAGTGCTTTTGTAAGGTTTGTTGGTCACACGCAGTTTCTGAAACTGCTGCAAGCAAAGTACAAACACGCGCTCTGATGCGTTGAACAAAGTGCGTTGTGCGCACGCCACTGAGTTCGGATTGTTGAGCGGTGCAAGAACGTGCATCTACGTACGAAGAGCCCGACGCACATGACGATGACGAAGTAGGCAACGATGATGACGATGTCCCACTCGCTGAGGTCCGCATTATCCTGGATGGTCACGAGTCCGCCCCCGTCCGACATCCTGACGACTGCTTTCTGTACAATTCAACCTCTTCTTGCTCAGAGCGTTCCAACGTGCTTTGTTCTCACGTTGCGCCAGTTGCCACGCAATCTAGTTGCAACGAGTCTTGGGTGAGGACTGGGTGGGTTCTCTGATCTTTCTGACGTCTCAGCAGAGATCAGATAAGATCCCGTGCAACGACAGTCAGAGAGCCTGGTATATGATGTGCAAGGAGTGCTGTTGAAATCCACGAGATTATCAGCACAAGTTAAAGTCCGGGTCGCGAAGAGTCATGATTTCAGCAGCGCGCTTTACTTTGTTTGGTTTTCTTTTGTTAACACACGTTTCTTGCAAAAGGAGAAATTGTTTGTGAAACTTGAAATTTGCAGACACTTCTGTTCGATGTCGCCTCGGCTGCATTTGTGCGGCAAAATACGGATCGTAAAATAAGATATTAAAGTTTTCTCGCGGATGACTTGTCCTCAGCAACAATCACCCAGTTTGAAAAGTCAAATATTTACACGCTTCTCCCGTTCTTCTCTAATTGGCCTTGATCTTCAGCAGGTGGAGGATTCCAGCGTTGCACTCCTTTCCTGACACAGTTATGATGACAAATTCAGACGAAGTGTTTTCGAGAGACTTTGCAAAATAGACTTGTGATCGAAAAGAACTGAATGCCGTAACTGACGAAACGGGATTCTATCAAAGTGTAGCTGATCATTCGTTTTCGTTTTTTTCCCCTTGTTGACAACAAACTCCAAGTGTTCTTCTTGTCTTTGTCTTGCGGAACAAAGGAGAACTGATCAACAGGAGGACCGAAGATGGTCTTGTTCTGTTCGACAAGTGATCTGCATCTCGAATCTCGGGGGCGGGGTTGACCCAAGTGACAGTGCACAAACTTGTGCGGGCTGGAGGTGAACTTTTTGGGACGCCTGATACTGCATGACTGCTGAGACAGACACTGTCGAAAAATCTATTTTCAAGACAAAAAATGCTTTGCTTTTCACGTGTGCTTTGACACAAAATTAATTTTTTTTGTCATCATAGCGCCTCCTCCGAGTGGCCTTCTGTTTACATTACACAAGCAAAATGATCAGTTGTACATGTACGTCTGCACGTGTCGTGTGCATGAGCTCCTACGTTCGATTTCTGGAGAACAAAAGCTGAGCGCTTTTGGGATCAGGTTAAAATTTCGATCACTTATTTGAGTAGCAGTGGAGCGTGAAGTAGAAGTGTGTGGCGTGACCGGCATTCTCTTGACAAATGAAACAACAGGTTGCACTTGTGGATCCAAGTCTGACTGAACAATTTGAGTATCTATTCCCTTTTTTACGTGAAAACTGCACATTTTGAGTCAAAAACTCGTCAGACGTTTGGTGCCAAGAAACGCGTCGTCCTCGAATGTGGCCAACTACAGAGAAATTTGGATCGATTGGATTCATACGAATCTCCCAAGTTGGGAAAAATGACAGGAACCAATGATTGTTTGTCCGCAGGTGAATTCACATCAGCGTCGTAACTTTTACACAAGACAAACATACGAGTTATTATCTCACTGGCAGCTGAGAACAGGTCACAACCCAAAACTTATCGAGACCATTGCACACGCGACAAAAAACTTCAAAATACACACACACACACACACACACACACACACACACACACACGTACACGTACACACACACACTTGATGACGACGGATTTGCTGTGCGACAAGAAATGGAACGTCGAGATTTCAGGAAGCAGCAGTTTCTGTCACACTGCAGGACTTCTGCAGCTTCACGTCTGCGCGGTTCATTTATCTTTGACAGCAATTCGCTCATTTGCCCGTGTCTGCTCCTCTTCACATCACGCTGACTGTGACTGTATGGGACCCTTTCAATCAAGAAGTCAATGTCTGTGTGGCTCTTCGACTTTCCTTGCTGCAGCAAACTGAGCAGGTCACACACAGTAACCCACGTGTGATTCCTTCAGTTATGCCGCAGCTGAAATGGCTTGTCTTCTTTCCCTGTCATTTCAAGTCAAGCCTCCTCCACCTTCAAGTGTCCAACCAAGTAGCACAGCCGGGCAGCGTAACCAAACAATATCGGCAGGTATCTGACCAAACCTTCATATCTGGAGTCACAGCTGGTCACGTTGTAGGTGTACAGATTCTCTTTCTCCAGCTCGACGCTTGAACATTTAAATGATTCCTTTGATTGATGGATGAGCTTGGATTTCACTGCCAGGATTTCAGTTCGGACATCCTCCTTTCTCAATGTTACAGTGCTCTGCAAAGCGTTTTCCAGTCTCAACAAGACGCAATGTTCTAAATCATCCTTCAGGTGACAAAATCTCTCCCAGAAGTCCAGGTAAGCCAGTAGTTTGTGAAAGTTGTGGAAGTTTCTGCCGTTTCCCTTCATTATCTCTGCGATTTCAGCCATTTTCTTGAGGTCCGATATGCAGGTCACGTCTCTTGGAACAACACCGTGCGCAACAACCTGAAGTGTCTTCACTGCACCAACGAAGGACTCGCACTGGTGCCGATGCCAGTCAGCATATTCCAAGTACAACTGATTCCACTTCCGCAGATGTTGCTTTGCTTCTTTCTGCAGATTCTGCAGTTCAACTTTTTTTGAGTGAGTGGAAGAAACATTGGAACGTGGCGGTGGTGCCCACATCAACATTTTGCGATTTTGTTGTCAACGTTGCGAATGAAACCCAAATAGGTCCAGCTGCATCTTGTGGTTTTTTTCTGCTGATTTGTCAAATCCCAAGAGCTGCAAATGGTACATCACATCATTTCAAACAGACATCAGCAGAAAACCAAAAACAGCATGTTTGCGTGACTGAGTCTCATTTTCAAGGATAACAAAGTTACACCACACGCGCAGCTTGCAGAAAGAATGCCCTTGTCAAAGGGATTGTGCTTTTCAGATTTATCAAATGTTGTCAATCAGCCTACTTTGCTAATTGGAAGTTGCTGGGTTACGAAATGTGCAAAACGCGGACGCAAACAATACAAACCTGTTTCGCATCTGGTACGTAATGAGTCAGAAAACTCCGAAGTGACAAATTTAGACTTGAACCTATGAAACACTTTGTCTCCAGTTCGCGTAAATCCTCGAGTCTGTGCCTTGAATTCTCCTGCATGCAGTGCCGAAATAAATGTGACAAGTTTCCATGGTGGAACAATAAAAGTGGGAATCAATAAGCAAAATGCTCATGAATAAATGTGGTTGCCGACAGCTGACTGAAGAAGGAGCCGTAAATCCAGGCGACTCAAGTGCAACGGACATCGCCCAGTCTGTCAACTCAGGAATGCGAAAAGGAAGTCAAGGTTGCCGTGGTGCTGGACAGAGTCTTTGTGTTCAGAAGCAAATCAGGAGACACACAATCAATGATTTACAATGTACAAGTCAGACAGAGTTTTTACTTTTGATGAGTGGTTGCTAAGGTTAAATTGATTGAAAGTGAAACATTGCGAGTTCCATTGATCTGGCTTTTGTCACACATTGAGAATTTTTTGCCATCAATCACACAGCTTCGTCGAAATACTGGTGACGCTGAATACGAAAACTGACCCTCCATGAAAGACAAATTGATACCAGATTGTCAGAATGTGCTGATTTGGGAGGTCTTTCCAGTCAAGTGATGGTGATTTCTCAACTGCTTTTCCACATTTGCATTTGGCACCCATCTCGTGCGAGGCTCCTGCATGTTGTTTTGGGGACCAAAGGAAGGACGGAAGACTTAGCACAGTGATTTTGCAAAACAAGAATTCAACCAGCAGTTCGGCCACGTTTTGGTTCATGTCCTGAAAGACATTCTTGTGTCTTGCACAGGTACAACAGCAGAGCTTTGGGCTTGGGGGCAACGACCTCAGCAGCTCGCGAGTCCCAACATTCCACATCCCAACATTCCACATAAGTATGAAAGGTTTGCACCCGACAGCTAAAACGAGCCGCCTTGATCCGTGAATATGTCCCTGCTCTTGGAAGAAAGACATTCACGCAGAACCAACACGTTACGTGTCAGGCAGTAGTTTTGAGTACTCGAGTGCTCCATCTCTGCAGACAAGGGCTCCCCACGCCTCTCGTAGACAGAAAGCCTTTTGGAGCCTTTGGCTTTGCTCCCGGTTGAAGCAGACTCTTTGACGGGCAAATCAGCAGGCGGTCCGTCCTTCCTTGAGTGAACTGAGTTGTGAAACCCAACCCGCGGTTTCTTCTCCTGTGTTGGCAATGCTGCTTTGCCTTAAATTTGGTTGACAGGTTCTGTGAGGGCGTGGTCAAAAATTACCGACTTGCTTATTCACCTCTGGTGTTCAGAGAGCTCCAGGGAGTCACTCAGTTGATAAATTTCCTTCTTTGTTTGTCTCACACAACTCTTGATTCAAAGAGAAACATCGCTGGTTGCTCTCTGAGTCAAATCAGAACAAAATTTGAGGCCACTTCAATGAATCCGTGACTGCATCGTCCGTTTGCTTGTTCAGTCGCACGCCTTGATAACAAGATAGAATTCTACACAGTTTTACAGATCGATTCCACAATCTCAGTTGGGCTACTCAAACAACGTTGTTTGGGGCGGAGGGTTCCTGTCCACAGAAGCCACCATGTTTTCACTTGTGCATGCTCAGATGTTTGGAAGGGAAAAACCGAGTGAGGGGCAAGCGCAAAAGAAGAAGACCTTGTTTTCTTTGCAAGGTGCGGAATTCGTTTTTGATGCTGAAGTTCGTGCACCTCACAACTTTCCCACAAAGGCCTGGTTCGGGAGACAGCATGCAGACTTCGTTTGACTCTGAGATCCTCACAAACACGAAACACACAGGTGAGACGTTGTGAAAACATGCAGTTCACTTCACACATGTACATGGAGATTCTTCCACACGTGAGAGCTTTCATGAGTTAATCTGTGAACAATCTTCAAGCAAAGATAAACCACTCTGTGGTGAAGATAATGTTTGAATTCCCAGGACTGTGGCAAAAATATAACAAAGTTGGTTGTGACGGGCTGACCGATCACTCGTCAAGTTTGAAGAGCTTCGAATTGTTGCAATGCCTCGGAGTCCACATGCTGGAGCAGCTTCATTCCTCTGTGACCCATCAAAAGGTAAACCGTCTGAGGCACTTAGCAGGCGGTGAGTCTTTCGGCGGAGCCTGCCTGATCTGTAATTTGATTGGGTGTGGTGCAATAACTTTGCACAGAAAGATCCAAACATTAGTTCTTTCCGTTCTCTGTCTCTTGACTTGTTTGTTTGGACAAGGATTGTTGCAGTAATGCAGTGATACACCGAGAATTGTGAGGGAAATTTTTTCAGCTTTTTCAATCTGGTTGACAGACCAAAGATTTGGTCTCACGCAAACCGAAGGAGAGTCACGCAAACGAATGTTCTGATAAATTTTGTGGAGACAAAAATAGACTTTTGTCTGTCTCGCAGTTTTGCTTGGACTGTCATGTCTTGGCTTGCTTGTCAGCTGCTGCGTCTGGGCCAGCTGCTTTCTGTAAACTCACACGTGTCCAGGTTACGCGTTCCTGACCGTCCCGGCATATTTCCTGCAAAAGTATCGCACTTGCTGTCAGTCGTTTGCGTTGTTTGGTCTTTGCTCTGAACTACAGCAGAGGAGCCCTTCTCTGTGCCACGAGCACTCAGAGCTCCAGCTTCACCCTCTTTGGCCATCCGGGTACCACGGCTGCCTATGCAACTTCACAACGATGCTTACACCCGTTATGCACCGTGTGTTCCTACAGTACACACGACAAGAACGAAATTTCTTATGATCGAATGTTTACTCAGGATCAAGACCAAAGCTGCGTGATAGATCTACATTGCTTGTGTCTGCTCTCCTGGGAGCATCTATGGCCTGCAGAAGACACAACTGAGCTCTTTTTTCTGACATGAGCAATTGAACGCAAGCATTCAAAATGTAACACAAGGATTTGTTCTTGAACGCCGCAACCATTGCTCTCGGGACCCATTGCTATTTTGGAAAACTCGCTTCAGCAGGAGCACGCACCCGACGTGTACCACACTCTGAACTGCTGCTTCCACACAAATTTTTCAAGAGGTATCTTGGCGTCAATATGTGACAGTTCTTGCAAGAAGGAAAGTTGGGGTGAAGACTATCAGACCAGTTTGTCTTGAACCAAGGCTGGATCTACTTTTTCTTTCGTACAACTGCTATTTTGAGGTCATTCTCAAAGTGAGACAAGGACGAAATGAAATGCTTTGCAAATTTTGGTGGGTCAAAATACTTTGTGTGCATTCCTGGAAAATCAAGGATCCACTGAACGAAGCAGGCGCGGCAACTAAATCCAACGACCGCCAGCATTATTTTCTGCTTCTTGGGATATCTACAGTTGTACCACACACAAGAACATCAATTTCCCCAAAGTATTTGTCCTCTTCATTTCACCAAGGGAATCCTCAAGTGATTCAAGCAAAAGCTGCGTGCGTGTCTTCAAGAGACCCTCCATCCACAACCAGCGAATCACCAAAAGCGACGCGCAGTTATGTGGCGTGCAACGATTTATTATCGGGCGAAAGATCGCTTCCTCTTTGTAAGTAGATCGGCATTGCAGCTTGACTCGCAGCTACTGCAGGCGGCATCCAGAGACTCCACCTTTTGAAGCTTGGAAGTATGGTCGAATTCCACGAACTTACAAATCAAAAATTTTCACCTCTATTAACCCGAACGCAAATTGCAGAACGCTGCGTAGTCTTGCTGCCTGATTGAACTAGCAAACTGCTCCGCGTGAAGCAGTAATATCCATGCGTGTTGGTTATTATACAATCAATTTCTTCCATTGGGTGCATCCACATTGCAAAGTTGGGACTGAATACAAATAGGAGCGAAGCAGGAAGAGTGGAGCAGAAACAGGAGACTGGTGGCGGTTACCTGACGATGATTCACAGAAAGGTAGGTGCAAATTGGTCGCTTTTATCTCCATCCATGAATGCTTTCTTCTTTTGTAATCACCTGTGATGGTGGATATTGATAGCAAACAACGTGTTTGTCTTCACGGAAATGATACGGTGCGACAGGCAAATGAACAACAGCAATATTGTTTGGTGCACGGTTTTGGAACACTTTTTACGCACCAGTAAAGTGAGTTTTTCTGCTTTAGTTGGCCAAAGTGAGTCTGCAAAAGCACTCAAATTGACTTGGTGAATCTTTCAGCGAACAAGAACTGATTCAATTCAAAACAAAAAATGAAATTTCTTTTGGAAAGAGCACAAAATCTCAACAACCAAAGCTTGAAAGCAAGGTTTTATAACCTGGCAGCTGCTCGTGAGCTTGAATCAGCGCTGGACAGTTGATCAATGATCATCTGTGATAAACTGCACTTCAAATGGTTCAGGAGCCTCAAAGGCCAAAGCAATATTCGAACGAACAGCAAAACTGTGACGCCGTGGTGGCAGACTATTTTTCACGCCTGCTTGAGACAACTAATGACGAACAAAAACTCTGCGTTTGAGCACAGATAAAGATTTTTTCTTGCACAACAGGCGTGCTCAGGGGTGAACATCGAATGTGTACTGGAACGTGGTTTCCCCAAGGTACCAGGGAAGCACCGTCTTGAGTGTGGATTTTCACTCGCACGTAAAGCTTCCTCCCGTGTTTAATTGCACAGGCCTTAGTAACAACTCCTATCGTGTAAACTCGTCATGAAATTGTTTAATGTACATCTCATCGACCCACAGTATGCCTCAATGCCAAGGATGAATATATTTGGTCATGCTTCATTTAATAATGCAGGAGTTTCGATGAAACTCCTCAGTACAATTTAAAGTAACCTTTGGGAACAAATGAAGCGAAAAAGGTCTAAGGACCTGAACTTAGCAGGACAAAATGACCAAGAAAAGCCGTCAGGGTAAGATTTGTTGATATTTTGACACTTGGTCATTGATTCAGTATTGATCTCTTGTTATGGCCCACAAAGCCCCTTCAGAAAACCCATTTATCAACAGGTCTTGCGTGTCTTGGTCAGATCCCTCACAAGCAGCGCCACTCGAGTTGAGGGTGGAATTGTTGCGATGTAGTTTGCTGGATCAGTGGCCAGCGACAGGTGAGTCACAAAACGTGAACTCCAAGACCATTTATTTCGGTCAAGTTATTCCACATGCATCTGTCACGTCAAGAAATGGCGCGATTTGGTTTGGACCTGAGTCAAACTGCGGACAAATTGTGATGGATCTCCAGTGAGTGCTCACCGCAGATTGCTGAAAAAATCAACAGCATATTGCTTTTAGCAGATGAAGGTAAAATAGGTAAAGGTGCTGGTTCTGGCTATGATTGCATCTGAGAGCTTGTCAGGTCACAAGGAGAACGCCTCAGAACCAACTCACGGTGGCTGAACTGTATCCATGGCAGGTGATTGAATGGCTGTTTACATGCCGTGGGTTCCAAGATTATGTTGCTGAATGTGGGCAAAGGAAAACACGCACAAATTATGGCTTGTGATTCAAGACTGCTCAACTCAATGGTACACAATTTATGCCGGTCCTGCAGACCACGGAACGCGTTGCAACACTTTCGTCTCACTTGCGTTTCGAACCTCAGTTGCCAGAAGAGGTTTCAACACATCGATACGCTGAAGAACTCTTTCACTCTGCTTGATTACTGGGGAGAAATTCTGTGAGTATTCGCATTCATTGATCTGTGCCATTTACACCAAGAAAGAAATGATCGCGAGGCCTCTCTCATCAAGCTGGCTTCTTTCATTGGTGACGTGGGTTCTCGCCACATTAATATTTCCCCATCAAAATTTCACAGTTGTCATCTCTGAATGCCCCTCAAATGCATGCGTCTGGAGAAGAAATGCTCTTTGAAACTCGCTGGATCTTCTCAACATATTAATCGAAAGAAGTGCGTTGCAATCGTTGAAAAGGCAAAAGGAGCGATTGATCTGTTTCCACATTAGTCAGGATTTGAAAAGCCTCACATCTTGGCAAAACAAGAGGATTTTGTTGCTGATTTAACGCACACACGACTTGCTGTCATAGAAACTCCAGCATTCATATCGAATTCTTGTATTTGCTGAGTTGATATCTGTTGAAGAATGCTGGGTTTCAGAAGGCAAACACGGTTTGTTTGGCACATCACTGACATGTACACTGGCTGCATATTGAGCAGGTGCCGCAACTGCACATTGTTTTGGAATTATGACAACTGGAAATAAAGTACATTCAACACGAGCCAAAACTTCTCGCAAGAAGTAGATTTATTTTTTTACCAAAGGCATGTACCTCTTTTTATCCTTACAAATGTTTGTATTCGTCAACATACTTTCTCATTTGGCGTGAGTTAGACGTTCAATCAAGATAAGCTCATGCAAAATAGATTTGAAATTCATGGGCTAACAATTTGGCAGGGCCCAAGACCTTTTAGTGAATCATAAAAATTCATCAGTGACAAAAGCTGGCGACCTGAGCCACTCCAGGACCGTTCTCACAGTACACTATTGATCACCGCATTGATTGTTAATTGCTATAAATATGTTATGCGTAATGGATAAAATACGATAATTGATTTATAAGTTACATGCACACAGCCTCAGAATCCCAGAAAAGTTTTCAGGGCAATACAAATTGGATTTTTAGCATTGCTGATCTACGTCTATCATGTCTTGAGTGTGATCGTTTTGCATCCTGTGGATTTTATCTGACAGTGCTTCCATAAGTTATCAGACATTATGCCCCTGTCCCTGCCATGGTCGAAACGCTTAGCCTGTCATCCGGAGAATACTTTAACAGATGAAGGGGCTCATTTTCAGCCTTCATTCACACAGTGGAATTGCTTTTCTAGGCAGCTGCACCGGCTTGAGCCTTGCTTCACATTTGGTTTTTGTCTCCGGGTGAGGTGCTAATCGTGTCAATTTGACTCATCTGTCCAATTATCTGATGGTGTTATCGAATCTCTCAAGAACTGTCATGGTGAAGTGCGGCGCCGCAGAACAACGGGCCCGTTAAAATTCTTGCTCGTTTCTGGTGATTGCGCTTTTTGTCTGATGGATTACAAAAGAAGTTAACACAACAACAAAGTGCAGGCGTATCCTATTTGTTTGCGGATGTTAAGCCTAATTCCTAACGATTTTTCGCCTCATCCTTTTTGTCGGATAGTAGAACAATATACTTAGTTGCTGCTTGAAAAATTGCAAAGGAAGAAGTCTGGGCCTGTAATACCAATTTGTATTCTGCATATAATGAGATAGCACTTTGCAAAACAGCTTGTATGACACCAATATTGATTGTGGGCTTTTAGGAAACCACAAAAATAGAAATATACTTGCACAGATAACATAAATTTTGAATATTTTTCGCATCAGCAAAGCTGTGGTCATTCATAACTGAACATCTTGAGAGGCTCGGTCCCGGAGAGAAGTGAATAATGTATTCTTTGACTCAAAAGAAGCTTTTCAGCTGCAGGTTTGTCTCTCGGGAAGAAATGTGATTTCCGTGGGAGTGATCATCCTTCCCTAACGAAATGTGAAGACTATTCATGTTCACTCCCAGGACGGAAAGCCTCGCGTCATTTCAGCTTGATTTCCTCGATGCGTCAACGTCCACGGTCCACGCTGGGACCGAACGAGTGGGCTCGTTTGCACGTAACGCGCTCGCCTGGAGGTTTTTGGCTGAGCTTTTCTGACACAAGCTCAAACCACAAAGAATATCATTTGGATTTGGCAACAAAAGTGCAGGTCGATAGTGGCACGGAGTATGGCCCTCCAGTTCATTTGGATTGCTTGTGCTGAAGACTGCAAAATTCACCGATTCTTTGGATGAGATCGATAAAAGGAAATGAGATTGACCAGAACCACGATGCCCTCACAGTACATCCCAACGTGTGAAGGGACAAAAACATTTTTCAACAGTGCGCGATCTTCAGGTTGTTCAGAAATAGTTTTTGATTGCGATTCCTGCGTGCTTTCCTCCAAAAAGCGCACACATTCAGCGTAATCGCGTTCGTGCTATAATTTCAAAAGATAATTCTGAAAAAGGTTCTCTCCCTGCAGATTTCTGTTCAATTCTGAAAACACATGAACATGGCAAAAAGCACAAGCTGTCTTTGTTCACACCGGGAACATGTAGGATTCAGAGAACAAAGCGATGTCTCGAAACGTGCGAGTGGTATCCTTTTTTGAGCACCAGAGTCTCCGGGTTTGACACAATCCAATCAAGAAGGAAGTGAGAGTGCAACGACACTGACGGAATTATAGGTAGGCTGTGTGCCAAGGATGGGATAGACATGCAGCTTGTTAAAGTGTCCACTCCATCAAAGCTTAAACGAGCCAAAATCTCGTTCTACTGCCCCAGCCGGACACACCGGATAGAGAGATAAGGCTGAGGCCAGACTGAATCGGTGGAAAGGAACTTGGTTGCAGTGACAAGTCTGCCAAGGATCAGCCGATCAAACAACGCGCGCGAAGTAACATGGTTCTTCTGAACCAACGTGAGTGCCTGTTTCTTTTTGAAAATAACGAGCACTTTCATCATGGGTGACGATCGTTTGACACATCTGACGCTGTTGTTTGTTTGTGCCCCTGTTTTCGAAAAAAGAAGAGACAGCCAAAGGTGGTGCCTCATTGTTCTTTCCAGCACGAGTCCAGTGCGAATTGAGTGAACGAGTCGTCATGTGTCGCGACAAAGCTGGCAATGCCTGGGAACGAAAAGATTTCTGGAAAATTACACGATGTTCAGCATGCCAATTTGACCAATTGCGAAGGCACACCCATCCACAATGAATACGGCCGTCACACAAAACCTCGACCAAACTTGACATGAAATGATGAGATTCACATGTGGCTGGCCCCGGGTTAAGCTGGAATATTACACGCAGATTTGGTTTGGTACAGATGAGGCAACCACAGATGATATAATCCCGTTACTTTAAACTCCTAATATGTCTGAAACACGACATAAGGCCAAAACAAGGCTTCTCTGGAGGCCAATGCGCGATTTACTTTTCTCATCACTCAACGTCGGTGCGAAGTTCTTCCACAAGTTTTCAGTGGTTCCGATCTCTGCTGGCGAAATGGTGAATGATCCCGTTGATCAAAATCTTCTGTCCGTGGATAAAACCCACCGGTCGATGAAGGTGACATGGACGATGAATAAAAACAACGGAACTTGCATGTGATGCAAATGTGAGTAACAACGCTAATCTCCAGAAAATCATGTCTGCATTGGGACGAAGCCTGGATCTGCTGATGCCATTGTCCCATGTCCAGTCAGGGGAGCCATGTCGGTCACAGCGCGGACACCATCCTGTTTCGGTGTGACCGCGTGGTTGCGTGCGTCACTGAGCCACACGTTGTTTTCTTTTGGCGAAGATGTTCATCAGGAGCTAAACTGATGGAGGCAAACGCACAAATACGCTGACGACTGCATTTGTGTTTGAAGTTTGGAATCTCGCAAAAATCAATGCGCACTTTTTTCGACAAGGTAAAATGTTAACAAAGAAACGAAAAGCTGAATTTGGTCAAGGACTAATCAGTTTGAAGCTGGCATGTATTGGCAGTTGCTCCTGGGCGTTACTGCAGTCTCAACTATCTCACCCCAAGACAAAACTCCCGGTTCTTCCTTTGTGAGTATGATTTGTGTAAACAGGTTAGCCCTTGTCAATGAGCCCCTGGTCAGCACCGGATGCCAAACCCCATTTGTGTCAGGACTGCATGCCTCTCAACCATCACACAGATCCATGGAGGTCATGAGGGTGAAGGCGCGCCTCACTCTGAAGAAGAATGTCAATTCGCTCAAAAGTGTCCTCGTTGCCTTCGACAGGGTCACTACAAAGCAACCCTGCTTTATTCGTAGATATATCATTCAATGACAGCTTCCACCTGTGTATGTGCGTACTCGTATACGTTTGCATTTTGAAACATTTGAATTATTTACAGGCTGACGGACACGCAGCTTCCTTCCCGTAATCACTATCCACACAGGATCACCCGTGAATAATTGATGGCTTCGTATCTATATTTCTAGGCGTCAAAATAAATCGTGCACATCACTTGCAGGTGACAGCATGGTGAGGGCGCACCCGACGGACGCGCTCGTCTTCGGCGTCGTTGTCGTCTCCGTGACGCTCATGGCGATATTCGAGTCGCTCGCGCAGCCTTCAGGTCGGTGCATTATTCCCTTTGTTGTTCCAACCCAGAGTTGTTCTTTTGTGCGTTTGTTTCATTGAGTCGCCTTCAGTTTTTAGTTTAAATGCCAACTTTCTTTGCTTTGTCTGTCGAGACGTGACATTACCGCAACTGGAACAGCATTTTTGATACAACAAAGCGCGTCTTTGGCTCGACTGTCAATTATTTTCCATTTGTCGTGAATAGCTGATGACTCGGTGACGAGGATCGAATCCGGCATATCTCGTTGTAGTTTAATGCGACAGCCTGTGTTTGTTCAGAGAACTCTTGTGATTTTTGCTCATTATGCACTTTGTGAAACAAGTGGAAAGAAAAAGGAAAAACTTTGAACAAAAGCATCTTCTTTGAAAAGCCAAGTCAAAAAAATTTGTCGTTGCAAACAACTTCAGGGTGGAATAAACGCAACAATGAGCTGATGCAATTCAAAAGGCAGTGAATATCAATTGCGAGAAGCTTTGTCCCACATGTGTGAACATCTCTAATACTGATAGGATTTGAAAGCTTTGAAAGATCTTGCAGTTCAGCAGGTACTCGTATGAAATTTTAATTACGCTGGCAAAGAGAAAGTGCATGGTTCTCTTGAATTTAGCCAAGACAGGTGGATTTTCCCTGGAGGAAATCAAAACTTGAGTCAGTCTAATTCACTCGAACCGTTTTTAGATTTCTGTGTGCATGCCTTTTGGCGAGGCGCCGTTGACAACTGGTTGAAGCATGTGTTTCGGGCCACCACCCTCAGTGGAGGTGAGCGATCAAGGCCGGGTGCATTGGTCATTTTACCTTCACTGAGGGCGTGTCTCCGCTGAGGGTGTGGCCTGACCTCACCTGAGGCAGCAGAAATTGTGTCAAGCTTTGGAACTGTTGGAGCTTCAAGAGCCTTATTTACTTCCATCTCAGCCTTTGTCACCAACTGACAAGGTGCAGTGGGATGTGAAGCCCATGGTCCAGTACAACGCGACAATCCGTCACCACAAGCGGAGTTTGATTCGTCCAGACGGGCAGAAGAAGAAGACTCCTTTTTCAAATCGTTCAACACAAATACGAACACAAACACCCAAAATCTGTTTCGTTGCAAAGCGTGAATGTTGCGAGAACATGTCAAGAACATGAAAGCATGACACTGTTTTTGTTCTGTTTCGTACTTTCAGATGAGGATGCAAAATGCTTCACACCCTCTCATTTCGACGAGTCTCAGAAGCAGTTCGCGCAGAGAGCTTGTTCAGCCTACATCTGGGAGCCGAAGAACAGAGTCCGATTTGACAACTCCCATTTGCCCATGCCTGGCCAGACAGAGGAGCTGAAAATGGATAGTGTCCGCAGTGGGAATTTGTCAAAGCCACTCGAGCTGTACTACTGGTTTATCGTGGAGAGTGTAGTCGCCTTAGCTGGGTTCATGATCACCCGCATGGTAACCTTATGCTTGTCATCGGCAGAAATGGTTATTCATCATGTGATTCGCGAGTCTCTCGGCAACAAACAGGAGATGGTTTCCATGGAGGATTTGGATTCAGAATCTGAGAAACACGAAGAGCCTGCTGACTGCACCAAGAAGACAGTAGCCAGGATAGCGCGGAGCCGCCTTATCTTCGTGCTCTACATCATCATTGAGTTTCTCCTCATTCTCATTTGGTTCGGACTGTCTGGAAAAGCCATAACTGTCCAAACAGGCAGAGAAGCTCTGTCGCAGGCAGATACCAGCAATGTCATGTGTGAGTTTCACCTGAGCAGACTCGGAAACACGCAGAAGTTTGTCACACAGTGCCAGCTGCCCAGCATGAACAACCTCTACCTTATTGCTATGGCCAATGTGGCCATGTGCTTCGCAGTCGCCGTATTTCTGCTTATCCACCTCGTGTACACAGCTCTGATCGCACCTTTCCTCGTCAAAGGACCCATGGATGCTATCCTGAAGCAGGCTGGAGTTAAAGCTCTTCCCGCAGCATTTTCTGATCTAACATTGCTGGCTCTGTTACAAGATCAATCAAACAACGTGCATTGAAATCACCAATGCACGCCTAACGAACAGAATACACCAGCACTGTATGGTATCGCCAAAAATAACGGAAACCATGAATGAGTGAGGATCAATCCCCGCGTTTCCTCCCATTTTTTTATCAGAACGACATGAATGGCTGTGTGTATGACTGTGATCTGTGACCAAGTTGTGTGCCGTTTTATAATACAGACAAATGTACATAAGAGAGTGTGAAGTTACAAACATTTCCACAATTCCGTTGCACATTTTGAATTTGTGTGGTTGTTTTCTCTTTCATGTAAATGTCCAACTGTGCGATTCTTTCCTTGCAATGCATGAATGCGCTCGTTCTATGCAAAACAAAGAGACGGGTAAAGAGGGTCTGTTCCTGCAAGAGCAGTACGATTTGTGCCATTTTGCATGATCTTTGTCAAAGTTGACAAGGGTTAATTAAATTTTCATTAAAAATTCTGCTTGTGAACATTTTTTTCAGTTGCACAGTTCTCCCCTGCAAAGAAAGGCTGAAAGCTTTTGAAGTTTTTCAGAAGCCGCAAAAGAGTTTTGGTTTTTGTGCACATGTTTGAAAACATGTTTCAACGATGGCACATTTCCTGCGAGGTTCAGTTTCCATTTTCATGCATCATCAGGCGAATTACGAGACAAGAGGCGTTTGGTGACCGCGACAGGCGGATCAATGCTGCGCGAGCATGTGAAGATCTTTGTACAAGTGAAAATACACGAGTATTTTGTGACATGTTTCAGCTGGAGTGTCTCAAGCGCTTGGTTCTCTTTCTTTGCGTCTGTCACGAAGAAGTGCACTCAGACGTAAACAATGACTTGGTCCACAAGGAGATCATCAGCTGGTGCTGAGTAAAAAAATCACTGTTGACCACTTTTCAATCACGACAGCACAGCTGGAAACCAAACTGCTTCGGTGATCGGCCTTGCGTTGCCCATTTTTGAGCAAAGAGGCTGAATTGCCCAATAAAGGTTCCAGCAGCTGAAGCCAGCATCTCCCGCGCGAACGAATTTAGCCAAGTATGGAAAAGTGAGACGTGTGCTGAAAAGTAACTGTGTGTGACCACGCACTGTCGGATCCACGAGAAAAAGAACCCGCATACACGAGGGTCTCAAAAGTAACTGTCAATCCCACCGGCAACCTACATGCTCAAGTGCGTTGCATTTGAAATAGGTCTCAAGAACAGTAACCATCGTTTTGTATGCAATGTTTGCTTTCGCGAGCTGGCCTGTGTATAGCATCTGGAAGCAGATAAAAAGTAACATTCCGAAAAACGGCGCACCAGGCAAATTCGTTTTTCTGTTCTGTCGAGAACACAAACTCGCCACAAAAAGATACGTGTAGTTTGCGACTGATTAGTGAAAAGCCAAGTAGCCAAAAAGTACAGTGTCTATACTGTTGGGTTCGGTTCTCACAGGAATTGGCACAGTGACAGCGGATCAACTGTGTGGTGGTGCCTCGAAGGATATAGGACTTCAGAAACGTTGCATGCGGGACTGTAGCACACAATTTCCTTGATTCACTTGAATAGGTCCTGCATTGAGAACGTCTGATTCACGGCTTCACGTGACCCAGTCCTATAGAGGTAAGACTTCCATGAAATTCTGTTGTAGATCAGTGATATCACCAACCAACCCGATTTCTCAACTTGTGGTGCAAAATTTGCTCAAAACTTGGTGCAGTTGTTTGCCGTTTGATTCACTGACCCAACGACAGACAACTGAGCAATTGATGTCTCTTCGTTTTCCAGTGAATGTGGGACACCGCTGCACGCTGATGTAAATTTGCACAACATTGGCCTCTGATGTTTCAAAACAGAGCAACAACAAACATTCACGATGGTGAAACAGCATCCCACCGACACGCTGCTGCTCGGATTGGTCGTCATTTCCGTCGCCTTCATCGCAGTTTTCGAGTCGTACGCGCAGCCCACAGGTAATACACGTTGCACGTTGAATGACGACACACCGATACATATACAGACACACAGACTTGGTCGCACCTGCACTTGCTGACGTGAACACACGCACTCTGTGCTGAACAAACTGAGAATATTCGTGACAAGCATGTGGGCCTTGTCTTGGTGGTTGTTTTGGAATCCTTGCAGCGCCTGTGCTAATTCTTCTCCTTTCCGCATTGAAGTGACACAGAGGACAGACAAAACAAAAACCAAACTTGAGAATGCAGTTTTTTGTTATTCAGCCAACCAAACACACAACAGCATTTCTTCAGGTCTCATTTTCCACGAGATCCGCTGATCAAGGCAAATTACGTAACAACACCCGAGAGGGTTGTGACCTGCGAATGTGCAGGCAATTGCAAGCACTTGAGGAGAGAAAAGCTTTCCATTTTTGTTTTCGTCTCATCAACTTCAATCACAACAGCAGAACATGAAGTGAATTTTACACGTCGTATTCAAATGTCTGGAAATCGATGGAGTGAGCCAAGCCAAATTAATTCAGCTTGTAAACTGACGACGAGTGAAAACCTGAAAGCTTTCTGAGCGGAGACCCAAAAGCCAGGAGCGCATTCGATTTGCCTGAATTCTATCTTCCATTTCTCACTGTTTGCCAACACCTCGTATTTGTTGATTTTCTCCAAACCTTGTAAATTTTCTGAAGAACAGCGCGAACGTTCTTCGTGACTTCTTTGCAGTGTTTTTCATTCTTCAGTTTCTGGATCTTGCGCTCTCGTTTTTCATTGTGCAATATCGCATGACTAATTGCCATTGGACCGAAAATTGGTTTTCGCGCAAGCATCTGAATCTTAGCCTGAGTGATAGATTCAATCTATCACAGACGATGGAAAAACTCAATGATTGAAGATTGTTCCATTAGAGAAACACGTCTGGGTCTTGGATCCGAGCGGCAAATCCTGAGCGTTTTATGTGGGTTTATGTCCCCTCAAAGATCCGTCAATCACAAGACACGTTCAGCTGGTGCGCCATCGATCGAGTCAAGTGTCTTGCATTCTGATTGTGCAAAGTGCTGATATTTTTGTACTCCCAAGTGCTATTCTCGTTTCTCTTGCAGGGGAGGAGGTGAAATGCTTCCTGCCGTCGCACTTCGACGCGCTGCAGATCCAGTTCGCGCAGCGCGCATGCGCCGCGTACATCTGGGACGCCGAGAGTCGCCTCACGTACGACAACACGCACCTGCCCCAGCCGGGTGACGTCGAGGAGCTCCAGGAGCGGGTGTTGCAAAAGGCCAATGTCTCCGCGCCCATGCAACTCTATTTTTGGTTCATCGTGGAAGTGGTGGTGATTTTCGCGGCGTACGTTATTACGAGGCTGGTGACTCTGTGCTTGTCGTCCGCCGAGCTACTGATTCACCACGTCATCGCGTCGGCGATGAGAGCTCAACCGCGAGTGAAGCAGGGGATAAGGGAAGGCGAGGTCGACACTGTTCAAGAACTGGACGAAGATCCATTGAGCGATACCACGCGGAGCACCCTGACTCAACTGAAAAGCAGTCGCCTCATCTTCATCGTCTACATCATCGTTGAGATCGTGTTCCTGCTCATCTGGTTCGGTCTGTCAGTGAACGCGGTGGTGGTTCAGTCTCAGAGGAGCAGCCTGGCCAACGCGGAAACGAGCAACGTCATGTGCGAGTTCAACCTCAGCAAGCTGGGCAACAACCAGAAGTACGTGACGCAGTGTCAGATGCCGCTGATGCATGACCTGCACATGGTGGCGATGGCGAACGCTGCGCTCTGCTTCACCGTCGCCATACTGCTGCTCATCCACATCGTGCACCTCGCCCTGGTCGCCCCGTTCCTCGCCAAGGGACCCATGGAGCCCATTCTCAACCTGGAATTCGAGAAGTCGCGGTCCACCTTCTTCTCCGATTTGACCCTCCTGGCGATGCTCATTGAGAGACCCTTCCACTGAACAATGAACAAGGTTTTTTTTCTTGCGAAAAATCGTGTTGCCTCACAGAGGAAAATGTTCTCTCTAACGAGTTGAAAAAAGCTGTTTGAATGACAATCAAAGACTGCCAACAAGATGCTTTCATGTCTTCTGCTGTTGAGTCCGCTTCCAGTGGTGCCCTTCTGCCAGAAATAAAACTGACTAACGCAGCTGGTTTTGAAAGAAAAGGGAATCCACCGGGCCTTTGTTTTTCCCTTTGAGACACTGTGTCTGACACAGGCAGCAAAAATTGCTTGAAGACTCACGCACATTTGTTTGTACACATTTTTGCTCCAATGCGCGGAAAGTGCATACATTTACAGAAACCGTTTGGTGTTCACTTCTGATCGAGATCTTGTCCATGCTTTGTACAGCAGCTCGGTGTTTTGTGCAAAAACAATCGTGAGTAAACCCGTTTTCTCAGCAAGAGATGAGATGTGAAGTCCCATACAACGGAAATGAACAATCGTGGCCCAGGCCAAGCGGCGCGTGTGGAGGTCAGGAAGGAGGAGCCGTGCGGTCCACATCAGCTTCGTCGGAAACGTGACACGAGGGCCAGTCACGCCCCAGAGCAAGACTGAAGGAACCCCGAGACGAATGTTTGGATTGAGTTTTTAAATTGGATGCCATGGTGTGCCTGGCCCCGGATACTCTACTTCACAACTTGTATTCGTGCGCCCAGATCGAGAGTCGGCTGAAGCGCAGCGTCTTATCAGCGGATGATGGTCGTTGTGATGAGTGTGATCCGCTGTTTTGATCAACAACTTGTAAACGCTTATCATAGATTTGTGTCACTGTGTTTGTCAAATTAAAATGAAAGAAGCTTGTTTTCCTTTTGTACACGCAGAGATTGTTCTTTGAAAAGGAAGCCACAAGTGATCACTTGAAAAGGTTGCAGGCCATGGCTCAAGCAAATTGGCATGCAGAGTGAGTGCAACTGCAACCCAACAGAACACGTTGGTTCCTGTGAAATCCACGACTTTTCATGACAGCAAACGTTTGTATCACCGAACAACAGGAATGCACAAACTCCAGAAGTGGTCCTGGTAATTGAAAGAAACCCTTTTGCCACCCAGGGCAGAAGGACGACCGCCAAACAATCTGACTGACAGTCAATCGGCGTTTGACTTGCATTTGCAAGCCTGACGAATCTAAAGACTTGAAGCTGTACAGCTGCGGCACATTGGAGAATGTTACACACTGTCTACTCGGTAAAGTTGTTCCACCTGGGTCTTTGGTGTGACTATCACAGATGAAGTCTATAACATCAGAACCGTTCTCACACGGCGGAGGGGCTGCGGTCCAGAGTGACCACCCTGTTGTCCACAATCGTGGGTGAGCTGGACACCCGGATGACCCGTGGCGACGATTGCTGGGAGTCAGCGGCGCTCGCAGAAAATGCCAAATCGATCTCTGAGTCGTCTTCGTTTGAGGTATTCCTCGAGCCTTGAGCTTCTGAATGCGCAGCATCGTACAGGGTGTAGGGAGGCGGCGGAGTCACCTGTCTCCCTCCGTCGAGACCAAGTGGATCCGCCTCGTCAGGGGGCGGAGGCAAACTCTCCGCAGCCGAAGGGTTTATCCCCTCGCTATCATCAAACGCAAAATTCTCGCTTCCGGCGGAGGGACCACCGAAGTTTATGTCTTGGTACTTGGGTGGATCTTTGGCGTAGTCTGGCGGTGTGAAAGCGTTGAGGCTGTCGGGATCAAAGATTTGTTCCCTGGGCGGCGATCTCTCCTCCAGTTCAATGCTGGCAATATCAGCGTTTCCTGACAAGCAAACATAAAAAGAAAATCTGGTCAGTGCACAACAACACCGAACAATGCAAATAAAGCCTTTCGCTGCAGGGCGTACATGTCACGCAACGTTTGGCGATCATACTCACGTCTTCGTCTGCCCCCCTCGGCTCTGACGAACTGCTGGTTGGTCTTGTGCGCGAGGCACTGGCAGCAACACGCGGAGATGGTCAGCAGCAGAATCACGGTTCCGAGGATCAGCAGCGCCATCTCCCAGCTGCAAAGCCAAAAATTACACAGCAGTTGCACATGTTCGTGACACTGGATTCAGATTTGGCATACAGTTGTGTTCTGCAAAAAAAAAGCTTCACTTTCACAGCACAGAAGGGCAACACGCACTCGAACATCCACCAATTGCTGCAGGTGTAGGGTTCGTTGAACTCGTCCGAGACGTCGGCCGTCGCGTTGTTGCAGCAGAAGCGCTCGTACTTGGAGCCGCAGCACCACTCAGCGTCCGGGGGGGTGTCGCCCTCTCGGGGACACGGAAACCCGGACTCAAACTCGCCATCCTCGTTGCAGTAGGACAGACACCGGCGCGGAGGATCGCCCGGAGGATCGTCTGTTGCGCTCAACACTGCAAGAGTTCACCTGCTGTGACTGAGCGTGTTCGTGTTGGCAGGACAATGACTCTTCAAATCGCAAATTGCCATGGACTTCAATTGCGACGAAATTTGAGCATCTGGACTTCACACTTTCGACCTGATTGCACTGACCAGGAGGAGAGCTGGTACCGCACACAGTGCACCTGAAGCCCCAGTTCACCGACCAGTGCAAAAACCAAGCTAACTCTCGCCTAATTTTTGCTGTCAGGTTGCTTTTGTATTTTTTGAAAAGTATATGTTGCGGAGAGTACAAAGTTTCCCTCACCTGTAAGTGTGAATAAAGAAAGCGAGATCAGGCAACAACTGCACAAGTTAATAATTCCCATTCTGTTGTGACACACCTTTTCTGTACCACCTGTGACTACAGTTTACCGATATCCAGCATAAGTGCAAGATGTAGAGGCTGGCTGTGCCAGTTTATTTGTTCTCTGCTATCAGCAAGGAGGCACAAACAAAGATAAGGGACTCATGATTACGGAACACCATCTTGGGAGAGACACCGGTGGTGTTGCCAGACATGGTTCGTTTTGAATCAGGTTCTTTCTCATATCCACAGGACAACAGTGTTTGCCTCGCATGAAGGTCAGCAGCACCGTGAGACACATAAATTTGACCTTGAGCACCAGAAGTTCAGTTCTCGCACCACTCTCTGTTTTCATTTGGCATCACAAAGTACATTGTTCAAAATGTCCAAGTGAAACTTTTCAGTCTGACACGAGTAGGATCGGGTCCAAACCCTTGAAATCGACTCAAACGTCAAACCGATTAGACTTTGATTTTTGCAGAAACAGGAAGTGAGACAAAACGGTCAGACGACACTGGTACGCTCGGTCACAGTAAGACTGCATGTTGCCCAAACCCCAAGATGTTTCTTCCTGACAACTTTGGTCACTTGAGCACTGTGAGCCAGCAGAGCAGGTGATTTTGCTGATTGAGGCGCAAAACACCCCTCTTCCTGTTGTGAAAGCAATGGTTCTTGCGCAAAACATCAGATCAGTGGTGCTCAGGTGGACGATGGGTTGACAGTGTGAGGGTTTGCATTTTCAACTGGCACCCCTGTGAACGGATTCACCGCCGCAGTTCCCGTTTCAGCAATGTTCGACAGTTGAATCGCAGCTGGTTCGTACTGTGGAGGAGGGATGTCTTCCACGACGGAGTTCCCCTCGTCTTGAAAAGGCGGGGGCGCTGGAACGTCCCATTGAAACGCCTCATTTGTGTGAGCCTCGGTGCAGTCACTGGGAAAGACATCCGCATACTTCGGCGGTTCCTTCGGAAGCGAGTCGTACTCCGGGGGGACGAACGCGTACGGGTGATCCGGATCGAACTGCGCTCCACCCGTCGCTCCAGTAATTTCAGTGTTACTAACAGACGGAAGGTCAGGTTCACCACCTGTAAAACACGTGGAGTAATCACGACCGGGCAGTAGAGAGGGGGTGGGGTCAGGGGTGGGGGTGACCACGACTGAAACATGTTCAGTGCATGTAGTGACAAGCCCCTGTCCCTGATCACTTAAATTGTCACATTGTTCCTTTCCTTGGTTTCTGCAGAGAGTTGAATGCAATTCCTCGAATTTCAACTTCAACAACCCAGTGTTCTCAGCCAATTGTTATCAAATGCGAACCAAAGCTGGAAATCAAGGTGAGTTTCGCAGCGCCACGGAACAAGTTCGCCTCACCGTTGGGCCGCTGATTTCTCCTGCGGATGGAGAAGGAGTGAACACAGCAGTAGTAGCAGCACGACGACACCATGAGAACCATCATCAGAGTTCCGAGCACTCCCAGGATGACCCTCCAACTGAACAGAAAAATTACACGTGTGTGCAGTGTACCAAATCTCTGATTCTCAAAACAAATAATCTCTCTGACCGTTACAAGTGTCGTGTGATCAAAATCATTGCACAGCAACTGCTTCCCATGCAAAACGAAAGTGAGAAATGGCTTGAAGATCTCACGTACTGGTAGACCCACCACGACGAGTTGGGACACTGCGTCACCGGGGGGTACACACCCTCGACACTGTCCGCCTCCTCCACGCAGCAGTAGCGGAAGTTCTCGGTGCCGCAGCAGAAGACGGGCCCCTCCTCGCTGATGCACCAGCCCTCGGGCCGGTAATAGCCGAGCGCGTCGCAGTACGGGTCGCAGTGAGCCACCTCCGCCGCCTCATGACTGCTGCTACCGCTCACCAGGCTTAGAGCTGATCGACAAAGACGGGGAAGGAAATTTCAAACAGGAAGCGTGCGAGTCCGAGAAACAAAATGTCTCGGAGATCAAGGGAATGAAAGACCAAACACTACTTGAAAACATCATTCCAGACTCAAAACACCTAAAAATTTTACCTGTGAGAAGTAAGGTAAAAAATACTACGTATTTCTCCATTCTGCTCCCAAAATTGCTGTTGTCAGACATATCTGCGTCACTAATTTGCAGGTTGTTGCAGATAAGACGAAGTGGGTCAGAGAAAGCACACATGACGTCTTCAACACGAATCGCCAACATTACCTCAATGATGACGAGAATTCAAGTGGATCATGAACACCATATCAAGACAGATAACATTTCACCAAACACGCAGGAACATATACGTGTTCAAGAAAGCACCAACATTTCGACGCTTTTCGAGAGTCAAGTCTGCCGACTTTCTGACGATCGGAATTCGTTGCGACGGGGCAAAAAAGTCAGCACAGTATACATATATACGACGGAAAAGAAATCCCCTTTCTGCTATGAATATATTTTATTTCGAATAGTTTTGTCAGTCTGCAGTTGTGAAAGGCACCAATTTTCATCGTAGGAGGAAGCTGCACACTCGGGTTAACAAAAGGATCACGTCACCAGCAGCTACCGGAAAAGACCACACCACCTCTTTCTTGTTTTTGTGGCGGTCCAGACTCCTGCACGCAAAATTCCTCTGCAAAATGCAAATAAGTGCGTGCCACATTTCGACCAAATTGGTTTCGTCGTTTGGCTTTGGTGCACCGTTTGACTAGAATTCAACTCTCACGACTTGAAACACTGTGTCTCATTTCAAGTTCGCACACTGTTTTCTGAGGTATACCAGGAACACAACAGGAAAATACAGTTGACCGTCGAAATGTCCTGCAAGCTGAAAGGACTGTCATGATGCTTGTTACCACAATGCATGGATGGGTACGGTATCACAGATATTTGTCGCACGATAAAGTCCCAAAAATTCGTTCACAGATTTTCAGCTGAACCGCTGGAGCGTCTTAAATTGTCGTTATCCAACAGAACATGCTGGGTAAACCTCGTACTTCAGTTTTCTGTCCAGGGATTCCGTCACTGTGTTTGTGTCACCCGGATGAAAGTTGTCCAAGTTTCTGCAGGCCATCTTCAGGAGCCTCTTCTGAGGAGGTGCTCAGAAACGAGTCTCCACCATGGGTTTGGTCCGTGCACCATGGCAATCAAAAACTTTCATGCCAGCTGGGATCTTATGATGCGTTGGGCGCGGACCAATATGTTCCTGTAAAGTCTCACACTTCCGTGGAACCCCACGTTGGCTGTTCGTAAATTGGCGTCAGAGAGAAGACCTCCTCGTACACTGGAGGTTCTTCCCCGGGGTACTGGTCTCCTCCGCGCGGATTTGTGTCTGTCACGGTGTAGGGTGGAGGACTGTCCGTGAACTGGTGCAGAATCACATCGTCCACCGGATTACTAGTTGCGTAAGCAGGCTCATCACAGCTGCAGCTTGACACAGAATCTGAACAAAAAGTTCGAGCAACCCGTGAGACAATTTAGAATCTGCGGGGGACCTGTGCAGTTGAACTGTCGCATGTTTTGTTTGTCTTGCAATGGAGTGGAGTGTTATTCGAGACGTCAACTCACCTTGGGTGCTGCTCCTTGCGCGTCTTCGTTTCATCTTCTGGCGAGCGAACACAACGACCGTTGAGATCAGAACGACGAATGCCAAGGCTGCTCCAATCAAAATCAAGTTGACAGTTCTGAAAGTTGCAAACCGCATTTAGAGATTTGCTCCAAAAAGAAATACGAAGTGAGACTGCCCGTTCGCCAGTCCTGTCTGACAAAACGAAAACGAAAAACTCAATTGGCCAGGACTGAACGTGTTTCTGTTTCCGACACAATCACAAGCAAAGCTGACTGAAGTATCGAGGCGTCCAATGCCAAATTTGCTCAAACAAAACACTGACAGACGACACTTGTCTTCAATGGGAACTTGTCTGGGTGGCCGCGCTTACATGGCTGTCAAGTGACCGTTGTTGTCCTCATCTTCCTGACAGTTCCACCCGTCGGTCACTTTGCCGTCGATCTGGTTTTCGGTTTCGTAACAGCAGCCCAACGTGTCCGTACCCTGCAGACAGATATATCATTCCAAAAATGGTTACAAATGTGGCGATACGTTTCAGTCCAAAAAGAAAATCGTTGAAGCTCGTTCAAGACAAAGACACAAATTGATGTGATTTTCCCGAAGTTTGGTTTTCTGTGTTCTTGTTAGTGGTGTCTTGTTCGCGTGTCCGTAGTCTGTCCATTCAGTTAGATTGATTGGTGGTTGCCTGTGTCTTCGTGTGGCAAACGAGGGAACCCCTCGCCCGCTCTGCTCATGGCAGTGTAATAGATATGGCGCACAAGTACGCGCAAGTGCAGTGCGTTTGGTAAATGACTGTTTCCGTTGTGCGTGTTCTTTTCATGTAAAAGTTGTTGGTGACCCTGATAGGTGGAAGCAGTGTGTGCGATCATTATCACCTCGGGCACACACAAAAAAACCCTTCCGTTTGTGGGCTGAGACAACAAGGCACCGAATTGTACGCGCGCAAACGTCCAAACGTCGCATCACAAACCTGAAAGCAGCACACAGGGGGAGTCACACAACAGCTGGACCTCTGAAGTTCGCCGTTGGTGTTGCAGAACGCTGGGCAGTACGAGCTGTTTCCGCAAGCTGCTGCAAGAGTTTGAAACAACTTCACAAAACATTTCCCTGCAGGCGGGTACACGTACATACGAATATTTGACGACGTGCTTTCTACAAATCAACTGGTAAACAACGAGCTGCAAAAAGTCAACTTACGGTTTCCTGAAGTGATGTGAACAATAGACGTGACAGTCACAACGATGCAGAGATTCTGAACAACACTCTGTTGCATCGTGTCATTTCTGCGTTTTCCGTGTCATCCGGTTTTGGTAATTCTGGATATGGCCTCCATTGTGATGAAGGAATCTTTCCAGTTTGAAACAACAACTGTTTTGTACACAAATTGTGTTGGTGTTCCTCAGTCAACCAATGCCGAGAGGAGAAATGCAATTGTTCAACTTCACAAGGAAACACGGCAGAACCGTCAGTCCTTCTGGATTCTCCGCGTTTTCTTGTGTGCTTCGTGCATTGTTTAGTCACGAGAAAAGTCGATGACCGTTGCAGCAGCGGAGGATCATGGTACTGGCAGATACGACATCCCTTCAACGTGCTTCTTGACTTCGACCTGTGGCCACTCCGATAAGCGTTATCTTGTCCATATCTTGTGAAAACAAGTTGAGATGCATGTTAGTTCCATCCAAGAGAACAACCCGCTCGCCTGCGCGAGCTCCAGATCACAATTCCAGGACTGACCCAGAACGAACATTCCGCTTTCATTTGCAGTGGAGAGTCGGATGCTTCTGGGCATGTGTTTGAGAACAAACCAATGTAGTGCGCGATGACACAATGCACCACTGCATGTTCTATTGCAGGGGTTGTTTCCTTTTGTCTCGGAAAAATCCTTTCCCACTGCAGTGGGTGTTGCACCTGGCAACATTTCCAACACATCACCCTTTGGAACTTGCATAGAGACTCCGAGGTAACGCTGGATTGTACCTACGTACGAGTACATACCGATGTTTCAGTGGGTGGAAATGGTCGTGACAATGCCCCAGCTACCACATACTTTCGCACGAATTGATTCATGTGGTTTTCACCTGGATCTTCCACGATCTGGCCTGTGTTGTCGAAATCGAAAGTGCTCTGAAATTACGTGCAGCTCTCTTTGCCGCAAGAACAACCTGAAGCGGGAAACACGAAAAGAAATTCATAAAACATCAGAGAAGGTGGAGGTAGACCGTAAACCAAGCCAGGAATCAAAGCGGGTGAAATCGGTTCCGTGTGCGGAAGGTTCAGGAAAAATCGCTTGTTTCCTTTGTTTTTGTTCGCTGTTCTGCTCAGGTGCGATACTTTACTTGCCGGAACTTATTTTGCAAAGGAAATAACAAGTCAACAACAAGTCGAAACGCGTCTGCGTGTTTTCATCTTGCCAACCTCATCTGGGAACAAGAACCATGTGTTGTGCTCAGAGCTTGTAAACACTGCAGTGCAAGTCACTCAATGAAAAATATTTCCTTTCCCATTTAACATGTCTCGTTGACATACCGTGTTTTACAAAGCCAGTGTTGGCATCGCAGTGACATTTGGATCTGACATATATTTCTTTTTCTGACAATGAATACAGATCAATCGTGCAACTCAAGCACTCCATTCCGGTGTAATCACCCGTCAGTGCGCCCTGTGACACACTCGAAAAGGGATTTACCAACACTGAAACATCTCAGTGCGAAGCTGCCACGTTCTAATGGACTCATTGTGTAGAAAGCGTTTTTTTATCCTCCCTAATCACAGCTTCAATTTGACGCGTTGGTTCGCGACAAAGAGTGCGACAAACCTGACGCAAGGATAGTTTTGGCGATAACACGTAGCACAGCGAAGTTTGTCATGCAGCAAAATAAATTTAAAATCAAATTCAAAAAGAGCCGGTTCCGTCGTTTTGCATAAAAATGAAATCCAACAGAAATTGGGAGGAAGCAAATGTCACTGGAAGATGAGGAAATGATTCAGAATCAAATCCCAATAACCTGAGACTGACGTGTCATCCCGAGATATGAGGAGAGACGAAATCTTTCGGCACCCAAAGCAGCTCTCGAATGAGAAAACAATTCATTTCGAGATGCATCAACGCAGGTGCGAGGTTCTATTCAACAGAGTCAAAGGCGCTGCTTAATTTGCTGCAAGAGAATCCGGCACCTGACACCGTGAATGAAGACTGGAGAGCATGGTCGTGCAGAGTTTTGTTTTCTGGTGTGTTTTGTGGACATGTGCTTCAACACGAACTCCGGACAGCAGACAGCAGCCAGCGACGCAGATGGAGAGCGTCTCAGACGAATTCTGTATCGGTAAGAACTTTGAGATCGCCCGAACCACAACCCAAAACAATGGTCAGGCTCCTGTTTGGCCTTCGACATTGTTTGGCATTGATGCATGAGGACCTGACCACCAGTTGTGGGTTTAACTCAAGCAAGTATGACAATTGCGCTTTCGTTCACCAAGAAACAAAACAAACTTTTGTCGGCTGATCCTTCCTGTATTGTCAGAGGAACTGTCTCGGAGAACAGGACACTCGCCCTGAAAAATTACATTTTCAGTGTGTGGCTGTTGCAATGTGATCCTTTTGTGTTTGTTACTTCAAGGTATACTGCACAAAAATGATTTCGGTCTGGACTGAGGGGTGAGCGACTCTCATGCAGCCAGTCTCGCTGTGTTCTCACGAGCGGGAGACCAAGTTTCAAGCGCAATGTTCGTCGTCAGGCCATTCTTTGTCGATAGCCTTACCCATTTGTAGTACCAATCCAGTTTCTCGAGACACTTTGCACCAGGTGGTTTCAATCGCCTTTGACAATTAAAAAGTTTTGAAAAGTTCAGAAGTAGTGGATGTTTGTGGCAAAAAGTCTCAGCGGGAGCTGAATGAACAGCGTCGGCCCTTCCATTGGGGCTGTGCCTCGATCGAGGCTTTTGGCCTTTTTTTCTGCGGAATCAGTTTTGAGTCTCGATTACTCATTCGATTTGTTTCATCAGTTCATCGAGTGTTACACGTGAACTGAATCAGTTTTTGCCAGTGCTTCTTCATCGGTTCTTGCAATGGATTGTCCTTTGTTTGGATTTTGCCAACAAAAGCACACATTTGCTGTGTTTGCACTTTTTTTACAGAGGTGCTCGTGAGTGGTGAACACAGATGAATCCTTGTTGGCTGCCCACTGCAACGCGAGGGCAGGGAAATGAGCTATATTTTTTGGAAAAGATTTGTTGTGTTTGCCAAAACAAGGAAGTCTTGGGGAAACCGTACGAGGAAAATTGTTGTTTTGATTTGATTCCGTTTTCCTGAGATTGCGTCAGTTCAATTTCATCGGCCTGACATTTTCTCTCTGATTGCACACGTGGGAGCTCGGTGGACAAATGACATTCTGCCTGTGAGAGGAAAAGAGCATAGAACATGAAAACGGTCCACATCATAAAGCACACAGACCGGATCACTCTTGGAGTCAAGTTCGCCACAAACGTGACACTTTCCAACTTTCTGTTCGGAGACCGCTATTGGCAATGAAAATGCAACAGAAATTCCTCCTCTGCGCTTTCCGGAAATGGAAAGCGATTGCCATCCAATCCCAACTCCACCACAAAGGATTTCAAGGATCCCTACTTCTGTGCACAGACGTCACACGAGGAGGAGCCAGAGTGAAATGTGGGATTTTTATGGCATGTGTTCCTCAAGAAAAAAAAAGGAATGGCGACCGCAGTCTGTCCACCAGGTCGCGCGGTTGGTTCTTTGGCACGAGTGAGCCTTTTGATGACAGTTGTGAAAGATCCTTCCAGGGCAGTCGTGATGTTTCATCGAGTGGCAATTGTGAGAAAGAACACCTGAAAACACGTGACAATTTTTTTGAAGTACTTGTCAACAATTAGCCTGTTTCATATCAAGTCAAAAATGTATATTTCAATGTGGAACTGAAACCATGGTTGCAGTTGTACAAAAACACAGTCATCCACAATGTTTGGAGGACAAACAGATCACAATGAATGGCATTTTATTTGTTTTCTCTGCAAACATAAAATCACTTACACAAATGAGCTGATACTGATCACTCATCGAATGTCAGTGAGTGCGTTAATTTCATCAAAAAGAATGGCCGCGGAAGGTTCTGCTTGCATCTCGTGAAGCCAGGACCGTGGCTTCAGAAGAGCAGATCTGCCGCCACCAGCAGCAGCTTCAGCGAGGCCGACTGGCTTCTCGCACGGGAGCACAGACATTCGTCTCCCGGACACAGTTGTCACGGTTCGCACAAAAGATTTCTCGGCTTAAATTGGTGCTTTGCCTCGTGGCAGTTCAGTTGTGTGGTCATATCTTTCTACAAAGAAACAAGGGCAATTTGCACCAACCTTTCTGATGATCGTGATCGAGCAACCACTGAAGAGCTTCAGTTCAACATTTGACACAATGACCGAGAAGCACAGGACCCTTGTAGTTGAGCTGCTCTGGGTAGACTGTTACGAAAACCAAGTTTCAAGGAACCCAAACTTGGAGCCCAGGCTTCCCACGTTCACCCCATCTCTCCACCAAGGTCTGAGAGAGCATGCTCCCAAGGGCACGAACAAAGAGCGCCACCACCAGGTTGAGCACACCCTGGGGCACGAGAGGCGCGATAAACGAACGCGTTCATTGCTATTGCTGTTTTCATTTCCGAACAAATTTCAAGCAGCGTCGAAAACGCAAAGGAAGGTGAAGGAAATTGAATTGCTAATTGTATTTGTTTGGTTCCTGCAAAGCACACATTGACTGTGCCTTGCCATTCCATGACAATTGTTTTATTTCTGCAACACCGATACAAAGAGCAGAATGTGATCGCAGACCGAGAGAAGGGGAAAGTGTCGTTGTGGAGAGGGACGCTCTTGGATCAAGTGTACATTTTAATCCAGGCTGCGTTCCTGGGCGATGAGAGCAAAGAAACTGAGAACAAAACTCCTCCAGAAGATGGCATTTTTGGGGGATATCTCAAGAGCTTGATCAAACATGCCGAGAAGAAATTGTTTCACACTGATCATTTTGGCGGCGTGGATAAATGTTGTTCACCTGGAACACATCAGGCACAATCGCCAACACGCAAGTTTTGTAGGTAAGTCCAAAAGGCACAAATTATTCTTGAGCGATCTTGACTGTGATTTTCTGAGACGGTCTGTCAGTCTCCGCGCGATTAATCAAACTTTTGTTCCACAACTGAATCTCTGTCAAGGAAAAACCTACGCTGCGACTTCAAAGTTCTTTTTTGATAAACGGACCTCTCAAGCCGCACAATTATTCGGCACACATTCAAAGCGGTTGTTTCAACACCCACGAGATAAAATGCAGGCTGAAGGTCCCTTTACAGAGAAAGACTCCGGTACAGCTGTGCACACAAAAGCCTTGGTAAAAACCGGACCACCACGCAAGGCACAATAATGTTCCTGTGTACGTACATCAAAGATGTCTTAAATTCATCCAGCAGAGATTTTGTGAAAGCTATGTACCGTCTTTGTCAAAACTGCACAAATCTGGACCATCTGAAAACGGAGAAGTAAAGTTACATGAATGTCTAAATCTCAGTTCTTTCTGTCAACTTTGTCTAAGCCGCAAAATTGGGACCTAAAAATGTACGTGGGATGCTCCAATTGCCAGATCGGTGACACAGATCACCAAAAAGTTTGCACTGAGAGCCAATGCCAAGGGACGAAATGGTACCTGTGTCACCGATCTGGCACTTGGTGCACGTCGGAAAGGAGTGGACGTTTGCAAGATATATCTCCGGAATGCGCTTCTGCATGGGGAAGTGATGTTGTCAACAGTGTGTCAAAAAGTTACACAGAACAAGAAACACGGCGCTATGACCAACCCAGCTTCGAAAGAAAGATCAAATTAATCAGAAAGTAAAATCAAGTAGTCAGCAAACAGATTGCCTCAACTCTTTATCATCTGGTAATCGAGATTGGTGCGGGATTCTGAAGCACAGCTTTTCATGCTCCAGAGCACCACTGCATTTGGCCGACGCTTTTCAGTCTGGCACTGGTGGACGAGTTTCTGACTGAAGCCTGGAATCACTAACCATCTGATACCACAGGCGCATCTGCAGCGCCTAACCCAACGCACAAATTGAGTTGGAATGGGAATTGCGCACACAAAACTGGGCGGCAAATGATCCGCCACGATAATGCCTCTCAGTTGGCGCATTCGATGATGTTCCTTGGCAAAGGAAACGAGCGAACCAGCCAATGAATCTTGGATTTATGATCTCCGGGTGACTGAAATGAAATTCATTTGGATACTGCTTTGCTGGGTGGTGGTGATGCCACTGTGTAGTTTTGCTATTCAACAGGACCGTCAACATCGACACAGAAAGAAAATAAGATTCGGTAAGTCAACGCAGGAGAGCGACGTTTCGACCTTTTGCTGGCATCAGACTTGGCGAGGTCTCTGAGGTTTTTCAGAAAATGACGGATTCGTCACAATTCTGATGATCAACGCTCAGCTGCGACCCGTCTTGTTGTCGGATCACACACAGAGAGGGAAATGTTCGACGGATATGACCTGACAGTGGGGTCGTTGTTCTAGAGGTCCACAGATTTCTTCCCACAAAAAGCTCTGAACAAAAAGCCGATCCTGGGTCCGTTCGGGAAAAACAAAGCCGTGGACCCACAACTTTTCAGCCAAAAAAGGTTCAAAAGTGAAGTTTTATTGTGTCAATGATTCAATTGTCAACAGTCAGCAGAATTACATGCAGGCAAGAGTTCTGTTGAAGAGATAAACTTTGGCAGGTGAATGTGTTTCTTCTTTGACCTCACGAACTGAAATTCACCGAAAGAAAAACAGCATCTCAGACACCGAGGTGTTGAGAACGTCTTGTTGTGGCCACGTGTGTCAGAAATGAAATGTTGGGGAATGCTCAAATGGCTGGCCAATATTTTCAACCTCTCCAAAGTCATAAAGAATTCTCCAACGTCCTCTTTTCACCAACGTGCGGTCTCGTATTCAATTTTTGTTCGCTCGGATTGAGCCTCTCTGGGGAATGATTTTGCCCTAGATGCGCTGTTGAATCTGCCTTCCGATAATTTTACCTGCGAGTGTAGGAGTTTACAGCCACCGGAAGAAGATCCCACATCACGAGCGAGTACTTCCGATCACGAAGTGAAGACCTCCCACACGCGACTCCGAACTGCAACAACTTTTGTACCACCATTGATTTCCTGCGAAACAGCGCCGCCGATAAACAGCGCAGAAGACATGAGTCTCCACACGTCTGGAGATAAGAACAATTACTGAGGATTTCTGCTGCTCGGCATGAGATAATGAAATCAAACAAAGCGAGAAGACTCAAGAATTTTGTTCGTCAGCGACTTCTTTTGGGCTGAATCTGGTGAAAGCCCAGGTCCGTGTCTTGCTTCGCGTCAACGAGACATTCTTGTGTTGTTCACAACGAGTCACCTCATTTCTTTCACATCTGCCTGGTCTGGAATTATGACAGGTTGCGCGAAACTTACAAATGGTTCCACCCCAGAAATTCACTTGTCCCCCAACGTTTTCGTTGGAAGAGTTTCACGAACATCTGCTCGGAGTAAAGAATTTGCCTCATCCACATTCGACTGGAGTCTAATGGGCCCATACTCGAAGCTCGCTGGGAATAAATGTTTCTCTCTTGGCACTGCTCTCCTTTGTTTGGGAGATCCCTCTTGTCTCGAGTGGATATTGACAGATTAATTCAATCATTTTCAAGTTTCCACCAGAATGTGCCAGGAGAGGGGTAAAAACGACAACGCGAGATTGCATACATTTTCCACGAAAATCGGTTTGGGAACAAATTGGTACCGAACAGAAGAACTCAAGCTCTCTCCACTCAACAGTTGGAAGTTGGGTGAAATCACCCACGATGTTGAATCGTCTGAAACGCAGGCGAGGCCCCAGCAGGAACCAGCAGGGAGATGGCAACCGTCCTTGCGTAAAAATTCATACCCTTATGCAAAAAAAACCTGCGTGAGTAGGAACAGGCAAGTAAGTGAGCAATAATTTCCTCAAGCTGTTAGCACGTGAAGATTTTTGTTTGTAGAACCCGACACTTCAGCCCCTGTTCACTTTCCCTTGGATCTCTGACAGATTTGTAGAAAAGCTGAAGTGCTAAAACTATGCTGCAATCATTGGAGATACTTTGTGGATCTCGCACAAACCGGTGTCTTCACTTGGTTCGTGCATTGAATGTCCAGAAGAATTAGCAACATCCTGCATCTCCAACAATGTGCCATGAATCGACAAGGTGTTTGAAACGAAAGTTCAATATCACAAAGATACAAAAAGACCGAATGGACATGTTGTCGAAATTGTGTTGAGACCGTTTGTGATGTGGCAGATTCCTCACCTCGGTGACCTTGCAGAACCTGGGATGTTCTGGCTTCATTGTGCAACATCAAATTCAACTTGGCATCATCAATTCCGCCGTTCATCATCAGCAGACCTGTCCTCACGGATTACGTACTTGCAGGAGTGTTCCGAGATGTGGTGCAGACTGCCAGGAAGGCGGTCGATCGCTTCCCCGGGGGCAGCGACCTGAAGCTGGAAGTCTTCCCGGCGGCCAACAGAGACGACAACCGATCCGACTATGACCGACTGATTCAAGGCGAGTGACGCCGAAACACAGAAAATCTGTGGCGCATCCAGATTCGCCTTTTGGATCTGGGGTCCTTTCACACCAAAAAATTAATCTCTGCACCCCCTTTTGCACTTGTTCTTGACCTTCACCGAGGTTTGGGCTTCCCTTGACCTCGACCAGGGATTCACTGGAGGACTGCATGTCGTGTTTTGAACACGACCGAAAACAAAACACTCCGCAATAGTTTGTTGTTATCTTTCATCTGCTTACTTTTCGTTTTCTTCTGCAACGGAATGTTGGTGCATGGATGTTTCATTCACTTTGACACCAAAAACACAGTTGCAAATCGGCAACATTGGTTTTCCAGTGCACGACTACATTGTCAAGAAGCGTTTGCTGAGCATCATCGGTCCGTGGGACGAGTTCGTCGGCATGGCGACGGAGAAGGTCGGCATCCCGTACATGGCGACGTCGCTGTGGGGCACGGGCGGCGCGCCCAACGTGTTCCACATGCTGCCGCGCCCCGACGACATCTGCTTCGCGCTGCTCGACATCATGGCGGCGTACGAGTGGAGCCTCGTGTCCGTCATCTACGACCACACCGTCGGTACGTGACCTGCTGCTGCTGCTGCTGCTGCGCCGCGCTAGACTGTGCAGACCTCAAAGTTGAAACTTTGAAGGCGTTTATCACTGTCACAGCAGAGACAAGTGATGCCAACTGGGACAAAAGGACGAACTGTTCTGAAAATTTAAGTTGAGAGGGAGGGTGAATGAAATAAGGGCGCTGGACCCCTTGCCTGATTTGGGCCCGCAATGTTTGATCAGAATACAGGAACAGGAATGTGAGGGAAAAGAAAAGCAGAACAGAAAGGGCACAAAACCAAATTTCTCATGCGAGGATGTTTTTATGTTGCCAGTTCTTGACGAATATCCCTTCAGTAAGTCAAGTTTCACTGTTAAGTGAAAGAAAAACACTGCCAAATTTCTCGCACCCACACCAAACCATTTCCGGTTTTTGCACAAAGGGAAACGCTTGACGCGCACACATCTCTGCTTCCGAAATTTTGGTCGCAAATCGCAAAATGCGTTGGAAATTGTCAACCTTTCTTTCACAAGTACGCCACACAATCTCACCAATGAGACAATCAGTGAAAGATGCTACGGAGTTTTCAGTGCAATTTGATGACAGTGAGATGTGGGCTCCGAAATTCTTTTTTTTTTTATTCTTGCGAGGTTCTTGCTTCTTGAAAACTTCTCCCAGTTTTTTGGTGGCAGTCGTTTTGTCACAGTGTGCTGGTTCTGCAGCTTCCTCCTTGACTTTCCTCAGAATAGGTTTATGCAACGTGCACAAAGCATCTTAGGCTGCGATTCACCCACGTATTGCTTGACTGGTGTCGAAAATCCAAGTTTTTTTTCTGGGTTTTACACCACGTTCCAGAGGTTGTCTGTTTCTGCTTCTGCTTCTGCTGTCCTGCAGGCTTCAACATGGGCACGCACGAACTAACATTGAATTCGGGCTTTTGTCGCTGGCGCACATGTTTCTGACACCCAATGTGGACACACACCCAATTCCACGTCAGGTTTTCTGTGACTGATTGTCAACATTACTCCAGTTGTACCAGTGCGTGGCCCTGCAGTTGATGGGTTCGATCGTGTTGATAACAGCAACATCGATGTCATAATGTAACAACACACGCTATTTTCTCATGAATTTTTAAGCTACCCATGACGCAATGTCCATCATTTGCAGATATCCGAGTCCTGAAGATACTCATGGAGCGTCCGAGTATTGATACCAAGTTCGTCAAGTTGGAAGCGAACAGCAGTGAGAGCGTGCTCCGGGAGACGCTACTCGCCTGCAGGAGCAGAGGGATGATCAACTACCTGCTGCTCACCCGAAGCGCAGTCACTCGCAAAGTCATTCGCCAGGCCCGCAGGCTCGGCATGATATCTCCCACTTACGCCTGGCTGATATTCAATCCTGTGAGCGAATATATTTTTGTCAATTTTCAGGCAGTAGGACAACATTGTGCAATTCCGACTACAAATAGCCAAAGTCAATTGCTTTGATTTTTTCATCCGCGTGATTGATCAGTCTGTTGCATGCGTGTGCATTTTGGCTTTGTCAGGAATCTCGTGACGTGTCGCAAGGCTTGTTTGACGACGTGGAAACGAATGTGACGACTGTGACTCTGCTCGAGAGATCACCGTCGTCTCCCCGCAACGCGCCGCGACCGGAACTGCCGCGGTCCGAACCCGTGTCGAAGATGAAGAACAATCTGGTGGACGTGTTCTCTTCCACCCTGGAGGCGATCAACCTGCAGCGGGCCGCGGTGGAGGACGCGCTGCAGGTTCTCATGCTCGCCAAGCTGAAGCTGGGCGTCGCGAATCCCTCAGGAACCGACCTCATCAATATGATAAGAAAGGTCAGTCAGAGATTGTTCAGACAAATGTGCTGACCAATGAATTGTGCTGCCTTGTGTTTGTAATTCACTCCGAGCCCATAAATATTCGAGAAACACGTGTACCTCAAACGGCTGACGTTCTGTCTCAGGTTCCCGTCATGGGACAGTCGGGATACATCGTGTTTGGAAACGAAGGGGACAGAGTCAATCTCACCCTGACCATCTCCAACTTCAGGGATAACAAATTCGTGAAGGTTAAGATCCGTTTTTTTGCAGTGAAAACAAGACAGCAATCACTTCTGAACAGTTTTGAAGATGTTTTGGCGAATGTTGCAGGTTGGAGAGTGGCGTTCTTCTCCAACAGACGCGCACCAGCACCTCAAACTGTTTGATTTGGAGGTAGATTCAAACTCAACCAAACCATTTGCTCTCAAAGGCAAAAAAATCGACGTTGTCACAATCTTGGTACGAGTCACGGTCTTTCTTGGTGGAATTGTTTGAGGATTGCACCCATGCATGCATTGACACACAGCTGACTGCACGCCTGGTTTTGTTCACAGGAGAAGCCCTTCACATCCTATGTGGATGGCTACGAGAATTTAGAGGGCAACGCCAGGTTCCAAGGAATGGTTGTCGATCTGCTGGAGTTGATTTCAGATGAGCTCGGCTTTGAGTACAAGCTGTATCTTGTTCCTGATGGGAACTTTGGGTCGAAAATGCCAAACGGAGAGTGGAACGGAATGATCGGCGAAGTGCTGAATGGAGTGAGTACTGCGAGCCGTGGTCACGTTTGCACAATTTTCATGACTTGAAAGGTGGTGTCGTCCAGTGGCAATTGCAAGATTAGTTTTGGCCGTGCAGCAGAAGAGAACAACGCACTGTTGCACAGCACTGTGAAGGAAACAGACACGACGCTCCCTCCCTTAATGTCTTCTTTTCGTTCTTGAAACCACTGCCATCTTTTCAGAATGCTGCAATGACGATGGCGCCGTTGAGCATCAACACCGGACGGGAGCAGGCAATCGACTTCACCAAACCCTTCAAGACCAGAGCCATCTCAGTGTTGATGAAGACACCAAAAACGACTCCATCCTTCTTCCAGTTCTTGAAGCCCTTCTCGCCGTGGGTCTGGATTTGCACATTAGTCTCCATTGTATTCGTCAGCCTGGTCCTGTTCTTGTTCGAGAAATGCAGTAAACAGCGGAAGGCGCTGTCGGACCAGAGGCCGTACCCGCTCACCGAGAGCTGCTGGTTTGTCTTCGGTGGATTGGTGCAGGGCGGGCCTGACGCCAACCCTGTCACATTAGCTGGGAAAACGCTGATAGCTGTGTGGTGGCTCTTTGCGCTGATGATGGTCTCTTCCTACACGGCAAACTTGGCTGCTTTCCTCACTGTCAAAAAGATCCAGCCTCCCATATCCAGTGTCACAGATCTGAAGGACCAAGCATCTATCAAATTTGGAACTGTAAGAAACAGTGGTGTGGAAACCTTCTTCAAGAACACCAAAATCGCCGCCTTCAGAGAAATGTGGACGCACATGACAGAACTATTCCCTGATGCCATGGTGAACAGCACGCAGGAAGGTTTGGCGCGCGTCAAGCACGAAGACTACGCCTTCCTGTGGGACAACACGGTCACTTCCTACATGGCGGCCACGGACTGCGACTACACCGAGGTGGGTCCGCCGTTCGACCCGAAGGGCTTCGGGATCGGGGTTCCTCCCGGAGCCGTGTACAGGGAAGACCTCTCCCTGGCCATCCTCAAACTCGCTGACACCGGAGTCATCAGCGGGCTCGAAAATGAGTGAGTTCATAGCTCCAAATTTGTCTTGTCGAAGTTACCTGCGATGAGCATTAAGAAACACAAATTCATTAGGTATTCGTTTCTTTCAGGTATTGGGGATCCATAAAATGCCACGACTACACAAAGCCAACCACTGGACAGTCTTCCCTCGAACTAGAGAATCTTGCTGGGATATTTCTCATTCTTATGGGAGGCATTGCGTTCTCTCTCATAATTTGGCTGCTCACATGTCTGTATTACAAAAGTAGGCGAATGTAATTGTCACTTTCGTGTTACTGTTCCGTTCTTTTTCATTTACAGAAGAAAAAGTCCAAGATGGAACATGTAACTCAAGCGCATTCATCCCTCTTGTGTTACACACAATTGCGTTACTTCAGAAACAACAATCGAGCAATGAAACTTGCGTAGAAGTCAAAAACAAATTTTAATTTGCTGATACTCGTAACTGATTTGTTTGTCTCACTCACACTACAAACGCCTTTTTCGCAGTCTGGCAACTTTTGGCGACTGGCATTTGATTTTTGAGATATTTACGAAATCCGTTTTTGTCTCAGAACTTGGAAACTGAAGCGACGTACCCCAAAGTGACCGACGCACAAGTATCGGAAGACTAATCCTGTTTTATATTCACTCACTCAGCTCAAATTTACCAGCAAGTACATATTTGATGTGTTACGCTGGCCGAGATGTGGGGATAACCACAACCGTTTGGGCCGGATGAAAGTCAAAGGTTGTGTTGTTTCTGTGTTGTTTCCACAACTTGTGGCACATTGAATATCACAAATAGGAGATGTTGGCCAATGTATGTAAAGTCCAGTTCGTCGTACAGGGGCGTCTTGCCCGCCAAAGGCTGACTGCTGACTTTGGAGGAATTGCACGAAACATGGATTGAACCTCATCTCATGAATATCATGTTTCTTGGATCCACATCTTCAGCTCAACACTGCAAAGAACGACACAAATTGGGCGAATCGTAAAAGTATGGTGAAAAGGAGGCTGAAACCCCGGCAGAAATCTGTGCAGTCGCGGGCTGTGAGCAGCCACAATCGCAGTCACAAACTTTTCTTCACCTCATCTGATGAGGGTTGGTTTTCTTCTTGAAACAATTATCTCGTCAAACAACAATGGAGAGTAGAATATCAATGGCCTTTTCGACGTATTTTGATTGAAATTCAGACGTGAAGGTCAGGACCTGCCCAAAAGCTACAAGTGACCTTGCACCTCCCAACATCAACATCTTGACGTAAATCCTCTGGCTATTTAATGTGGACCAACTCTCGCTGACAGCGACTTTGCAAAAAGTCTTTTGTTTGAATTTTAAAACAGTTGACTTGTTTGATTGAAACATTTTCACCTTGTCAACTTCAACCGGGTTTGGGCAAAAAGACCCTGCATTTTCACAAGTATTACCATACCAGTTTGGGTTACTTGTTTGAAATTCAAATTTTGCAAAAGTTGCTAAAGGTGGGAAGTGTGCAGACGAATTTCCGAGAACTCAAGTCCAATTAGTACTGACCTACAAATAACATTCCAGGTCACCGACTTCACACAATTCTTTCAAATTTACAAAAGCAAGAAAGCCTCTGAGTGAAGAAAAAGAAGTTGATATGTTGTTCCTGTTTTCCAAGAATTCTGCGGTTCGAAGCAAACGACAGCATTTTGCAAAGCGCAACGCAAATGACAAGCAAATAATCGTTCATCAATAAAACAAAGAAGTCACAATCAGCCAAATTATGTTCTTCTTTTCTCACGATTTCCCGTAGAAGATCATCATGACACCAAAGTAGAGACGGCGAAGAAGTCCTGTCGAAAAACTTCTTGACCAGGGTATTTTTCCGACCAGAAACAGACACTTCACAAGAAAAAAGGTCCAACCTTTTTCTCGACACTGCAGCTGTAGCTGAGCCAGCGGTGGCAGAGGTTTCGGTGGAGCCAGGAAACAAAAAGATGTGTGACTGGAAAACAAAACATTCTTGTCTTACTGACCGTCTCTTGCAAACAGCATGTCGGTCACTACACATCAATTCTCCACGCTTCAGTTCCTCAATTATCTTCCACCCTGACCTTGGAAATAGGACGAAGCTAAATTTGGCAAGATGCGCACCTTTCCATTCACATGCATCTTGTCAACTTTTCATTGACAAAAAACACACCTCCGAAACAAAACAAACACACAGGCTTGTCCACGGAAACAATGTCGGGATTCTGATCTCTTTGGTAAACCCTGTCTTGTCCAGAATCACTCTTTGGTGTTTCTGAATGCCAACCTGCAATCACTTGCAAAGGGTTCCTTGTCGCAAAAAAAGAAGAAAGCTAAATTCTCAAAATCAGATTCTGATCTCGGTTTGTGTCAGGGAAACGAAAAACGTTTTGTTTCCTGTCCTTTCGCTTTTGATTGGAAGACTTCTTTCAAATGAGCGCGCTTTTTTGAAAAGTTTCGCTGAAGTAGTGCAGTTTGGCGCGAAAGGCAAGAGGCCAACCGAACTGGAGAATCGAGAAGGTGGGACCAATGAGAAGACAGTGTTTGGTTAGGTGGGTTTAAGTCACTTGCAGATAGTAATACTTGAGTACTCTCACGCACACAAGAAGTCCGCGGCAGTTCACCTTGAGAAAACGACTTGACATTCGTTTTTCATTCATATTTCTGCTGTTTCGGTGAGTTACGCGTTTTCAAACTGCTGTGTCCACAAAAAAGATCCACGTGGGCATCAGCATTTCATTATTTCACAATTATTCATGTAAAAAATGAACAAGGAGGGGTATTGGGTTGTCGGTTCACGGAAAAGATTTGTTGATGAGCTTCAGAATACGGAAAAATCAGTTTCGAGGCAGCAATGTGATGACATCTCCGCGTTTTTATTGTGTGCTTGTGTGTGTCCAAACCATCATATTCTTTCCCCATAGGTCATGCAAGACAGCAACCTAGTTATGTGGCTACTCGATCTCTTGGCCATTGCAACGCTGTGTGGCTTGACAGCGTGTGTCGTTGCCGTGATCCGGTTGCGGAAGTTGGCGACGAGAGATCAGGAGCCCAGGATTGATGTCAGTGACTGCAGAGTGGAGGACGTCAGTGTTCCTGCTGGAAGGCCGTTGGGAAAGATGGAAGTTGTCTTCCACAAACTTCACAAGGGTGGCAATCTGCAGGTGACCATGCTGGCCGTGATGAGAGCGACGACAGCGGTGAGCGACACCGTTGTCCGACAAGTGATGCAGCGACTCTGCTCCAGACACCCAATGCTGAGGATGCGGATCGTTGAGATCAACGGAAACCCGCATTTCGTTCCCGCTTGTGACAACATCCCTCTTCGTTCTGTGCGCTCTGACAACTGGTTGAAAACTTTTGAAGAAAACTTGACGCACGATCTGGATGAAACAAAGCATCTCTGGAAGGTGACCATTGTGCATGGCGTGGACAGTGTTGACACCGGGTGCAGCGGACCGAACGAAATTGCCTTCATATTTGCTTTTCACCATTCCATGGGAGATGGACTGTGCAAAAGTAGGCTCATTACTGAGTTTACAGAAATGCTCAATGACATGCTTCTCGGCAGTGGACAGGTGCTTGACACTTACGATATGTTGCCAGCACTGGACAACTTCATCGGAAAGATCTTACAGAGATCCAGCTCAGAAACAGCCGTGTTCCAGACCCTGGATTCATCACAAAACGCGTCCCTCCTGAAGACAGCACAAGATGAATACCTCATTCCTCCAACGGTCAATGCTTTTGTGGAGAAAGTGGGGGCCGTGTGCCTTGAGCATCCCACAGTTGAGAGTGCAACTTGCATGGTACCGATTCGTTTCACCGAGGAAGAGACTGAAAATATTTTGAGGGCCTGTCGAGCGAGCCAGGCCACAGTCCAGGGTCTGCTGACGGCTGCAACAAGCATCACCATGGCCGAAATGCTCGATGCCGCGTCAACTTCCAAACAAGCAGAAAACACCACGAGCGTGCAAATGCGTACCACGGTCAACATGAGACGATACTTTGCTGGTAATGTACCAGAAAATTACATGGGTTCCTATTTTGTCGGGCTCTTTGCCCAAAACATTCCTATTCCCTCAGGTGCGCGTGAATTAGAGCGGTTTTGGTCAAGCGCGCGTGACAACACACACAATATTCACAGTCAACTGCAAGACAGAATATTCATAACTAACTTCTGGAACTTGTTAGAGACTGTGTACCACGTCATGTCTGCGAAAAGTGACAGTGCAAAACCTCGAACTTCAACAAACGGACCAAACAGACTGAACGAGGTTCTCAGTCTGAATAACTACGGCAAATGTCCTTCAAGAGGAAGGTCCACGGACCTTGTGAAACTGACAGGCTGCTTCTGTGCCGTGTCCGAACACAAGAGAGGCCCAATTTTCACCATAAATGCCGTCACAGTCGAGGGGCAGCTGTGTCTATCGTTTGTATTTTACACGAACATTACTTCCCGAGAGTTCGCGTCAAACTTTGCGAACAACGTGCGATGCAAAATACTTAAAAACTCAAATGTCTGACCTTGGAAGCACTGCAGTTTAGTTTTCGAAACACAACTGTACGAGTAGTGTTTTATGAGTAGTGTTTGGTCCCTTGCTCTCTCTTTGAATGAAATAAACAACTGAACTAATCTCCGACTCGTGCTCAGAGCGCAACAAAGTTTGTTGTCAGTTGAGAAAAAGTTTGGTGAACCGACACACCCAACGGAAAAAATAACAGAACGCAGGGAAATCACGACCATGTGTTCTTCAAGCGAACTGAAAGAAGACTTCGGTGATGTGTTCAGGCCAGGTAGTTCTTGCCGATTCACCACTAGAACCCACAAAAAAATGGCGGAAAGTGCTTCCAAAAGTGCAAATTTTTTGTGGCACAAAGTTGGTGAGGCTCTGTGTGAGTCTGTCATGTGGTGCACAGGATTCAGTCCGACTCTCGGAAAGCAAATTGTCAACATCAGTGCCAGAAATGCCTTGGTTTGTGTTTCGTGGATGACATTCCCGATGCGAGCAGTGGGAATGATGAAATGCGTGAAGTTGCTTCAGTGAGTTTGCATTAGCCTTGGAGTTACTGGTACAATTTTGCCATTCAGCCCTGAAACGACCCACCTTCACAACGTCGGGCAATTTCTTTGAATCGAGGCCGCTTGAACGCTGGATTGATGGCTGTTCTTGTGAAAAAGGAACACAAGTGAAGAACATTAAGATCCGGCACCCAAGTTGGCCGAAAGATTTTGATGTCTTTCGTGCTGCCTTGTCTGTGCATCGCCCCTTCAACACGGACTTTTGGCAACCACTAATTTCCCTTTGCGTACATGCGGTTCCCCAGTTGCCAGATCGGTTTCACAGATATTGTACCTAAATTAGCTCTGACGAGTGACCAAATGGTGTCTGTGTCACCAATCTGGCAAATGGGGCCTGTCGGACAAGGACAGGACGTGAATAAAATTTACTTGAACTCTCCAATGAAGTGTGGAACCTGATCTTTTTGAACTCTGAAATACATAGGTTTCTATTTGTTGTGTTGACCACCAAGAAAAGCGAGACAGGCAGGCAGGCAGGCAGACAGACGGACAGACAGACAGACACACACACACACACACACACACGTGTTTGGCTGACCTGTAAGTGAAGACCATGTGCACAGCGAATCCAACATGCAGCAGGAAGGACGTCCACATCGCCACGTAGAAGCTCCCTGCGACACAGACGCAATAGGCGGGTTAGGCAGCCTGCGTCAGGTCCGACGTGACCGTGACGGCAGTCCACAACACAGGGAGATTTCAGGAGGTTCAGCACGAACGTCAGGGGTCGAACGCTTGGAAGTACCTCAGCACAGGGGCAACTGCATGTGAACCTGATACGACAGCATTATGGGAACGTGCCACCTGTGTGTGTGTGTGTGTGTGTGTGTGTGTGTGTGCGTGTGTGCGTGTGTGCGTGCCTGAGGGTGTGCGTGCTAACTCGCATTAAAATGTGGGTGCGTGTGTGGGTGTGCGTGCTTCTCTTCGGGATGATGTGTGTCACACATCTATGCTTGTGAGTGCTGCTCCGCATCGCAATGTGGGTGCGTGTGTGGGTATGCGTGCTGCTCCACAGGATAATGTGGGTGCGTGTGTGGGTATGCGTGCTGCTCCACAGGATAATGTGGGTGCGTGTGTGGGTGTGCGTGCTGCTCTACAGGATAATGTGGGTGCGCGTGTGGGTGTGCGTGTTTCTCTTCGGGATAATGTGTGTCACACATCTATGGTTGTGAGTGCTGCTCCGCATCGCAATGTGGGTGCGTGTGTGGGTATGCGTGCCTCCCCTGCCCCCCCACTGACTCACAGAAGACGGTCTCGATGGTCTCGACGACCTCCGCGTATCTGTTCGGGTTGGGCGATAATAGGTCAATGAGCGGCTTGAAGCGCCGCAGGTAGAGGAAGATCTGGCCGCGCAGGTGCCGACTCTCCGAGTCCAGCAGCAGCAGGATCTGCAAACAGCCACCAGGGGGAGTATGGAGCGCGAAGGTCACGCACGGGTGGCGTCCGGACACGGGTGCAGGTGTACCAACGCGGCGTCCATGCGCAGGTCAACTGGCTTGATGAGAGGTTTCCTTTGGTGTGTTCACGCAGGCGCTGTCAGCGAACAAAAAACGTTGACGCTGACAGCAAAATTTTGATGTCGATGTCATGGGACCCAATGGAGAGCACCAGTCCATTTTTGACATGAGCCCTGACGACATCAAAATTTTGAAACCGGGCCGCCCATGTGAAACTGACCTGCGTGTGGCCCCTGACCTGCACTGAAAGTACTGATCCACACTGTGAGTACTGACCCACACAGGGAGTACTGACCTGCACTGAAAGTACTGATCCACACTGTGAGTACTGACCCACACAGGGAGTACTGACCCTGAGTACTGACCCACACAGTGAGTACTGACCCTCACAGTGAGTACTGACCCTCACAGTGAGTACTGACCCACACACTGAGTAGTGACCCACCCCCACACCATGAGTACTAACCCTGAGTACTGACCCACACAGGGAGTACTGACCCCCACAGTGAGTACTGACCCCCACAGGGAGTACTGACCCCCATATAGGGAGTACTGACCCACACAGTGAGTACTGACCCCCACACTGTGAGTACTGAGCTCCACAGTGAGTACTGACCTGCACAGTGAGTACTGACCCCCACAGTGAATACTGACCCCCACAGTGAATACTGACCCCCACAGTGAGTACTGACCCCCACAGTGAGTACTGACCCCCACAGTGAGTACTGACGCACACAGTGAGTACTGAAGCCCACAGTGAGTACTGACACCCACAGTGAGTACTGACCCTCACAGTGAGTACTGACCCACACAGTGAGTACTGACCCCCACAGGGAGTACTGACCCCCATACTGAGTACT
>JAAUXT010080915.1_pt1 | contig 55479 bp, 65 predicted proteins | sample 7278171 | NCBI WGS metagenome assembly JAAUXT01 (sample SAMN14350112, study PRJNA611818) | marine sediment metagenome | isolation source: surface marine sediment (1.8m) | place: French Polynesia: Moorea | collected 2018-08
AACCCTGCAGACAAGCCCAGATGGATACCAGCCCTAATACATCTTTCCTGTCAGAGAAATCATCACGTCAATGATCACGCTCAAGTGACCCGGGTATCTGTGGACTTGCTTACATACAAGAGGAATAATTCCACCCCAGTGCCCCCTGGTGGTAGAATTGCACAACAGCTTTGATCACTCCTAAACTGAGGGGCTGCAACCCTTGTTTGTTAGCCTCAAAATAGATGCACCACACAATTTGTTGATAAAGAAACAAAAAGGCTTTGACCTCGATAGTATCCATTTTGGAAAGAGAGGGAAAAACCCCGGTCACATGATCACATGATCACCCCATGGGGGGAGGGATGCAGGCTAAAAAGCCAGCAAAATAGTGATATTGTGCTATTTTCCATCTATTTTCTATCTAATTAATTATTGTAAAATTATTCAGAATATTAAAAATTATCTGTAGAGGCCAGTGCCCTCTAGTAGGGGAGGAGTGTGGTGTAACACACCAGCTGTAAATGTTAGAACCACCACTCACCAGATGGCATGATTGGAATGAGGTCAATAAATACGGAGGTTCCCGCCCTGGGGAATCTGGGTCTCTCCTGAGATACCAACCTGTGTGTTTGTGATATCACTACATGTGACATTTTGTTTTTGATCCCGGGGGAATTGCTTGCCGTCTTCTGGGTGTAAATGCGTGCAAATTTGTGCGTAACAATGGCATTCCAGCGCACAAAGCGAGAAGTCATGTTTCAAAGTTTATAAATTTTTTATTGCACATGTTTAACATTCCTTGCAAAGTATGAATATATATTACAGACCTATGAATTACATTGACTTGTAACGATAAATGTACATCACATGATTTTTAATTCTTCAGCTCACACTCACGAAAACAACGCGTGAACAAATGAAACCACTTTCAAGCATTTTGGCCTTCTGGATGCTCGAGTGGCTGCTTCACAGCGGTGGAGGCATCTCAATCAATTTGTTCCGCACACTGCATGAACTCAACAAAAACCAACAATTTGAGCACAGACAATTGAATTTTGGCTCGCAGATTAGTTCCATGCGCACTTCATTTTGAACTGTTCTTGGTCCTGGAGAAGAAACCCAACTCGAGTGCAGTGTTGAGAATGAAGCCTCGTGTACTTTTCAGAAACAGCCAAACCATCACTTGCGCACAGACTAAATGCCAGATTCTCACCAAATTAAACGACCTGGAGAAATCATAGAAAGACCAACGTGTGTCACATTTCCAAGCAAAAAAACACCTGTTCAGGTAGAGATTCCTTCTCAGTACAAATATAGGGACTTTCTCGTGTACGTTGACAATAGTAGTTGCATAAATATCACCAAGTGTACAGACATATTTCATGAAGTTCAATTCACAGTGCACAGCGAGACGCAGCAGATGATCGTGACCACGCGCTTCAAAAACCTAATTTTTGAGCCACAAACAATGTGCACGTTTGGGACAAGCGTACGAGCAGAGCTGCATAAAAAGAGGAAAGACCGTTGCGTGGAACGACAAAAAATCTGCTTAGTTGTTTCTGGTGCCGAGAATGTTTTTGAATTCTGAATTTGAAGCCCCAAGCGAAATGGGTGTCAAGCCAAAGGTCTTGGGTGTCGGTTAAATTGAGCGAAGAAAAATCCAACGTTTCCACGTGCCCTTCCCACGGTTCGCAGCTCACGCATCTCAGATACAGCTCCATCACCAGAACGGCTAGTGCGTGGTGTTCTCGCGATCATCAATTGTGCCTCACAGTGCAGTTCAAGAGCGGTTCGCTTCACAAGATTCTCGCGCCCGCCGTGTGCGCAACACGAGTGCTCGATGAAACAACACCGCTCACGTCAACTGAGCAACATCAAAATTGGGTGGAGCGACAAGCCTGCGGCCAATTTTCAAACATGCGAGCCAAGACCTGTTGCACTTGCTCTGTGGTCTCAGTTTGCTTGGAAACAACATCAGAAGATGCACCACAGGTTTGACGCTCCGGAACTGAACAAGAACCACATCACGACTGCTGTAAAAACTCAGGGTTGTGTACACAACACCAAAAAGGTGAACGAGAAGCCACATTCTTCATTTCAGATCGTTTTCGTGCTTTCGAATCACAAGTTTTGCGTCTGTCTTTCCTTTCTGGATCAAAAGGCCTTTGGGTCCACAGTGAAATGAACAGAATGAAACGTTTGCAAATAAATTAGTGACTGAAAATGGACTAGATGGCAAAAGAGCTTTTGAGATTCATGCATATTTCACATCAAACCCTAGAGCAACAAAAAAGACGAAAATGTCACTTCTATGTACAAATCCTACTGGACCAGCTTCCTCAAAAAATCACTAGTTTCTCACATTTCTATCAAAACTGTGGTACAAAACAAAGTGTCTTTGTTTTTAAAATGAAACTGGATACCTTCAATCAAATTAATACTTGTTTGGCGTTGAAATGCACCATTTGAGGCCACTCACACACACAAAAAGACATTCTCCGACAAAAGGTTGTGCAAAAAGTATGAATACGAAGCTGCTTTCCAGCCACCGATACCGGTGAAAGCCCGCACAAGTAAATGTGCCACCCACAAAGAAATTCTGTGAAAGAGCAAACAAACAAACAAGTCCCACAGCGCGTCAGTTTTAAGTCTGTAAACTGTGTCAATCGTTCGTTCTTAGCGTCTTGCTGTCAGGCCGGAATTCCACCGAGGAAAAGCTTCACACCATTTCCTTTGCTGGCATTGGAAACAAAAACCGTCTTGAAGATCAGGTTGGAAAGCAGCACCAAACAGAAATTGACCTTGAAGCACGTACATCTGATCGTTTCAGACGCTTGGGCCAGGTACAAAACTGAACAAATATGTACAAACACCAAACTGGCCGTCACAACTTTTGCAGAAAAGCATCAGCCGTCGACTTGAGCACGTCTGAATCAAGATACAGACGCACACTGCAGAAATCTTGACCACAACCTCACCAAACTGAGAGAAACAACCACCTCAGAACAAGAATCTGACACACACAAACAACAAGAGCAACAACCACGGAACAACAATCTTGAGCGTAGAGAGTCAATTGTGGATGTAAGTTGGAAGGATTTCTGTGATATCCTCCCAGAGAGAGGCGCACCCTTCCACAGGCGGGTGTGGAAACACAGAGAATCTGTACTCATTACAACTGCACAATGCGAGTCTTGTACAACCTTCGAATGAATGGTATCGGGACAAACAGAAATAAATATTATTCCGTTCGACCGTCAGAAAAGGGGGTATTTCACACAAAGCTGCATTGTTTGGAACGTCCTGTTGAAAGAACCTGTCAGAGGATAACAGAGTTTTGGGTATGCAGGGTGAGGCTGCTGAGGTGTGCAGCAAAAGTCAGCCATGGATCTGCGGAGTTTGTCCCCAAGCACAACCTACCCTGCATTTCACTTTGTGCGGAGCCTTCAACTTTCGCAGCGGAGAACAGTTGTTTGTTGGAACGTCTCAAACAAGTACAGTCTGCGCGCATCAATGCGGCAATTACCTGCCGCGTGGGATTCCAAACTGCCCACTGCTTACGCGAGAAACAACCAATGCCAGTCTTGTATCTGTGGCCATGTACAGTAACAATTGAATGCAAGTTTTACATATGTACACTGCGCATTAGATTTCAATAGCTACAGACAATTTGAGAATAATTCGTAGTAATTAAATTTGAATAATTCAACAGCTTGAAAAACAATGGAAAGAGAGAATTACAAACACTTAGCTTGATCGTAGGGTTTCAAAGGCCCCAATTCTGTAAGCAGCACCATCGCAGACCCTCCGTACCAGGAGGTAATACAAAATTGTCCACAGTTCGAAAACCGTGACTGACTGTCTTTATCTGAAAGTCACAAGTTACGTGTTCACTGGAGATTCAACGTTTACGACAGGAACAAACGTGCACAGATTCATTGTTTGCTCGACCCAACCAACACACACAAACGCTGCCGGGATTTCACAGCGCTACACATCCAGGTGAAAGCCAAAGGTGAAACAAAGATTCGAGACAATTTTCTGCCAAATGCCTCAAAACATTTTCGCAGAAGCTGCAACAGGTTGCAATTGGTCTTGTAGAAACAATGGCCAAAGAAGAGTCCGTTGCGTTTTGTGTTGCTGCTGGAAAGACTGCCAAGGGACCAAAGACGACAGCAAAAACAACTAAAAGCACTTCACACATCAGAATACAACACCAATGCCAAAGGTAGTCAAGACTGAACGGTGGACAACAAAGTGAGTATTGTATATTTGTTGCCATTTGAAACAATATTGTGTTGTTGACTTCAATTTACTCTGCAGATTCGTCAATTTTGGGACATTTCAGTCAAACCCACAAGAGTCTGCAGCATAAATCAACGAAAGATGAGGTACAAATTGGGACAATGTTGAAACGTACTTTTAGACTCTGTACGAAGAAGAGGTAGTCAAATATCAATCTACATTTCTTAGTGTGTTGTGGTACTTCGTCTAAACCTCCTTCACCAGTTTCCTTTCACGCCCTTCAAAAACGCTTTCGTTGCTTTTCGACCCTAGAACTACGGTTTCAATGAACATGTAACCCAACCAGTGTTGAAGGCACGATCAGGATCCGATGGGAGCACTCCGACACACCCGAGGTGCACATCACACGGACAGGTGGCGCCGTCACGCCAATTGAGTAACAATGTGAGACGCGCTGAGCATTCGACAGAAGCACCACCCGTGTGTCGAAGTGCTGCTGAGAAATGCAGGAAATATCGTAAGGTGAATCGGTCAGCTCCCAGATTAGCTTTACCTGTCATTTCCCTTCTAACTAAATGGGAAACATTGAGTTGAGTCAGGAAGATATGTTAGTTGCCCCTTTAGCGTGAAACTGAATCCTTTGGACAAAGAAGTATACTGCAGGGTTTTGTGTTCAACACGACAATTTACATTCACAACACTTCAAAAACTCGTTGTTAGTGTGACATTTTCAGTGTGGTTGTGAAAGAACCTGAAACACATTTTTTTTTTCGGAAATATCACTTTGTCACAACAAGCATCATCATGTGACCCACGAAGTCAGCGATCACATGACCTTTGAGTTCTCCAATCAGCATTCACTTGAACTTACACGTGGAATTCAGGTTAACAACTGTCACATGTACAAAGAGCACCATGCATTGAGACTTGAGGGGCCTGTGCCACAAGACACTGGACCTCCGGGGTTTCGCGTTACAATTCACTGTCTTTGATGATATTCCATGAAGTAGAGCGAGCGAATCCATGATGGGATCACACGTCACGTGATTGATGAACAAGTCCTTGAAACTAAAGTGTTGATGACGACATGATGAGATGAAGTGGTGAAAGTGAGACCATTCGCTCACAGTCTCAGCTCGTTTTTCCTCTCTTGATTCCTCCACTCAAAATTTCTTTCGTTACTTCAGGCTCCCTGGTGAGCACCATTGCAGAACTGACCGCAGCCAAAAAGGTGACCGCGTCCTGGACTTCCGGTTTCCGCTTTGGGTCCCCAGTTCTTTCCCAAAACTGAGTCGCTTGTGGGTCCAGTTTTGCAACGTGGAAAAGGTGGGGGAGATGCAACAAGGATGTCGTTGGAGTTGGGTGCATCCAAACACTGAGCAGCGACCTCGTTGATGAGGTCAGACAGGCGCCGCCATCCTGCATCACCCGCCCAAACTGACAGTTCCGACTTCAGCTCCGACCAGCTTCGTTCGCAGTCCTCGGGCCTCCAACAAAAACGGCCCTCCTCAACCCGGCTGTTTCGAGCCAGCCCAAACAAGAACGGTTCCTCTCGCCTCAGCAACCAAACAGCAATTATGGTAATGCTGCGCTCAGGGTGAGAAAGTCAGCGGTATGAACCTGCAGATCACGGAGTACCACCTCTGCTATAACGTCGTTACATACATCATTTCGTCCTCTTCGGAGTAGTCCTCGGGCGGGTAGTTGCCGGCGGCGCCGGGGCCTCGCGGACTCGCGCCCGGACCGGCCCCACCGCGCGGCGGCGGCACGAGATCGTCGCCCCGCCCAGAGTACTGATTGTAATCCTTCATCTCCTGCATCGAGTAGCCGCCCAAGTGGTCGTAGTACGGTCCCTGCAACAAGAACACAAAACCATCTCGTCACTGCTTTTCACGTGTTCATACAAACCGCTGCACACACCAACATCGAACCGGAGGGACATTTTTTCACGCAGGTTTCCAAAGCAGTGTTCATCAAACACTTAAGTGGCTTTCTCAGCGCACACCCACCTTCCGTTTGAGATGCAAATGTTCACGCGTGTTTCTCCTACTCCCTTTTGTAAACACACATGACGATCCATTTGAATCACCGACCCACACAACTTTGCAGTTCACCAGCTCTCATGCACGCTGTAGGTCCCAACCTACATCCTTTCACAGTCGGTCTCTGTCAGATACACGCGCGTCTCCTCACCTTGCCCTGCTGGTCGGCGCCCGGCACGCTCGTGCGGCGCAGCAGGTCCCGCGCCGCAGCGTCCATCTGTTCGCGCGTCATGTCGGTCGCCTCAGCCAGCTCCTGCTGCATGTACCGCGCGTCCACGTACTTGTTCAGCCCTGTCTCCTCCAGCACCTGCAGTGACGTGCGAGATGTTCAGATACAAGGTTCTTCCCAGTTATTGCTAAAACCAAGGAGCAGCAACACAACTCACCTTGCCCACGAGAGACTCTGCGCTGCCGCGATATGTGCCGTTTCCACGATGCGTCGGGGAGAGTCCGCTCCCCGGGGCCCCGGGCAGGGGCGCCACCGCTTCGTACGGCGGGAGTCCCGCGGGGCCTGGCGGCCCGTGTCCCGGTCCGTATCCAGGAGCGCCACCTGCCGCCGGCCTCATCATCAACGGATGAGCAGCTGCTAAAACAAAAGCACAAATGTGAGATGATTTTGCCAGTTGGACATACCACGTCCAGACCTCCTGCGCTTAAACCCTTGGCAAACCATCTCACCTGGTGTGGGGTAGGAAGCTCTGATTCTGCGCGGTGACTCGGGCGGGGTTCGCAGCACCTTCGGATGAGCCATCGTCCGGTGCCGTCCGTCCATCGTCATTCCGGCCACAGCCATCGCCTGAAGGGAAAAAACGTGCAGGTGCGTATCACAAACATCTACTCCTGTTCTCACTCTCAAGAGAACCTCCGGGTGTTGGTTGTTGTCTCGTCAATGTGCGTGTGTGTGCGTGTGATCGTAGAGTCTGCATAATGATCCAAGTCCGCGAAAACTCCACAATGTTGCTCCGTGCTTCTTCAAATCTATCGGTGCAGAAAAAAGGCAAAGGACTCTTTTCTGTGCTCACGATAAAGACAGAAATGGCCATCCTTTACAATTTACAATTTGCTGGGCCGGACAAATGCATCTGGCATATCAAAACGTCACACGTGTGTTCATATCACTCAACTAGAAGATTGCATCATTTCTACAAAGTCTTCAGTCCACAACGGGCGGTGAATCCAGAATCGTACCACACACTTTCCTGCGCTTCGCTATTTTTCCTTGTTTTCGAACCTCAGAACAGATTTTGGTTGCGACAGCTTCACAAGAACCGGAGTGACCTGTTTACAATGCCTTTTTGGTCGCAGGTAACATGTGTTCGTTATCGCCAATCGTGAATGCGGCGGCACAAGGCAATGTTCTAAAGATTCCCAGGCGAAAGATGCACGCATGTCCTGTGCATGCCCATTCACGAAAGGAAAGCGAGGCTTGTGCACAGGCATTGTAATTCCTGGGCTCTCGAGATGCCGTGTCTGGCCAACCTTCAAACCTGGGCCTAAACCAAATTTACAGGAAGTCACGGTCATCGAATACACAAGTAGAATCGATCTGTGACAAGAATTCTTGGTTTCACCACTCGTGCAGTAAACAGTGTGCTGAATCCTTGTCAAATCTATGTAAATTCTAGACACAAACGACTATTCCTGAACTGCACTCACATTGACATGGTACAACTCCTGCAAAAAAGACACAAATGGTGATTCCCTTGCAGGCGATCAAGTCTTTGAACAGGGAGCACAACAACTTTCATCATGCAACTTCAAAAGCGCTCATCCTCTGTTTCAGAATCCGGCTGCACAGAAACTCGAGTCGGGCAAGTCTCATTCGGTGAAGGGGCAGGTCGCAAACGCCAACAGCAGTCATGTCCGGTTCCAGGTCGTAATTTAGTCAAGCAAAAACATGCATCAAGATGCTTCCAATTTCGTTCTTTTCGTCGTATTTTTTCTTCTCTTTTTTGGGTTGTGTTCCCCAGTGGGAATCTTACCTGTCTGTCTCTCTGTTTCACTTGACCGTTTCTCATAGCGTAAGCCTGGTTAGAAATGGAGGCAAGGCAAATGTCCAAACATCATTACTTGGCATTTTTAATTTTCGAAGTGAATTGTGTGCAAATGCATGAGTTCATGCGTTTGCCGGAAAAGGTTCGAATGAGGTGCCGACGTCGTTCATTTTCAAAGCCACAGCAAAACCAAATGTGAAGAAATGTAAAATGATACAAAGGTTTGCAACAGGTGCAACGCAATAAACTGTCAAACTTCTGTCAGAAAATGAGAGCAAAAGATGAAAAATATCAAATTTGACAAGAACCCGAAGTCCCACCCAAGGAAACGTCTCACCGGTCTGTCCACAGCGTTCACAAGCACACATTATTGAATATGGCTGAAACAACTGAAGGAGTAGCACAACGCTAATGATCACAACAGAAGAGCACGGGCTATTGTGAGATGGGTATCGCAGCGCTCACTAGACGTGGGACAAAGGAAGCAACTTCAAATTGCACAGTGATGACCTTTTCTTGGATATGGCTTCAGCTGATTGTCTTGTTTGTTGAAGAAGCTGCCGCTTTTGTCCTAGAGCGCTACGATACCCACGTCAGGTCAAAAGATACTTCCAGAGAACACCGCACCGAATCATCATCACGTGTTCATGAAATTCAACAGGCGCATGCGACCACTAGAGGTGGCGACAAGGTCGAGAAAACAGATCTCAAGTTGAAATTCCCACAATGAGACCAAGTGCACGACCTGAAATGGCCCTCCACTGTCAATGAATGATGATCGGCTTTTCCGGCTGGACGACAGGCCCTGCACAACAAGCGACAACAGTGAATGGCACAACATCAGAACATAGCAACAACATCCAAGTAGAAGATAAGAAGTTGATATTTACTATTATAGGCACCTGAGCTTGAGCGAGTTTGAGCGGGGTGGCTACTCGCCGCATTAGCGGGTTCTCGTCAGAGTCCTGCTTGCCGATGCAGCCGAGGCGGAAGGAGGCGCCGCGCCGCGAGTACGTGCGCTGACGCGGCGGCGGCGTCGGCGGCGCCCGCTCCCGCTCGTAGTCGCTGTCCTCTTGAGGTAGACTGCGGAGCGCGGAGGGATGCAGAGCAAATCATGTTAGCTTCTTCGCGTTTGTTACGGCATGCTCAGGCAGAATACAGGGCACCAAACTTAAGGTTAGTTTCAGCAAGGAAGCGTTTCGTCATTGCTCTCAGAAAAGTCCTTCGTGCAAGAAAACCCAACGAGGTTTGATGTTCGAAGCCACAACTGTTGAGTTTGTGTGGTCAGAAGTCGCTTGCCCCTTTCAGTGTCCCTCGTGCCATGTTTGTTCTTCTCACAAAAACAGCGGATACTCACTCTCTGTAGACGAAGGGTCCCTTGCGAATGGTCTTCTCGTGGGGTCGGGGACTGGAGGGTGCGCCGGGGCTGGAGCCGCTGTCGGGAGCGGGTGTGATGGGCGGCGGGGCGGGGGAGGGTCCGGGGGAAGGCGAGCCCGGCGGCGCGGCGCCCGCGGCCCCTGCGGGGTGGTGCACGAGGCGCAGCGGGATGTGCTCGGGGGAGGCGGGCGCGTCGCTCGCCGAGCTGTAGCCCGGGGGCTCGTCCCCGCGACACTCGGACCCGCTTTGATACGAGTAGATGTCACTGCAAACGTGCATTCACCCGGGTTAGTCGGAATAACACAGCAATCAGTCAAGCAGTTTGACACGCAAGACTTTCCTTCTCTGCGGTTTGTTTTCTCTCGTGAGTTCAGGTCGGTGTGAACCACTGTGAATCGCAAAGCTGAGCAGGAAAGGAGAAGACAGAAAGATGGACTGTCAAGTATTCTCCATGGAGCTCAGAACGAAAGGCAATTTTTGGTTCAAAAGCAGAAAGGTAAGCGAAAGTGTCTTAATGACCAAACGTATGAAGCAACAGAATTATTCTCCGCAATGTTTCTCTTCAGGAACGTTCCGAAAGCGTCCAACACCAGACAACCAAGCGAAGCTGAGGTCTCCAAGGCGTTGACGAACATTTGCCCTGGTTGTGTCGAGCAGCAATCTGTACCTGATTTTGCTGGGACGTCTCGACTCATCGTCCGTGGACGTCATGGGGGAGAGATACGGGTGGTGGGGCGAGGGCGTGCGGTTCAGCGCGTTTCGGTAATCTACGTTAAGATACGAGTTAGCGGGCGACACCTGCAAACAGACCAACGACCAATCGTGCAGCAAAGCAGCTCAGTCTTAGTGACAGACGAGTAGCTCCAGCCACATGCAAGGATGATGTCGATAGAAGCAACCTGGGTGGCCTGGAAACCCTTTCCGCCGTACGAACGGAAAGCAACAGTTCAGACAAGTAGCGGTGATGCCTGACACCCAGAACAATAGGGAATTCACTTCATACACTCGTAAGGATTCACCCCAACAAAGCCACTGATTGCTCGTCACACTGGAGCTTCTGGTCTGAGACTCAACTGCAACGTGCAAGCGGGAGTTAGTATGAGCGAACGCAACATTTTTGGCGACATAAAGTTCAACCCTTTGTATTGCAGCTTTCAGATTGTCAGCAATGGTGACAAGGTTTTCTGATTTTGTACATCCGTCCATCTTCAAAACAAAATTTGTTGTTTTCTTTTTTTGACAAGTCTTCCACACCGAATTTTCTTGAGCAAACAAAAATCTCAGTGTCGACTTTTCAAAAGTCTGAAAACTTGCACGAATGACTGTTTCGACGCACCAGATTTGAATTCAAAATGACTGGAAGAAAAAGAATTCATGCTTGCACAACTATTTCATCATTGTGTCTGCCATGCGACGGTGTACAAAATCATGCCAAAAACGGCTCGGATTCTGGGCTGTGGCTCTCGCTTTTATCAGTTTTTGTGTTGTGTGAAAGAATCTGGGCTTCATCAGGGTATGGACACAAAACAGTTACAAAAGAAATCAATCCTCAAAATCGTAGCATACACAAAAATGCGAAATGTACCACTGCGCAAAAATCGAAAGGGATTGGACTGAAGAACTGAAATATTTTTGAAAGAGCAAAAAGGTCTTTTGATGCGTGGTGGATTTGCCTTAACCAGGAGCCACAAATCTGAAGCTTCCAACACGATGCAAGCAGCGAAACCTCCCACACTGCGCAACTCCTTGGCCGTTGCTGCTCAGTCCAAACACAAGGAAAATGACGCCGCTTCCAATTCCCAGCATGAGATCACCACAATTTCCCTCGAGCCAGCGAGTTCAACTGGTGTCTCTTTCAGATGGTGATCCGTCCAAGAACAGCGAAACAAATGACTCCGGGTGTGCCCTCCAAATTCCCCCAAATTGTGAACCAGTCAGAGTGACAAGGTTTCTGCTGCTGCAGTTTTTCAATTTCCCTGCCATCACACCAACCCATGCCATGAGTATTGTACACACCTTGGTCCAGAAATTAATGCGTCTGTTTGTAAAATTCGAGAGAGAACACGATTAAGTCTCGACGATCAGATGACGAGAGACAAATGCCACTGGACAAGAGAAAGTAGACTTGGCAACCGACGAGTGTGTTTCAGTTTCGGACAGCTGCGGCAACTGTTGTGGTCTGAAACCTCTTGCGTCTTTTTCATTTCTGCATATTAATAACGGCTTTGTCATTCGGTCTTGGTGACCCAGGAACCTGTTCTGAAAATTGGAAACTAGCATTATGGGTTCGCAGACGCTTGTTGTGAAACGTTGTGCTCCCCCACCCCACGGGGGATCGCAATCACAACATAAAGGACAAGACTGTGTCAAATTTGATATTTTTTTCCGTAATTTCGTGCGCAATGACATTTTTAGTCAAAACAGCAATGAATTCGTGGCAGAGTGCAGTGCAAACGAAGTGTAAATTCTTGAGATGTGTTGGTCTATTCAAACTGATCAATTCAAAAGTGTGTGACCATGTGCTTCTCGACACACAAATGATAAACCCAACTCCTTTTTTGTCTGGCAGTTCATGACTGACCAACACAGCGATGGTTTCCATTCCAATGCAGTGAAACAACTTTCCTAAAATTCGTCCAAGTTCGGCGCAACCAAACTTTGCCAGGGGTTCAACTTTTTCTTCTCACAGTCTCGAGTTTAGCGTCTGCACTCGACCACTCCTCGAGATAACCCCTCACAGCGAAGCACAGAATGGAGCTGTCGTACCTTGCCATTGTTGAGCGAGTTCTGTGGAGAAATCTTGTTGTGCTGTGGCGGAGCATCCCGCAGCGAGTTGGTCGGAGAAATCTGTCCACGAAAGAAACCCAAGCCGTCACTAGACAAGGCGTTGTACTGACGCAGGTATCTCGCATTGTTACCTGGCCAAGCTTGCACGTGGCTCAAACACTCCTGTTTGTGTAAACTTCCAAACAGATTCAGCAAATTTTGAAGACAGATTTTTGTGACATATTTGGTGCCAATTATCACACAAAAAAAGTGACAAAACAAAGTTTCGACGTGAAACTATGGGCAAAACCAGTGTTTCGACGAACTCAAGACTGACGTGACAAAAAATACTGTTATTATCGCTAAAGGAGAATGGCGCCTTTTGACGCAGTTTCAGATTATAGTCGCTGTTACAAAAGTTGTAAGTGGACGAAATATGAGGACATCGTTTCTCCGGCGACAGCTCTTGTCAAGACGCACCTTGGCGTGCGGGTAGTTGACGTGCAGCGAGTTGGTGCGCGGGTTCGTGGTCGGGGCGGGGTTGTTCGATCTGCCCACCAGCGCCGATACCACTGACCCGAACAAACTGTGGTTCCGCTACAAACACAAACCGTGTGAGACAATATGAACACCACGTCTAGAAAACTGTGCTGTTGTGGAGAGCAAAATCACGGGATGGTTCAGTCGTGTGTCCTCCTGGAGACAAGAAGGTGCGCTGGAATAACTTCGTTTGAGGTGCACAAAAAATTGCTTCGCAAACTCCGTTTCTTGTGAAAAAATAGAAATTGACAAGCAAATCTTATCAAAGGTGTCCGTCAAAACGTTTCCTGACCTTTGTAAACCTTGAAAACTGAAGTGGAATTTGGAACTTTTAGTGATCGAAGACAGTATTTTTATCCATTCGACTGACCCATGTCGCAGAACAGAATCATGAAGAAGACACGAACCGCTCACACGAGATGGACATCAATTGAGGAATGACACAGAGGCATTACCACAACAAGGCAACAAAATAATAATTTGCAAATGAAAATGCATTTCAACTTCATTCACACAACCACACAACACAGCACATCCAACACATGCAAATCACCGCTGTGTTTTGCAAAACAAAACAAAAATGATTTCTGGTCTGCCAGAACCGTTTGACTGTTCAATCAAGATTGGGAACAACTGGCCGCAACCATCAAAATCATGCATTTAAAAAGGGAGCGTCAACACAGCACGGAATTAAGGCTGCCAATTATGAATGCTGGTCTTGGAACTTCCAGCAACATTCCTCTCGGCCCCACCGTGGCCACTCGGGAATCCAACAAATCCATTCTGCTTGTGAAATGCCTGCTGCTGAAAATCACCACGAAATGTCAATTTCTGCTGTTTGTTCAAAGATACCTGGAAACAAAAACTTGTGCTTGTGCGAGGGACGGGGTGCATCACATGCAACGCAAAGAAAAAAAGAATCCCAAACTGATAACATGCGTGACAGAGAAAACCTCATCTACTGTGCAAGGTGTTGCAATATTTGTTCCGTGGAAAGCTGAAGGTGAAATGCAACAAAGCCAAACAGGGACGACAAAAAGAAAAGTCTGCGAAATTCGAAGTCCATCTGATTGTTTGAGATACCGATGTCTGACCATCCATCACAATCAAGTGGCTCAGCAAAGCAAGAAAACCATGTAGTCAAAATGCAGCAGGCACCACAACAAAAGCACAGCAAACTGGACAGCAGTTGCCGCGCCTACCCGGTGCATGGGCTCCTCGATGTCCTTGTCCGGGAGGTCCTCCTCCTCCAGGTTTCCGGAGATGGCGCGGCGGATCTCGGGCCCCAGATCGTGCACCGCCCGCAGCCCAGCCTGCAGCAGCACGGGGGCAGAGACAGTTAACATGCGTCCAGCACAGACACTCGAGAGGCTTCGCTCACAAGAGCGCGAAGAGCAAAGGAAGACAAGAGCCTGCCAAGAACCAAGCGGCCAAGGAAGGTGACAGAAGAACCTCTGACCACCGCATGCAAAATGTTAGAGCTGCCACGAGCCTCAGCTGTCGATGGGCACCAATCGACACCGAAAACCAGTGGGGAACTTTTTCAAGTCCATGAGTGATAAACAGAAGCGTTTTCGCAGTGAAGTTGTGTATCCTGCAACATCCCGAACAGAAATGGGGATTCAGGAAACAGGCCTTCAGACCTCAACGTTTGGAACGAAGTAAAGAGGCATTTGGGGAAAGAAATTGCTGTCTTTTTCCAACACATTTTCAAACAACGAAATGTGACGCCTTCTGCGTTTCCTCTTTTGCTTCAAGTTCCAGTGCATCTTCTGCGAGTTCAAAAATCGGCAACAAAAATAACATTTTCCTTTGTTTGAATCGAGCGTGTGTGCGTACAAATTCTACTTTGTGCTGCTACAGGGAACTTCAGGAGTGCAGAGTGAAAACTTCTACTCGAAGCAAGGAAATCAATGCTTTTGCTCGCACGAAGAGAATTTCAAAGCACAAGAATGTAGAAGGGCAGACAACCTTCCTTAACTCGACGTGATGAAAAAGATATGAAATTGTCGGAATGTTCCTTATGCTTTCAAGGTCACAAAAATTCTGGACATCTGTCATATCCTTTGAAAAGTAGCAGCCACAAGGTATTCCAGGCACAAAATAAACGCCGTCACAAAAATGATGCCTCCCGACCAGTGCTGTTGGCTTCACGCGACACAAGTGGCACAACCTGGTGGACAGACAGACTTTTCTTCGACGGCAACGCCGTAGGTTGTGACCACAGCCGTCACATGGCAGGGATAGTGGACAAAAGACTCCTTCAATCGGCAGCGCGAATGAGAGAAGCTCTGCGTCAGGTTCTGTCACGGACAGAAGGAACTTTGTGTCGCGTGACAAAAGTGAAGTAAACCTTTCCCCTGAACATGTGAAGAAAACCACTGCGCTTCCCAGAAGGCGAGGAGTTAACAAACGGAAATGAAAGGGGAATACAGCAGCATGGCATGTTCAAGCGTACAACGGTTTGGAAGGGAAATACATGAACACATCCCAGGAAATATAGATCTGAAATACATATTGACACAAAACACATGGTTGATACAGCGTTATCATTCATATCCTCTTAGGTGTAAAGGTTTCACTGAGGATCGGCACTCCACGATGTTGTGATATGAATGATAATGGAGGACATTTCACATTTGCCACACCAAACACAAACAGGACAACCTCTCCTTATTTGTGGGGAGCAGGGCAGCCGAAGAACGCTCCAAACTTCTTTTTTGGATGGAGGTGAAGGGACAGCTGGCCTGGACCTCGCGGGTGCGACAAGTGTGCGATCTCCTCCTTCCCAAGGAAACCAGTCGCCTCGGCAGCAGATTCGCACGTTTCAAAAGCGAAGGCAATTTTGGTGAAGTGACTCGAAAAGGCAAACTTCTGCCGACGGCGATCAGTTTCGGACACCTCTTTCTAACACGAAACGCGGAGACAACGGAAACGCGTCTGTATGTACAAAACATGTGTGGGTGGCCTGAGACAAGTCCGTACACAAAGCTAAACCCGTCTGTACCTGCAATCCTTTGCGCATGGTGCTCTGTGAATGTGAGAAAAGACATCACCAGTGAATCAGGCATCTTTCTCACACACGCACGCACACGTTTGCTCGCTCCCGCAAACACTCATTCGCACAAATGCTCGCTCGCTCGCTCTGTCTCTCTCTCTCTCTGTCTCTCATGCACACGCACACACCACTCTCGCCCTCCTTTCACGTGTCCACACAATGCAGCTTTTACTCCACTGCAACAAAAACGTGTGACCGGAAAGAAATCTTCGCTGAGAAGGCCAGCTTGGTGGGTGGATTTCCGCGGACGTGATTTTGTTCGTGGCCAATAGATTTTGGTCTGACACCAAGAGAAACAAACACTCGTGAGACAAAAACATTTCAACGTGTTAAGAATTTTCCACAAAACGTCAAAAAGGTGTCAAAATACTGTACAACACTGGAAAATACTTGATCAACCCGTAAACGTCTGCAAAATATGCAGCAGATAGTGCCCGTTCGTTTCTACAAATTGTTAAATTGACAACCTTTATTTCTGGATCTTTCGGCGTGTTGCATTTTCAAACCCCAAACAAGTGATTTTGTTGGACTTATTCACTGTGGTACGAAAGGGCACGAAATCTGCGCGTCACATTTGACCAATAGAGACCATTCACGCCAGCATGAAGTGATGTGTTGATGTGACACGTCAAGCTCGTACCTGCAGCGCGTTGGTGTGCTCGTGGCCGAGCTGATTCATCTTGTGCATCTGCTCCTTGCGCTTCTTGAAGCGTCGGAAGTAATCCTGGATGAGGAAGGTCGCGTAGAACTTTCCGACCGTCACGTCATCGTCTCCTGCAACGCGACGCAGAAGGAAGCAGTCAGAAACGTGAACCATCGGTGCGCAACGCGCAAAGCAAACGCGCAATGTCCACATTCACGCACAACCTGTCTAAATTTCAAAAACTTTGCCTTTTGTTCAACATGAGACACCAGCCCGCTTCGTATGAAATCCTCCAAGCACATCAGCACACGCCGTCTGAAGTGCACACCTGTGTACCCAAACGTTCCCTGGTCACCGGTCTTTCAAAAACGAGGTTGATCTCCAAGGCTTCTCAGTCTTTTCGTGTTTTCAGACTACAGACCTGTGAAGCGAGTGAAAGTCCTGCTCGCGTCCTCTTCGTAGAGCAACTCGTACTCTCCACCGTCCTTGTCCGAACACGTCCAACAACTTGACAAATCCATTCTCCCACCCACAACACACACGGACTGCAAAACTACCTCCACTTCAGGACAACGCTGATTAAAGTTGGCTGGCTTCTGACACTCACACTGACAACTCAGCGCTATTTTCAGCAACTCTGCTGACGTCTCTTTGTCAGTATTTTCGTCCACGTCCCTAGTTTGCAAAGTGCATTCAGTCAACGCCTCTGAACGTATTTCTTCTCACTGTGCTTTGGCACTCAGTACAGCAGTGGCGAACCTGGCAAAGCTACGCCTTGGTTCACAGGTAAATACACAACTGTGAAGTCTGCTGACTTTCCATTGCACGCACATGCAACTGCATGAAGGCAAATTTCAGAGGCTTCGTACATTTCCTCGAACGAAAAAAGGAGTCTGCCAACAATCGCTTCCCATCGCTTCGACGACTGAACGGAAGAAACTCTGAACGTCCAAATATGACACGTACGACCATCCCACTGCCTGCTGGATGCTTTGGCAGCTTTCCGATAAGAACCACAAGTTGCATACATACACGCGTACGCAGACCAGTCTACCGAAGAAGGTAAAACAGTGAAACAAAGACACGTGGTGAAGGGACCAGCCACCTGCAGGAGACCAGGCTCCACTTAAACAGAAGAGACAGAATCAAGTGTTTAGCAGTGTCATTTCCATTCCAGAAGTTGTCAACCTGAGGTTATCGCTGGTTTTCTCTGGTTGGTCTTGGAAGCCAAAACATGCAATGCATTGACGGAGTTTTCGATGAGCCAAATGCAGATTCGAAAATAACCCCAGATTTTTTTCTGGCTGTTAAGCACTCATTGCTCAGTGATTCAAAGTAGGAAAATTCAAACTCAAAAGAATTGTTTGGCCAAAAGACTAAATTGTTTGAATAGTGACAAGAGTCTTTTTTCTGCAACCACAACTCGACTGAAAATTTCATTGTGACAAATGAACGAACAAAACAGACCAAAGACAGTTTGACTTCTGGCTTCACACAACGCACGAACCTGGGCCACAAGATTCCACAACGGAATGCAGCTGGGAGAGTAAACGAGCAGGAATCGTACCGAACAAGTGGGAAAATGAAGAAACAGAAGCACAACTGAAGATTCATCGCACAAAACACGATGCATGGGTCACGTATCGTTGGAAACGTGCATTACAAAACAATACGAAACTGGCAAACACACAGCAACATGTCCACACACTCAAACCAGATTCTTCGCGCGAGAGTTCTACTGAACAATCCCTGTCACAAAACCTGTTTAGTGCGACGCAATTTTGTGCAAATGCCCGTCGTGAGCGTACACTTTCAACTCAAAATGACGGCACCCACATCCACATGCGTGTCCTCCAGCCGATTTCATCGCATTCGTTATTTTCAGGCTGTCGGACCGAAATTCGGAGTGAACCAGTTCGACCCCTTTGCTGGTTGTTGTTCCCAAGATGTAACGCCCACACTGATGAAGCCAAATCTCTTATCACTCGTATCTCGTATCAGGTCAAAACAGCTACGAACAGCCTTTTGAGAAGGAGAAGAAACTTTTCCCCTGAATACAGCAAAAACACTCTCAGGGCAAAAACGCGTCTGACCGAATCGCAGGCAGTTCGTTTGTGAAAAACTACCTCTACAAAACACTGATCAAAACGGCCGAGCGAAAGTGAGTACGAGTTTCATTCTTTTGAGCAGACTGAGAGGAAGAATTACAAGTAGTTTTGAGTTCAGACTGCAGATCGCGAGAAGTGAGAGGTGAAGCTGGAGCGTTGTACAGGGGAGTGATGCCCAGAGGGAGAAAGCGATGTGCCTGTGTGGTTTAACAGTGATGTCTTTCTCATTTCTTTCTGATTCCTGGTGCCATTTGCATCAAACGCGGATAGCACGCAGATTGTACCATCCACTGAGTTCGAACTCAAAAAGCACAATCCACGTGATCTTTAGTGTTCCAATTGTCAAAAACAAAAGTGCAACACCATCAAACCACAAAAGAGAGTCGTTCCTAAGCTTGGCAAAGGAGAGTGCGAGATTGAAATGGCTTATCTGAAAACTTCCTCTGGTTGTTCAGAAAAAATTGGAAGTGGCAAAAACTTGAAACTGCTTTCTCTTTTTGAAATGTGTTATTGAGTTCCGTTCAAAACGGCGTTAGTTGCTGAAAGTTGACTGGTTGACTGGAAGTTGACTGGTCATGCCAACTGTAAAAAGCATTCCTCTTTCCAACTTGGCTTCTTTGCTATGGTTTCGAAGCCAAAGCATGCATTTGTGTCTTTGGCACGTGTTCGTACTTCTGTCAACGTTTTGTTCCGAGGCTCTGAGGATCTTTGCACAAAGATTTGTTCAAAACAGTAGTGTGCAATTGGCACGCGCTTTTCACTGGAGAACAACACGGTTTGCCTTTGCGTTTGATTCTGGGCAGAGACTTATCAAAACACTTCATGACCAACAAAAGATCCTCAAAGCGCGAATACTTCACCGTTTGATTGGTCCTTGCGGACACATGAGTCCAGGTGTCTGCGACAAATCCGTGTCCCACGTAGAATCACTGAACGGGAGAAATTGAAAACTTACTACCGGCAGGAGGCACCACTTGGTCAAGTAGTTTTGGGCTTGTGCGTTTCCAGATCTTTTTGATGACGGTGCGAAGCTCCTCGTTCGCTGTGTCGATGTTGCCTGTGGGTGAACAACATAAACTTAACATACTGAAGAAGAGAAACCCTGTTGTGCGCTTGTCGCTTTCTGAACGTTCGTACAACGGGCTTCTCGTGAACGATGTTTGTGTTGCTGCAGGACGCACCTTCCGTGTAGATGCGGAGCGACGTCCTCACGAGCGCGAACAGCGTCGCGTTGAACATGACGGTTCCGTCGCTGTTGAGCGGCATGTTCATCGACACCAGCCGCTGCAAAGTGCAACCGAAAACACTCGCTGAATCATCGGAGACTCGGTTCACACTGAGTTTTCCAAAGGTCACTTGGTACTTGACGCCAAAAATAGAACAGAACAGGGCAACTGCATTGGCCAAACAGTCCGATGTTTCTCCCGCAGGAAAAGGTGTCTGTTCAAAACAAACTTGAAAACTCGGAAAGGCGCGAGTGCCAGTTGCGGGGACAAGAGAAGGACCCTTTCAGGGAGGTCTGGCAGCGCTCACCTTGCAAGCCACTCTGTGCGGACACAACTTGCCGAAGCCGAGAGGCGGAGAAATCTTCCGCAGCAGCGTCACTACGTCCAAGTGCTTGATCCTCCCCCTGAAAACAGCAAACGACAAGTTGTTTTGAACACCAGGTCTCTGAGCTGCACCCTATGTTTCCGCCGAAACAAAACAACGCGACCCATGCAGCCAGGCCGCAATGTCATCACTGTGACAAGTCGACTCACTTGGCATCCGGGTCGTACTCCGACCACAGTCGCACGAACTCGTCCAAATGGTGCGGACCGAGGATCGACCAGTCGCGCGTCAAGTAGTCGAAGTTGTCCATGATCACAGCAACAAACAGGTTGATGATCTGAAACAAGGAGTCAATGAGTCCGTCAGTTTCCGTCCGGACATTGACACCGCCAAATATCAGCAGACACCGGCAAGCCCAATTTCGATGCCATTCAACCAGAATAGAACAAGAAGCACTCACGAGAAATGAGCAGAGGACGTAGAAGGAGATGAAGTAAGGGAAGGCGAAGGACGTGCCGCACAACTTGCCGGCGTCGTCCGAGTGCGGGTCGCAGCGCGTGGACGGCCGCGCCGTGCACGCCATCATGATCTCCTGCCACGCCTCGCCCGTCGCTGACCTGCGCGACGAAGAAACGCACAGTGCGATCCTCATCAGTGTTCAATTGTGCAGAACCCCATGTGCAGCACCACAGAATGTGACCCAGAGAATCACAAGCTGCTTGTGATCCACTTGGGACAATGACCTTGGATCTGACAATCTTGAGTCAGAACGAAAATTTTGTTTTGGGTGTGTACCGCAGTTTCGCTAGACTAGAACACACCTGAATAGCACCATGACAGCTTGCGGAAATGTCTGGAAGTTGTTGTTGCGATGGATCGGCGTGTCGGAGTCCAGTGCAATCTTCCCGAATACCTGCAAACGAACACAGTTTTCAACCAAGGCCACTTCAAACACCTGGGTCACTGACGCACGAATCACGACCACGCACCTGCATCCCGATAACTGCATAGATGAAGAAGAGCATGACGATCAGCAGTGCAACATAAGGCAACGCCTGCAAAGAGCAAACAGCATATATGAATGAGGTTCTCTGGAACAAACTGAACAGCGAATTGGCTCGCAACAAACAACAAATTTGACATTTTATGAACACCCTGACCCCCACCCCCGCCTGCCCCCACCGCCAGTTTTTCTACTGACCTGGAAGGACTTAATGAAGGTCCAGAGCAGCGTGCGGATGCCCTCGCCGCGACTCAGCAGCTTCACGAGGCGCATGACGCGGAAGAGACGGAAGAAGTTGATGCTGATGATGCTCGAGCCCTCGGGCTGAAACACGCAGTGCACAGTGAGAACCTCCTCCTCAGAGATAGTGGACTGCAGCCGATTGAGAATCATTCGATCCGAATGCGAACGTTATCACCGTCAAGGGTTGTTCACTCGCACACGAGATTTACATTCAATACCACAAATTCGTGGTCATTTTGATACAATCACTCCTGAAGAACCATGCACTGGATCACTTTTTGTGGACAAAGTGCAAATCACACAACTTGAGGTTGAAGACCCAAAATCACTGTGCATGATTGTTCTGCATCCACCGGGACGCCACACTGGAATGGCGCAAACTTCTTGGCTAGGACAACAGCTTTACGACGGATCAACTATTGTGGAGCAGAGAAAGGGCGTGTTTCAGGGAGACTGGAGTGCCAATCGAACACCTCAACAACTGCTTACAAAAGTCAAGAACATTTACCCTGTGTGCAAGGCTGCAATTTCTGGTGAGACGAACTTTGGGTGACAGGGTTGGGCACAATGAACAAGAGACAACGCTCAACGTCTGACACTGAAGACCCATCCATTCACGACGCTACCCTCACAACTAGATGACATCTAGGCTTTTGTCCTGTTGTACACCCCACAACAACTCCGACTTGTTTGAACGTCCTGTCATGCAACACTTCTAATGTCCAATCTCCGGACAACTGGCTCTTCGCAAAAACGCGTAAAACGACAAACTGGGTTCACACATTGGGAAGATTAGTACTGGGGCAGTTTCGGCGCAGGGAACACCACGCACACTGAACTAAATTTGAAGATAAAAAGACAGAATCAACACATAAACCAACCTCTCCAGTCCCGTTCTTATATCTCTGTTTTGTTCAAAGCAAAAATGAAAGACACAGTGAAAAAAGATGCGAGAGTTAGTTTGTAAGTGTCGACACCAGAGTCTAGAAGATGTGGAACCAAATGGACGTTAATTTTGAGTGAAAAATCATGCCTGGCAATTTTAATTTCGGAAGCGTTGGTTCTGTGCTTGTGTGGCAAGCCTCTGACCCATCTGTCCCCCCTCACCAATCAAGAAATCGCCAGACACAATCTTTTTGTCACTTTGGCCAAGCGCTTTCAGCGAGAGGGTGAAAAGTGAGCAACGCGATAAAATCCCGCTTGTTTTAACTGAATGGAGTATGTTACATTATTTACAAATTGTCCTTTACAGCAGGAGAGGTTACAGGCTCGCTCAACTCAGATATGAAAGTCTCAACTTATGCCGAACAAGTCAATTGAAGACAGAATTCAGCGCGCAGATACCGTGATGAAAACACAAAACAGAATCGGAAATTTAAGTCGTAAAAAGAGGATTGAAAGATGATTCAAATGGAATGGAAAAGATACAAAGATGTGAACTGTATTTTTTGTCTGGTTTGCTTGACTTCAAAAAGTATCAACTGTGTTTGGTGTGTTGTGTGTATCTCCGCAGATGGCTTCACTACACCGTAGTGTGTTGTCAACACTCTTCACAGCCAAAAATCTTGTTCTTCAAAATTGTGCACAAGTGTTTTGACACAGTACTCGCCACATATTGTCAGCTCTCAAAACATGAAATGAGCTTGTGAATGTCCCTTGAAAAGTTTTCTTCATTCCGTGACACAAACAAAGTGCGACCAGTCGTCAAATAACTTCACACGCGTGTGTGCTTCAAATTTTTCAGAGTTCTTTGAACTTTTTAGAACTAACTTTCATAGCTTCCAATTGTTTTTGCAGCTGAATCAAAACAAAAAAGATTCGTCTTCAAAAGAGATCTGAAGTTTCGATTGCTTCCAATGAGTAAGACGAAGCCTTCTGCACCTGTACATGTATACGTCCTGTACAGTCCGCTTTCAACTTGGGGGTTTTTCTTTTTGGAACACAACATTCTAAGTGTCACTGTTCTGAGACTTAAAATCTCACATGGTAAGTTGCGCAGAAAGCTGTGGGTACAGACAGAAAGTCTTGGATCAGTAGTGCCTGCGCCTACACTAACAGGAAGCCATTGCTCTACAACATGGCTGTTGCAATGTGTGGTGCTTTGTTCAGAAGTGTCAGAAACGTTTTTCTTTTGTGCGATTGGAGTTGAGTGTGTCAACGAGAAGCAGGTGAAAATGTCTAGCAATTGTGAAAACGAAAGGAAGTCGAACAGAATCGATTTGCGTTCTTTTTCCTTTTTTGAAAATACTCTCTGCTTTTGGATCCTGAAAGCTGGAGATCTCTCAAACTTGTTCCAGAACGAACAAAACGATTGAAGAAAACCAGGAGAGACGAGTGGACAAACGATGAGTACGGCATGAATGTGAATGAGTCAATGCGCGGGTCGACAACACTCTGAACAACGGGCGGACACGTTCTTCATGCCCGCGCGCTCGGCCATGTCAGGGACTCTGCTATGCACACTCCACCTCTCCAGCGCGGCACGGGCACGTAGGGCGTGCTTCAATATTCAGCACGCACAAACAAGCCAACAGAGCTTTGAACTCAGGCGCGTCGCAGGTGCAAAAGACCTGCCTATCTTGAGGCGAGTGCCAGGGCAGAACCTACATCAGGTCGACACTGCCCAGGGGAAGGGGGCAGGACCTTCTTCACAATTTGAGGTGCCTCTTCCACCCTTCCCCCTGGTTGGATGGTGTTCCACCAACCGAGGATGTATGTTTGAAGCTGTCGCCAGTGTAATACACAGGCTCGCAGTTTCAGGCGTGCCTGTGGAGAAACGAATACTCCAGCGCACGCGCGAAAATTTTTTTGGATCATTCACAGCCAAAAGTCCCGAGAGTGGGAACTTCAGTTCAGGGTGTCCAAAAAGTGCGAGTTGCAGACCCGAGCATTTTGTACAACGAAGATGGAATGAGATGGATGAATGATGATGATTGAGTGACTTTCCGTCTTGGATTCTTCCCTTTTTTTCAAAAAGACCAGAACAATGCTAAACGTTTTGCTTCCGAGACGCAGTGTGATGCCAAAAGTACCATGGCAGCTGAGTGTTTTTGCATAGAATGCATTTCACTGGACAGAAAGTGACTCGCAAACACTGAAAGATGTTCAACGATGCACAGTTGTCAAGTCCTGCAATGACCCCAGGTCTGTGTCAAAGGCCAGCCAGACAAGCAAAACTTTTTGGAACTCATCGGGACCATGAAAAGGAGTCAAACATTGTGCACAGGCAATTTGAGTTGCACTTTGTTTTTCTTCATTCGTGGTTGAATTCAAAGTTGAAAAAGCAAGCATTTTTCAACGTTCCGTGCCCTTTTGCCTTTGTTCTGGCAGTCACGCGCCTTGCTGGCAGCCATCGTTTTTCCTGGGGGCAGGGGGAGTCCACAGGATGGTGACAATTTGGGTGATATTTTTTCAGATACCATCTGGCAGAGTGCCCAGAGTCCTCCACACAGATTCCGGGGACATGTAACCCAAACACGCGCTGACGTTTTGGCGGTCGGAGCGTGGAACAGCTCGATGATTCGAACTGTTCAACTGTTTGAAAACTTGAACTGGTTTGGGATCTCTGGCTGTTCACGCTTTGCACCACCTGGGAATGAAAGGAAATACTGCCGAGGAATCAAAGAAAGTCCAGGAGACGGAGCTCAAACCAGATCTCTACTTGACCCTCAAACCCTCCACACCCTGGGGCCACTGCAGGAGAAAAGTACGGAACTTGAAGAGTAAGAAGAGACGCGCTGATAGGATACTTACGTTCACCTCGGTATAAATGATGTCAATGAAGCTGCCAAGCACAATGATGAAATCAAACACATTCCACGCATCTCCAAAGTAATTCTGTCCGAGGAGGAAAAAAAATACACCCAGTGAAATAAACAGCCAGAGGAAGTGTGATGGAAACATTAGTCAGCCATGAAGGCAAGGCAACTGAAATGGAAAGGACACTATAGAAACGTGGCTTCTAGGATACACGGAGTCAGTGGTGGTACCTAAAAGGGAAGAGGCTAATATTTCAACTGAAATCACTTCAAACAAAACGGGAACACTTTGTTGGGCCACCCGACGTGTTTGAGGCGATTCACGAATTGCTTGAATTTTTGTTCATTATTTTTGGCTGACACAAAAGGCCATGTTGCAGAAAGTTCCCCCTTCAGGGCGCAACAGGTGAATGCGCCGCACACGTCGGAGGCGTTTTGTACAGTTACACCGGAGCGAAGCTGCAGCGCCGCGTGAGCAACACAACAAGAGTCGGAGTGACGGGTGGGTGGAACGAACCAAACGACACGGCTCAAGCCAACCCCGCAACCAGAACTGCAGTGGGGTGAGAGGTGAAGCGTGAATCGCAAGCATCAGCTTCAAACTAAACTCTAAATTATACACACTGAACAAAACAAACACGCCTAGAGTTGGCCATACCATTGGTGGGGTCCATGGCCAAACTCAAACAATAGCCAATCAAACCCAATTCCCAACACACGAGACCCACTGGGGGTCCAATCATATTTGGTCATTTTGCGTAGATCACATACCATGAGCTGTGCAGCTATTATGTCAACTAGACTGCCGACAACTATTACAAAATCTAGAACATTCCACGGGTCTCCAAAATAGTTCTGTGGGCGAAAAAGAAAAGAAAAAACATTTACAATGTCAATCAGTTACAAGTGGTTCTTGTGAGGTTTTGTACGCGGTTCTCCTTTCAATAAAACCCCAAAATCGAAGTGTCATGCACGGTGCAGCTGGGTAAACCAGTTGATGTTTTCTGCAATTTTGACGCAAGTACTCTTTTATAAAGTGTTTGTGTGGTGCCAAGGTTCAACAAACTGAACTGCTGTTTTCATCCACGTAAAAACCGCAACAAGAACCAAGACAACATGAGGATAATGACGATAAGAGGCAAATCGATCTAGACATCATGTAATCAGAAAGAAATACTCGCGTCAAAAGGGGCGACAACACCGTTGGGAAGTCTTCTGGTTTTTAAAATTGTCCTGTGAAACTCTGGAGGCAGTACGGCCTCCACACAGACGCGCACAAATGAAACCGCTGAAACTAGCCGTGATGTTTGCAAATTTGAGCACCACAACACCACACGTCCTGTTGTCGTGTTCCGGCTCGAGATTCAGGTGCCTTCACGACTCGCCGAATTTGGAATCACCACGTCAAGTTTTGCTGTTTTTCATTGTGCGCTGAATTTTCGAAATGATGTCCAGCTTTACGGTGAAGTGCTTCAAAGACCAAGGACCAGCATTCGGGGACAATTTATGCATTGTGCTCAAAGACAATAAACTGGCATGCACGACAAAAAAGTCAAGACCTGAAAGGTCCCAGAAGTCAAAGGTACACATGTGTGACTTGATCAGGATGTACGCTTCGCTTGATCAAGAACATTTTTGTAGCCTCAAGCCACGCGTAAACCTGCATTAGTCCCTCAGGGAAATTGTTGCGAATGTTTTCGAGTCTCGGGTAAGACTCTCCAGCGAAACTTTGCTCAGCCCAAGAAGTCATTTCAAACAGGTTTTCTTGTCTGCATTGTCTGATTTGAGGAAAATCCTGAAGGTCGTGAATGCGGTTTGAAAGTGCAAAGTTTCTCTGGGCAGAAACACTTTTTGCAGTTTTTACGTTGCAAATACTCCACACCAAACTGACAAACTTTAATTTTTTTTACATTGTAAATTTACGAGTCATGTCACTGTACGCATTTGTCACCACGTCACCTAAAGTGAGGTTCGTTGTGGATTTTACCTTGAACCTGAACGCTGCGAGTTTGAGAATGAACTCGACCGTGAACACTCCAGTGAAGATCATGTTCATGTAGTCCAAGGCCTGAGAGTACTTCTCACCCTGACCGTAATACTGAAACAAGTGTGCAGTCGCATTAAGTTTCAGATGCAAAGCCAAAAGTCTCAGATCACAATAAAATGCTTGTCAGGAAAAGAACGAGCGGTTTCTGATACACGCGACTTGATGGGACAAACTGGTACACGAAGCGCGCTGTCGTTGACCACACTGAAGCTTTGGACACACCTTCATGGCAAGTGTGATGGTGTTGATCATGATTAGCACGAAGATGCCGTATTCAAACGGCTGTGACGTGACGAACCACCAGATTTTGTACTGAAGCCGCTTTTTGGGAATGTAGCGCCGCTGCGGCTTCGCTTTCAGCGCCACCTCGATGCACTTCCGCTGCAACCGGAAACACGTGACATTTGGGATTCTGAGGTGCAACAAGAACGGGCTGTTTTTGACTTATTAATCCGAACGCATTCCCTACATTAGTCCACGACAGATGTCCTTTCCAACATCGCATCTCGCGCTCTGTTTCCAGTGAAAGAGTACACAAACTAAATTTGTGCCAATCGGATGAGCCCCGTTTCGACTCGTCTTGTCCATGGGAAAAAGCCTCGCGAGAGGGCGCACCTGGTTCTTGTCGAGCTCGCAGTTTTTGTACTCCTGCTCGCCCTCGTTCTGGAAGGTGACGATGACGAAGCCAACGAAGATGTTGACCATGAAGAAGGCGATGATGATGATGTAGATGAAGAAGAAGATGGCGACGGCCGGACGGTGGTTGTGGATGGGGCCGATCGACTCCGAGTGCGAGTCGATCGATTTGTATAGCAACCTGAAACGAGCACAGCGCACTTGATACTTTGTGCTTCATTCATTTTTCAGGACTCCCGGATATGACAGTCCTGATGCAGTCATCTTTTTGTGAACATTGCCTCCAGCAGATTCGGGGGCGTGGGGCCTGAGCCCCTCTCTCCAAAGTTCACCCCTCTTTTTTACGCCGCATGTTCCCATTTTGAGTACTTTCTTGCATTTTTTTTTCCAAGGGTTTGAGTCTGGGTCCCTCGACGTCAATCCTGGATCAGTTGCGGTACACATTTATTCACCTGACCGAGGAACGCATTCTTGGCGACTGAAAATGCCCTCAGTGATAAATGCTCATGCGGTCGCGATCTGACTCGAGAGAAGGGGTGTGTGTGACTCACATGGGCCAGCCCTCAAACGTGGAGACGGTGAAGAGCGTGAGCATGGCCTGCGACACGTCGTCGAAGTTGAAGTGGTTGTTGGACCACTCTCGATCGACGACCCCGGGCCGCGTGATGTCGCCGTCCTTGTACACGATGAACGCACCCCTACAACAGCGACACGGTCAGTGTGCAAACGCCTTTCTTCTGGTTTCCACACACGAGTTCACTGGATCAAAAGTAACATTCGGGGTGTCTACTCACTGGCACTCGGCTTCCGTCATTTTGGATCGATCTGAACACTCGAAGAATGTACCCTGAAACAAAACCATACGTATTTTCAATCAACAGGCTGATGTAAACGCATCTATGTTTTGTCCGGTCTTATCACGCCGCAATTCAGACAGAAACTTCGATTGGAGTCAACAGAAACGCACACACTGAGCCCGCTCAGCTTTTCATTTGACACCTTTCAATTTGAAATTTGCCCATATTTGCTCATGGAAATGGCTCAACCAAAAATAACGACACGTGTGTTGAAGATCCGCGATCGCCACGAGCCTTGCACATTTGTCTCACTGCCTGGTTTTTCAGATTCTCCTGCGACTCGGTGAGCTGAGCGTTAAAGAACCGTAAACGAACACAATTCCACTGAATGCGCAATGAACAGTCAGCTCTGACGCATTCCTTGACTCAACACAACTCAACAAATGGAAGACTGACAAATGACGCACCAAGCGCAGTTAGAACACTGGAACCACGCGTGACAGAACGGTTTCCTGCATGTTCAAAATTTGGAGCAGGTGCGAAAAATATATCAAGTGAACACAAAACGTCAACAGAAATCCAGAATGAGAAATCCAGAACAGTAAGTTCAGGGAAACAGGACAGAAAGGAGCGCATACAGTCCTTGGAAAATGTGAGAAACGCGGTCGCATGGAGTCTCCATGACGCTGTTAATCGAGGCACTTCAAAGCACTTGGAAGCGACGTCAGTTTCGCTGCAATCCATACGCCACATGTCTGAAACGTCGTTGTGTTCCGACGTCACGGCGTCACGTGTGACGCCGCGTTACCTTGAAGAGCTGTACGCCAATAACGGCGAACATAAACTCGAGCAGGAAGGTGACGAGCACGATGTTGCCGATCGTTTTCACGGCGACGATGACGCATTGCACGACGTGCTGTAATCAGACGCAGCTGCGTTACACCCGCCCCGCCACTGCCCCATACTACATCTACGCCGCCGGACAGCGGCACAGAAGAGCGCAGACGCATGCCTCAAGTTATTGCTCGCGCCTCCAAGTTTAATTTTGAGAGACAAAGTCTCGATTTCATCAAAACGAGGCCCGGAAACCCTGAAGCAGACTGCTGCGCGTGGAAGGATAGAGACCAGAGGGTGGCACCCCGGGTGCCCAGGACACACGTGCACAGACCAGTCACGCACACTCCGCCTCTTACCTTGAACAACTGCACCCCTATCACGGCAAACATGAACTGCAGGAGGAATGTCACCAACATAATGTTGCCGATCGTCTTGATTGCCACTATCACACATTGAACTACATGCTGAAACGCAGAGGCGGAAAAATACACAGCGATTAATATATTATTGCAAAACCATTGTAAGCGAGATTATTTGGTTTGCTTTGTTGTAAATTTGCTGGTTAAATCCGTGGTTTTTGTGCGTTGCTCTCTCTTAAGTCAGCAGCAAAAAAATCATTTCAATGGACGAACAATGGACGCTGTTTCCTCGTGAAGAAACAAACTTCAAATATGAAAACTCGGGAGAAATGTCTGCTTTACGTTTTTCATCGTTCAATCGTGTTCAGAAATTTTGTCAATGTGGAAAATATTAGCAACATGATACTTTCAAGGCAGGATGAACTTCATGCAAAGGACTTTGGCCGAAACACACACGGTCTAAGAAAGCACACCACAGAGGTGGGGAGCAAGCTGCACCCAGCTATACAGTACCTTGGCGATTTCTCAGCTCACTAAACGCACATTGGCGCTTCGTATTTCTGACAGAGCCACATTCTTTCCGACAAAATCCTTTAATTTTTGTCTCCATGCACAGGCCTTACAGACACTCACGTACTCGGTCCGCACACACACACACTATTCTGTGCACTACACATGTGACAATGGCCAACGCATTCAAGAAAGGAATCTTCAATTGGAATCTGATAGACGAAAGAAAGGAGGGTGTTTTGTCCAGCTACATTCTGCACAGAACTCAAGACTATCGGGGAAATCTAGGCCTGACAAAATGCATGTCAGAAGAATCCTACTTGCAACAAAAGTTTTCCAATATGTACAAATTTGCTGCGCACAATGTACGAAAAAGGCATCCAAATGGACTGCGCGACGTACCTTGAGTCCTTTGGCTCTGTTGATGGCACGAAGCGGTCTCAGCACACGACACACACGCAGGATTTTCACGACAGATATAGCTTCATTGCTGCAAAGAAACAGACCACTCGCATTGGTATGTGTTGAATACCAATGGTTCGATATTCTGGACTCTTCGATTTGCAAGTTGTCTGAATTTGAACCTTTTTCAAAGTGAGTGAGTGCTTTTGACGAACGGTCAATCATGTCAAGACTTTGCTCTTCTGCACAATTTTACCCGTGCGAAAATAAAACTTACTTCAAGACAAAGGAGATAAGAGCAACAGCAACAACAAGTAAGTCTAACAAGTTGAACAGGCTTCGGCAGAAAGAGCCTTTGTGTAGCACCATACCATAGGCGGTCACCTGAAAATACACAAGGTTGACGCACTCGTCAGAATGGCGTTGTCCTGCTCTGATGCAACACGAGCACAAGCTGTGAACCAACAAGGGGACCAAAACTGAGGCAGGCAAGTCAGGTGTGCACGTTTCAGTCTTCTGTGAGAACAGCAGACTTGTTCTGGCAACTGTGACGTGACCATCTTGATACATCTGCAGAAATTCAAGACGAACGAGCAAAACGCCACTCACCTTCAGCATGATCTCTATGGTAAAAACAGTGGTAAAAAAATAGTCGAAGTATCTGAGTATGCGGTTGCGCTCGGAGTGAGCGGAGAGCGGGTCCTCGGCGGCGAGCATGGCCGAGCTGATCATGATGCACGCCAGGATGATGTTCCCGAAGTACGAGTGGTTGCAGATGTAGTGGCAAAACTTCCGGAATCTGCGTGAGACACAAAGTAATCAGTGGCATTGCTGCAGCCAAGCTCCTTTTCTCTTCCAAGGGCTGAAGACTGAAGTTGTTGTCTCGAACCGGCTTCGTGGGACCGCTCGAGAACTCGCGCACGTGCATGCACGCACACTTGTGCACACACGCACGCACCTGTTGTCCTTGGAGAAGACGAAGAGGGCGGAGGCCTCGGGGATCGGCTTTGTTTTGTCTGGAATGTTGAGCTCGGACATGCGGCGCGGGCGCGCCCCGCCCGTCGTCGACATCGTCTTCGACTCCGTCTCTTCCTCTTCGTCCTCCTCCTCCTCTTCGTCGTCATCAAACTCATCGTCTGAAATGCGCACAGAGAATGCACCTGACATTTTTTTGCAGCAGAAAGTAAATCTGTACAGTCCAAAAATGATTCCCCCAAGTAGACTATTCATATTGAAAATTTGAGGGTCAGATCGAGGGAAATGTCAGCAAAATTCATCAGTGAAAAACATGCATGTCAACATGAGATCCAAATTTGTCTCAAAACGCGACAAAGACAGTCAGAGAGGAAAGATCGAACCACGCGACTTTCAACAGAAAACTTCGGGTGGTACGATGAGGGCAGATGTTCTGACGCATTTGCAGACAGTGGAAATTTGACAATGTGAGACAACACACACATAGTTATTTTCGGTAGCACTCACGGAGGTACTGTCGGTTGCGCTTGTACTCTTCGTCCACTTCGGTGTCGGTCGTGTCCGTGACGTCGATGCGTACGCGCGTCTCGTCTCCGCTGTCCGGCGACATCCCGCCGTACTTGTCCCTGCAACCAGCCAATCGGTCAACGTCTTGCTAAACAGTTCTCTGTCTCGTGTGTGGCACTGAGGCCCTGATATGCGACAGATATTCAGTTTGAGCTTGTCTCCAGTCGGAAGAAACACGGGAGTGGAGCATTGCTCCTCAAGACACACGCACAATACTTACCCTTTCAGTTTGGACTTGTGGTTGAGTTTGGGTGTGTGGTTGGCACTTGGTGGAAGCTCTCCCGGTTCGTCTTCGCCTTCGCCCATGTCTGTTGGCTCTCCCTGGAACAACCACAGACTTCGCTCAGCACACACACCATGAAAGCAGGATCTTCGCAAACGTTTGATGGAACTTCACCCCATGCTACGAAGCCACTTTCATCCAAAATCTGCACCTGCGTTATTCTACCCAGTCCTGGCGGCCCACAAACCCTTGACCAAACACATTTTCCTCATTCTCTGCAACGCAGGTTCAGGTTCATTACGTCCCACCAACCTCCTTTTCCTCGTCTCCAACGGGGCTCTTGCTGGAGGAGCGGCGCAGCGCCTTGGCTTTCTCCTTCTCCTCCTCCTTCTCCTTGTCTGCCTCCGTCAGGCTCTCGGCATCTGCCAGGTTGTCCACGGCGATAGCCAAGAACACGTTCAGCAGGATGTCTGAACGTGCGGTCAAGGATTCGCAAAGACAACACTTCTACATGTGTTTTGAAAATGGGCCTTTTCGTGGGTGGAATGAAGGCGCGTGAGCCCCCTGAAAGCCAGTGGCGCTTGCACATCACGGCGGAAACGAAACCGCAGGTGCGAACGGCGTACAAGGACACAGTTCGTGCAATTCTGAAACAAGCGCATCGACGGCATTTTTTGTCTCACCGACAGGTCTTTTGACCATCACGGCCCGGAGCACGAAAGCTGCAGACACCAAGGATGAAGGTAATGTGGCTTTATGAGTTTCTTGGGATCAGGATGAGCCGCGTCAGACTCAGCCCCATCGATCCCAGCGGCGCAGGAGCCACAGAACCAGGTGCGCCGCATGAAACTGACTTCAGCAATCTGATTACCGTTCAGTTCAATCATGTCCTGCCCACAATGAGGCTTGCACCACAAAGCCGACCTGATTTTTGCCCACAGATTCACTTCTGATACGTGAAGCCCGCTGCGCAAGGATACAGTTACCACAGATGAAGAGCACGACGTAGTAGATGCAGATGATAACGCCGAACGTGCCGACGCCGCCGTACGATGCGATGCCGTCGTACATGACGACGTTCCAGTCCTCGCCCGTCAGGATCTGCGGAGCAGACACGTGCAGCGCATGCGCAAAAACACACGCAACGCCAACCTGGCGGTGGCAGCGAGCGAGCGCCACACACAACTCGGTATGCGCCATTTAGATTGGACATGCCGGGTGGTCCGCCAAAACAAAAGGTTGTCTCTGCAGTACTGCAATGACACATTTGGAAAAGTCGCGGCATGTTGTGGCCGAACAAAGTTTTTTCACCAATCTGAACTGGCATACAACGTGATTGACAAATCGTCTCGCGAAACAACAAATTTATTATCTTTGCAAAGCTGTGCTCTGAAGCCAGATGTGGTTGTGGTGTGGCGTGGTTCATTTTCGTTGTCAAAGAAGCACACAGCTGGAATCACACGTGCCAACATTCGAATATGGCTTCAGCTGCGTATGTTTTTGTTTCTGATTGCACAAAATACTTCATTGTGTTGAAGGTCCAAAACAGCTCACACTCCTTTCACCACAGAAAACACACCCGACCCTGAAGCGCTTTCCAGTTATCACTTGAAAACAGCACACAGCGGAGCCCGCGGTCCCGCCTTCTTAATTAGCTGCCAAAATCCGTCAATCAAAGTAATCAAGCGAGCGTGTTCACAGAGTTAAAGTCGCCAAAACAAAACACAACGTACTTGGAAGACAGTTAGTAGTGACTGCCAGAAGGTGTCAAAGTTGCTTCTCGGCGTCGACTGCGTGTCGTCAAAGTTGAACTTGCCGCCGAACAGCTGCATTCCGAGCAGAGCGAAGATGACGATGAAGAGGAAGAGCAGCAGCAGCAAGCTGGCGATGGAACGCATGCTGTTCAGCAGCGACGCCACCAGGTTCCGCAGCGAGTTCCAGTACCTGCCGCGACCGACCAAAGGAGCTGAACACGACTGTTTCGGGTTGTTTCTACGTTTCTGGATTGGGCCTCGAGTCCGAAACGTCAAGCCAAGTCTGAATTTGTTCGAGCAAAATCGTCTTTCTCGTTCTGGGTTTTGAAACACGGACAAAGAGCTGGGGATATGAGGCTCTTCAAATAAAATGTCCCCAACAGACTGGGTTTTCAGTTTGCAAGCCAAATGTGCGAGGGAAGAAACGACAAATTTGCACACTTTGTTAGGGTGCGTGCGGATCACGCGTTTTGCTTGTCGGACAATCTGGCTTGGCTCGCAACGTTTCGGACAGAGCATAATTTGTGGGTTATGTCGATGTCCTGCAGACTTCTTTTCCTTGAATCAAAAATCGAAGGACGGGACAACAAGAGGAGCTGAGTGGAGAGCAAGAGAAACGAAAGAAGAATCTACGATGGGTGGGGTGATGCCACTTTTTGTGAGGATAAAAGTTGAGAGGGGTCTGTGTGTTGAGGGGCGGTGTGGATACGGAAACGGGTGGCGCAAGACTCGGGGCTCTGTGGGAAAAGAAAAGTGACAAGACGAGGGAGAACAGCATGTATTCTGTCACAAACTTGCTCCTCCTGGAATCACGTGCACTTCAAAGTGCAGCCACATCTCTGCAACACTCAACGTCAACTCGGGAATTTTGAAACTACAAACTGGGCTGCACATTGAGCGTACGCGAATGAATCCTGGAAGAAAAAGCACTGCAAATGCACTGCATTATTGTGCTCAGTTCTTATCATTAGATCCCACACCCAGTGAAGCAACAAGGTCCGAGGTCTTGATCCTTCTGAAGAAGGCAACTGGAATCAAACTTTTGGAAGGATTTTATCCCCTACATTCCCTGAAAGCCAGTTCGCCCACGGGCCTTGTTGCTCGACCAACACGTCAAACGCTCCAAGGGAAACGCGTAACTGTCTTCAACTCTAGGGACACGCCGACGTGACCATGGTTACCACAAAGTGTGTTGTTAAATTTACTGTGCGTCGACTCAAAATGTGATTCAACCAAATCCAGAACACCGCAACAAATAACTTTCCACAACCTTGTCGTTAACTTGCGAGAAGTGTGCAATTATGAATCAGTGCGAAATTAGTACTTTTGAGAAATGAGCTGAAAATGAAAGCCTCTTGACGTTCAAAACTTTTTCACTTTCCCTTTAACCATTTAAAGTCTCGTCATGTTGCTGTCTTTTGTCCCCAAAAGATTGCTGTTCGCTGATCTCACCCATTCTAAAAAATCTTTAACCTCAAGTTTTTCGCAACCGGTGTTGAGTGTTGGCGAGGAAGCGAGGTTACCTGGTGATCTTGAAGACACGGAGGAGGCGGGCGCAGCGCAGAACGCTGACGCCGAGCGGCGGCATGATGCCCGTCGAGGCGAATATAAACTCTATGATACTACACACCACTACAAAACTGTCAAAACGGTTGAATAAGGACACAAAGTACCCCTGCAAAACAAAAGAGAGAAAACAATGTCAGTCATCCAGGAAAACACCTCTGCATTTCGCCAGTACTTTAGTGTTCTCGCATAAAGCCCATCGTTCATTTGAAAACACAACATATTTTTCTTGGAGGTTTCTGTGCATCCACAAATCCTCGCGATTACGTAATATTCTCCGTGAAAGCAAATTGCCTGCATGTTGAAGATCACGCCAGAAACTTCAGACACTGCGGGATTATGAGATTCCACACGACAGCACAAGTGAATGTCGGGCTGTCAACGTGTCGCGTCTTGTGACGGGAGTGAAGGTGAAGCCGCGTCTTACAGGATCAAAGCAACGCGACGGTTGGAACGACTACTTGCCTGGAAGCCTAAGCTGTACATTTTGAGAAGCATCTCCAACGTGAATAATACTATGAAGAACAGGTTGGCCACCTCTGCAAGAATCAAGGAAAAGGATGACAACCACATGATGATGATGATTGCTCGCAAACGAAACTGCTATCAAGGAGGGCCAAATGTGCGCGAATAGACCCCACTTCTGATTCTTTCAGCAGCGTTACTTTGGTCACTGCAACTTGTTCCGGAAACCCATACAAAGTGTTCACCGCAACATTCCAGAAAAGCTGGAAGCCACCAAAAATGCGGCACATTTATGTTCAGGCTCCCAATATAAGGCATTGTTTCAGCAGATTGGAGGACGGCTGTCTTTCCGTTCGTTTCCCGTTTTTTTTTTTGTCAGTGACACCACAGTTTTTCTTCTGAAAGCGTGGTGCTGTCACCAGACAGAAAATACCTTGGAACTTGTCGAGCCAGGCGGGCTGGCGGTAGTGTTCGGACGTGAGCACGCACGTGTTGAGGAACACAAGCACGATGACGAGCCAGTAGAACGCCTGCGACTTGACCGCCGAGCGACACGCCTTGCGCGCGCGTCGGTTCCACTTGAGAAACCGCTTCCTGTGGGAAAAGCACGAGGGAACGTGTGTCACAAACGGAACAGACCAACGGGTCGGATTCAATGACGGCGTGCATGTTTTGGGATCATGATGCCGTCGAATGCAACGGCGTTGCGTGTGACATCGTTGTCCGCCAAGTGACAGAAAATACATGGAGTGTCGTAGCTGCTCCTCGTTCCGCAAAGTCCAGAGTGACGACTGCAAACATGACTGAAAGCATGTAGTGGGCAACAAACACTTGGAACAGACACTAGATGCGAGTTCATGAACGGGCGAACCATGTGCTCAAACTCTCCAAACTCAAGAGGTAAGTGGCTGGCAATGGTTGAATTCTACGAGGCAGGTCGCAAAAAGAACGAACATATGCGCAAATCTAAGTGTTGCCACAAGTTTCAAACTCCACTTCGTCAAATCGATTTCTCTGATGGAAAATCAATTCACTGAGGACAATGTTGACGAAAGGCGACATGTGGATTGTAGTCTGTGCCAGTTCAAAGTTTGTTCCGACCAGTTTGTCGGCGATTTTGCAAAAGCAACATGCAGGTTCGAATGGAGCAGCGTGCCAACATCAAACTTTGTTTGAAGCTGGGCCAAACTCAAGCCCAAACTGTGCGCACATTGCGGGAGGCTTATGGGAATGATGCACCAAGTGTGACAACAGTCAGGAGATGGTTTCTGCGCATCCAAGCTGATGATTCCGACCTGAAGAGCAGACAAATTCCTGGGCGTCCCCGGTCTTCAAGGACAGCTGAGGCAATTCAGAAAATCCAAGCCTGTTTGGACCATGACACAAGGCAAACTGTGCGTGAACTTGGATATGAATGTGGTATTTCCAAAGACACAGTTCACAGGATATTGACCAAGGAGCTGAAGGTCAAATGCATCGCGTCCAGATTCATCCCTCACGTGCTGACAGAGGCTCAAAGACAGTGTCGCTGTGACATCTCCATGGAAAACATCATCAAGACAAAAGAAGATCCCACCCTGCTCGACAGACTGATCACAACAGATGAATGTTGGGTGTCGATTTATGAGCCTGAAACAAAGCAGCAATCCATGCACTGGTTGCGCGCTGACCAACCACGCCCTGTCAAAGCAGCAAGGGGAAGAGCATTGGCCAAAACAATGCTCATTCTCTTTTTTGACAGCCAGGGACCAGTGCACATCCACTTCTTGGCTGAAGGCAAAACTGTCAACGCGGAATACTTCATCTCAGTGTTGCGAGAATTGCGTGAGTCCATCCGCAGGAAACGCCCTCAAATGTGGTCAACCCAGGATTTCGTTCTGCACATGGATAATGCGTCGAGTCACACCGCTGGAGACACACAAGTGTATTTACACAAGAACAACTTCACCATCCTTCAACACCCGCCCTACAGTCCCGATTTGGCCCCGTGCGATTATTGGGCCTTCCCAGTCCTCAAGAAACAGATCAGGGGCCAAAGGTTTGCTGGAGTGCCTGAACTCCAAGCCAGGGTCACACTGCTCCTCTGACAAACACCTGCAGCTGAATATCGCCACGCCCTCCAGAGACTTCCTCACAGATGGAACAGGTGCCTCGATGTGCAAGGAAACTACTTTGAGGGACAAGGCAAACGAGGACAACCGCAGTGACTGAGAACAGACCAGTGAACTTTGTGAAAATTGACTTTGAACCTAACATTGCCGACGTTACTCAAATTGCTGTTTTCGACATGTTTTTTTGTTGACAACATGTGCCCTGTTTTCAAGTTTGTTGCTGTCAAAAATGAAGGACATCCATCCATTCATTTTGTTAAAATTTGCACGCAAATACATCGCAAATTGACACTGAGACGCGCATATGTTCGTTCTTTTTGCGACCTGCCTCGTACACAGTTATGTTTCTAATTTTACCCGAACGAAAAACGACAACCTGCTTTCTGATTTGAAGATTGGAACCTCGAACATGTTGAGTCCAATATCCAGTTCAGGTTGGGCATGAACGAAACTTTTTTCTCAACAGAACAATCATGCAATGTTTGGCAATGTTTTGGGCAGGAGTACGAGGACCCCATGCAAAACGTCGTCCAGATCACAGGGATGCGAGAGTTCAGGAACAACTGTGTTAGTTTTTTGGAAGACCGAGCACACATCCGAAATTTTGGTCACTACAACAAACCATGCACCAAACTACTTCCCCCATGTCTGATGTCGTCCCCAGCCAGCTCCCAATCCAACGAGAAAGCAACGGGGACGCAAGGAAAGAGAAGATCTTGTGAATGCGGTCTGTTTGCTGCGGACCACTTGGTTTTGACCGAGAACTCGAATCGTCCGATCAGCCTGGGACTTGGAAGGATTGAAGGACGCAAAAGCCTGTCACGCAAAATCACGAAAATTTGAAAGCAGCCTTTGTCCGCGAAATTTCGTCAAAATCAAATTTGGAGGAAATTATGGCAACATGTCGAGATACTGTGACCACTCCACCGGTGCAGCGTGGGTCAAGCTCACGACACATTCAATCAGATCTTCAAAGATTTCTGTGTCACGCACGGACAAAACCACTGCAGTTTCTTTGCCTCAGAACGATTTTCTGAAGTTTTCTTTGCAAACAGGTTGCGCTTTGGGGCCAAGCAGAACTGATTTTGCCACGGGAAAGAGTCAGCGGTGGCGAAGACTGAAGTTCTAAGGGTGCAATGGTCTCCTCTCGTTTGTGGAGACTCGCATCTGTCTGGACGAGGGATTTCTACGGGAAACCTGCAGATCTTATCTGATTTGAATCTCAGCGCGAAGATGAATAACATGGACATGCATACAATACATTTCTGTACGCCACGCATTGTAAAATTCCACAGAACAGAACATTTCAATGTTCTACGAAATGGCACGAAGGTGGCATGAGTACATTAAATGGTGCAAATAGAATGAATGAAGTGATTTATGTCGCTGTTGCACTGAACGCCACACCATCTAATGCGAGTTTCTTGAAAAAGTTCAATTTTCACACGCCTTAAATTGAAACGTTGGACACAGATGATCAAATGGACACAATGAGAAAGTTCTACACTGAAATGCTCAAGACAGACAAAATGAAGTGCAAATGCTTCTTTTCAAACGGGGTGAAATTTGGTTGACATTTTCACACAAATCCAGCAAAAATTAATTGAGCACTTACATCTCTCTATTTTTGATCGATTGGTGTTTTGGGAAGAAATGATAGCAGAACAAATGAAAATGTGTGATTTCAACACAAGAGGCGTGGAGCCACAAATTCTTTCCTGAAAAGTACGCGTCCAGAGAGCTAAGAGATCACGTCTGGCGCAACAGAGCGCAGTTTTACGTCATTTTCACGCCAAACTGTTTTCGCTTTCTTGTTATGAGCACACCTGGCATTTTCTACATGTACATTTCCTGCTCTGACGTGGTGTTTTATCAGATTTCCAATTCCCACGGAATGTTGAATGAAAAAGAACATTTTGGACACAAACGTTGGGCAAAATGCACAATCTAGGATCAAGACGGTTGTGTGTGGGTTTTCAAAGTCAATCGATAGACATAAAAAAAATTTCTAACCTTCCCAAATGGGGCTTTCACTCCAAACCCTGCTCCTTTACACACGTGTGACACTCTTTCACAAGACAAATGTTCTGTGTTTACGTGCAGTGCAACGCACAAAGACGCCATTTCATACGTAGTGTGTTGTTGCCCCAAATGGACTTCCGAATCACCAAAAAAGATCAGAACTTGGCATCTTGTAAGTTATGTAGTAAGTGACTGCAGCGTGCACTGGTGCTGTCTTGTTTCAGTCCGTTCTGATCAACAAACGCGACTGACGAACGTGTGCGTGTCGGATCTTGTGTACGTTTAAGAATGCGTGATTGAGGGGACGACATTTTTGAAGGTCAAGATTCAATTGGGCAGAATGTCATCAGTGGATTTCCAGCAAGATCAGATTCAGGCTGGACACACGACGATTCACAGAACTTTCATTCGGTGATACGAACAGAAACCAGCCTTCTTGCATGCAGGGATGCAGAAGTCAAGGAAAGAGCCGGAGAAAGACCTCGATGCAGGCAAAAAGGGCATTAGACTGGAGTGTCCAGGAAAACTGCCAACTTGTCGCTGTTACGGAAGAGGGGGGAGTGCTCTTCAAAGGGGGTCCGAAGTCAATGGAACGATCAGAATTGTGTTTACGAACACATTTTACGTTTTTTGCTTCAGGATAGCAGAGCAAAGTGTTGGTTCAAAATAGCAAGAATGGGGGAACAAACAAAAGAATGGGAAGAGAAAATGAAGACAAAGGAGAAGTGAAAGAAGCTCCCACGACTGGCAAACAAGGAAAATCAAGGAAGGACTGGTTTATGTTCCCTGACGTCAAAGCAAAAAGGTTTGGCCACTGATCAGCCGGAAGATTGCAGAATTCTAGGACTGTGGCATTAGAATCGTGAAGGACTCGGAATCAAGAGGCTCCCGTTGCGCCCTTAAAGGTGACTGAGACGTAAGATCTATGACAAGCGTCTTTGTTACCACGTACCGTGATTCAAGTGATATTCCGCACCTAACTAGAATCAAGTTTCTAAAATCGGAATTAAACACGAGTCAGAATTTATACTCACTCAACTTTAAAACAGGCAAAGACCTTTTTTGTTAGGTTGAACAGTTTGTCAGAAATTCAACACAAACGACACAAAATAACAACTAAAAGTGATCCACGCATCAAAAACCTTTGCAATCTGACCAAAAGTTTACCAAAACTGAATCTGTGGCTCGTTGCTTTCTTTTCGATGTCTGATTGAGTAACTTTCACGGTGTCGATCACTTTCACTGGGATGCTGTCCAGTTATTAAAGCGGCGCAAACTCAAGACAGATGCGTGTGAGTCGGCGAAACACACAGCACACAGACAGCCTGCGAGTCGGCCAGGAGCAGCAGACTTGTCCGCCTCTTCATACGAGCAGGACAACACGAAAGCCGAAACATCCGTTTACCACTGGCACCAACTCAGTCGTTGTTCTTTGTGCCACACAAGCAGAAGTTTTCAGATGTGGAAAAGACACCAGACGGGATTTGGAGTTCAGTGAAACTGAGCATCCATGTATCCCAGCAAGGTGTCGCTCCAATCTGAACCCAAAGACACTGGACAGAGACATTTGTAGGGACGCTCGTTGTGCCAAAGCAAAGGTGCAACACAAGCAGCATGATGGCCAATTGCGTGGCACTGAAGTTTGGTTGGTCCGTATAACTTGCACGTTGACGTCACAAAGAAATTTTCTCAAACTTCTTCCCTGAACGTCCTGAGCAAACCTTGTGATTGGCTGACACGAGAGTACATCTCAGCCAACTCGCCAAAGCGTTTTATGTTTTCCCAGGCGAAATCGCGGTCTGCCAGCAGAATCAGCATTCAAACATGCCGGTGATCCTTGTTCTGGACATTGTACTCAGGAACAAAGGCAAGCGAGTAAGCGCACGTCCGGCACCTGGAGTCTGCGCAGACTGCGTTTCCGGTGAGAAACCAGGGGCGCGCGCAACGCAAGCAGCTCCGTCCCCACGCGAGGCTCGCACTCACTTTTTGCTTTGCCACCAGGAGGCCTGGGTGATCTCGCCGCTGCCCATCTCCTCTGTCTTCTCGCTCTCGTCTTCACCCAGCTGTTTGTCTACAAAGCGCAAAAACAACGCGTGAAAGTCTTTTCACAAATTTGTGCGGAAATGACTTTGAGGTTTCAAGTTTCTTCTTTATGGGGGAAGGGAGATGTGGATTTCCTCCTGCGCGATCACTGAATAAGAAATCCACCTGCAACATAAACGGATTCTTGGAATGAAGACTGAAGAATGTATGGCCAGTTTGCTCCAGCTCTCTGCAAACAACGAAGTCAAGGTTTGAGACGATGGCATGACCACTTGAAAAAAGACTACGCTTCGTTTGGCAAACATAACCTGCTGATGCACAAATCTTGATTGCCATCGTAATTTCAAAACGAAATTTGTACGTATGTTGTCAGATGAATGACAAGTGAATTGAAATGATCACTGAGCAGCTGCCCAGTTGACCGCAACGTTGAAACCCTTGTTTTTCTGGTGTCAGACGTGATAGCCACACAAAGTGCGATGGTTAGTCATATTCTGGCAAACACAAAAAACCTGCCAAGCTTCGTCGATGTCATTTGTACTGCAAACTCCTCACTCCAAAGTGTTCTTGTCAGAATTCTCATTCGCGTCCATTCAGAGACCTCGAGTCGACATCAACGCGCCACACGCACGGAGACACCCATCCCCACCCCTACCGTGGCGCGTACGCCTTGCGCGACGCCGAGAACCGATCAGCTCGGACCGACCGCGCAACTTCCATTCACACTGACTACAATTTATCGCTGCCACAGAGGCTGAATTGCCACATTGAAATGCCATAAATTGCATAATGGAACGTGATGGGAAAGGCCTGCACTTCTGCACTCCTTCAAACGCGTCTTCAACGGCGTCTTTAACCCTTCATGGTTACTTTCCAATTGCGCCATTGTTGCCGGACTGTGTCCCGCACAAAGCCTTGGTCTTGCAACGCTGCAGGCATTCAGCTGGAAACTGGATTAGTTTTTTCCCTTTTCCAACCCGGTCGCTGCCACTGAGTTGACGTGTCAGAATTTCAAACCAGAAACTGCATGTACGTGACTCAGGCTGGCAAGCATCCCGAATTCAAAGTCAAACGAATGTCTCATTTTTTCGTTTGAAATCTGGTTCTCTAACTGGCCCACAAAGATGCTTTGTGGACTTGCCCCAGAAAAAGAGCAATTGTTCATTTTGGTGCAGACTTTTCAGACCAAACTGAAAGAAAGATGGGCCGAAACTCGTGAAACTGATTCAGCTGGAGTCTTATGCTCAGAACTATTCGATGTACGAGGACCGAGCGAAGCGGGGCTGCACCCAAAAGATCCTCAGTACATTTCACGTTCGCTGGTTCCTCGTAAATTTCTGCAGTGCAATTTTTAATGAGACACCAACCCACGGGAGTGCGTGAGCTAACTTCGAAAACAACGAATAGACGTCTACATTGTTAATCAAACCAAATAAAGTTCAAGAACTGCACAAATTTTAATCAAATGAATTTTTTAAACCACTACGAAAGCACCTTCAAAAGTCCCTGCAGAATTTCAGCTCTACTGTAGATGTTAGAAAGCATAGATATCATCTGTTGGTGTACGTAAGTGCTGTTACAGCTGATGCGTACTGCGTCCTGCATCTCCGCTTTCTTCTCCTCAATCAAACTCTCTACGGCACAGCACGAAATCTTATTAGCCTTTCAAATACAAATTGCCTTCGCTACAGAAGCTACACAAATCTGCAATGCAATGCACTCAGCAAATGGATGCAGCGGTTTCAGCGTCTCAACACGTGTGTTGATTCATATACAGAATCTGCTCTGCATATGTTCAACCGGACGTTACCGGCGTAGACGGACGTCGTCCTGTAGAAGGAGGCGCTGCGGGAGACGCGGCGCGACGCCCGGCGTGACGCCCGCCGCCGCCGCTCTGCAAAACAACAGACAACGCCGACGTGTACATCAACGTGCGCGTCATGCACGACTCGAGGATCACGATGCGGGCCGCGCTGAAAACTGAATGAGATGGTTAGAACGACTCACTGACGCGACTCAAGTTACCGCAAGCGTATGGTGACAACACAGTCACATACGCGCGCAATGTGGAAACCAGTTTTCTCCAACAGGAAGCTCAGCATTCGATTTGAAACTTTGAAATTGTACCTCAAACTCAAAATATCAATTGCTCGTTCGGAGAATGTCAGGGCAGATCTTCTACGTAATGAAGTCAAACAATCCCCTGTAGCGTACCTTTCACGTCACAAACGTTAAGAACACAAGGACTGACGAGCGAGGCACTGCGTCTCACACTTGCGTGGCGGCCGCACACGATGCAGAATCATTTCCCCCGACAACACCCGACACGCACACAACCCTCAGATTCACAACCGACCACAACAAGTGCCACACCTCTCCTCTCGATGTGCTTTGAATCCGCATGTCACCATCCATTCAACAACACCAGGCAAAACAATATTCGGACACAGTTCCGCGTTGTGGAAGCAGCAGCGAACAATACTGCTGGTTGCAACTTCAGAGACTTGGTCAAAGCGAAGCGCGGACCGACAGGGTCGCGTTCACCATTCTGGACACGACGAGAGGCTGACGTCCCGCTCTTTGTGTCGAGGATGAAGGCTTCATCTCCTCGATATCCGGCATTTGTTATGCAACTGTCGTTGTGTTTCGTTCCCGTCAGGTTTACTCTGCCCCCCCCCGTCCCCCTCCTGTTTCATGCGTTCTTCGTGGCAGACCCAACAGCGACTTGACCAAACAATCGTGCACTTTTCACTCATCCGGGAACAACTTTCGAACGTTCCGTCAACGAAAACAGGAAACCAGCCAAACAGTTCACAGACTGATTTTTGTACCAACAGCAACCATTTCGACATCCACAGCAAAACTTTACCGGGAGGCAAAGGCGGAGCTCGACAAGGAGCCTTTGCACCGAATCAGAGTCCTTCTCTCTCATCTTTCGCTTGGCTTTAACAAAGCGTGGCTGATGTATTGAGCGTTTGAAAGTGTATCAAAGCGGAGCTGCGTTGAGCGTGCACAATGAGGCGTGAGACGAAATGACTCGAGCGCCGAGCGTCGCAGACGTCCAGTCTGCGCCGCAGTCTCGGCGCTGTTGACTGTGGCATGTTCAGATGCAGTCGAGCACAGGAGCCACTCCAAGAAGCGGTGGGAGACTGTCAGTGAACTCGATGCATGCACAACGTCACCAACGGAACACGTCTGTACCGTTTGACGTCTCGCAATGTCAGTGAATAGCGCAGAAGAATCATGAACTGATCACGGCTTAAACCACGCATCATCTTCCGTGTCCCCAGTCTTGCTCGCTTTCTTGTTGCAACCACGCTGAACCACGTGGCATGTTCCAGACAATTCATCGTGTTCCGTCGCGAAGCCTACTTGTCGCAGACCGGGCTGGCTTTAAGTTTTCCCTGTAATTCAGCTCCGCACAAACACAGGCCTCCCTCCCAAATGGACTTGTGTTGAACAATAGTGGCTTCCTGCACAAGCAGCGGCCCCTCGTATGATTTTCCACCGCACCTGCCCGAGCTGCACACGACCGACAAACAGTAGACGACACACTGCGTTGCCTTTTCTGGCCCTCTTCACCCTCTGATACCAGCATTACGCGAGTTGTGAACAAAAACGCAAACAGTACAGGCACGCGCATGTGTGTGGAAAAAAAACCCCGATCATCAGCTCACAATTCTGCTGTCAGGTGCCCACCAAATTCATGGACCCCAAAGGGGGGCTGCCTCAGCCGAAGTTTCAGCCTTCGGCAGGGGCAAAACTGGCACCATCAGAGGGAAGACAACATGTGTGAGGATTCCAGTGTCAAAGAAGGCTCTTTGCTCCCGCGAATCAATCAGAGATCACACGCACGCGACACGAGATGTTCTGTCGATTCAATGGGCTTGAAAAGGGTTTTTGTTAAGTATGCTGTCGCTTCAGATGTTTTGACCCCGATCTCAGTGATGTAAGCCTCAACAAATCCACATTGAAGCATTGGCATCGACCACAGAAACAGTGTCTTGCCCAGTACCCATCTCGCGTGACAAACCTCATACGGTGCAGCACGGAACAATTTGTCACGTTTGCGCATCAACATCCAGGTGTGCTCAGAAAGACAGGCGCTACATGGAACAAACAACTGAAACGTGGAGGTTTGTGCGCAGAAGTGGACAGTCCTGGCACGTCATCATCAGCGTCACTGCCAATACAACCCTGTTGAACCTGCCACGCTGAAAGACCATCCGTCAATTACGCAGCACGACAAACATCTCTAGATGAACAACAGCGCTGCTGGGGCCGCTCACGTCCTGCGACAACGGGGCTCTTCACCCTGACACCAGGACACATTTCTCCACTTGACCTCAAATCTTTGTTGACTGTTGAATCTGGTTGTTCCGAGGGAACAGGACTAAACTTCTTCACATGGGTTGTTGGTTTCTTCCGAATTCACAAAACCGTGCACAGGTTCCCGTGGAGATTCTGGACCACAGAAAAGACACTTTCGCGTTTTATTTCCCATAATCATTGTCCTTTTGCCCCACATTTCCAAACCCGAAAGGCTGAACAAACAGGAAGAGTGCCCTGAATGAACGACCTGGCAGCTCCGAGCCAGACTGACACCTGATCACCACGGTTGGTTGGAAACAAAAGCATCGGAGGCACAAGAAGGCGAAGGCTGCGAGTCTTCATCACGGGGCCTCGAGACTCGGCAACAAGCGTCCGAGACCCTAATTGCTGCTGCGGGTCATGCACAATCAGGAGGGAGACGAGGCGAACAGCCTCAGTCCTCAGCCTCGTATCCCGCCACACAGGACTGGGTCAGGAAGCCACGAAAACAACGACAGCGTGGACCAAACCATCCCCAGGAAAGTCATTTGTACCAGTTGCTCTGTTTGTTGCCCAGTGGGCAAACTGCTTCAAGTTTGATTCACATGAATTGTGGGGTTGTCCTGGATGAACTTCCAAACCGAGAAAGTGAAGTCGATGTAGATGTGGCGACAAACCAACCGTGGTTCCACAAGGTTCTTCTGGTCACAGCAGCACTTCACATGCCAAGCGTCTTGCAGACCCGAATTCACATCTTTTCGAGAATCGAGTCAGAGCACCGAGCCGATGCGATCAGAGCCTCTGCTGACTGTGTTCAGCGCGCTGCGGCGCTACGCAGCTAGGGTTCCGACCCACTATCACTTTCACAGCCAATACAATCTCACAATCAGCCTGTTTGCCCGCTCAATGATTTTTCCTTCCTCTCCATTTCTTGCCAAACCCCACAAGGATATTTTTCCTTTCAAGCTGGCTTGCAGCCACTTCGGCTTATTGAGTGCGAGTCACAACGATATGATGCAGTTTGGATACATTTGACTCCCAAACGGAGTTCCAAGAACATACTGGAGCTGAGAAACATGTCAGAAACTGACGGGTTGTGATGTGATGGATTGCCGCCTTCAACGATGGGATCGCCTTTGAACTCTAGATCTACCAGAGGAAGGTTTCACACGACTTCCTTTCCAAGCCAAACATACAGGCAAAGCAGCAAAACGCTGTTTTTGCACAAATTGACCCAATTGTTGTTTCATCACACACATTGGTTGATTCCGAAACCGCACGATCTTTGCGCTTGCTTCCTTCGCAGCGATCCCCTGCAATCATGACAAGACAAAACAGCTCTGACGAGCATCTATCTGCTCAACTGTGAAAACTCAAAACCAGCTTACAAGGAGCAATCAGTTCTTGCACCCTCCAGGAACAACACGAGCGTAAGATGTTTAAATTTTACAGCTTCATCACGACGCTAAATTCTGTGAAGGGACTCGAGTGCAGCGACCCGGTGGGAAGCGGAGGGACCCTCCGAGTAGCACATGTAATTTCCGAGTTAAGCCTCTTGCTCGTTTGAAGTCTGGAGCTTCCTTCGGGTTAAACAAGGTTAAGAATTAGGCAAATCTTGTTCTTCGTTGGCTCCGTTGATGCTGCTTCAATTTAAAGGCTCCCGGGGCAGGGCCACCAGCGGAAACTCAAAGCAACGATGCACATCAGAACGCCAGACGAGTTTCGCACCAGAGCGGCCTGTGATCTTGGAGTCCAATGGGGCCGGCCTTTCACCTTCAACAGTTGGATGGTTTGGCATCAAAGTCCCCTTGAAGCTGGACTAATTACGAACTTGTACCGTGGATTCATCTGACTGAGCAGAGGAACAGGCAAACCAACAGAAAAGGAACGGGATTCAACCTTTTGTTTACTCTGAGTTTGGAAACTGGAACAAGACGAGGTGTTTCTCAGTTGTCCATCAATACGAACAAAATGCGATGCACGAACTGAAACAACAAAGAAAACCAGAAATGCTTTGTGTGAGATGGCTTCCAGCATCTTCAGTGCACTGCACACTGGCTTTCAAGTTGCAAGTGCACACGCGCTCTTTCTGAGTTCCACCCAGTTTGTCGGTGTAGCTGGTTCCCCTTCAGACTCCCACATGACAGGGCCGTACTTGTAACATGTGAAGCCTGAAGAGAAACAGTCATAAATTTATTACAATTTCGCCCAGTTCTTCGTGAGCAAATATTGAATTTTCAATGCGTACAGGGACTGGAGGTATTGATCACAGAAGCCCACTCCGCCTTTCTGAACTCGTTCCACCGTTTCTGGTTCGCGCGCGCCCTGTTGTGAAAAAGCCCTGGGTTTGCAAACAAAAATGCAGCAGTTTTCTCCTGGGCGATGCTTGTCAGGTCAACTGCACAGTGAGTGTTAGCGATCAGACGAAACAACGAACGCATACCACCATCCCACAACAGCAGAACCGGAAGTTCAACGTTTTCAAACATTCACAAACACACAGCTGCCAGAAAATTCAGCAAAGGCTCCAAAGGAAAGCCTCCTCGCAGTGCTTATCTGTAAGATAAAGACGCGCACGGGTCCGGGGTTTACGTGCTCTGGGCGGAGGGGCTCTGACCCGGCCCCATTCGTCTTCACTGCAGCGTCATTCCAACGTTACCAGCTTCATGCACTGCTCGCCACCTGCGAAATCCGATCTGGTCCCGCTTCGCCATCCAGTGACGTTTTGGTCACACAGGTCCGTGCCGAAAATGACAGAACGTGGTGGAACTTGGCTACTTTTCAGAGTTCAGAATAGATTTGATCAGATAGTCTGTGACCATGTAAGCCCTGACCTCAGAACTGCAGTTCCCCCCAGCTTTGACAAGACAATGATCATGTTTCGCCACAGGCTTCCGGGAACGTCTTGTTCACAGATCGAATCCTCAGACTTTAGTCTGAAGTGGGCAATTCTGAACCAACAACAAAACAACGACCGTGCTCTCGAAATCTGTGGCATGTTTTCTGGAGTCTTGGACAAGGAGAATGCGGAAACAAGCACGACACAGCTTCTCGTGTGGAAGGTCGTCAGCCTCTGCAACTACTCGTGCTGTGAACAATCCGCAGCCGTAGATCTACCTGTTCCTCGTACAGAACGTTGAACCCGCGGTCGCGACGGCGGACCCGCCTGATACCAGAAAATGGACCGAGATTTCAATGGGCGACAGTGGAGATAATGCTGTCTCCCGAGGCAACCCGTCTGCGCTCTTGCACCTCAATACACACTAATATTACTCAACCACAAGCCGTCGTCTTGACGGCAGAATTGCACGGCTTCTGGAAACGACATATATATTAATTATGCGCCTCTTCAGGGGAAAGACTCCGAGTATAATTTCTGCATGGATGTTCTGTGAAATCTTGTGTGCCTTTTCTTCAATTATTCAGCTCATTAGGCGAGAGATAACTGTATTATTTTCCTATAAAATATCATCCATTTTGCGTCTCATCTGCGAAAGCAATCTCCCAGCCTTTCTCAACGAAACCAGGTTTCACAAGCGATTAAATTCATACAGCAGGCAAATGGGGGATCCTCCCCTGCGTGTGACAGCGCCATTGCTTTTCTGTCGATAAGCCCAGTACTTCGCTTTGAAATGGAATTCGTTGGTTTTCATGTACAAAAGAAAAGCCGACAGCGGTTTAGCCTTCAGGGAAAATGTAAAAGGAAACTGAATGCCTTTACGAAAAAGGGAACTTTTCTTTCACAAGATTAGATCAGGAACAACTTGGAGAAATGTTAGTAAACTGCAACGCAGCGACTCAGTTTAAATCCGCCACGGAACTGGGACGAGGTGAAAACCCTCAACGTCATATTTTGCGCTCCGTGGTGCTTCTGCGTTGTCTACAGAAAGCAGCATGAGGCTCGCTTCCTGAACAACGAAGCTGTATCTTTTGTCAAAATCAGTTCAGGACTCCTTTTTTTTTTTGAGAAAGCGAGCTTCACTTTCCACTAAATTTGTGCATATGGTGGCGTTTTGTGAGGCAGAAGAGCGCCACTGTTGACACTGTGTGTGAGGCGGGGGAGGAGCGGTCTGATTAGATCCGCGTTTCGTTCAATCTAATTGTGAGCTGTTTAAGTTAATTTACACTCGTGGAGAGAGATGCGATTAGCGTCGGTAAGAAACCGTTCCGCGAGGGACCTGCAGTTGCAGGTAGTCTGTCTCAAATGTTGCTGCATTTCTACGGACTCGCATTTCACTTTTGTTCTTGAAGAACCAAACCGACATTCAAATGGAACAAGAGCAGCACCGTCCGGGCCCCACCTCAACGAGTAATCTCTTTATCCTTCCAAGAAACTGCAGAATCCGTGGCCTTTCCCCACAGTTCAGTGGTCACTCGTGTGGAGGAGGCCGATGGCTCGAACTGCGGGGCACATTCGGAGAGCTTTCCTCTCCTCCATCGCATCTTCAGCTCATCGTGGAGTCTTTGACCTTCATTCTGAGCAGCATCACGACTTTCCTCAAGTTACAATCCACGAAAACAGCGGTCCAATGCAGCTCAAATTTGTTGTGCTCCATGCTTTGGAGGTTGATGACCTGTCTGGGCTAACGGCAGCTTGCGAGCGAAGCTCGAGTACTTTTTCTGAACCACCAACACCAAGCAGGACACAAGAAAAATGGTCACAGCATGCTCGAAAAAGAAAGCGATCCATAAGTTCTCAGCACCCAGGCTTTTACCCAATTAGATCTCCAGCTCCGAGACTCTGGCGGCGGAGCTGGACGGGTTTGGCTCGTGCACTATATCAATTACCCTGATGGACACCGGGTCAGTGTGCATCGGTGCGGGTCGCGGGGATCCGCTCTTATCCACACACGGACATAAAATGCGCCCCACAGGTCGACTCGCGAGCATCGGCAGCAGTGCTGCTGCATACTAGTGCACAGCTGCGTGAAAAGGGAGTCAGTCACCAGACAGAAGTATGCAGGTTCAAATAATTTGTTCACATGTCTCATCAGTTAGAAAATCTGGCAGGAAATGAAAACGCGATCCAACTCAGTGGACAGTGATGGAGCCACTTTGCGCCTGGTCTACGATGTCAGATGTCAAATGATCCGACGGCAATCACAACTGGCTGACACTTGGCTTCTGTTCACAACAAGCACGGATAACAACGACATTTTCACTCCCAACGTTGAGTCGGAAAACGAATCTGAATCCTATCTGGTTGAGACTGGTTGTCCACGCAACAGCCGCTGCACCTTGACCTTCGCCCTGCAACAGCCTCCAATCTGCTTCAGCCGCAAGTCCGACGAGCCATTGGGAGCTAATTTATCTTCGAGTCGCGAATCCGTCGAGCCTTCAATCAAACACCAATTGCCGCACGGCCTAATGAAATTAGCCTGTGAGCAGCGCTGATTTGTCACTGAAGGTGCAGTGCATCAGCCTCGAGGAAGCGCGAGCCGACGCGTCGCCTCGCTGATCTGACGGATGAGCGGAGCACCAGCGCGGAAACACGCTCCCTCTTTCACTGCCGATTGCCTCGTGGAGATTTGGCACTTCAATGAGCGACATTTATTCCACGCCTTTGTCCTGTTGACGTTCATCCAGCTTGGATCCAAAATGGCTGTTGGACAGGTCTGAAAGTGTTCGTGTGGAGACGATAACGGACCTGCACAGACTCCTTCAAGCAATACTCTGAAACACAGTGACGGAGTTGGTACTCACGTGTCCGGGGCGACGCACCGTCCTCGTCGCCCGCGTCTTCGCCCTCAGGTTCTATGTCCTCTGCAACGACGAAACGCACTCATCACGCTTCATCACAACATGTAGTCACACGTATGCAATTACAGGCAATCAGCTGAACAGGTCAGGCGACTGAAGGAGAAATCAAGGTTGAGAGACCTCATCTTCCGATTCCGATTCTCCGTTCAGTGAAAGAACCTGGAGCCAACAACAGGGACGCTAGAGACCAAAAGTCAGCTGGGGTACACAACCACTGCCAGTGGCACGCAGTGACACAGGCAATTCTGGTGCGACACGTACCCGCCTGCGTGATCCAGTCGAGGTAGCCTTTGAGGTCCTCCTCGATCTGCTGCTTCTCACGTAGCTTCTGGAAGTCGCCGCGAGCCTTCGCCTTCTCTCTCTCCTTGGAAAACTCTCTGCCAAGGAAGAAGCAACAACAGTGACACAAGTGTCAAACAATTTTTACCGCAACTGGTTTGGTCGCAGGTGGTGCTGCACCAAGCAGTCAACTTGCATATTTTTCATAGCTGCTCATCGTGCTCCGCACAGATAAAGTCACAAGAGCATCCCATTGGAAACTCAGTCGGAACAAAGAACACCTACAAACTGGTGCAGACATGCCGCGCCCAACTACCGAGCAGTGGCGGTGGTGTTTTCAAAATTCGAAAATTTCACCGCCAAAAATGGTTGGCCAAAAACAGAAACTTCAGATTGTGTAAACTTTCCTCAGAGGCGGGAGTGTCTGCCACGGTTTCCGCCAGACCCTCTTCATCAGGAACAGTTTTCATCATCTGGTGAATTACTTTTGGGTGAATTTTGGTGAAAGGTGGTGAGTGTCCACAGACTCCCTGGTTGGAAACTTTCCTCAGGGCGGCTGGGCGGAGGTCTACACCTTGCCCCGAGTGCTTTGACTGCCAACGCATCGGTGCGGGTTTCCTCCCACACGCTGTACTGACCCACTGAGCACACCGAGTACGAGGTTGAGCACAAAGAAGGAGCCGATGATGATGAGGCTGACGAAGTAGATCCAAGGCCACCCGCTCCCCTCCGCGTCGTTTATCTGCGAAAGAACAAGCGCAACCGTCAGTTTTCAGGAGCACCTAAAATGAGGGTACAAGTGCACGCGTGATGGCCACAGGTTCAGCAGTTCTTGCTGTTTTGGTGCACACAAACAATTTGCGTGCAATCACTTGATACAGCAAAGCATGCTTCAGATGTGCGAATCAATCGCTGCTTGAACAAACTCCGAAAAGCGACGCCACGTTGTTCAGAGGAATGTTCTTCAAGAGTGACAGTCTGAAAAGGGACAAAGCCTTTCCCAGATGGAACGCAACGTGTTTCCGAGAGTCGTCTCCTTTCACTATGACGAGCGCATTCAGCAAATCAACAAGTGGATCGACACCGAAGTCGCGCTTGCACACCATTCATCTCGACCACTGAAGCGAGTGTGCGATTTTTCCTCTCTGCCATTTTGTAAATTCAATAAATCTAATTTTGGAGTCTAAAAATACGTCTACATCCTAAAAATAGTCTTTCTACACGTAATCAATGTCTAATTACGACGTAAAATACGCGCTGCGTCACTGTGGATTAAACACTGCATAAAGGGAACACCTCCCGGGGAAGGGCAGATGCATGCCGCTTGCGCATAAATTCAAGGAAATTTCGTTTCTAAATTTGGCCTCCCGACAGATGGCCCAAGTGATGCCGATGAATAAACGGGGGAAGCAATCTTCAACGCGCAACACGGGGGATCCCCTGCGTGTAACGTGCAGGAGAGGCGGCGAACTGGCCCCATATTTACAGCAAGACAGCACAGGTCTTAACCTGGGATTTACCTGTGCACAGGGGTGTGAGGTCCAGCACAGGCAGTACTAGTAGATCCCCCTCCCCTCTGTGGACAGAGGAATGGCAGGGTGGGACCAAACCTGTCCTCATCACCGGTGGGGGGGTGGTCTGGCATGGGCACTAATGCCTGCCCCTCTGGCAGGAGTACACACACACACACACACACACACACACACACACACACACACACACACACACACACGCACACGGTCATGATTACACTGAGCGCACGGAAGGCGTGCCTTTGGTGACCGCGCGCTTGAAAACAAACCACAAAGCTGTGAACCCTGGCAAAATTAATAGTGCACCAGTGGACCCTCCGAAAGTTCCTTTCATTTCAAAGCTCCAGACATCTAAAACTTCCTGCACCACACATCCAAATGCTACCCATCCGCCAAGCTGGGCGTGCAAATACTCGTATGCGCAATGTTTTTGTTCGCCAAGTTCGTTGTTTCATTCACTGCCTCTGTTACCTAAATTGCACGCAGACTCGCACAGACTGACAACGGCGCCGCGGTGAACGACCCTCGGGAAATACCCCGCGAACAGAGCTCCAGCGAATTGCGTCGCGTCTCCCGAGACACCCATGAGTTGTGGCTTCGTCAGCCTTGCTCGCTCTTCCACATCACGCATCTCCATTAATTATCTCCACTAAATGATCGTCCTCAATGTCAGCGCCTTGTTTCTCAGGAAGGATATTCTCCACCCCTCCCTCACTGATTTGACGCCCTTCATAAAATAAGTTGTGCCGCCACCTGAGAAACAAAAGAGTGGCCTCAGGGGCATCAGAATGGTCCTGAAACAACTCCACTGGACTGTGGTTTGGTTTGGTTGCCATTTCTCCTGCAGATGTTTTGACAGAGGTACGACATCCGCTGATTGTTCGTCAACTTGCGGGTGACGACTTTACTCACGCGCACAGACAGACAGACAGACAGACAGACAGACAGACAGACAGACAGACAGACAGACAGA
>JAAUXT010105238.1_pt1 | contig 55444 bp, 57 predicted proteins | sample 7278171 | NCBI WGS metagenome assembly JAAUXT01 (sample SAMN14350112, study PRJNA611818) | marine sediment metagenome | isolation source: surface marine sediment (1.8m) | place: French Polynesia: Moorea | collected 2018-08
TCAATGAACAGAAATAAGGAGATTGACCTGCATGAAACTTTCTTGAAAAGTTTCAGTTGAGCTTCCTGTTGCCCCAGATTTGTCACCAGTTGTGGCAAGGTCACTCGAACGCGCGCAGGGCCGCGCTGGGACCCGTCAATCGCAATTTGTTCCTCTTGTGTGGCAGTTCAGATGCCTTGTTTTGAAGTTGAACTGGATTGTGAAGCTGAACTCGGGTCGGTTAATGTCTGATCCCAGCTCCGCTTAACGGTCAGTTATGTGTTCTAGCACGCTCATAACGAGGTTTGGGCGTCTTGGTGTCGTCCCAAGGGGGTCCAAGGGGAGTGGCCCTGGTTTACAAGGTTGAAATCAGGGCCCCAAGAGGAAGACACCCTCGAATTGAATCCCAGATCCACCCTCCGTGCCACGTTCCTGCGTGCGCGCGCAATGAATCCAAATGTGCTGAGAAAACTGACTTTTTCATCCAGAAACAAAATCGAAACAAAGCCAACTGGCACGTTTTTGTTTCTCGTGGAACTGGGTTAATTTGGGTGCACCCTGGAGAGGCAGCCGGAAAGCGTTGGCGCGCACCCAAAAAGTGAACCTCAACAACCCTGAGATTCGGAAAAAAACAGTGGAAGCGTTTATGAGAGGATCCAGGGGCCCGTGATACTCCCACCGACTCTTGCTTTGACTCTCTCCCACAATCATTTCCTCAGACATTGAAAGCTTTCGAACCTGAATTGTTTTGCTCCCAATGGAGTCAGGCTCGACCTGGTTAAATCCTGGGTCCATCCCAGGTGGGAAGCAGAAGTCACTCAGAGTTGCTGGTTGTTGCAGTACACTTAATTTCTCTGGTCTCCTTACGTCAGACCTTTGGAATTTGTTTGGAACAGGGACTCAGCACTCAGGGGATGTTCATTTTGCTTTGGATTCTTTGTGTTGTTTGTACCTGAAATTGGTGTTGGTGGGCCCAGGAAGCCTTGGTTCGGTGGGCCTCCATGGATCCGCCGCAGCGTTTTGTGGGCGCCTCCCACACATCAGCCCGGCACCATCTGCACCACATGAGGAGGCGCACGTGGTTTGCTGGGCGATATCAGGTGAATTTCTTCACGCGGGCCCCATTGCCGACCCACCCAACAGAAACACTGGCCTCGGGCCTCACAACACTGATCTTCAGTGCGCTAGGCCTCAGAATCCAGGGCCCGAAGCGACGAATCGGGGTTTTTTGGGGCAATGGGAACCAGGAGACCGAGAAGCTACTCAGGAGTATCATCCAGGTCACCGGGTTTCAACTCTGGAAATTTCACGTGCTAAACAACTAAGTTTCGATTCACTGCACAACATTGGGTGTGGTACAGTGTTATTTCTCCATGGGAAAGCGAGCTTGTATGTTTCAGTCTACGTCCACATCTACGTTTTCTACCCAGCGTTATGCGTGACGACCCCACCCCGCACCCCACCCACCCACCTACCCACCGATGCCAATTCGTGCTCTGTTCACTCGTGTCCCAAACCAGGTTCAGGTGCAGATGATGCGACGCCTCCACATTCACTCGGCCCGAATCTGGAGCACACGCGACGGGATCTGATCAGAGTGAGGCTGACTGATGCCCGCCTCACGAGGACTCCACTAATACCATCAAGACTCCAGCAAAACTGAGGCAGAACCAGGATTTGGTCACGAGTCACTCCAGCTTTGCACACTTCAACACGAGGAAGAAACACACAACACCCTTGGCAGCAAAAGCAGGGGCGCATTGTTTTAAGGGTGGGGTCAAAGGCCCGAAAACTCCACCCACCCACTACTCGAGCTCTCTCTCTCTCTCCTACTCCCCACCTGTGCGCAATGTGTCTGAGTTTACCCAGGATGCCAGCAGGGCGGTGTGTGAAGAGATGCCACGTCCAGGCCTCGGGCACCTGTAGCGATGCGAGGCAAGGCACGGAGTCAGGCCTGACCCTCTTTCCTATGGCGGATCCAGCATCAAGGTTCTGTCTAGACCAGGCTTTGGTGGGGTCCGCTTCTGGGCCTGCATCCCGGCCCTGCCCAAACCCACCTGGCCCCAGCCAGCCTGCATCGCGACCCCACAAGGACCCACCCAGTCCAACTCAAGCCCACACAGCCCCACCGTGCCCCCCAACTGGACACCACCAAGCCCTATCCAGCCCCAATCAGATCGACCTGGCCCCACCCACCCTGTCCCATCTGGACCGCACCTGGTCCCGTTCAGCCCCAACGAGCAACACCTGACCCCACCGCACACAGCCCCACCCGGCCCTTTCCCGCCCACAGAGCTGTACCGCTGGCAGCCTCTTGCCTCACGCCTGTGTCGCCACTCGTCCCTGGCTCCTGCGTCCCTCCCTCGGTCAGCTCCGCCGCGGAAGCAGCGATGATTAGGGCGCAATTATCCGCGTCTGTCCCCCCTGGGGACGGGATCCCTGCGCCGAGCCGCCAATCAGCGGCCGCCGGAGCGACGCCGCGCGGGTCCGCGCGACGAGATGGATGTGAGACGCTGCAGCGGAGCGAGGGGTCTCATCGTGGGTATGAAAACCCCCCTGGGGCAATTTGCAACTTTGGAGGCACGTGCAGACCAACCTCCATCGTGATGGATGGAACGAACAGCGAATTCAGTCAACGTCAGATTCTCCTGTCGTCAAAGTCAAGAACTTGCTGCCCAGGTAGAATCAAGGCCCTATTTGGCTGGGGTCGTCCTTTGCTTCAGGACTGAAGATCGCCTGACTTCAACACAACAAAGACAATCAAATGTGATTCGCATCGCATTTAGTCCACAGGAATCATCGTGTGGTGAATCCTTTCAGTGGTTCGGCGGTTCAGCCCCCTTGAACTGCTGAACAGACTTCAGAGGAAGACGGGTTCTCGGGCCTGGACCCATCACCTCCAAAAAGTGAACAACACAGTGTTTCTCACATTCACAATCAACAGGTGTCCCTCCGGTGCTGTCGTTGCACGTCCCGTTTCCTCACTCGGCGGGCCTGCAGCGAATCTCGCTGTTCCACGGAGAAGATCAGGCTCGGACCCTGCAGGGTCCCAGACTCCCGACAGAGAGACAGTGTGCTGCCCTGCTTCCCTGCTTTGCAGTCTGCCGCTCACACCTGTCAAATGTTTCAAGGTGAGATGTGGCCACGACTAGGAGGGGTCACCCTTCCGATCCACGGGTTGCAGGGAACTCGTTCAGGACGAGAGTCTGACTCTTGGGGCGAACTGTGATTTGGGGAGGGAGGCCCGTGCCTCACCTGGACCCGCCTGAGCAGTCCGCCCCTTGACCGCACACTGGATCCGCCACTGGACACAATGATCTCGTAAAAGGGCTGCGGTGTGTTTCACTAAAAGAACGCTGAATAATTCAGGTTTCAATTTGAGCGCAGTGACATACGGCGAGGCGCATCAGATATTCATGGTACAGAGAGGAGGGTTGATGGAGAGAGGGAGTTCCGGTGAAACTGGGTCACAGACACAAAGAATACACAAATAGGACCACAGGACAACACCATCGGAAACAAACTGAGGCAGCAGTGGTGGATTCAGATCCACGATATCGTGGGCGGGTTCCAGGAGAGCCAGAATGTCTCGGACCCTGACCCCTGACCCCTGAAAGGATCCCACGGACTGAGGCAGCAAGGTCAATTCTGCTTTGGGTCATGGTGTACAAAAATGGGGACCACCGCCAAGAAACTTTTGCAGTAAATGAAGAAAACTCAGGCTCTGTGTGTGTGTGTGTGTGTGTGTGTGTGTGTGTGTGTGTGTTTGTTTGTTTGTTTGTTTGTGTGCGTGTGTTTTTGGGGAGAGATGCTGGATGTTATGTTATCCACCCAGAACCAAGCGAACGATTTCGGACTTTGACCTATTCTGCGGAGAACCAACTCTACAACACGTTGAATGTCGAGTTCTTCTCATCACTGAAGTGGTTTTGGAAGGTCTGAAAAGTTTTCTCATCACCACACCACGATGACTGAGCCCTTCCAGGAAGAGCAAAGTTTCTCGCGCAGTGCAGATGAAAGTCGCCGTCGCCTGTGTTCTCCGCTGCCGGCACCGCCCATTACCTTATTGTTCTGTTCTGCTGCTCGCATAGCGTCCGCGCCCCCGAGGCCCAGGGCCGGATCCAGGGGCGGGTCCTGGGTCAGAAGCAACACCAAGGCCCAATGGACACACGCAGGATGGATGGACCAAAGCATAGACCGAGAGGCGGATCCACGAAACTGGGCCAGCCTTTCGCAAGGCTTTCCTGCCCCTGGCGGTCTCACGACCAGATTCAGGTTCCTGAAATTTCTTTTTCGTGCTTTATTCTTCAAGGTTGTGATCCAGCTCCCTGCGGTGTGTTCCCCTGACCGAGTCCGGGCTCCACCTCCAGACCTCAGTCCGTTCCGCTCCTCACAATTCACTTTCCTCGCTGCCCGGGTGCTGCCGACGACTGCAGGAAGCAGGCCTGGGCGGCCGCTTCGGGATCCAGGAAGCGAGGACAGGGAAAGTACAGGAGTGAGTCCACGGGTCAAGGGCTCAGTCACGAGGATGACCAGGGTCCTTGTCTTCAAGTTGAAGGTTTCTTCTTCAGCTGTGGACACCTTAGCACCTGACGCTTTTGGTTGCGAAAACTTTTCAGGCGGGCTCCTGGGGCCTTCATTGGACATGTTCCTTCCCGGAAACCTGTCTGTCAAACTGTCAACAGGAAAAGCAAAGGGACTCGCACTGCACGCTGCCCCAATCCTGCTGGACCCGCTGTAGTCTCATTTCTGCATAATTCCGTTGGTTGATGTGGAAACAAAAGGCCTCTGTCCTTGTCGCTCTTTTCGCGCTTGCCAGAAGTGTCACAAATTAACGCCCAAAGTTGTCCCTCGGGACAAGGCACAATTTTGCAACCTAATGCTGATATGCATTTTGCACGAAGGAGCCGTTTGTTCCCCCACAATTCACCGGTTGATCCCTGTGTTGACGCTGTCTTGGGGTGGATTCAGAACTGTTGTGTGGGGGTGTTCCACCCTGTACCCTCGGGCATACCCGCAGGAACCGGGCAGTCACCACACATTGTCCCAAAACCTCTGCGTGATGTAATCAAGCCCCCACACTGGCTTTGTCAGACAAACTCATTGATTATGTTTGTTTATAACAAGGATGCAAGTAGAATAGCCCCAAGCTACTCATGGGCCAACTATCTCAGGGTACACTCGCAGGTGAAGCTGTACCATAGCTTCAAGCAGGGTTGGCAGGAAGGTTCAATTACAAGTGAAAACATGCGCTTTCACACGCAACAAAACCCACCCGCCCCAACCCCGAAAAAATGTACCTCGCACTCATTGCACACACTGCTTCTGGATTCAATTTTCCAAGTCCGGCTCCCCACGACTGGCCACATATCGGCTCTCCCCCTGGATGTCTGAGGCCGCTTCTCTCCTCGTACGTTTCACGTCGGCCTGAGATTGTTGCGCAACGCCGGAATTGGGGTTGGGGCCCGAGGGAAATCAGGCTGCGGAGTTCTGCTCTGTCTGGAGCCCGAGATATATCTCTGGGGCCACAGATGTTGTGCCGAGCAGACGTCCACGGGAGGAAAAGTCAGCTAGGTCTGAACTCATCCAGGATGTCAGGGGCTGACCCCTTTCCCCTCGGTTTGGAGCGATTTACAGTTTGATCAGTGCCACACTGAAAAAGAAAATGTGCCTGCGGCGCAAGATTGAGAGAGTTCAGGTCATTGGGCAGGGCCTGCTGCGGGTCCAGGATGGTTTGGAAGGGTCCTGTCTGGTCCTGAGCGAGGACTGACCCTTCAAGGCTTCAACTCCAAAGAACGACATTGGTAGGGGTGGGGTGGGGATCAGGAGTGCGGCCTCAGGAGTGCCACGCTCCCTTCAGGGGACCCCTGGATCCTTCGGAGAGCCTGGCCATCTGCGATTGAGCTTTGGATCTGCAAGTCTGCTGAAGACCGACCCACTGCAGGAGGAAGACTGCAAGTCTCAAGAGTTCTAATCCTGTGTCTCACTTTCTGAACAAAAATTGCTATTTTTGGACCAGCAGAATCAGTGAAAGATCCAAACTTGCATGCACAAAACAGAATGTAGCCTTCCGGAAGGATATGCAAAGAAGTTTGAAAGCGCCGTTTGCCTGACTCACAAACGGCCTCTTCATGCGTTCCTCGGCAAGTGAAAATTGTTTGGGGGGCCACAAACTGCCTAAACGCGCCACAAAGGTGTTTGTGACACGTTATGCACGCACGCTCGCACAAGTGTCTCTCTGTGGAAAACGAAGTACAGTGTGGAAAGTAATCAAACCGTGCAGTGTTGGTTCCATGCTGAAGAGCAGTCAGTCCCCATTCAAAATTCATGGAACCAATTCAAAACGTCTCCACAAACATCAACTCCCTGTGGGCCTGGTCCTAAATTTGACCCAGCCCTGGCCTGCCTCGTGCCTTGGCCCTGGCCCCGACCGTTGTCTTTGTACTGAATCTGGCCCTGGCCCTGTCCCTGTCCCTGTCCCTGTCCCTGTCCCTGTCCCTGGCCCTGGCCCTGGCCCTGGCCCTGGCCCTGGCCCTGGCCCTGGCCCTGGCCCTGGCCCTGGCCCTGTCCCTGTCCCTGTCCCTGGCCCTGGCCCTGGCCTTGGCCCTGGCCCTGGCCCGGGCCCTGCCCCCTGACCGCTGACCCCTTCCCAATACCCCGCACCACGTAAGCGTAGTTTGTTTATTTCTCCTTTGTGTTGTGCCACTCTTCAGAAATTGGCCCCTGGTGGCCCCACCTCCGAACCAGACCTTGGGTCCGCCTCTGACATGCATGTTATGAGCATGATGGAAGTCCAGGGGTCCTCCGATCCGGTGCAAGAGCGACAGATCCGATGATGATGTTTGATTTGTGGGAGAGCAATAGACGAATGAGGATGTCGACCAAAGTGACACGGGGTCTGTGAGCAGCGTCGGGTGGTCCAGGCATGCGTGCTGCTGGATCCGTGGGTTCCTTCCGACACCGTCCAAGCCCAGAAAAGCACAGATGCAAGGATCCCCCAACCAGGCACAAAAGAAACCACCCAACCCCTAAGTTTTATGTGGCAAGGCACGTGATTCTTTTCCGAACTGATATTTTGCCCCGCCCCTTCTGTCAAATACATACCGCCTGACTGGACATTTTGCGGTAAAATTTGCCTCTCAACTGTCAACGAAAATGTTGTCCAGGCAGGCGTCAAGATCTGAGGCCGCTGAAGGTCCAGGGTCCAGAATATAGGCTCCTGCCAAGTTTGGGGTCAGGAGCCAAGAACATTGAGCGGGAGGCCAGACGCCAACACTGCAAAAGTAGAAGAAGATGTGCAAGCGCCACAAGCGTGACGGGAGCCAGGCCACGACTCTCACGACAGCCCCCCTCCCTCCATCCCCCCGGCCACACACACGAATCGGTCACAGATTGGGCAATGAGTTCCCATCGAAATGGACGTCGGGACATAACTCTGCGCGTCTGCAGGAAAGTGGACGTGGACTCCAGATGAAAGCATTCCTCCGGGTACGGATCCAGGGAGGGATTCGGACTCCCCTCCTCTCGACCCCTTTTCCCTCCCACTAAAATTCTCTTTTCAATGATTTCGCACCGAGGACATAAACATTTGTTCGAACACGTGAAGGCGTTTTCAAGTTGAAGTTGGGCCTCCCTTCAATATAGCGTGTTCTGGCCCAAACATGTCAGGGCGCTCCCTCCCCTGTGGCGCAACCAACTGCCCGCCCCTTGGGGCACACCCGTCCCGCTGCCCCTCCCAGGGCGTCATCCAGTCCCGGCTGCCCCGTCCTGAATCCTCTCCCCAACACAGCGCGTATCTGGAGCAGTGAATGTAGTGGATGTGGACATCAGATGAAGGCATTCCGCTGCCGCCGTTCCGTGCATAGCGCGCATAACTTCCGCGCCACGGCCCCGCGCGCCGTCCCGCGCCCGCGTCAAATTACCGTCATCCAGCCTCGGCGCCATAAAATCTTCATTTCCCATACAGCGCCCATTGCAGCGTCGCCCCTCGCTGCATTGGATGCTCCAAACCCACGTCTCGTGAGCAAAAGGCAGTGAATGTGTCCACGTGGTGGTGGTGCCTCACAGTGCGGGTTTGTGACCTGCGCCCCCATCAGACCTCCACGAGAACCAGATAAAAACTCCAGTGTGACAGGCGGAGCGGTGCAGACTGCGGGGCCCATGATCAGACCCAGGATTGGGGTCAGATGGGTCGACCCCATTGGGGTGGGGCCAGTTTCTCCCGTGGTCCTTCAACACACACGATTTCCTGCCACTGCAAAACAACCAGCGCAAACTGTTTGCCTGTCAGTCAGTCGTCCCTGTAGTCTCTGTTTCACCAGCATCAAGGTTGCGGAGCGAAGGTGGACTGTCGCCTGTGGTTCCAACCCGTGCACCAGAAGCAACACACAGGGTGATCGTGGTGTTGGGCATCTGGCCGTAGCCGCTCTTCTCCTCTTTCTACTTCCTGAGGGAATCAGCAACTGAAATTGTGGCAGGTGAATGACAGCGAGTTGTCTCTAAGATTCCCTCGGATGCAGAGAATTCTTTTCCTCTTCCCTGAGCCTTGGCTGTCCTTTCTCTCTTCGGCAGACGCAGGTCGTTCTTTCTGTCTTCTCTCGGGCGTGGGTCGTTCCATTCCTCTTGCATGGAGAACGAAAGGGAGAAATTGCAATCTCAATCAAACGAAGAAGCCATCAGTGTGTTTGCTTCTGGACTGAAGGTCCGTCCACAATTCCATTTCTCCGTATGTTGATTGAATGAATTTTTCTAATATTCTGAATGCGCTGTGGACTCATTTGATATCAACGCACTCCAATCCCCGCTTCTTTGTCTGGAGAAGAACCTCCTCGTGGATTCAGGATCGGTATGTGTGCGTGTGCGGCGTGTGTGTGTGTGTGTGTGTGTGTTCTTTGTGAGTGCGAGTCGGTGCCAAAACACGTGTGCGAACAAAAGCAAAAAATGTTTGTCTGTCTGTCTGTCTGTCTGTCTGTCTGTCTGTCTGTCTGCCTGCCTGTCTGTCTGTCTGTCTGTCTGTCTGTTTGCTTGCTCTCTGTCCCCATTTTATGTTTGTCTATTTATCTGACCTACATGTAATCGTCAGTTGGGACTCACCCTTGGCAGAGAATTGGCACGTTTCGAGGTCACAGCAAAAATCGAAACACAGGGATGAAGCCCCCCCCCCTGGATCCGCCTCCAGAGTCGCCAATTGAATTCGGATCTGCGGTCCCAAGAAAATGATGAAAGGCGCGTTGAATGGAACTTCGCAGCGAATACTCGTCACTCGGACGCCTTTGTTGCTGGGGGCATTTCGTCCGCGGTGCAGCTTTGCTTGTGTGTGGCTGATGGACGCCTCGCCTGCCGTCGCCTCGCCCTGCGACCCGCGCCTACTCACACAATCACACACAGATGGGAAAAGTTTCAACACTAATTTTCCCGCAGACAATGATATGTAAATGGAACCCTTTGTTCAGGCCCCTTTTGGCAAACACAACTCTGGGAGTTGCAAAAACTGGAAATTCTGCCGTGGATCCACAAGAGCGTCGCAACGCCCTGATTCTCAACAAATTGTCAAAACCCCGGCCGTTTTGTTAGATCTGCTGCTGGATTGACACTGCTGCTGCGAAGATGTGAAAAAACTGTCAAAGTTCCCCCTCCGTTCTGAAAAAAATATTTTTGCTCCCCTCCTTTGTATGATACTTTTCAGTCAGAATTTCCCGCCTGGATGGTTCAGAACCACCCTGACCAGGTCCTGGATCTTAAATTTGCAATCAAAAGCTGGTCTGGCGGATTGGCTCGTGGGACCTGCCCTCCTGTCCCTCCCTGAAACAAGCCTTCTCCTGTTCAACGATTCAAGTCGTAGCCCCGAGGAGCTGCCCCCAGAACCTCATTCTGGATTTGCTGTGGACCGCGCCCCCTTCATCGAACAGTTACAGAGGTTGGTGCGGCTCATCCTGACTCCCATTGCAGAGCCGCAGCCATCACATGCGCAGACTGCACACCAGGAGCGCAACCAGACGGACTCACCAGAATCGGGCAGCCCCAGCCTGGCTTGGAGATTGAAGACTGCCTATCTTTGTGCATGGGAGAGTCCAAAACCAAGATGTGGACAAACAGGGCCATGGAGTGGGGCCAGGGTCCCTGATGTCCTTCCGTCCCCCAAATTGAAACGCATCTCACGAAGCAGAACAGCATTTGATCTTAAGACGCAACTTTGAAAAATGTTGCCAGGGAGAGAGACAATAATTCCCCTCCAACAGTCCGTTCCTGGAATTCTTTGCTCCTGTCCTCTGTCCCCTGAAAGCTTCACTTCAACAATATTTTTGCAGCAACACAAACTTCCTCAAAAGGATGATCCAGAATTCGAATGGGGAAGCTCGCGATATGTTCGGAGTCTGGGGCCTCTTCTCTTGCAGCAGGGGCTGACCCAAGGGGAATGATCTCAAAATTGGAAGGGGCGGTTGCAGTGCGCGTCTGTGATAACTCACGGGAGGGCACGCACCCCGTCCGGCTGAACCGGCGTGCCACATCCCCCCACTGTGATCACAGGCGTCCTGCGCCGTATCTCACAGTGTGAATCCCTTGTATTTGCGAGCTGCAAATGTCAGCCTCCAAAGAACCAATGACAAGTCAGAAACGTGCGTGTTGTTGTACAGCAGAAAAGAGTGTGTGGTCGGAAGTCACAAGTTTGAAACAAACATGTTTTGCCAGTTTTTGCTTTGACACGCAAAGAAACCACTGAGAAAGGTAGGTCAGTAAAGTATGTGTCAAGCCCCAGAGAGATGAATTCTTCCTGATTACACAACTTCCTCTGTAGAACAATGAGCCTCGTATCTGAAACATTTTCTGGCGAGGATGGAGAGAACAGCACAGAAGCAGCACCTGATCGAACACCAAAATATATCTCAAAACTTGGAGTGGACATCTCTTTCTACTACATATTGTTTGTATTCTGCTTTGGTTCTTTTGGAAATCTGACAAATATTGTTGTTATCAAACTCATCAAACTTCCTGTTACCACAAAAATTATTTTGACAATATTAGCAATATCTGATGTATTTTATCTTGTCCTGGCCTTTCCAGAGACAATCATTCAGAGACTTAATTCCAAGTCTTTTTATTCACTCTCAAACATAACTTGTAAAATTGGTGTGTTCTCTGTTTTCTTCGAATTTCTTAGTTCTTGTATGGTGGCCTTGCTTGCCACAGAAAGATCTCTGGCTGTTACCAAACCACTTCATTCCAAACTCTATTTTAATCCCAGAAATATTTGGAGAATAATTACAATTATTATGGTCCTGGATATTGCTTGGTACTGTTTCATTGGAATAGTTTTTGAGAAGTTTGATATTTTTGATGAGAATGGGAAGCACGTGGTTTCCGGGTGTTCAACAACAAAACCCATCTTCTTCACTGTCTATCAGAATCTGGATTTGATTGTTTTCACTTCAGTTCCACTTCTCATTGTTTTAATTGCAAATGCAACGATTTCTGTTTGCACCGTACTGAGGAGGAGAAACATGTCAGCAATTGTTGCTTCTGGTCACAACAGAAACGCAGATTCCAAACTTTTGCTCACAACATTTGCTGTCTCTCTCTGCTTTGTGGTTCTTTCTGTCCCTTTGACCATTTACGTGTCATTTTGTCACCATCTAGTCCAAGACGATTTTCATGACCTCACCAATCCCTATTTCTTGTCATTCAACTGCATGAACTACACAAATTATGGAATTAATTTTTACTTGTATTTGGCCTTCACAAGAAGTTTCAGAGATTTTGTGAAAAATCAAATGAAAACATTAAGAATCAGATGCCGAATCAACAGTGAAAACGGACCCTTTGGACCCGATGCACACGTCTCGACGGTCAGCACCACCGTGTCCCGCTCCAGTTCAGCAGGAGTGGCGTAAACTCGTAGAAACACGGCCAAATCAACACTTCGGAATCAGCACGGACCGTGCGCATGAGCAAGCAGAAAGCCACACTCGTAAAAAAGACTTCTTCAAGCAGCAAAGAGAAAAGAAAGAGTTGAAACGAAACTCAGATATCGTCTTCTTGAACCTGAAATTGGCTCTGAAATAAACTGCTCGGCAAGGCAAACGGGTTTGTTTGCAGGATCAACGAGCACAGGGCCTGACCCTGGATGTGGTCAGCGGTCAGGCAAAAGGGTCCATTTCCGATCGGGGGTGCACAGGACTCGAGAGTCGGACAATTGGTGGGGGTCCCCTGGGTGCTGAGCCAGCCTGACCGCGTACCCTATGTGACGCTTCTAACACCAGCTCTTCTCCAAAACTGACTCAGTTCAGGAACAGAAGTTGGACATTGCGGGACTTCACATCAGCTGCGATAGTGAGTGCATGTGGACCGTACCCTGAAGTACCCATTTATACCCAATGACTACAACACAAAAATACATGAGACTTTGTGTCTGTCAGGCCACAAAACTTGTTCTGAAGGGGAATCTCTCACAGAGCAGGGTGTGGCAGTCCTTCGGGACGATTTCTTCAGGTTGAACATTTACTGAGCCAGATTGTGGCCAGTGACCCAGACAGGAGAAGATTTTGTCAAACAGGACAATGACACGTGGAACCCGTTTGAGTTCGAGTCAGCAGGGTGAAGCTGAACAGCGTCTGCAGCTGAAAACTTCAAGCGCACATCTCAGTGGTGATCCCACACAGGCGGCTTGTATTTTAGCTTTGGGGATCCCGAATGAAAATTCGAACACCCGAATCATCTTCGAGAGACGAGAAGGACATGCAAAGAGGCGAAACCCGGTCGACATGCAAAACTCGGGCGACGGTGGTTCTTATGGCAGCTCCAGGATTGGGGATTGGAGCCCTGACCCTGTGGTGACCGGAACCATAGCCCTGAATACTGGAGGTGGAGTGCTGCAACATGGGAATGTGGTTTCTGTTCTCGCTGAGGGGTGGAAGGAGCATGGTCCCCCAATCCTGACCCGTCCTTGGATCCTCAGCATGAGATGAGTCAATGAGCTGTTCTGGAGTCACTGTCGCAGTCGTCGAGTCGTCCCGCCAAATTACGTATCAGCATACAGCGTCAGACGTTCAAATGGGCGTGGAAGGAAGATGCTACATAACTTGGTTCAAATGTAATCCACGGCACGACTGCTGCTTTCACCACGCCACACACATCTCACATTCACTGAACCTGGCTTTTGCCTTTGTGATCCCTGAACAAACCCTTGAGGCAAGTCATGACCAAAATTGCAGGGTTCACAATTGAGTTGAGGGGAGTGAAGCAAATTGTGGCCCAAAAGACCAGTGACACAGGGTATTGCTCCATCACCATGGCAACAACATAGATGATGTTGACAGGATACCAACAAAGAAAGTTGGAGGCTGTAATCAGGAACAGTTGTGTTGTCATGTAAATGTTTGATGTTTTCTGCTTGTTTGTGGCCTGCTGAAGGCTAGACTGAGAAGCTTTGACATTTTGCACCAACTTCACATGCAAAACAGCAATCACAAACGAAAATACAAACTGAAATATCACAACACATGGAGTAACAACTGAAAAGAGAATCTCAGACTTCAATGGGTCTATGAATGGGAGGCACAAACTCAAGGGCAAATTTATCTTCTTGAAAACCAAAATTGCAGTGACCATTCCTGCAACAATAAATGAGAAGGTGGCATCACAACAAAAAAGGTTGAGCACTGAAAGTCTCCAAGTAAAGATGCCACCATCTTTCAGAGGATATGTTGTCACACTGTATCTTAAGTGGGACAAAGTGGACAGGATCAATGGAGTTTGAAGAGAAAACCACAAGAGCATGAAGAAGGCAGCATGACATCTGCCACTGAGCCCCAATCCCTTTCAATGAGCTGAAAGTTGTCACTGTGCTGTGCATCAGAGACCCATATTATCATCAAATAAACAAAGCACAGAGCATCATTGGCATTCACAAAAATGACAGAAACTGTAAATTCTTTGGGATGTTTCATTCTGTTTGCAATGTGAAGTGAGAGTGAAGCCACGATGCAAATCAGCGCGCACACTGACACACAGATGAACAGAACTCTGATGGCATTGTTGGGAATCAAACGAGAGCATGACTTGTACCAAGGGGGCTTCAGCCTGCACTTTGTTTCGAAATGAGCAAAACAACACATGTGGAAGGTGGACACCTCCAGAAAATACAAGGACAACTCTGAAACTGCCGTGGCGTCCTTCAAGGTGACATGCGTTCCTTGAAGAGAGAGAATTGTAATTTTGGGACAGTCAATCATGAAATATTTGGACAAATAATCAATGGGGTTTTGTGACATATTGACCAATTTTAACTGATCAAGGCTTTCCAATCCATAAGATGCAACACTGTCAATTTTGTTATAAGTCAGGGACACGAGTAACAATGTGGCCAAGTGGGAAAAACATTTGGAGACAATTCGCGTCACTGCAGTGTGCTCAGCATCAAAAAACATCAGTTTTGGAGGAAAGGAACACGCACAGACATGTTCAAAAGAGTCATTGACAATGTGAATGACACTCAAGTGAGTGAACACGGCACACAATAAGAATGTGCACATTTGAACATTGCATTGCAGGAAAATGATGAGCACTCTTCCAAATGACCTCCATTTCTACATGGACTGAGGTTTTTGTTCTTTGTTATCCTGAATACACAAATCTCATGAATAGGAAAGCACTTTCTGTGTCCTGTTCTGCAGGGTAAGTCTGCAGGGTTAGCACACTGACTTCCCCCTGAAAAGTTCAATTGGTTGTGACCCCCAACATCAACTGTACTCTCAGCAATAAGGACAGATTTCAGAAGATCTTCGTCCTCTGCACCTGGCCCACAATCCCCCACCAGGTCATTGACCAACGACATTTCCAATTCTTTTTCGTTGTGGCAGAGAAACTTGTGTGACGAATCTGGTTTGAGATTTGAAGAACCATTTGTGATGTCAGTCCTCATCACAAGCCGCTCAGACGCATCTCCGTCAATGGCGGTGCTTTGTGGAAGGTGGTCTTTTGTGTCCAGGTTCAAAAATCTCCTGAGCTTGGTTGTGGAGTTTAAAAACAATCCACAAACTTCAGGATCTTCATCCCTTGTGTCTCTTTTGGGGCAGTTGTTCTTTCTATCACAAACATAAATGTGAGAAATTAAATTACTTTCAGCACATTCAAATATATTGCCACCTGCACTGAAATTGACCGCTGCAGAACTGTAAACAAGTAATCCTGTGGTATTCATTCCTGTCTGTCTTGTTTTCACGACGTCATGGAGCTTGTCAGCCTGACGGCAGCAGAGAAGTACAGGAAATGGAGCCTTGGTTGTGGAAGAGATATCCTTCAAATTGTTGATGTGCATTTGGTTTGCGAGTTTCAAACTGAAGCTACTGATTTTCTCTGGCACAGGGTCTGAAGACCAATGCCACTTGAAAATATAACAATGTTCCCCAGTCAACAGGAAGAGGTGAGGGCAGAACAGTCTCTTCCCTTTCGCCTGCATGTCACCTTGGGACTCTTTGGAATGGTTTCTGCTGACAAAGCACACAGTGTTCCTGAGCAGTTTGTGCCAACAGTTCACAGACACCCACTCTGGTTCTGCAAGATTTTCAGCCAACAACACAGTGCAGGATCTATTCAGAGAAATCACTGGCTGCACTTGCCTTTTGGATTGATTTCTGAAATCATAAACGTCTGAACAGCTTGCACACTGCATTGTGACAGAGTCTTCAGAAATGTGGTATAAATTATCAAATCTTTGGAAAGCTACTGGTGCGTTGGAGATCCAGTTTCCGTGACGCTGAAATGACATGTTCTGAATGAAACTCCTGTACTGAACAAACATATGGTTGGAGACAAATCCACAACAACATCTGTTTCGAGTGGCAAAAAACCGCAAAACACAAGCGCGAATTCTGTGAAGTTTCCTGAAGCTGAGATTTGGCACCTGGTTGGGGTCAAGTCAGAGTTGTTGACCAGTCCTGACCTTCATTATGGATTGATCTGACTGACTGTTGACAAAAAAGAATCAGTTCTCAACTGAAAATTGAGTTTTGTGGGTTTGATTCATTCTCAATGGAGGCTTTGAATTTTGTGGAGACAAGAGACATTATGTGAGTGAGTGTGTATGTGTCTGTGTGAGAGGCTTTGTGTGTATGTGTCTCTGACATCCTTACCTGCTGGAAGACCAGACCCATAAAAAGAGCCTCCAACACTACTGTTGGATACAGGTCATGAAGAAGACACAGAAACTCCTGCAGATCTCTGTCTCCATAGAAACAAGGCAACTGCAGGCCTCCTCCTTCTTCATGGCAAGTTTTATCTGCCTCAGACCACGAGAAACTATCATCGGTTTGAAAAAGCAGAAAGTAGCTTTTCATCTTCCGAGAAACAGCAGGGGCAGAGGCCTGCTGTTCAGAGAAAGAAATGTTCCCACAGTGAATGCTTTTGTAAAGCATGTTTGAGATGTTGCAGCGCTTTGGCTCCTTGAAAGAATAAACACCCAACCCAGGCTTAGGAGGTGACCAAGCCACACATATGCTGAACACCTTTTCAAATTCTGCACAACCAGGCAAGCCTTCTATGAGGTATGGTATCTCTGGAAGTTCAATGTGTGTTCTCACAAGAGTGTCAGGCTTTATTCTGGACACATGCAAATAAACAACAGCACCCACAAGTCTTGAAGTAATCAGGCAAGCCAATGGTCTGGGAAGAGGCAAAGGGGTTGAGTTGTGATAGGTTATTCTGACAAGCATGGCTGGGACGGAGTCATTGCTCATGTGCTTCAACATCACTGCGTATCTCCTACTTGTGACGGGAACTTCTTCACATGGAGATGCAACACTTTGCAAATTTCCTTTCCAAATAATATCTATCCACTCCCCTTTGCCCAAGAACAAGTTGAAGGTGAGTATGTCCTGACTTTTCCTTCTTTGGAATGATTGCTTGAAAACAAAGGAGCTTTGTTTGCCCAGTCCACGATCCACTTCATTTGTGCAGTGCACCGTTGTATTTTCCACAAAGCAAAATTCCTTGATGTCATCTGCCCTGTTCAGAATGTTCAATGGACTCTCATAATCACCAACTATGGTAACATTGGTGGGAGCAGAATTGTTCAGAAGTGAAGAAATATGGAGTTGGCACAGAGTCGCTGATGGGAAGTTGAAGTCTCTCAACTGAACCACAATGCAGGATCTTCCTTTGGATTGGATTTCTATACCTTGAAACAAGTGCTGAAAAATACTTAAAGTTTCCCTTGAGGGCAAAAAGGTGTCTGTATTATCCAACAGGTTTCCATTGAAGTCAATTTCTAGATCATTTGTTTGTGCTAAAGATGCTAAAATTTGCCTGCACTCTGAAACATTTTGTTGACAGAACTTGGTGAAACAAATGTCGATCACGACTGGTGTGCAGTTTGATGTTGACAGGTTCACAGATACCTCAACATTTGTGTATGCCTTGTACCAGAACAACACAACTTGCAGCTGAGACAACTTTGAGTAAAAGCTCCTGCTTGGGCTGAGTGTAAAACTATGGTTGCTGCAAAGACATTCTTCTTTAAAATGTGTGAAGTTTTCAAAATAACAGAAGCCACCATATCTGCAGCTCAATGTTCCTTTTGACTGATACTTCACAGAAATGACTGTCAAGTTCACATGCAAGGCCTTGGGGGCAGACACAATTGCCACGCATGGATTTCTTTTGCATTTCGTGTTCACAACCAACTTTGAGACAAAAGACTTCAGACTCCATTCAGTGCCCAGAGTTCTGGAAATGTAGTTCAGCGCACAAATATCCCTGTTTGCATTAGAACTATACTTGGTGAGTATTTGGAACACGGCCTGAAAAGATGAAGCTTGAAGGATCTTTCCTTGTGGCTTCAGTGTCTCTGACAGGGGACCCGGCCCGTCAAATACTTGGAGCCAATCTGAGTGGCACTGGAAAACATTCAGTGTCAGTTGTCTTGTTTTTGAGACTTCAATCAGAAATGTACAAATGCTGATATTTGCACTTGGAATTTTGTGCACCGAAGTGAGTCTTGGTTTCTTTGTGTTTTCAGCCAAGTACGAGACTGGGTACTCGCTCACAATCACCCCTCTATCTGTCACTGAAAACAAAAACTGGATCAAAAACTTCCGTGAAGCGCCACTCAACTTGCACAATATCTCTGTAATTCTCCAATTTGTGTAGAAACTGAAGGCAGACACTTCGGCACAGAACCTGAAATGCTGATGTTGGTGGTAATTGTTGATTGATACAAACTGCTGCCAACAGTGCTGTCTCATGATCAAGTTGATATGTTCAAAAGTGATGTTAAGGCCCAGCTTGGAATGCAACTCAAACGTCCATCCAATTGGCAGGTGTGTTTGGTGGAAATTTGAAGGTGAGCAGGTCACCTTTCCAACAGTTGCCCACACTTGTTTGTTAATCTGATTTTCGTCAAGGATTCTGTGGATTGATATTTGTTTTCCAGTTTGAAGAACATTGCTCAAGGACATTGTTTGTCTCAAAATATTGTTTCTACTGCAAACCAGGGAGTCTGTATTCTTTGTTGCAAATCTTAATTCCCATTTGAAAGTTCTGACTGTTCTGAACAAAACAACTTTTAGGTTGGAAAACCAATGCTTGGGAGAAGATTTGAGTTCATTTTGTAAAGCTGTGAACTTACTTATCTGTATGTCACCAACAGACCAGCTGTGATCCCCTCCCCAGAATAAAATCAGAAACACCAACTTCAGCCACATTTTTGGAACATCCGTCAGCCAAGATCTCCAAACAACAAACTTGACAGATTGCTCAGGAGGAGTTTTGTATGATGTGAGAGGCGGATCCCAAATGTTTGCTCTTGGGAGTAATCTTTGGGAGGAGGGGTTCCTGGATTGAAAAACGTGACTGGTCACGCGGACGTTGTGGGATTCCATTTCAACGATGGTTTGTTTTGTGACCCCAGCCTCTTGGATCAGCCCAGGCTGTTACGTCATGAGATGGAGCGTTCTTTGTCTGGCGAAAGGCGCTCTGAGTGTTGTCTGAGTGCTGCTGAAAGCCTCTCAATGCAGACATTTGAGGAGAGCATTCAGGGAATGGTCACAGATCATGTCATGAAATCCACGAAGACACAGGCACACAGGTATTCCTCTTGAGTGAAACCATTCTTTTTGTGGGTGGGGTCTGGCATTTATTTTTTCTTTGCAAGGTTTGGCACAGAGAGCAACCCGGGAAACGAGCAACATCTCACCAGTCATTCAGAATTCAGTCCACTGGTGCTTGGTGGTGAAAACCGAGAAACAAAGGACATTTGATGAGTCTCGTCCAAACAGATTAGGCACAGGGTCAGACCTCAGTGGGTTCCTGTTGGCACTTACAGGGACACATCGGTGGGGGTGGGTGAAGCCAGCAATGAACCTCCAGGATTAGACCCTTGAAAAACCGTCTCAACCACCTCGACACAGGTCCTTTGATCAAGTGGAGAGTTGATGTTTTCAGCTCCGAGTTCAACTGTTCTTCCCAATATGGGGGTGTCTCACGAAAGGCTGCAAACTGGTTTTGTTGCCATAGCAACCAGGAAACTCCTCGTTGTCTGTTCTTGCTACAACGACAGGGTGGGGGGTGCCCCGCCCATTTACCACGAGAAGTTCATTTTCCTGTCTCATTTGGTTGCCTCTCAGCATCAAAAAATTGATGTCGCTGATAGGTGTCATTTCCTGGATGTCACACATTTCATGACCTTTATGCACTCATTGATGGCTCCAGTGAGCACATATAGATTTCGTTTGTCTGCTGATTGAGTAAGAGAAGAAATGGGAACACTTGGAAATTTTTCAAAGATCTCAGGACCAGGCCACTCCACCCCACCCAGGATCCACCGAGAGAGAACATCTTCGTACCCAGCCAAAGGAGTCAGACTTACTTTGTGTATTTGTATACAGCTGACAAAATGAAACCTTTTCCTCAAAAGTTTGTCTCACATTTCCCATCGTATCTGACTGAGCTCAAGCGTTTGCCAGCACCATGGAGGGAGAATCAGGGTTGGCACGGCGAAGCAAAAAAGATCAAAGCTTTTGTGATGCCAACAGTGGCACGTGTTGAGGATTCGAAGAACCGACACCAAGACTCCGACGAAACCAGCTCATTGTGTGATGTCCCTTCAGGGCAGAGCACCTACAGGTGGTTGTGCGATAAATATGGAAGGTAGGTCAAATGTCCTGGTCCCCGCCCCCACACCCAACGCCCCACACCACCCAAAGCCACCCAAACCCTGACAGACCGTCCACACGAGATGCCACGACAGGACCAGCCGGCACTTCGCACCCTCAGTTAGGTCGAGCACTGCTCCTTGTTCACAACGGTGAGGACGGAAATGACAACAATCTTGTGTGTCTCACTTTTATTTCGTTCTGTCCAAACACGAATTGTGCGCCTGAATCACAGCAGGACAATGTTGATTTCGGTCAGTGTTCAGATTGACCTCACTGCTCTGCAGATCAGGGGCGCCCTTGGGACCCGGGCGGGCTTCCCCTGACCTCTGAACAAAACAATTTCAACCCACTCACCAACCCCAACCCCTCAGTTTTGTGCCACATGGCAAACTTCACTTTTGACCTTGACTAAAATGGGTCGGAGAGCAGACCCTCTAACCCAAGGGATTGGACCCCGAGCTTGATCTTGGACTCACCAGAGCGCCCTCTGAGATCCGCTGCTGCGACAAATTCTTCATTGCATAATCAATGCATAAAAATTCCAGTTGTGTTCACAAAATTTGGCAGCACGCAATTGATTCACGTGCGGATCTTCTGAATGAAACGTGACGTCATGCGGCACGGCCTGCGCGCAGCACAGGAGAGTGATGTCTTTCAGTCCGTCGGTCCAGGTTTGCGTATTCACGATCGCACCAGCGCCTGCAGTGGAGGTGGAAAACCCCACGAAGTCGTCCTCCACCGATCGGCTGCGTGTTTTGCATAATTCTTGATTGAGTCGCACGAATCGCACAGCGTGACCCTCAAATGAACGTGTCCGAGTCTGCGAACTGTCTGTCGGGGAACACGACCCCGCGGTGCTGGCTGTACTGCACCTCCTGCGGACTGTAGGGGCCCGGGGGAGCCTGGGACCCCTGAGGCGGGGACCCGGGGTACCGCCCCCAGCTCTCCCCCCTCTGGGGCACGGGGGGCAGGGGACCCCTGTCCCTGTCGCTGCTGTATCCGGATTGGCTCACGTCCAGATACCCGGATGATGAAGGGTTCCCGCCATCTCCAGGGAGGCGCATGCGCGTTGCGTCTCTCGTGTAAGCCTCGTTCTCATATCCGCGGAGACCGGAAGCTGTGGGCGAGTAAGGCGGGTCCCGCTCAGACTGGTAGCTGGCGGGAATCTGTGAGTACCCAGCGTAGTCCACGTCTTCGCCACCAGGGGACCTGGCGTACCCCGGGTGGGCCCTGTAGTCTGCGTACTCCCTGGGTACGGCAGGGGTGGACTGGAGTCGCCTGGGCCTCACTGCTCTGTCCGCGAATCCGCCGTCATCGTCCGCGCCTGCCTCGTTCTGAAGTGAGTAGCTCCTGACCGGATATGGGGGCTGCGTGTACTCGTTCGCCTGGACAGGATGTGACGTCATCAGGCCCGGAAAGTCCCTTTGCGATATTCTTCCAGTGTCATTGACCTGCGCAGGAGGTGCTGCTCGAGCGTCTTGCGATGCAGATCTCGAATAATCTCGTTGGTAATCACGTGGTCCTGACTCATGCGATGCACTTCTCGTGTAATCCCGTGGGTAATCACGAGACCTGCTCTCCTCTCCAGACTGGGGTGTGGCTGGGTATCCAGGGACAGTCTCAGGCTGGTACGATGCGAGTCCGGTCTGGTCTGGATGGTTCTGCAGGTGACTGAACCCAATGCCTCTTCTTTCTGCGTCGTACCCGGGGGACTGTGAGTGGGATGGGCCTGGCCCTTCTCGAGGGTATGCAGGGTACCCCTCTGGTGTCCTGTAATTTCTCTTCTCAGAACTGCTGGGCACACCGTTCGTTTCTCGGGGGCTGTTTGGCAAACCATAGGGAGACCTGGGAGCACCGTGTGTGGGAGTGTAGGGAGCACCTTGTTGAGGGTATGCCTCTGAAGGCACTGCAAGTTCTCGAGGGTATGCTGGCTCGGGGTACTGGGCGGGAGCGGAGGGAGATGCAGGGGTGCTTCCCCCTGGTGGCGACCTTGATGTAGGAGTCTGAGGTGCGTACGCAGCATCTCTGGCAGCCGCGCCGTAGCGTCCTTCTGAGGTCGGGGTGCGCTGGGGCCCCGGGGGGCCCTGGTACCCCTGGGGACTCCCTGGCCCCTGGGAGCCCGGGGTGTACGCCTGCGGGCTGCCCGGGCCGTGGTGATGGGCGCGCCCCGGCGGGCTGTGCACCTGCGCGCTGTGCGACGCCACGAGCGTTATGTCGTGAGCCAGCGCCTCCTGGTACGTGGGCGGCGCGTCGCTCTGCCGACTCTGCTCCGGGGGCTTCGGCGTCTGCAACACAGCACGAGCATTCTACAGCAGGTACATGGCGAGGGACACACCTGGCCATCAGAAGATGCAGTGTGTCCGTGACCAAGCCCCAACTCACGAAAAAAATTGCCTGCAACTCCCTGCTCAAGCCGCGAAAGTTTTCACGCGAACAGCTGGGCCCCGCCTAAATATCAGACTGGGCTGCACGCTCCACTGTTGGGTCAACTTGACGTTTCTGTTGGCAGCCGCAACAGTTGGGGAGAGTGAATTTTGTTGCCCTGGATCAGCTTCGTTCAACCTCGTGCAACCACACCCTGGATGTTCCGTCTTTTGAAGACGGAACTCAATGACAAACTTGTCAGCGTGTTACGCATACGCCCATGCACACGTGATCGTGTGGACCGGCGCCTGCTGCCCCTGGAGCTTCACTCACCGGCATGTAGGCGGGGTGGAGGTCGGAGTGGCCGGGCCCCTGCGGTGTCTGCGCGCTCACCGAGGGGACGGGCGCTGGCGGTCCCGGGGCAGCGGCGCCGCGGCCCGGGGGAGCGGCGGGGGCCGGGGCCCGGGCTCCCGGGGCACCTCGACCCGGATACCTGAAACAAGAACCAAACGCACGTGAACCTCATTCAAACCAAACGTCTTTTTCACGAGACTCATCAAATATTTCCCTTGTGTGGGGATTCTGTCACAGACTCCAAACCAGACCATTCCCACGCTATTTCCCATTGCTCCGAATCCCCTCGCTCCTCTCTCTCTCCTTGCCCCACCCTCGTCTCTCCTGCACGTCTCTTCTGCCCGCGCCCTTGCCTCCCGTTCTCACCTCTGTTTCCCTATCCCCTTATCCCCTGCCCCACCCCGTCACCCCTGCACATCTCCTCTGCCCCTGCCCCTGGCCCTCCCCTGCTCACCTCCTGGCCCCGGGGCGCGGACCGTACGGCCGGCCGGGCGGCCCCGGCTCCTCGGGCGGTGGCACCCCGGGCGGCAGCCCCCGCGCCCGGCGGAAGCTGTTGCGGATGTGGCCGGCGCCTCGCTGGATCCCGCCGGCCGCGCGCCTGCGGAGAAGAAAGTGTATTGAGAGGCGTACGTGTGTGAGTGTGTGAGTGTGTGTGTGTGTGTGTGTGTGTGTGTGTTGTGCGTGTGATGTCCGCCTGAACATTTTCCATTTCCACAGAGACTTTGTGAAAACGTAATTTTGTCCAGGGGGCCAAGAGCACTGACGCGATGCAAGGAACCAGAGTGACCCAAGCAGACCAGATCTGGAGAAAGTCTTGTCACGAACCGAAACGCACTGAGTGACCAATGAACCAAGGGACCCCTGCATTGACCTGAGTTGACCCTGCACTGAGTGACCTCTGCACTGACCTGAGTTGACCCTGCACTGAGTGACCTCTGCACTGACCTGAATGACCTGCGCACAGCTCCGCGCACCATCTGCGCGCGCGTCTCTCGCTTCGGCTTCATGTGGTCGTCCGCCACCTCCCCGATCGCCTTCCAGCAGCGGAAGCACAGGAAGATGGTCCCTGCAAACAAAAGTTCAGCCCATGAAGCCACAGGTCTCCACAGTCAGGTCAAGCTTCAACAGTGCGACGAAATTCCCAAACACAGAGCTCGGCCCTTGTGCTCTGAAACACCCTACTTGAACCCCTGCATGGTAGGGATGGGTGTGACCCGCCCTACCCCACCTCACCCGCCCCGCCCTTCCCCAACCCGCTCCTACCACACCCCACCTGACCTAAACCACCATTCCCTGCCCTACCGCCTCAACCTGCCCTGCCCCGTTCCACCCTATCCGACCTGCCCCACTCCGCCCACACCACTCCCCCCACACTCCTCCGCCCACCGCCATCCGCCCCTGCGCCCCACGCCCCGCCCGTTGCTCACCGATGATGAGGATGATGACGACGATGAGAACAGCGATCAGCTCCCCGGACTCCATGCTGAGGCAGCTTCTGGTCAGCCGTGCGGTGCACTTCCGGTTCGGGTACGTCCGGTCAAAGTAACGGTGCAGACCAGCGCGGTCTGCTCCGAGGAGACAACAGCCCTGGTCGGGGAAATCTGTCGCAGGATGCTGCAGCCAGTTCAGTCAGACGTGCAGGATGTCAGAACCGGCGGCGAAACGTTGTGTGGTGGTGCAGTTTTGGCTGCGTGGTCTGGACACTGGGTATGGCGTTCCTTCTTTCTGAAAACAGAGAATGACGTTGTTGAGGACCATACACAGCGACTCACAGGAATCGTTGGTAGAACGACGCGTACTTGCTCAGTCCCAACCAATAGTGCACCCAACCTTCAATAAAATTTTTGTCTGTCTGTAACTGTGATCATGATGAGCCAATTCAGTATGAGGTGGAAGCGGCCGAATCCCTCCTAGGGTAGCGACCTGAACTTTGAAAATACAACTGTTTTTGCAGCACTTTAGCTGGTGCACGTGATAGTGATTCAGCTCGAACTTTAGGAACTTTGTCCCCATGGAGGATCACACGCAACCTGAGCCGTCGTCTCCACACACAACGCACGTCCTCGAGGACCTTGTGCAGCACCTCCTAATTTGTGTCAACACATACAGCACTGCCTCTGTGGAGCGAGCAGTGTGTGAGCCGAGCACACTCGAGCAGTTTTTACACGGCGCTGCACCTCTCGTCTTTGTGTGGCGAACCCTCCACTCTCGATCCGAGTGGATTCACACAGGAACACGGACGGGAGACTCCCCCGGAAAACTGAGGAAATACTGAAGCGAACCACGCCCCCTGGTGCAGGATCTGATCGGTTGCCACATGCACATCAAATTTCCACGACACAGGGAAGTTCGACTCTGTCGAGAGGAATTTGGATGTGAATAACAACAGGTGTAGTGGGAGGGGGGTACGGCACTGACCCCTGATTTTCCTCCACTCTCTTCGATTGTGGCTTCCGTAGAAGACTCCTGGTTCAACACACTTTGCAAGGACAGAAGGCAGAGAGAGATGATTTTTGGCAAATTTTGAACCGACCGAGTGAACCGCCGCCCGTCCCCAGGCTCTCGACGTCACGGATTGACAGTCCTTGGCAGGGATGGACCCCCAGTGCGACGCGCTGAATCTGGTTGGATCCCTGGGGTCTCTCTGATGTTCATACACTGTCCGTATGTTGGAGTGAATCCCTGGTGTCTCGTGTTTACACCACAAACAGCCGAGCTGTCGGAATGTGTCAGTGAGTATGACGGATCGATCGAAACCGTCGTCCGTCCGACTTTCTCTCCCTCCAATATGAGCAGCAAAAACAGCATCCAACCAGGGCCGTTCATCTCCAGAAAACTAAACCCCAAATTCTGTGCCACGGGTGCAAAATTTTCGGGTGTCACATTTGGCTTCCCGGGATGGAATGACAGCCTTTCCTCTGGGCTAAATCCAGCACCCTTTTCTTTTTTGTGAAGAACAGTTGCAGTCCCAGCCTTGTGTCCAGCAGAACAAGTGTGAAGAGGTGGACACGGTCCCCTCCCCCAGCCTCATCGCTGTACCTCTCTCTTTCATGCAGTGGATCCAGCTTCAGGGGACAGACAACGTCACGCAGTAACTGGCCCCTGGTGTGTAGGGGGGGGCAACAAACTTCAACAAGTTTTGCAATCCTCAGCGAGACATGGCACAAAAGACGGGTTCAGGTGGAAGGCCTGGATCCACGTCCCATGGATTCTCTGTGAATCTCTGCGCTCACTGACCCCCACCCAACTTTCACACCCCCACACACCTCCATACTCCTGACCCCTTCCCACCCCTCCATGTCCCCTAGATCCGCTGACCCCTGCCCGCCCGGACGCCGTAACTCAACACGTGACCCACAGGTGTAAACGCTGCTCTCACACCCATCATCATCAGCGTTCTTGGTGGGCGGCCAAACCGAGGCGTCTTTACACCGGAGACGCTTCATCTTCGGGATTTACTGCTCAGCGCTATGCAAGTCGTTACTAATGCAGAGAGATGGGAGAGATTGGACGGTCTCCAGGTGAGGGGCTGTATGGAGTACAAATCGCACCTGTTCAAACGTGTGTCCACCAGGCCTCTTTCTGAGATGAACCAGGGTGCGGTTTGTGGGCGACCCCCGCCACGAAAGCATTTGCGCCCGAAGCACAAATTTTGGGGAGATTTGGTCCAGAGGTCGGGCCTTTGACTCCTCAAGATGCGCCCCCCCCCCTCAAATGTGATCGGGCCAACTCAAAGAAAGTGAGAAACATTTTTGTGTGAAACCCATTGTGGGCAGCGTAAGGTTCTCAATTGTTCTCCACCTGCACGAACGACCAGAGCCAAAGAAAAACGCACGAACACAAACTCCTATGCACACAGCACGACGCAAACACACACACGCACACACAAACACGCATACCCACAACACAAACTGAATTAATTCCAGATTCGCAGCATTCAATATGACAAGTTCTGCAGCACAAACCCTCCGTTTTACGTACCTGCTTCTCTTTCTAAACGGAAAAATCCAAAATGATACAAATCCTTACGCGCCTCCCGTTTCATTGCTGCGTGACCTGAGCTATTCTGGGTTCTGAGTTGCGTAACGCACCATCACTGCAGCAGCTGGACTGAGACACGTACACGTACAGGCTGTGGGACACACCCACACCCACCGCCGCCGCTGCCGCTGCCACGCTGCTGGAGCAGTGGGCGTGACCTGCCCATCAAACGTCACTTTCCACAGGATCAAACCGCAACAAAACAGAGGCTGTCAAAACGGAGCACTGGCTCAGACCCAGAGAACCTCATTCCATGGTGTTTGCAACCAGCGTGGCTCTTAACAGGTTGCGGGTCCAGAGAAGAGAACAACGGAGCCCAAACGTGTGACTGGGAAACTGGGAACCATCTGGATTTGTTGCAGGGTGGTGTTGACAGTAGCTTTTGTTCCTTGTGCGTGATTTTGGCACCAAACGTCAGACCGTCAGCGTCAACCGGAAGCGTGGGAACCTGGTTCCCGCTGATTCCGTCTGCTGTGCGAGAAGATTCCAACATCGCGCCTCGGAAGGGCAACTTCAGAGCGTTCATAACTCGGCATGGTGACAAAGAAAGAAGAAATTCTGACTCACGAAGCTCCATGGAACGAGGGTCGGATCGTGACCAGAAGGTCGAACTCTGAGCAGCATCGTCCGTGCTCCAGGTTGGGAGTTGAGTTCTGAATGAAATGTGTTCACACAAGACTCAGATCTGTTGTTCTGCAATGCAGCCATCAAGAGGTTGTTTTGATCCTTGGTGTCAGAATCAAAGCTCCCTCGTGTACGGACAAAACGTGTCCCTGTCTTATTCAATTCTCCTCAGTTCCGTCTGTTTTTCCAACCTTGGCTTTTTGACAGGCAACGAGTATTTTGTGTCTGTCTTCTCTGGCAGATCTACTGAGCCTGCCGGCCGCCCTCCCACAAGCTTCCAAAAGAAATTCTTCCCCTCTCCTAAATTTCTACTGAAGGTGCAAAAATGGAATTTTGACGCTAGTCCAGCCCCGACGCTGGGATCGCAGGAGGTGAAACCTGCGTTCTTCTCCAGGACTCTGGGAGAAGTTGCTTGAATCTCTTTTGATAGCAACTGTGAAAGTCACAGCTGTCACAGGTGTTTTAGAGCGTCCCTCTTTGCCTGACGAACCTAGTGAGGAGAAAACCGTAGATCCGCCCCCTCCCCGGGCCCGGCTCCCAGCCTGACGGTCTTGATCACGACGTGGTTACACCAGGAGTAGGAGATCAGTCACCTGACCTTGTTTCATGTCGGATCAAACCACATGATCAGAAATCAATCCCTTGTTACGAAACACCGACAGCGAAACCGGGAAACGAATCAATCGACGCTTTCAGGACCCCCCACCCCACCCATCCACCCAAGTGGCAGTAAGATTTGTAACCCTGCAAAACTGCGGTCCGAAGAAGTATTTGACCAAGCTTCATTTGAAAATCAAACACTGCAGTGCCTTCAAGGGTCAAGCGCCATAAAGGACCAGTTCGAGTTGGACTGGGTTAAATTGAGTTCGAGTGAGGTGGGACCGTGAGTTTCTCCGTTTCGGGGTCCTCCCCGGGATCCACAGGTGTGCACTTATTGCGACACAATCGATCCTGTCAACAAAGCGTTTCCGTGACAACCAAACGTCCCTGACAACCCGCATGCACGGTTGCCGTGGCAATCAGCGTTCGCACATTGGGCGAATCCACAAAGCATTTTGCAGACAGGTGCAAGGAAATATGTCACACGTGTTTGTGTCCAATAGTTTGGTTTGTTTCTAAGGTACCTGTAACGTAGAAAGTGCCCAGGTTGAGACACAACACCACAGGATCAAGCATGACGCACCTGAACATGAAGACTTGACAATCACACATCAAGACAACAAACAGAAGCTCTGTTCATGGAGCCAACATAAATAAGCGTGGCCGAGCCACACTCCCTCATTCAGGACCAGGGCACCATACATGGCATGTGGGGCGTGAAAGTCAGCGTCTGTGACGCAAAGTCAATCTGCACTCTGAGTGCATGAAGGGAAATACTCCAGTGTCTACATGCAGCCTCCAGAACGAGCTGCTTGAAATACATGAATCGTGGCAAGATCTTCCAGAAACATTTCAGCTGAACTTCCTCAAATGAAGAAACACGTTTCCCAAATAGAGCTTTTGTGTGTCAATGTCCCCAGCCTCTGTTTTGGTGAAAAGGCGACCGTTTTTACAGTGCATCCGTGAATAACTGTTGACCTTCCAGCCAAATGCGTAAAGGAAAGGAACAATGTATTTGTTGATGAACTGTTGCTGAATTGTGTCACCGCGCTCGGTTGCGACTTTCCTGGTGAAGGTTTCTGACTTTTTTCCCTTGCAGAAAAAATTGTTCACTCTGCACTGCGAAGAGCCACTGAATATGGAACGCATCCCAAACAAAGGGTGATTATCATCACAATCGAAACGGAGATTGATCCGCACAAACCCACGCAGCAACACACAATCATATCAAAACCCTCAAAATACGCACAATTTCTATAGACACGTACCTGAATGAGAAAAAAATGCCTTCCCAAGTGAGCATTCCAATTTGTACACACAATTGAAGGAGTAACATACCTGATGTTCAGTGACCGTGCCGTATGCCACAGGAACATATCATTTCACCTGGGTCTGAGTGAATGAGTGAATACGGAAAACCAATCAAGCCAAAATGTCAGGTTCCACCTCATCCCATCTTTCTGAAGCAAAATCTCCGTGATGTAAGGTTCTTTTCTGCCTGAAACCAGCGTGGAAAATTGCAGCACTTCGTGATTGCAGCAAAACCCAGGAACTGAAATTTGATTCAGTCTGATTCATGTCAAAATCGTGACTCCGATCTTTACTCGCACCACGAAAGATCTTCCTCAAATATATAACGCATGAACCAGGTCAAAAATGTAAAAACACAGAGACGATGGTCCACACTGAGCAGCGTGAAAATGAGCTGGAGGTTTCATGGTTTCAAATGACACCTGGTCATGACGACAGTGTCCGCTGTTCTCGGGTATCAGGTGTTGCAATCGTTTGAAGTTTCACCTGAACCGGGATTCTAACGTGGGACACGCCCCAGGCTGCGTTCCCGTTCAAAATGCCCAAGTCTCCCACTTGCAACTGAGTCAGAAATGAAATCTGTGTCAGTCTCACGCTGTTTCAACAAGAATAACTGTACTGCATTGTTTGAAATGGGGTTTCACAACTTACCTGTTCAGGTAGCTCAGGTGTGTAACGATGAAAGCGAACTCACCTGTGTGTCGAACCGCTAGATCCACGAGTCCCTCCTCCGCTGTGTGGGGATCGCTCTGTATCCGGACCTCCCTCCCTCCTTACGAGGTAAAATCCCTGGTTTGGGGAGCACTCCCTCCTCACCTGCCCATGCCGGGGAATTTTCTGTTTGAGCGGCCTTCACCTTGGGAGGCATCCGCCCTCTAAAAACTGCTTTATTCTTGAAGTATTCGAATCATACCTTATTTGGACCCATTTGCCAGACCAATGCAAAAGTCAACAAAAAGTGCGAAAATTGGTGGGCATATTTTTCTGCCGGATTTGCAGGTGGGTGGCGCCTCGTTTCGTTTCGTGTTTAGCAAAATGTTTTTGAGGTGCTTTTTAGCATTTGTCCCAGCATTCCATATGAAGTTGGCCAATCAATCCTTGCATGACGCATCCAAACAGATCACACAGCAGGCGTCTGTCAGCCTGAAGCTCCGTGTCGAATGCTGGAGATTTTGAAGCGAAAACTGAACGTGTTGGTAATTGGCATGTTTCAGAGTGCTTCTTCTTCAGCTGACAGATGCTGCGTGTGGCTGCTCCATATAAAGAGCCGCGTCGCGCTGTGTGGACTCTGACATCATGGTTCTAACGTTCTGTCTGCCGCTCGTTGACCCGTCATCGTGATGGAAAACGGACTTCAGTCGTTCGTTCCCTTCAGGGACAAATCCAGGATCCCGAGCACCTGAACCAACGCATTCTCGTTCTTCTCTGTTGTTGCCAAACCAGCTGCAAAACAAGCATGCGTAGTTGGGACAACAGTCCCTTGGTGGTCAGTACCACTGGCAAATTCCGCGTGAACCTTGAGTGTGGCTTGGATTTGGTCAAGGAACCCAGGGTCTTTGAATGGCTGCATGGTGACAGCAACTTGTCAAGCCCGTGGCCCATACTTTGGGAGTGAATGGACATTCAGCGGGCGGTGAGCATTGCAAGCCCGGCCCAGATCCTCCCGGGGTCCACCTGGATCCGCCCCTGGATCCATTGCACAGCTTGTGGCGTGAACCCTGCACTTATCATTGGATAATTGGAGTTTGAAACATCATAGCCAGTGGTGCACCGGGCGCACCCGGTGAGAAGGTGAAGGGGCGACCCTGCCGCGGCCTCCGCCCTTTTGTAATTCAAGAACCACCAGTTCAGAGCAGCTCCAGACCCATTGTTTACTCAAGGTGAGGATCAACAGCTTCGGAGAAATCATTTGCCCCATGGTTGTGCAAAAATAAAATTTTAACAAGCTCACTGTTCTCTGTTGGAACTTGGATCCCTGAAGGACCAGAACGAACATCGTGGAAAAGATCAGTTCGAGTGCTCTTGTGAACAGGAACGAACCTCAGTAAAGACGAAACCACTTCCACAGGAGACAGGTACCCAAGGCACCCCAACAGCCTGCACTGTGATTCAGCGTGAAACCACATGCACAACGAAAGAGTTGTGAATGGGTGGAAACCGCCTCGGGGAAAGGAAGTTCGAGTGCAGACATTGAAAAATTTTGCGTGCTCATTCTGCACCGAAAAACACCAGGCAGAAACAATTCTTCTGGCACGTTCAGTGGTTCTTGAACGCACTCGTCGATTTGTTTTGGTCGTTTGTTCAAGATCCACTGAACATGCCAGAAGAAACTTCCTGAACTCCAGATCTAGTCTTGAGTATCCACCTTTTGACGAGCTCTGGCGTTCAGGAACCTATTCTTCCACATCAAACGAAAAGTTTTTGTTGTGCAGTGATGTTGACAAAATCCAAAGAACACGCCTGCCTCACAATGATTCAACAGCCGCGTGCACACAGAGCTTTGGATGGATCTCAGAAACCCTGTATTTGTGATCGAATATCATGTCGGTTCCGACCAGCTCAGCTTGTCAATCCGAGTCTGAGCGTCAAACCGCTGAACACGCGTCCCGGTATGCAGACGTCTGCAGCACGATACTGTCGCTCAGATGGATACACGAGGCAAAGCGAACAAAGCGAACACGACTCACCTGGACCTGCCCGTCAGCAAGAACACACCGCTCGAGAGCAGAACCCGCTCCCAGAACCCTCTCCGCTGCTTTGCACCGCCGCCAGCAGAGCACCAATGTTTTTGCTATGTCTTCATTCTTCTGCAAATATCGCGTTGCGTCTGTGGCGTTTCAGCGGCTTTTTGCGAACCAACCCTGTCAGAACGTGGCTCGTAGTCAGGGTGAATCAAGCGTTGCGTTGCGTCACTGTGTTATCAGGAAAACCTCCTGCAATTGCCAGAAAATCATGATGAAGGGAATCAAGAAATATCCAATGATGCTGTCCGTTGCAGAATCAGACTGCTGCCCAAAAGCAAGAAATTATTTTTGTCTCAAAACAGCAGATTTTTCAGAGCGTAGAAATGTTTGGCAGACGAGCAGGGGGCGAGTAGCACATCTCTCACTGAGCGTGATAATGAAACGTTGTTCGCTCCGCACTTCAGCTGATGGCGATGTGATTACTGCAAGCGTATCTACCGGGTACAGACGGAGAAAGAAAGAAAGAAAGAAAGAAAGAAAGAAAGAAAGAAAATGACACAAATCAAACAGAAATCAAACCAGAGAAGATTTTAAGAACAACTGGAAATAAGCAGAGAACGACAAACAGTATTTCTTGCCACAGTTTCAATTGAGGGGGGGGCAAGGTGACCCAGGCTAGCTCACTCCCAGGCGTCGCGTGCGCAATTCTGCCTTTGCCAAGTCTCCCCGATCCTGCCGCCTCCGCCAAAATTTCATGGCGGGAAAGAGTGCGTTGCAAATGTGTTTTTCTTTTGTTTGAGATGATAAACGTACGTCAGAAAAATCATCTGCAGATGGTGTCGGGCGATCGTTTCTGTTGAACGTGTTTTACGAGCAGTGGGGATCTTCGCGCACATCGCGCAGCTCGTCCATCCACAAGACGAGGTGCACGTGACAGCTCAACTCAGCGTTCAGGGAGAAGGTCCACTCACTGTGGCGAACGCTGTCTTTGGTCGTGTGTTTCGCCGCGCAAAATACCACTGGATTTGTTTGCCATACGAAGAAAAACGTTAAACTGCGACGATGTTGCGTTGACAATTTATTCTTTCCATCCTCCCGCCCTCCAGTCAGAAACAACAATGAGCATCGCAACAACATGTGCAAGAAACTTTGCTTCAACAAAAACACGAACACAACAAACATACGCATCACGAGCTTTGACAAGATGGCGCTGCTCGTTCACTTCCGGCGCTGCACTTCCGCTACTGCTCGCGAGTCTGTGCGCTGAAGCCTCGCTCAACAGAAATAACTCTGACGTCATCTTTGCTGTCATAAATTCTCAACAGCTGCACACAGACGAAGCTGTGCCGGACAGGGTTGACCCGAACCCAGAAAAAGCTGCCCTGACGCCCCCCCCCCCAAGGGAAAATTAGCGTAGGGTAAATGCGGCAGACCCAAAACAAGAAAAGGTTCTTCAGAAAGTACAATGAGCGTTGCTTATTTTCCTGTTCCTTTCCAACGAGAATTACAAACAAGAACACTTACAAATATCGACACGCGTCTCAACGGCAATCTCGAATTGTGAACAAAGCGCAGCATGCGTGTTCGGTGAACGAAGTCTTCGCACTATTTGTATAACGCTCGTGCCCTTTATCACGTAAATAAGCCTGTCACCACGCATCTCAATACAGTATCACACACAGCCATGATATGGACGCGAGTCGCGCGTCGTCCGCCTGTTGAAACCAAGTCAGTGACGCTCCCCCAAACGCTGGTGACTCAGGACTCCTTCTTGAGCGAATCAGTGAGGGCACCTCAGGGCCCCATCTTTCGCTGTGAAACATAGTTTTGTGCCACAAATTCATTGTTTTGATGTCTGCGGCGGGGGGGGGGGGCAACCTCCATAGATCCGCTCCTGCGTCCACTGTGAGTCATGAACGTTTCCATCAAAATTCTAAGAATCCACACAGACAGGTCCTTCAGGTCGTTGTCTTGACAACACAAGTCACGTGGTACGGTGGCGTTCAGGCACTTCTGACCGTGTCGACGTGTCGACGCCGTTTGTGGTCTCGCTGGCGTAGCGTCACTGGGCGCTCACTGAGCTCACTTCACGTCGTGACGCAACGCGAGGTCACAATTCAGTGCTGCACGTCGCGTCGCTTCACGTCACGTCCAAGCGTCGTGTTCATTTACGTAACGTCGACGTGACGCTCCGTGCCTCATAGCATCATGTCAGTCGACGTGCAGCCAAGCTGTGATGAAGATGAGATGCAGCGTGACTCACGTCACGCTGACGTGACGCGACGTGACGCTCAGTGCTGCACGTCGCGTCGGTCCACGTAGAGCCTCGCCGTGATGAAGCAGACGTAGAGCAGCGAGATCCCGATGAGGCTGATGGTGGACGTCCCGTTGAAGAACTGGCGGTAGTTGACTCTGCAGTACCAGATGAGCGCCAGCAGCACCCCGAACAGAGGCACCATCAGGGCGCCCATGTTCAGGTCCTCCCCCTGAAACAAGAACACTTGTCAGTGCAGACACGCGTCTCTTTAACTCTTCTTCTTGTGATGCGTGAGGCGTCCACACGAAGTTCAGATCAAGCTCCTGTGAAGAGTGATAACGCAGCAAGGCTCCCACTTGTCGCGTGCGTTCCTCACGCGGGCACCAAACCTGCAAGGTATGCCTCCTCCCTCTGCACCTGTCTCTTCTACCCTCCTCTCCCACCCTCACCTCCCTCGTCTCGCTTTCCCCTGCTCTGTTCCTCCCCCTTCCGTTCCTCTGTCCCTCAGAGTAAGGTTTCTCTCCTTCCATCCCCTCGCTTGCTCGAGCTGTTCCCATCCCATCTCCCCAGTCCTTTCTCCCTCCTCATCCCTTCTCTGCTCCTACCTCCCCTCCTTCTTTCCTAACCCTTCTTCCTTTCCTCCCCCCTCCCCTTCTCTCCCTCCTGTGCTGTTTCCACTCCCTGCACCACCTCTGCCCCCATCCCCCTCACCTGTTCGGGGTCGGGCTGCTCCTCCCTGTGCGCGCGGGTCAGCAGCGCGTGGATGACGGCGCCGTCGCGGATGTTGCACGCCTGCAGCGTGGACGCGTCGTGGTGCAGCTCGCGCCCGTTGTGGATGAAGCGCACCAACATGTTCTCCGCCAGCTCCGGCGCGAAGTGCTTCCTGCAGAGAAGCGCCATGTGGGTGGGTCCAGAGTAGACCGGGGACGGACACAGGGGCAGAATCACAGGGTGGGTCCAGAGCCAGACGTAGCGATGCAAAGGCGAATCAGGGATTGGGTCCAGCAGCAGATTCAACAACCACCTATCCCGTAACACCCCAAATAAGTTTCCTCTCCAATTTTGCTTCGCTCGCACGATGCCTGTGAAATTTGAAAGATTTTGTGTCGTATTTCTCGGATTTCCCCGAGTTGGGTGCCGGAAGGACTGCCTTCCTCTGATTCCGCCATGGAGTAGAGCTTGGGATCATACAAATCTCCAAAGATTTGAGTGGTTCACAAAGATGATGATTCTGTTTTCCACCCGCGAGTATCGCGTGTTGTACACTGATTCAGTTGGGCAACAAACGCATTGCTGCCAAAGTACCGGAAATACGAAGTTTTGCACTGACCTTTTGAACTCGCCTATCGTCTCGCTCGGTCTCGCGTCCACCTGTCTCAAGCGGTCGTCGAAGTATTTGATCCGGACGCGCATCTGCGTCTCACCAGACGTCGCTGCCTCCCCGGAGGGGGCGTCCTCGGCGCCCCCCTCAGTCCTCTCCCCGTCCACACTGCTCCCCTCCTCAGGGACAACCGTATCTGCGTCACTGGATGACTCCGAGGAGTCAGGCGGCACTTGGGAACTGTGTGGGGCGCTCAGGGGTTCATCCACCCCTGGGGCGCTCTCTGTCTGCTTGTCAAAGAAAGTCAGTCTCCTCCTGCGAAGCTCGTTGACATCGGCGATGTCTGCACCGGGCACAGCGTCCGTGGTGTCCGCACTGTCTGTCGACGCCACGGTCTCCTCAGGCACAGCTTCAGTGTCATTCGACCCCTGACGGGTCGATTCTGAGTGGCTGGTGTCGGATTGGCTGGCGGATTCCCGTGGTAGCGAGGCTGCGGGCTGTGATTGGCTGTTGGCGGGTGCGGCAGGGAACTCGGATTGGTCGGGTGACGGCTCGCTCTCGGGTTCTGATTCGGTGTCGGGATGAAGACCCCGAAGCTCCTCATCCTCTTCGCCTGAAACAAAACCACTCACATTTCAGATCTCCACTCAAGGACTGGTCTCACCCGGCACCGCTCCTCTCACCCGGCACCCGCTCCTCTCACTCGGCCCCCACTTACCCGACTGGTCCCCGCTGTGCTCGCTGCCGTCCTCGCCGCTCGGCTCCTCCGCCTGGTCCCCGCGCCCTTCTCCCTCCGCGCCGTCCTGCTCGATGTTATGGTTCCGCACCACGTGACCGGAGATGATCTGGTACCCGATGATTTGGTACCTGCAATGGAGGCGCCATGTTGAGTTGAGGTTTGAACCAGCATGGACAAGGAAGAGAAATGTTCACAGCTGTCGTCACCGACTTCAGGGGCAAAGAGGGCGGGTGGAGATGGTCCGCAAAACCACGGGGGGGGGAGGACAACCACTGACAAGACCCAGGGTCCACGCCTGTGACCTTGGGACACATGTCTGCGACCCAGAGACCCTGGATGGACGCCGGAGTACCGTGAACCCGCACACGTGACCTGGGGTCTGGAATCCATGTCTGCGAGCTGCACACCCACGATACACGTGACCTCGGACCCACTGACCTGCGCGCGATCTCGCCGAGGCGGTGAAAGTCGGTGTGGTCGAGGATGATGAAGCGGATGCGGCCGAGGTCCGGCACGGAGGTGCTGACCCAGGCGAGGCAGAGCACGACCAGCAGCACCAGCGCCGCCACCAGCAGCGTCACCTCGTCCCCGACGCCCTCAATCAGCGTCATCGTGACGCCGAGACGACGCTACTGACGTGTAGGGACGCCGCCGCTGGGGATGTGACGTTCGGACGCCGCCGCCGGAGATGCCTGCAAGTGAAACACGCCTTCAGAGAAATGATTCGGACTCCGTGGTTGTCAGTCTGCCTGACTTTGTCCCCCTCCCAGACTAACCAAGCTGGTGTCCATCCACAGCGGAAAGTGACACAACGGCTTTCTACTCGGGGAGGAGATATCCCGCTTGAAAGCAGCACAGAACGTACACAAAGAACATCTCAGTCCCAGACACGCCTGCAGTTCAGTTTGCAGGGATTTTACCTTCGTTATAGACTGGTGAGTGACCTCAACACGGCAGACCAAGTTGATATAGATCTCGATCTGCCTTTGACGAGGACGCCGAAACAGATTGACATCAGCTTCGCAATGAAGGCTTTCACAGACGTCGAATCACACGAATATTGACAAGGTGTGCAAACCTGAACTGTTAACAGTAAATTCAACGCAAGAAAGCGCTTGCCTTTCCAATATTCAGACTCAAATCTGGAATCCAGTGTTTTGTGTTTTTGTTGTCGACAGAGAAGACCACGTCGACAGGTTCCAACTGACTTCACTTCACACGAATGTCACGGCGGTGTGATGAAATTTCCAACTCTCACTTCCAGGTAAGTGTCAAAACCCTCTCAAACCATTTCCAAAAGCAATAGGAAACTTACACAGAACTCTAAAGCTGTTCTAGTTCCACTGAAAACCAGTAAAATTTACAAATACTGCGAAATGCTTCTCATTTCCAAGACATTGGGATTTGCCTGGTTTCCCCGGGACGATCTGCAGCTTAATTACAGCGAGTCGAGATTTTCGGACAAACATTTTTCTTGTGACACCGGCTGCATCACATGACAGTGAGAACTTCCGGTAATTTTTGGGTGAAAATAATATATTTAATTAATTGCATATTTTGCTGTAGTTTTCTGACAGCGGACTCTGGTACGAACAAAGCGACTAGCGAAGTGCATCGTTATTGATATTGTGTCAAATTTAGACTCCATACGGCAATGGTTTGACAAGGTCCTGCCCAACCGAGGTCATGGCCGGGTTAAGTTGACCAAGTTGGAGATCTAGATTGGACCTGCAGACTTTGAAACAGCAGACTCTACCTCCTTCAGACAGTCTGGCTGGTTGTAATATTTGGCCACGTTGTGTGTGACACGTTGTTTTACTGCAGACGGACAGCGATGGCTCACTCGGCGCAGAAGGGGAAGCTCCTGGCAGTAATCGGGGACGAGGTGAGAACAGCCAAACTTGATCAGTGTCCTCAACACACACGGGCGCCACACATGACTGGTAGATCCAGGATTTGGTCGGGGCTGGACTCATTTGGGGCTGATTTGAGGGTTGACGTGGAAGGTTATCTTGCACCTGCGACGTGAAATTTGGGGAGGGGAAAGGGGGAAATTGACGTTCCCAGGTGATTGGGGCACTCGGCCAACGATTTCGTGACTCGGGGTGTGCCAATGAGGTCAACGGTGACACTTGACCTTGTGACGCTGGGTGCTGCAGGTGAAAACGCCTCGTCAGTTCGTGCGCTCACACACAAGCGTCACCAGGGTGGGTCAAGAATGACACTTCCTCCAATGGGAAAAGCATTGCGTGTGAACTGGTCAGATCCACTTTGGGTTTTGGGCTGTCCGAGCGAAATATGGTCAGAGACAAACGTGAGATTTCACTGAGCCGAACTGAAAGGGAAACGTTTGCTTCCCCCGCAGGACACGTGCACCGGATTCCTGCTCGGAGGCATCGGGGAACTCAACAAGAACCGACAACCCAACTTCCAGGTCGTCGACAAGAGTGAGTCGTTCTTCTGCAACACTCATAACCGCACGTGTAATGCTCAAGCGACTGTTTCTTGTTCGAGCAGCAGAATAGTTTTGTGCTTTGGTTGTGGACACCACACCACCCAGAAAATGTGAAAGGAACAGAAGAGTTTCAACGCAGCCTCCGCACTTGTACCCATTCAGAGCTTGACGTTGTTGTTCACCCGGGAGTTGATGCATCTGTTGCGGTTTTCTTCAGACACGAGTGTGCACGAGATCGAAGAGGCTTTCAAAACGTACACGTCTCGAAACGACATCGCCATCCTCCTGATCAACCAAAATGTGAGTCGAAGTGCCGCAGTGAGAGAGAGAGAGAGAGAGAGAGAGTGTGTGTGTGTATGTGTGTGTGAACCTCACTGGCGTTCGTTTGTGATGACCTCGTGTTGCACCCTTCAGATCGCGGAGATGATCCGACACGTGTTGGACGCGTACGACCAGCCGATCCCGGCCGTGCTCGAGATCCCGAGTAAAGACAACCCGTACGACGCGAGCAAGGACTCCATCCTCAGGAGGGCCAAGGTGCGGACACACACACACACACACACACACACACACACACACACACACACACCACACACAACGGAACGCCTGCTACATAACGCACGCTCGAACACCAACTCATTGGGCAGAACACTCACCCTCCACCGCACTCACCACACTCGCAGACACACACAGACCAGACCAGTCCGACCCTCGTGCATGCGCACACTCGCACAGCCATTTTGGTCTGCCTTCCCTCCTCACACACACACAGTCGTAACTCGCTTCGCTTGCCCCGGCACACACACTCTTGCATACACACACACACACACACACACACACAACATTGGCACACGTATGCGCACAACACACACGCACACGCGCGCACACACGCACACACACACACACACACACACACACACATCTCCCTCATGCGCGTGTTTACGCGCGCAGCGGTCGCCGTTGGTCGGTATCACGCGTTGCTCGGCGCAGCTGAAGCGATGCACCCATCACACCCAGAATCTGCATTTTGCAGGGAATGTTCAGTGCGGAGGACTTCAGATAAGACTCGTCGTGCCGATGTACGGGTACGTCATCTTCTTGTATTTCAAGGGCGATCTGAGTTCTTGCGTGATGTGACTGGGCGTGAAGGGACGACAACACTTGAACGAAAAGTCGCTCCCACGGGTTATTGCTGCAGATCGAGTTTTTGCGTGCAATCTGTGTCCGCATATGCAGGACACAATCAGGGCCACAAGCCGCAGCTGTGTTTCTGGGGACCCTTTGTGTTCGTGTCTGGGGCCCTCAAACTGATGTCAGTGGGCGCGATCTCAAGAAGCCTTTTCCCGGTCAAACGCGCAGTTTTCTGTGGTGTTGCAGATGAGTGTTTGCGTTGCGTGGGCGGAGCAGACGAGCCGCTCAACATTCCACCCGACCCCCGGGATCAGCGCAAAAGTGATAGAAATTCTGTTTGTCTGTTGTAGAGTGTATACGTGGTTGTTCCGTTTGCTTGGTACGTTTGAATTGATGCAGTTTGCAAGTTGATTTCAGTGTTTTCTTGTCAGTGTGTGTTTGGGAAACAAAGAGCAGTGACGTGTGAAACAGAATTTGATTTGAATAGTCAGCACTGGTACTGCTGCCCGTAGTTGCGGTAAATTCTGATAGAGCATCGTGTTCATCCAGTTGTGGAGCACAGCACACAAGTGTACAAGACGCATCCAACTTTCAAGAAAGAAAAATCAAAATCTCTTTGCCATTGACTTCCAATTCTCCCAGTCTGGGACTCACCGTTCTACTGGTGCTCAACTCTTTGTTGCGAAAAGGTGTGACACTAGTCAGGACAGATGCTGAATGGAGAAAGTGTTCGTCGCCTGCGACGTGTTCCGGATCATGCTGCTCGAATAAAGCGTTGAGATTCAAACACGGTTTGATGTGTTCTGTTCGTTCGTTCCGAACCCGAATGTTTCATTTTGTACCTTGGCCCGGAGCAGTGCTGTGGGTTCAGAAGAGGGAGGCCATTTCTGAAGCAATGGCAAAAGAGGCGACCGTGGTGCAAAATGTGAGCACACCAGATGTGAGGACGCTCATTCAAGAGAAGGAAAGACGCGTGGCGAACATTGACTTTGAGAATCGCCCAACACTGACACCACAACTGGGATCTAACTTCGTTCTGCAAGTGCTGTTCTACAACTCTGCTCTCACAAAACCAGTCATATGTGCTTCCGTCGTGGTAGAAATGGTCTCTCCTTACAAAAGGGGTTCATTCACACGACTCCTTCCTCGACTAAAGGTCTCGAAAAGTCCTTCTTACAGTGTGAGAACCCTGTCTGCACAGAACTGAAGAGGCAAAACACGACACAAAAGGTCGTTTGTCGTCAAAAACAAATATTTCATTCCTGTACAAATTTCAGTTCATACAGCTCAGATTCAAGCGCATTTCCCAGTCCCAATCACAATCAGCGACGAACATGGCGTCTGACTAGAATCACGACGTGAATCGACTCGGAGGATCGGGTCACATTTTACACCCAGCGTTGCTTCCACTGCCGTGACTTCTCTCACACACAAACGTGCAAACTCACTCGCTCATGCAACCTCACAGACTTGCACGCTGCACATGCGCACGTTGACACACACACACACACACACACACAATCAAGACAAATCGAACAACATATCGTGCAAATCTCGTGAGATTGATCTTCGTCACTTGTTGATCGTTGTTGCAAAAAAAAACAAGCGTTATCACAGACTGGTGGCGCATTTGAAGTCATCCTTTGTTCACAATCGGATCCTTCGCTTCCTCAACTCTGCAATCACAGTGACGCAGGCGTGTTCAACAAGAACACTCACCAGTGCAGACAAGCGCCTCAACCGCACACCCTGACTGCATATCAACACGACACTTCGCTTCTTGGCACATCCGTGGTCTTGCGTTTGTTTCTCTGTGGCGCTGCGTCCCTGTGCGATGCAGCGTCCACTGATCAGTACAGGCCGAAACTTATCTGGTCAGCAAGTCTTGCAAAATGCGCAGGTTTCATTGGGGAGGCGTGTGTCTCGAAATCGCATGAACCATCCCCTTTGATTTTGGATGATTGCGCACACGTCCATTTGTGCGAATTCTGTTCGTATCAGGATCACGTGATGACTCAAGTTGACACGTGGTGCTCGGCCCGGACGGACCGACCCCCCCCCCCCCTGTCGGAGGCTCCGAAGCCGAGTTGGTTGGTTCTACAGGCGGCGGCCTCTTCACCTCCGTCTCCTGAAACGAGCATCAGAAAAATCGTTGATTTGTGGATCGAATTCTTCACATTTACACGGATTGTTGCCCTTTCATCGCGGAAAGACACTGTGCCGCACAAGGAAGCGTTCCATGTACCGATCCGGATCACCCTCAGTTTCCAGATTTGGCCATCGATCCGAGGCAATCCTTCCTCATTGGCAGACAATGTTGGATCGATCCAGATTGGCCAAACTGCGTTCTTTTCAAGCCAACCCACAGTGATCCGGATCGTCAGGTCATCTAAATCGAACAGCACCAATGCCGGCTGTACAGCTGCCCGTCAGCTAAGCAGTCTACGCGTCAATGCCACAACAGTAAAACACGGCACAAGCCTTCCTGACAAGTGTTGCTTCCACTGCCTATGATGGTTCCAGCACATTTTCTGAGCTTATTTCCTCAGCACTCTGGCGCACGAGCGCTCCTAGGGCTGGAAAACGCTGCAGACTGAACATTTCATCAACAGAAGCCGCATGCACGAGCGCTCCTTTCTAAATTGCGTAATCACTCAAGGAACACGCACTTTTCTGCACCAAAGCTGACTTTGACAGAAAGGTGCGCGTTGTAGATCGGCACGCGTTTCAGAGTTTTCTGGCTCACAAGTTGTTTTTTGTTCTGTACAAAATGCAGTGATTTCGTGTGCAAACGAACGAGTGCATGTTGAACTCAGGTTCACATTGCACTGGAGTGATTGCGGCATAACATGTAGTTTCACAGGGTGCACCGAAAAGCGACCTGCAGAGTGAAACTTTGTACCGAAAGATTGACAGGCCAGCTTGTGTACAAGGCGTGTGTACAAGGCTTGCTGGCAGAAAATGAAGAAGAAACACTTGTCAGTCTAGACACGCCCAACTCTAGCGCTGGTCACCTGGGACTGAGAGTGGCGTTGTGGCGGGTTGAGAAAGGGGGAATTTCCCGAAATTGTGCTTGTGCTTGTCCGGGAGGGGGCTGTCCCCACCAAAGCCACAGTGATTACAAAACACGCGCTGTCGTGTTTGCAAGACGACGCGTGAGAACGAATACCCGAACATAATGTCGGCGATGAAGGCTCTGAGGGAAACGAAAACGACATGCGAACTCAAGAAGCAACAAACGAAGACATCAAAGACTTTTCGTCTTCCTGCCTTCTCCCCACTAACTGGCAGCTCGCTCTGCTTGAATCTAGATGTTTGGTCAGGTTTCCACCCTTTTGTGGGGCCTGATATAGCTTTGAAAAGACATGTGTTTCGCACCTGTGACACAAAATTGGGGGCGAACACTTTCGGCGGGGAAGGAGCGGGGCCAGTTGGGACCCAAGCCCTGTGAATCAATTTTAGAGGGAAGAGCAGAGACGCTGACTGAGATGTTCCTGATCACCATGGAAACCGACCTGTTGGCGCGGGAGGCGAGGAACCGCAGGAGCAGGTGCACGACGAACGGCCAGACGAGCACGAAGAAGGCGCTGCGAGCCGAAAGCTGCGGCAGCGGCCACCACCAGGGGGAGTGCTGCAACCGGAAGTGTAACATCACCACGTGTGCGCCTGGTCTGCCACGTGATTTGGTGGCGTCCCATCCTGTTTCACGTAACAGCGGAGATAAATCCTATCATTGCCAGAGGATAAATTAATTTCAACCTCTGAAAAATTTCCCCAAAAAATCCTGAACTGAGAAGTGCAAGTGACGCCCCCTGCTGAGGCCGTACCTGCGCACGGCGCTCCGGGCTCGGTGTGCGGGAGCGTCTGCGCGCCTGCGCCGCGACGCTGAGCGCCTCGAGCGTGCTGAGGCGCGTCAGGACGCTGTGCATGTCGTGCTGCAGACGCGTCAGCGCCACCGCGATCTGCTCGCTCACCTCGCCCCTGGAGAAGGCAAAAGGAACAAAATTGCTCACCCCGCCATCAGAAGTGGCCCCTGTGCAAAGAACAGTTTTCTTGTAGCTCCGGATCCCTGGGTCTCTGCACAACCACGAACGACTGTGCAGATCTGGACTCGTTTCGAGTGTTTCCTGCTGACCTGTTGTGCGGTGAGTAGTTGGGGTCCTGCCCCTCACCGCCCGACCCTCCGCCCGCTCGCCAGAGGGCGCCGCTCCGCCCCGCACCGGAAGCGCTCAGCCGCCGCGCCTCACTTCCGCCTGGAAAAGAGTTCTGCATTCAGTTAAGAACTGTTTACACGCAACCAAAGAAACGACACACACTCACTTCTGTTATCACTGTACAACTGACAAGGACTTTGTCATGCCGCCACCCCTCCCCAGCCACCCCTGTAGCCCCAAGGATTCCGGCTCAATTTGCTAAGTTGTAGTCCCTCCCGTCACCCACTGGCTTTCTGAGCCAATGCAGCCACCAGCCCCAACCCACCCACCAGCCCCACCCCACCAGCCCTGCCCCGCCCACTGCCACCACCCAACCCACCGAGCCAGCCCGACCACCTGTCCCACTCCAGCCCCATCGGTCCCACTCCACGCACAGGCCTCACCCAACTCACCAACCCACCGCCCCTCTCCCGCCCACACACAGGACGCACTGACCGCGTTGACTAGACACGCTGGCGCTAGAGCCTGAGCGCCGCACGCCGCCCGCCCCGGCGCCGCCGCGCCCCTCGACCGGTGTGTCCCCGCCGCCGCGACACGTGAGCGCCTCGCTCGGGTCCCTGCAACACGCGTCAATTATGGGAGGTTTGCGTGGCGCAGCACAACTGCATCACACGCCATTGGTTCAGCCTGTGGAACAACTGTTGTGGGATGCACGACCAAAAACATTTGGTCAGGCATATGAGAGCAACAATCGATTCGTCACCACGATGCATTCACTGCACTGGAAAACAGACCTGTCAATGGGCACCCAGCGGTCGGACGGTTCGGGCGCGGGGTACGAGTGGTCCACGTGGTCCGGAGTCACGTGGCGCGCAGACTCAGTCACGGTGTGCACCTCCACTTCCTGCGCAACGCACGTGGTGCTCGATTCACATCGTGACGCAACACAAACGGTACGTGTAGATTGAGACGAAAAGGCAAACCCCTGCATCCAATGACACTGTATTCGTCTTGTCGCAAGCGTTGGTCAAAAGCGTTGCATCCCTGCACAAATCAACAGGCTCTGTGTTGCAGGCCACGACACAGGACACGGTGACGACAACAGGAGCGCCACAATGTGGACCCAAACCATAAACCGCTCCACACAGACTGGATACGTCAAAGGGTTTTCACACTGGGTGACGCGCGGTCGTTTTTTGGTCCAACGTCAAAAATTCCACCATTCGGTTTTTTTGACGCCGACGTCAAAAGACGATCCCGCGTCACCAATGTCAAAACCGCTTTTTACGTTGCGCCTCCGCACAAGTGGACTGGCGACACAGCACCCGTCTACCTGAACAGGGCGCACAATGAACAGCCCTGGGCTCGAGTTATCAGCCGCAGATGATCACCTGCTGCGGGCGGTCGGACGTGTCGAGGTACTCCTCCACCTCGCTGTCGCTGTCGTCCCACCCGTTGACGCGCCCGTTGGGCGGGGCCGGGTGCAAGGCGCGGGTCGCCCGCCCGTTCGGAAGCCGCGAGTCGCCGCTGCCGCCGCCGCTCGAGACCCCGAACTCATCAGCTGCAACGCAACAGCGTCCGTGGGATCACCGCGTGACAACCATCACAAACAACGAACACGCACTCCAGGGACTGTCTGCAGGGCAGACTCCCGGCTGCCCGACAGCTCACCCGCTTCTGAACCGAGAACAAACCAACTGGGTTCCAGACGTCACCAAACGCCTTCTGTTTTCACGGGTTGAATCACATACTTCGTTTCGCGTTCCGTACTGTATCAGCGCGCATGCGCATCGATGCGCCGTGAAATGTTCTGCATTGGTCCAGCAGCGACCTCTTCTTGTACACACATGTTGATGCAAAGCAACTCACTACACCGACCTGAGTCTGGTTGGAGACTGTTGTTGTTGAGAGAAAGTTTGGTCGCCGGTAGCGCCACCTGCGGCTGACTCTGCTCCTCCCCGGCAGACGGCGCCTCCGTCTCGGCGCCACCAGAGGGCGGCGCCGTGTCCCGCGCGGGGCTCCCAGACGCCGAGGACGCGGCGCTGCTGCCGTCCGAGTCTGCGGAACACATCTGAATTGGACTCCACCCAATGATATTGGAAACAAGGTTTTGACCCCAGAATCTTCAGCTTCGTGCTCAGCGACGCGATTCAGTGAAGTGCAGAGTCCCGATTCAGTGCAGTTTTCTTTGCTTCCATTCTGCGAAATTCGCCTTGCCCGGACGATAATTTGTTCCACTCGTTCCCTGCCCCTTCCTGCACCTACCTGGCTGGTTCCCCGCTCCTTTCTGCGCCGCGAGGCGGTGCTGGCGCAGCAGCTGGCCCACTTTACGCGGGGACCCGTCCGGGTTGAGGTCCCCGTTGGGGACGGGCGTGTCGTCGTCGTCCACCAACACGTAGAAGTCGCCCAGCTTCTCGACGAAGTCAGACACCGAGTCCGTGTGCGGCATCGCCTCGATTATCTGCAACACGCGCAACAGGAGTGGTCCTCTTGACACGCACAACAGTAACACGCGCAACAGGAGTGGTCCTCTTGACACGCACAACAGTAACATGCGCAACAGGAGTGGTCCTCTTGACACGCACAACAGTAACACGCACAACAGGAGTGGTCCTCTTGACACGCACAACAGTAACACGCGCAACAGGAGTGGTCCTCTTGACACGCACAACAGCAACACGCACAACAGGAGTGGTCCTCTTGACATGCGCAACAGTAACATGCGCAACAGGAGTGGTCCTCTTTGTTCATGTATTGAAGTGGTCCTCGTCTCGCGCTACGTGAGTGGTACCTCTTGACCTGTGCAGTATCGCTACATTGTCTGCAACAGGAGCGATCCTGTTTTCTCAGCAGTGGAGGGTCTGCATGACCCAGTGGAAACGGACGCTCAACAGTGCAGTTCCTGCCACTGGCCATCACTGCAGACTGCTGGAGCACCGCGCTGGATTCCAGAGGCCCGGAGCCCAGCCCCCAGTCCCCGAGAAAACTGACTGATTCTCTTTCTTCAATTATTTTTCCTCTTGAAGTTTTTGCAAGTGAGAAGTTCACCCGCTCCCCCCTAGGGAAGCTTTTTCCCTGTGATCTTCAACCCTGAATCCGCGTGAGCACAATGAGTGTACACACAACAACAAAGAGGAGCAGAAACCGGGGCTGACCAATGGTCGTTCAACTTGCAACCAGCATCGTGCAAAAAAACACCTCACAAGTTGGTAAAGTGACCAGACAGTGTGAAACGTGGGACGTATGACGTGGAGGCTTCTGACTCAGGCACGGCGCGGAAGAACTCGCGCTGTCAGTCTGTGAACACAGCGCAGGGGGAGGAACAGCGCTGCCCTGGATCACTTGACCTGATACCGCAGCGACGGACATCAACGCGCGTCGCGTCAGCCTCACACACACAGACCAGCACTTCAAGGACACCCCTGGTAACGTGTGACATCAGCTGATTCAAACCAAGGAAGCTCGACAGAGTCCAAGACGGGGTCAACGGTCGGTCACACGTCACATCATAACAGACATCATGGCCAAAAACACGCGCGTTTGCTTCTGCAAAACGGGGACGGGTGTCACCGGTGACTGAGAGACTGGGTTCGCAACTGGAGATACACCCCTGGATAAGCTGCAAGTTCTTCCCAGGGCCAGCTTGAGGACCACCCCTGGAACCATACTGCTTGTCACTGGTGTTGTGCGTGTTGTTCCCATCTCCAGGCAAATCTGTCTGAAGTGCACCGCTGCTGAACACTGATCACGTGATGTGGAGCCTCGCGTTTTTGCTTTTCATAAATGCTCCTCACGTCAGACAGGCGTGGCCGTGGGACGCAACATTTCAAGTGTAGTGGACCTGGTCCCACCAATTTATGTGGTGAATCTGGCCTCACCGCTTGGTGTGCTGAGCTGTTCGACATACAGATTGGTGAAGTTGTACTCACCGCCTTGAGCTGCTCGACGTATTTGCGCATCGCCTCGTCCCGCGACATGTCGCCCAGCTTCGACCACGCGTCCCTGCAACACACCGCGCTCCGGTCAACACGGCGCCGCCCGCGAGAGGGCACCACGAGGCATATTTCACACTGTTTCCAAACCACGGCACTGAATATCGTGCAAAACTGGAGATAACCAAAGAGAAATCAGCATGACTTTTCAGAAGCACTTTTCTAAAGCTGGAGGCCTGATCAATAAAAAGGCAGAAAAGGTTTGACAAAACTCCACGAGGGCGAACAATTTTGCAACAGCGGAATGAAAAGCGACCACACTGACAGTTTTTCGCACAGAATGTTGCACCGTGCACACTCAGGAAAAGACCCGCCAGTGTATGAGACACGAGAGATACGAGTACATCTGCACCCAAAAACCCAAACAAGAGGACGCCACCCTTTCTTTTGACAATTTTTGAGCAAAACATGCGTCCTGTGTTGGGGTGAACACGGTGAGTACGAAACGCCTGCGTGACGCACCACTTGGCCTTCCCGACGACGTCCCAGAACGCGGGTCGCGCGATGTCGCACGCGCCCTGCGTCGCCTGTTTGTAGTAGCTGTAGAACTGCAGCATGAGCGCGTGGCTCGGCTGGAACGAACCTGCAGCAAAAACAACACACCGCTGTCACCCCATTCTGTACCCAGACACCTCACCTCCTGCTCACACCGCGTGCAATCTGAGCAGTGTCAACCGCAGGCACAAAAACAAGGACAAGAACCAGTGTTGACACGCGCCTCACGGACGTCGCGATACGACTGTGTTGAATTTTGAAAGTCGTTTGCCTGTTGCGGTTCTTCATTCGATAAAGTAATTGTCACCGGTGGGAGAGGATGTCTCTGTCAGTGGACACCGGAACAAACGGACCCATTGTTCAGTTTCTTTTGCATGCGATGCGGGCGCGGCCAAAACACTGGAAGTTTGTTCAACGCGGTGCGACAAAAAGAAAACTTACGGCTGTGCAATAAATCACAGCACGTTCAGTACGACCAACTTCGTCGTCACAAAAATAATCCTTTCTGTTGCATGAAACCTGACAGGGAAGGAAGCTGCCATGACTTGCTGCTATGAATTAGACCTGATACAACAATGCGAGAGGAACCAGTTGTGCACCGTCGAGACGTTACACAAGAGGTGGCGACATGGCGACAACAGCCCAGACAAGCCCTGATCCGAATTCTTCCCACATCCCGTCTCCAGACCAAGCTCGCTCTCTCCAAGAACAGGTACACGTCAGCCACCGCCACCCACCAGCATGCGCCTTACGAGTTTTAACACTGTACCCTGTTCTTTTGCATCAGAGGCGGATCCTGGACACGGTCAATTTTCGGGGTTGTTCTCGTATTCCTCAAATGGCCAGACGAACAAGGGCACGTGTCCAAGAACCAAATGTCCTCAAATGAAACGGAGGAGGGGATGACAACCACCCCAGCTTCCGTTTCAGCATGACGTTGGTCCGCCCCTGAGCACAACCATTCACTACGAGGGGACATCCTTTTCTGGCAAGAAATGTTCGAAGGACGACCATCTTTCTGCACCAATATTGTCATGTTTGTTGAGAGACTTTGACTACAGTTCTCATACTGTCAAATTAACTCACAAGTATAACATCTCTTCTGGTGTTTATTTGGTTTTCTTTCAAGCCAGGAAAGTATAACCTTGAAATAAAAACTAACATTTTTTTTTGCAGTGAATGGACAATTTGCTGATCAATACATATGTCATCCTTTGTCCTGCCCAAGTTCAGAAAGTGATCTGTGTTAATGTGCTTCGTCATGTCCTTCAACATTTCTTACCAGAAAAGGATGTCCCCTCGTACAACGTACAACTACCCAACACCAGCCAAACAACAAAAGGCTTCCATCATTTCCAAACTGAAATCTATGCAACAGAAAAGGGAGACCGTGAATCGAGCGTCGATAAAGTATCTCCCAAAGCGAATAAACAACGGTGGGTTGGACATATCCACAAACGTGCAGGAAAAACAGGCTGCATTCTGAGAGGGAGGCATTTTGTGACCACATGGTCAAACGCAGGCACAAAAAATGTTGCGAGGCAACTTTCAGCAGAAATCTCTTGTTTGCACAAACACACGCAAGACTTGGGCGCAAGCAACGAAATCTTGTCCCGCGCGTACAGAGCAGTTACACTGTGGGTGGGGTTTTCTTCTCTTTTTTTTTTCCGGTGAAATATTTTTCCGGCGTAGTAGCTTTGAAAATGATGGACAGCGCTTTTCTTCAATGCTTACTGCTCGCATAGACCGAGTGCCCTGCCACTGTGAACGTTCCGCTCATGGCTGTCAACGAACAAACCGAAACCAACGATAACTCAGCAACGGCGTGGGGGGGGGGGGAGATCCAAGGGCCCCACCCCGGCCAACTTGAATCACAAATTATTGCCCAAACTGTGAGCCAATTCGGTCTCAGTCCCCCTCCCCCCCGAACAACTCGGTTCCTGAACAGCTCGAACACAAGGGATGTGTTCGGAAAGACACAGCCTGGACAAGAGTAAAATCACGAACCCCCTCCCAGTGATCGACCCAATGCTTCAGTTTTCCCAGAACTCACGAAATACTTTTCGCAAGTTCCAGCAGTTGTTCTCGCTGTTGTTGTTTGGATGAGCTCTCCACATCTCACCACAATCTCTCAATTTAGAGTTCAAGGTTCGTCTGGTCTAATTTTTGTCCTCAAAAGTAGAAAGCACAGCCATCGCTGGCGTCAAAACGCAACGCCAAATTTGCCCATCGAACTGACAATCCGTCCTCTGAATATCACTGGAAATATCATATTTGAAAGGGAACGAACGAGAAGCAGTGGTAGATCTGGATCTGTTAGGTGTTGCAATTCGCAACAGACGCAAACGTAAACAAAACCAAGACAACGCGTCAACGCATTCTAGAATCTCATTCAGCTTGCTTCTCACACCGCCACACTTTCGTGTCAACCATTCTCCTGAAAGCACATTGATGCAAGCTTCCATATTTCTTCACCATTCAAACAAGAGTCTCACCATTTTTGGGTAAACTCTGAATTACGTTCACTGCAGCTTCGAACTTTTCTTTCGTTGAGGAGGTCGCCATGTTGATTTGCACTCTGGCTCTCCTGTAGAAATGATATTCCCCAAAATTATGTTCTTTCAGATGTTTCAACAATCGGGCAACATCAACAATTTATACTCTGCATTGTTATTACCTTTTATTGCCTCGATTCTGATGTCACATGCCAGTAGCTGTTCCAAAACTTGGCATTTCACATGCCAAGACAAGACAAGATGGACGAGGAACGAGGCAGTTGCAGCAGGTGCTGGGTTTCTCACAGGTGGCGACACTTTCTCAATAGACCACGAAGTACGGTGTCCCGCGCGAGCACCAAGCATCCTCCCGCCTTTTCGAATTCTTCAGCAGTTTCTCACTTTGGACGAAAACGCAAATGCGGGAGTAACTTTTGCAGTTTTATTGACAAAAATTTTTCAAGAAACATTCAACAATGATCAAAGTAGAACGAGTGTGGAAAGTTTTCTGATCGCCAATAAAAACTTCAAAATCACAAAGTGTGTCCCCGGTCAGAACCAAGTTTCGAAGAACATTTTTGAACTTTTTTTCGTGGACGAGTGAAAAGATTGGTTACATGGTTCTACATTTCTTTGAAGAATGTTTGAGGGTATTTCCAACGATCTATAATATTTAGATCCTTTTTGTGGAAGTTTTTGTCTTTTCTTTTCGCACGACAGCAGCTCTCTCCCTGGACCGAAGTTTGGTCATCCAACAGTCGTCATCTTTCGGTCGACAAGACGCGACGGTTGGAGACCTGGTTTTGGGTCCTGGGACGCGCCACTCGCTTGCCTGTTCTGTAAATGCCTTCATAGCAGACAGTATCACAGACAATCAGTTCAATGCCGAGTTCAATCGGCTGTGAAAATTCACAGCGCCAAGTATTTTTTCTCGTTTTCACTTTTTTGTCCAAAAAAGAAAATTAGACTGGTCAACCGAAAAAACGTGGTAAAAGGACGTTTTTCCGTGCTAACCAGTCTAAGATACACTCAGTGCATAAAATCACGGCTACCCTCTAACATACTTGCAATTATGTGAAATGTTCTTGAAAGGAAAGTTCATTCGCGCGCAGTCAATCAAGTACACGTGCACAAGCATCCCTTCCCGACTTTTCCTCTCCCTACCCACCAGAAAAACTTTCCCCACCCAAGTCCCGCCCTTTGAAAAATTTGGCTTGTCACTGAAATTTTGTTGCTCTGAAAAATGTGGCTCGAAGATTTCACACCCTCCCGCATCACGTCCGAACACACGCACGCACACACCGAAGGGCACAACAGAGCCCAACAGCACGGTCACGCACACACCGTCACAGTCACCGGGTTGTGAAGAACCCATGTTCTGCACCATCTATTTCCCAGCCCATCCCCAACACCGCAAGAAAGCCCACGTTGTTTATCTGCTTGACGTCAACGCTTCTCCCTCGCACGCGTTGTTCGGCCGGGTGGAGCCGAGCTCGGATTCGGGTCAATTCGGTAAAATCCGGCTGACTCCACCCCTCCCATACGTGTACAAAGATCGTGACCCAGGTAACTCCACGAGAACGCCAGACCCACAGCTCCACGTCACAACTTGTTTTTCTGAAACGTCTCCACTTGTAATACCCACCCAAACCTTTCCAAATTAATTTGGCCTCCGAGCTGTGAAATCCGGCCTTGCAACGCCCCCCCCCCCGTGCTGACAACGCTGCAACAAGTCTTGCAATGACAGGCCAACAGTGACGTCACACGCCGGAAGATGACGTCACGTTTCACGGTAGCCGTTCGCAAAAGGAAAGAACTTTGGCATGCATCATCTCCAGTGGTTCTCTACATGTAGCACAAACAGCAAAATGGCCATCACACTCAAATTCGCAGTCTGGTCCGCTTTCCCAACGCACTTCACACGCACAAGCTGCCTCCATGTTCACAGGTGGATCCAGGATTTAATCAGCGGGGAACAAACAATGAATTCCGAGATTTGCGACTTTAGCTGCAGTGCGAAGGGACCCTGGATCCTCCCCCTGCTTCAAACCAAGACGTCCCCCTTTCCAAAGAAACACGTCACGCCCACCCCAACTCGACCCAGAGACGCACGCCAGGTTATGTGAACACCGCCTGCAAACATTGCTGCCACGAAATCAGTTTGCTCCAGCTCACGGGAGAATACGAATACACAGCGACTATCCACGCCCCACACTACGCAAGAGAAAAATCATTGACAATGCAAAAGATAGTTGCCCATTTCAAAGAGTCGTTACCCGATTTGTCAACACTAAGTCTGCAGGTGCACAAGATTTCTTTTTCACGCACAAATGACTTTTGACCCAAACTAAAATTTTGCGCTCAGCTGGAACAAACTTAACACACATTCAGACGCATGTGTAACATGTGTAGGTAAACCATATAAAATGTTCAAACAATATAAAAATAGACTCGCAAGCAGCCCCCTCTGGTGGGAGGTAAAGTCCTATCAAAAGCGCTGGGCGGCAGTGCAGGGCACCGTCGCAATACTGACCACCGCGTGTCAACACCAATACTGTGTCGTCAACATTTATCAATTTTGGGCTTTTCATCTATTTTTATAAGTTGTCTGGAACATGTCATGAGAAGAACCCGTTTCGCGTTTGTGTAAGTTTTTCTCGTTGTTCTCTCCCTTCTTCGGCCAGGTCCGCACAATCCGACGATGTTTTGAATTTGTGCGCGATTTTCAGTTCAGCGAAGAACAATGCCCCCTCCCACCTTTTTCTTTTTCTTGTATCGTCCCTACCCCCGTTTTGGTTTCCCTGACCCAACATGTCAGTTTGCGCAGACCTGGCCAGCATTCTGGCTTCACGAAAATCTCTGCAACGTACATGTCACGGATTCGGTTCCTATCTACATCACCCACGCTTGCATTCAACACACAAAACAATGACAACTGAACGACTACGGACGCAACAAAAATATGTACAAAAAAAACACAAGTCGACCTCAAGGACAGTGTTTTAGTTGTGTGCTGCAAACAAAATTTCCATGTTTTGTGGGCAGTTTCTGAATTACACAATGAAATACACGGAAAAATGAAGGAAAACACTCAATTTGGACAACCCTTCTCGTTTCATCACAATTTCTCCAAGTTTTCTTTTTCAAAACAAAACTTTTACCAAATACGAGGGGACATTCTTTCCTGCCAGGAACAGCATGTTTTGCACTGGACAGGTGCTTAACACATTAACCCCGCTGGACTTTTTGGACACAATGGGAGTTGCATAACATGCGTACGTTAATGACGAGCAAAACAACAACAATGGGTACCTTGTGCGAACAGAGAGTCAATGTTTTCCTTCAAAATAGTGTCCTTGATTTGCCAAACACTTGTGCCAACGAGTTGGCCACTTCTGCAGGAGACACGACCTGTATTCCTCGAGTCCAATTTGTCCAATTTCAGCGTCAAAGGCATCTTCAACTTCTTGCAGAGTTTGGAATCTCCTCCCCTTGAGACCTCTCTTGACTCTTGGGTACAGCCAAAAGTCGTTCGGCGCCAAATCCGGCAAGTAGGGGGGGTGGGGGAGGACAGTCCAGCCGAGGTTGGTCATGTGCTGTCTGGTGAGGTAGGCGGTGTGGGAGGACGCGTTGTCCATGTGTATGAACCTTCTCCCTTGTGCAGTACACCTTGGCCTCCTGTTTTGGAATGCAATATCGAACCTTGTGAAAATTTGGTGGAACACAATTTGGTTCACAGTTTGGGGTCTGTGAACAAACTCCCTGTACACCAGTCCTTTGGCATCAAAGAAGGTCACTGCCATCACCTTCCTGGTCCCAATTGTGCGCTGCGCCTTCTGGGGCCTGTCCTCCATGGCCCTCAGCCACTCTCTGAATTGTTCCTTTGTTTCAGGGTCATAAAAATAGATCCAAGATTCGTCCATGGTAACTGCCACTTTGAACACCCTTGGCTCCCTCATCCTGAGTCTGTTCCAAAAATCGCACACTGTCAGGCAGCGCCCTATCTGTTGAGGACCCAACTCGTAAGGCACATATTTGGCACACTTTTTGGAGAGCTTGAGGTCTTTGGTCAGGATCCTCTGAACAGTGGAGTATTTCAGTCCGGTGTCCAACATCAGCCGCGGGATTGTGACACGCCTGTCTTGAGTGACAAGGTTTTCCACTCGCCTTATGTTGCGTGCAGAGCATCTGGATTTGGTTTTGTGACCTCTCTGAAGGTCCACAATGCGTGTGCGCCCACTCCTGAACTCATCCATCCAGTGGTAAATCCGGGAGTCACTGAGGATCTGCCGACCAAAACA